>Ga0208820_1001434_pt1 | contig 13304 bp, 10 predicted proteins | sample June2015DPH_16_5_FD_184713 | JGI IMG/M metagenome (GOLD analysis project Ga0208820, IMG submission 184713) | Peatland microbial communities from SPRUCE experiment site at the Marcell Experimental Forest, Minnesota, USA - June2015DPH_16_40... | ecosystem: Environmental > Terrestrial > Soil >...
CGGCGCACCAGATCTCGAGCGTGCGTGCGGCCTCGTGGCAGGAAAACACCTCGGCGACATGCGGCGATTGCCACAAAGAGAGCTACGCCACCTACCTCGACACTTTTCACGCGCAAGTTTCCGCTCTGGGCTACGTCGAAACGGCTCATTGCTGGAACTGCCATCGAGAGCATGACATCCTTCCTCCCTCGGACCCGAAGTCCACGGTCGCTCCCGGCAATCTTGTAGCGACGTGCGGCCAATGCCACGCTGGCGCGACAGTGAGTTTTGTCAGCTACCATCCACACGCCGACTCCCATGATCGAAAATCCTATCCAGCGCTCTACTTCGCCGCATTGTTCATGGATCTGCTGTTGCTCAGCATTTTTAGCTTCTTCGGCTTGCACACGATTCTATGGTTCGTTCGCTCCTTCTTTGATCGTCCTAAGGGGGGCCCCCGAGCAGAGGTCGGTTAGCGCGAGGCAAATGATGAACCAGAACAACACGAACGACCGTTACTATACCCGGTTCTCGCTTGGCCAGCGGTACCTTCACGGCGTCTTGATGGCGACCTTCATCGGCCTGGCCTTGACCGGCATGACTCTGCGGTTCAGCCACACCGTTTGGGCGGCGGCGTTGGCGCACGCGGTCGGCGGATTCAGCGCCATTTTGTTTTGTCACAAGTTCTGCGCGGCGCTGCTGACACTGGCTTTCTTGATTCACGTCGGGGATATTGCCTATCGCGGCCTCGTCAAGGGGCAAAGAGGCGTTTTCTGGGGACCGAATTCAATGGTACCCCGGCTCAAGGATCTCAAGGATCTTTACGGTCACATGCGCTGGTTTTTGTGGCTTGGACCACGCCCGAAGTTCGACCGGTTCGCCTACTGGGAAAAATTCGACTATTGGGGGGTCTTCTGGGGCATGGCCATCATCGGAATATCGGGATACGCCATGTGGTTCGCGCCTTTCTTCGCGAGGTTCTTCCCGGGTTCCTGGCTCAACATTGCCCTTCTGATCCATGGAGAGGAGGCGCTCCTCGCTGCCTGGTTCATCTTTGCCATCCATTTCTTCAATACGCATCTGAGGCCGGGAAGCTTTCCCATGGATTTGGTGATCTTCACCGGACGGGAAACCGAGAAAGAGCTAAAAGAAAGACATCCGGTAGAGTACGAGCGCATGCTCGAGGAGGGCCAATTGCAAGCCGCACAAACAAGTGCGCCGCAGCATTGGCTCAAGATTTTCGGGAGAGTGGTTGGCATAGTGGTCATTTCGACTGGTTTTGTGTTACTTATTCTGACCCTCGCTGCCTTCTTCGGGGGAAAGTGACGGGGCGGGCCGGCTCGGACCACCCGGATAAGAGCGATCGACAGTCGCCTTGAGAAGGCCCTGACCGGTGGTTCACACGAGAATGTCGATGCGCCACCGCGCTGAGGCCCGTCGTATCGAGGAGAATTTCGAAGCCCATGATGGATTGCGTCCGGTCCAATGAGATATTCTAGTTGCACCGCGGCAACGATGCTGTACACGATGTCGCCGAGCTCGACCGTGAGAGATTCTGGAGGCCTTGGCAATGAAACTCACCGAAATTGGAGGCAGCGGCTGTTGCGAATCGCGGGCAGCTTCATCGTCCTCGGCCTGATCCTCGAGCTCATTAGTCTCTTGTGGTTTCACCCGCTGTCGTTTGATCTCTTCATGTTTTTCAGCGTTCCGCTCATCGGCCTGGGAGTGCTCATTTTCTTGGTGTGGCTGGTGCTCTCCCTGTACATGGCACGACGCTCGGTTTCCCGGACCTAGTGTTTTTGCCAAGAACTGCATCCGCTGACTATAGGCTGCGGGCGACTCCGCAAAATGCCCCCATTCGATCAGACTCTCAAGCGGGACATTTTGGGAGACCGGATTGAGCAGTGTGCGCAGGAGAGAGGAATGGCTACGAGAATCGAGAGCGAGGAGAAGGGCGACGAACCTTTCAAGCGGTGGTTCTAGGCCTGAGTGTTGAAATCGTCAGCCTCTTGTGGTTTCACCCATTCTCGTTCGTCGTCTTAGCCTTTGTCGCCACGGCATCTCATTGGTCTGGGAATTCCGTCTTCTTGACGTCGCTCGTTTTGTTGCCGGAACTCCACAAAGATGATGATTCTACCCGTTGAAGAGGCGCGGGAGCGGCTTAGGGAAAAAACGCAGCATGAGCGTGTTAGTTTGGCTGGGAGGCCTGGATTCGCGAAGGATCAAACAGATAACTTCCTGAAATCATGGTAGATGCGTTCTAAGCACCTCTTTCCAGACCAGTTAGCCGGAGTCCATTACGTCTTTCCCTTCCCACAAAGTCTCTCTCGTGCCCTACAGAAACCGACACCAAATAGACACCAAGACTGTCTCTCGGTGGTGGTGCGACGATGAGGTGCGCACATTCCTAACCGAGGGAAAGTATCGATTCACACCAGAATACTGGTGGCCCACCGACTGCAGTTGGTGCTTGTGTAGCGACTACGACCTCATGTTCACGGTTGTGGGGGGGCTCGCGGGCGGTCGTCTCCTCGAACCCCGTTCTATAAGAGGGGATGTCAAGAAAAATACTTTTCCTGGGACTGGGAAAGGTGTCGTCATCCAGCCCGCATTCGATTCAGGCGCTGTGATTCCGCTATCCCGCAAATTCATCGTGGCGTGAGACGACGCCTTGGGTTTGCTGAAGCAACAAGCAGCGTGGTTGTGCAGTGCCAACCATCGTTCTATCTGAGACTCGTGGCCTATCGCTTTTTCTGGTTGTCCGAGGGGGCATAGGGTTTCTGGAGAGACTTCGGTGCACAAGGCACACGCACGGCCTAACGGGGTTCTGGATACTCGCCCTCGAACCAGAGCGTCAGCGGAACCGGCAGGACATCCCTCGTGATGAACCCGGGATGAATCGGCTCTTCGCAGACGCTTAAGCTGCTTGTGGTTTCAGGTATTCGGCGTCGAAACGAACTCCTTTCTTCCAGACGAGTAACGTCATGGCCGCAATCTTGCGAGCCAGGGTGAGACGCGCCAGGTGCGGCTTCATTCCTCGAGCCACCAGAGCGGTGTAGAACTCCTGGAACGGACCGGCCACACCGGCAGCTCGAATCGCCGCGCCCTTGAAAATATTCTTTAGATCCGGGTTGTGGTTGGCATTGAGTCCGCGGACGGCCGGGGGCCTATGGGAGCGTTTCAGTTGGCCCTGGACACATTGATATTCGCCGCTCGCGTGCGTCTTGAGCGCCAAGCCGCTGTAAGCCCACAGCTGCCGCTTGGTGCGAAACCGATGCGGCGTCTGGATCAGAGCGATGAGCAGAGCAGCGCGAATGGGACCGATCGAGGGGATCTGGCGCAGCAATTTTAGCGCGCTGTGTTTCCCGCTTTCGGCCAGCAGATCCCGTCGCACCTGCTGGCGCAATGCCTGGAGCGCGTCGAGCTGTTGGTAGCAGAACTCCGCCCGGCGAAGTGCGCCGGCTTCGTTGAGCTGGGCCAGCCACTCTGCTCGATGACGCTGCGAGTACACCCGCTCTCCCGTGCAGGGGATCGCCCGACTCCGGTACAGAGCTTTCAGACGATTCATCACCCGCGTGAGATCCTGCGTGAGCGCCAGGTAGCTGCGGGCGAGTTCTTTCAGGGCCCGTACGCCGTGTTCTCCGTGATAGACCGTGGAGAGAAGCCCGGTCCGGAGAAGGTCGGCCAGCTTGCGTGCATCGATGCGGTCATCTTGTTGCCCGCTTTGAGCAGCGCGTTCTTCCGCGGATCGCAGACCACGACCTTGGTGACATGCGGCTTCACAAGATCGTGCAGCCAGGCCGCGCAAGTTCCTTCTTCCAAGGTCACCTGCACACTGCCCCGAAGTCCGTGGAGAAACTGCAGAACCGTGGCCGCCTTGGTTTCGAAGGTTGATTCCATCAGCAGCTTGCCGGTCGAATCCAGCACGGCTGCAGAGATCGTTGCCTGATGAACGTCGAGCCCAATATACTTTGCGTCATTCATGAGGGTGCTCCTTTTTGTGGGCGTTGATACGAGCAATCAAAACCTACTCGAAAGGGGCGCCCTCTTATAATGCGTTTCTGGCCAGTGACGGCCACTTGTCCGATTATCCGGGCGGTCTCAATGGGTCAACGCAACACTAGAACGAGGTCTACTGGCAGGAGTTCTCAAAGCTAAAGTCGTGCGCGAGCGTTGATTCAAACAGACACTACCCTGTTTAGGTCTGGTTGAGTACAACCGGATGGATCGGTTGTCTAGGGGAAGCATTGTCCGATCAACTGATTAGAGGGTGTTGCATCGACCTGTTGAGCTGGCACGACTTATCGGGAGTTGGCCACCGATACAGAGAACACTGTTCTTACAGACGTGCGGCGCGCGTGGACTTGGACTCGTGCATCTCAAGAGGTCCCCTAGCGTTCTCTCCATAGCGGCCATCACACCGGGGTATTGCAGGATCAGGGCAAAAGGAAATAAGACGCTTGTCACCGGAGAAGCGGCAGCCTTACAATCGCGGTTGGGGTTTGGCAGTGCTGGACATGACAAAGCGACTAAGCCGACATCTGCTAGCCGTCGCGCTCGTCCTTGCGGTGGGCGCGCTGGGTACTCATGTGGTCGCGCACTGGCATGGCCACGCCTGCGACGAGCAGCATTGCCAGGTCTGCCACATCGGGCACGCCGCGATCCCGCAGCCCGCGGTGCAAGCAACGGTTCAAGCGCCCGCCCCGATCGCAAGATTCGCGCTTGCTGAGCAGTCGGTTGTCGACCTCGAAACTGTTCGCACGCTCAGCATTCCCCGCGCACCTCCCGCGTAACCTCAAAAAATAGCTTCTCCCAGCACCCGCGCCCGAAAAGGCGTGCCGTGCCGATCTCCATATCATTTCGCCACCGCGATCGAATCAGCCGTGGCCGCATTTCATATTGGGAGAGATTTCATGAGACTTGCGAGAACAATTCTCGGGATTCTGCTTTTGTTCGCCGCTGTATGGAGCATGGCGCCTGAGTCACAAGCCCAAATGGGCGGAAACTCCGTCGCCGTCGGGGGGACAGTCACGGACCCTACCGGCGCCGTGATTCCGAACGCCACCATTACGTTCCATAACCCGGTCAGCGGTTTTGAAGCCACCGCGACGACCGATACGTCAGGAAGCTTCACGATTCCGAACGTGCCGTTCAATCCGTACCACATGATCGTGAAGGCGAAGGGCTTCGCCGACTACGTGCAGGATGTCGATGTGCGTTCGGCAGTTCCTCTGGCGTTGAAGATCGGCCTGCAACTCGCCGGGACGACCGCCACGGTGACCGTGGAAGGTGGAAGCGACCTGATCGAGAACGATTCCACAGCCCACACGGATATCGATCGCAAGCTATTCGACAAGCTACCCCTCGAAAGCGCATCGTCGTCGGTGAGCTCGCTGGTGACGCTGGCGTCGCCCGGAATCGCCGCCGATTCGAACGGGCTTTTCCACGGGCTCGGCGACCACGCGGAGAATTCGTTTTCCGTCGATGGCCAGCCCATCACGGACCAGCAGAGCAAGGTCTTTTCGAACCAGATTCCCGTGGATTCGATCCAGTCGTTGGAGGTGATCGACGGCGCGCCACCCGCCGAGTATGGTGACAAAACCAGCGTCGTGATAGACGTAACGACGCGCTCGGGCCAGGGCATGACGACGCCCCACGGCACCGTGACCGCTGACTATGGCACTTTTGGCAGCGTCAATGGCGGTTTCAACTTGGGTTATGGAGGGCAGAACTGGGGAAATTTCATTTCCGTCGACGGGTTGAATAGCGGCCGGTTCCTCGATCCGCCCGAGTTCATCGTCATGCATGACAAGGGAAACGAAGAAAACGTTTTCGATCGCCTGGACTACCAGCTTACGCCGGGAGATTCGGTCCACCTGAACCTCGGCTTCTCGCGCTCGTGGTTCCAGACGCCCAATTCGTTTGACGCCCAAGATGCCACTCCGTGGTCTGGCCTCGTAGTCAACAATGGGGGGCTTGGACCCAACGGCCTGGCCGTGGGCCCCACGGATCAACGCTCGCAGATACGCACGTTCAACCTTGCGCCGACGTGGACCCGGCTGATCGGCTCGAACACAGTGCTCACCGTCGGTGCCTTCGTGCGGCACGATCAGTACAACTACTATCCGAGCGACAATCCATTTGCTGATCTTGGTCCACCAAGTCTTCAAAGAGAAACCGTCTCCCAACTGCGGTTTCTCACCAATGCCGGCGCCCGCGCCAGCCTTTCTTATGTGAAGGGGATTCACAACGTCAAGGCGGGTGTCACGTACGAACAGACCGTCCTCACTGAGAACGACAAGCTCGGAATCGTCGATCCAACTCTCAATGCACCTTGCATAACACTCAATACCACTCCCAACCAATACAACATTTCCGACGCGTACATCCCTGTTCAGGGTTTCACCGATCCCTCCCAGTGCGCGGCTGCTGGATACCAAGAGAACGTTTCGTCGAATGCCAATGCGCCCAATACAGCCCAGTTCCCGTTGTTCAACCCGACCTTGTTGCCGTTTGATCTGACGCGAGGAGGAGGGTTGTTCAGCACTCACCAACTTTTTCCGCTGCATACCGACGTGAAAGAACTCGCTCTCTACGTCCAGGACACGATCACCAAAGGGAACTGGAACTTCAATGTCGGGATTCGTGGAGACTTGTATAACGGCCTTAGCACGGGTCGGCAGGCGGAACCTCGGCTCGGCGTCGCTTACAACATCAAGCAGAGCAACACGATCCTTCGCGTTTCCTACGCGCGAACGCTCGAAACGCCGTTTAACGAGAATCTCGTGCTTTCCAGCATCGGTTGCGGTAACTCCGTCCTGAATCCGCTCCTTGCTTGCTCGTCCAGTTCGTTGACTCCTGTGGCTCCGGGTTTTCGCAACGAATTCCACGCGGGCCTTCAGCAGGCTTTTGGCAAGCACCTCGTATTCGATGGCGAGTACATCTGGAAGTACACGCACAACGGCTACGACTTCAGCGTGCTCGGCAATACTCCAATCACGTTTCCGATCGAATGGCACAACGCTAAGATCCCCGGATTTACGGCGCGTCTGAACTTAACGAACTTTCATGGCCTTACGGCTTACGTCGTGATGTCCAGCGTAGCCGCGCGCTTCTTCCTGCCGCAAGTCGCCGGAGCCGGTGCGACACCCTCCGCACCCAGCGGCGTCTTCCGTATCGACCATGACGAGAAATACAACGAGACGACGCACATGCAATACCAGCCTTGGGCGCGTGGGCCATGGCTCGGTTTCAACTGGCGCTACGACAGTGGGCTTGTGGCAGGCGCAACGCCGTGCTACGGGATCGATCCCACGAACACTTGCCCCGGATCGATTGCCATAGGCGGCGTGCCGAACGTGAGCATGATCGCCAGCAACGTAGGTGGAATACCGCTGTCTGCCGATCAGGAGTTCGAGGCCGGTTTCACGTGCAATGGTGTACATGCAACACCAACAACACCTCTGCCTTTCAATTGCCCGGCATCCCAGTTCGGCTCCACGCTTATACAGGTGCCGGCGCCGGGTGCGGAGAACGACGACCACAATCCGCCGCGAATTCGCGCGCGCAACCTGTTTGATCTGGCGCTAGGAGATGACAATCTCTTCCATGGCGACCGCTACAAGTGGAGCGCCCGCGTCACGGTCATCAACCTTGCGAATGACTATGTTCTCTACAACTTCCTCTCCACGTTCAGCGGGACGCACTACGTCACGCCGCGTACGGTCACGGGGGAGATCGGTTTCCACTTCTAGTAGCTCGCACGTAGTGGAAAGGCGGCTCTTGCGGGCCGCCTTTTCGTTTCACCGAGTAGAGAAGCTCCGGAGGAGTAGATGGCGGCGAGCATGATCCCAGCACGAGTACGAAAGATACGAAAAGCCCTCGGCTTCTCGCAGGAGGATTTCGCGCGCACTCTGTGGGTAACGTACACCACAATCAATCGGTGGGAGGCGGGCCGTGCTGCTCCCTCCGGCATGCACCTCCGAATACTCCTGCTGCTGGAACAGAGCTTGAATCGACCTTCGTTTAGGGCCGTCCTCCGAGATCCGCGAGCGAGTGATCCGATGTTTCTGCTTCACCGCCTATTGGAACCGCTGTACGGAAAGATTGCCCCCAGAAAACCGTGGCGCTGAGCGGAACCACGGTCATCGGCAAGAACTTGGTTCGAGCCTATTTGAGGTAACAACGCGAAATCGTCCAGGCTGCTCGATCAGGGGGAAACTTGTGAATCAGGCCAAACTGGCAGGAACCGGAGGCTGTGAATGTCTGTTGGAGCACATCCAGAACATGCCTCATCTCACCATGATGAGCACGAAGACGATTACGACCATGGACATGCGCTGAATTGGCGGGAGATTAACCGCGTCTTGTTCGTCGCGGCGGCAGCGGGGGCTATCTGGCTTCTTCACGGCGCGTCGAATCCCTACATTACTGCCATCGGTGTGGCATGCACTCTGGTTGGCGGCTTTCCGATTTTTCACGAAGCGTACGAAAACATCACTCAGCGCCGCATGACGATGGAGCTCTCAATGACCATCGCTATCGTAGCGGCGCTTGCCATTCGCGAAATCTTTACCGCTCTCATCATCACGCTTTTTGTCCTCGTGGCGGAGATCCTGGAAGGCCTAACGGTCGGTCGAGGGCGCCAAGCCATTCAACGCTTGATCGATCTGCTGCCGAGCAGCGCAGCAGTACGCCGGCAGGGGGAATGGAAGGACGTTCCCATCCTTGAAATCTCCATCGGCGACGAGGTTCTTGCTCGTCCAGGAGCACGCATCCCGATTGACGGCAGGGTTATCGGTGGGCATTCTTTTGTTGACCAAGCGCCGATCACCGGCGAATCCATGCCAGTTGAGAAGGGCGCGGGTGCCGTTGTTTACGCTGGCACGATTAATCACTCGGGAGCACTCGCGATTCGCGTGGAACACCTCGGTCGCGATACGACGTTTGGCAAGATCATCGAGGCAGTCGAACGGGCTGAGAAGTCACGTGCCCCGATTCAAGGAATCGCGGACCGACTTTCAGGCTATCTCGTGTACTTCGCGTTGGCTGCCGCCGCTGTCACCTTCTTGTTCACGCACAACACGCGCTCGACCATCTCGGTTGTAATCGTGGCGGGGGCGTGCGGGATCGCGGCGGGAACCCCGCTCGCAATCCTCGGGGCTATTGGCAGGGCTGCTCAAGACGGCGCAATCATCAAGGGTGGTCTGTACCTTGAAAAGCTTGCCGAGGTCGATACGGTTCTGCTCGATAAGACAGGGACGCTGACCTACGGAACACCGGAGGTTATGGAGATTCGGCCCACTAACGGTGTGAGTGCGGAGTCTTTGCTCGAAGCCGCGGCGATCGCGGAATCCCAATCCGAACATCCCGTGGCAAAGGCGATTCTGAACAAGGCATCTCAGATGGGCATCCGTGTTCGTCAGCCCGACAAATTCGACTACACACCCGGAAGAGGGATCGTTGCTCAAATTGGCGGCGAAGAGATCGCGGTAGGTAATTGGATGCACCTTCGAGATGAAAGAATTCAGGGTGCGGATGCTGTGCAGGGAGCATCGGATGGAGCCGCGCTGGTGACTCGCGGCGGACATCTGCTCGGATCGATCCATGTGGCTGATCTGCTGCGCCCCGAAGCAAGGGCTGCGATTCAGAGCCTCCAATTAATGGGTCTAAAAACCATTTTATTGACCGGCGATTCAAAGACAGTTGCGGAGGCTGTTGGGAAAGGATTGGGAGTGGACGAAATCGCTGCCGAACTGCTGCCCGAGCAAAAACTTCAGCGCGTACAGGGACTGCTGGCTCAGGGCAAGAAGGTTGTAATGGTGGGAGATGGGGTAAACGATGCACCAGCGCTCGCCCAAGCCACTGTCGGAGTGGCCATGGGGTCAGGAACCGACGTTGCACGCGAGAGTGCCGATGTCATATTGATTGGGAGCGATCTATCGAGGCTCGTCGAGACCCTGCAGACGGCGCGGCGCTGCCATCGTACCATTATGCAGAACTTCGTCGGAACGCTGGTGGTCGACAGCATCGGTGTTGGACTCGCGGCCTTCGGATTTCTCAACCCTCTGCTCGCCGCCTTCATTCACGTTTCGTCCGAGATGACTTTCATCTTGAATTCGGCCACTTTGCTTCCGCGAGTCTCATCGGCTAATCAATTTGTTCGCGGCCTTCTTTCACAATCACCTTCTGAAACAAGTTAGTGGAACAGTGTCGGCTCCGTCGATTGGAAGAGAAAACGTGAGGTATTTCAGTTCTGCCGATGTGGACGCTTCTGATCCCTCGACGACTGGTCCCGAATGACGGCGCATCCGGAAACTATCCGTTGCGAGCGCCTGAAAGCGCCGCAGCACGCTTCGTTGTCCAGAAGTCCGGTTCGAGGAAGCGTGGCGCGCAGGGCTCATGGGTGCGCCTGATCTCCTCGAACACCGTCTTTGAGATTGGATTCAAGTCCTTTCCCTGGGGCGGACTATTGCATCCGGTTCCGGTGTTCCTGCCGAGAAGGAGGTGATCCTGTGGGGTACGGTTTACGTTAATGCAGTAGGGGAGACGAGACCTCGGGAAAATGAATCTTCAGCTTATAGCAGATGTAAAGTACCAGGATCGCGCCCAGTGTGGAAAAAATGAGGCCAGCGGGATGATATCGTTCGTTTTTCGGGCGCAAAAATATGTGGGTAACGGCGCCGCCGAAGATCGATCCGATGATGCCGAGCACGATCGTCCAGAACATCGTCATGTGCACGTGCATCACCGATTTCGCGATGAACCCCGAGAGTAGCCCGATGAGAATATACCAAATCAAGTGAAACATACTTTCCCCCCTTCGTCGTTTGCCTTCAGAACGCCGTCGAGTGTAATCCAAAGTTTGGCAATTAACTCGACTTTCCCATGGCATTGATCGGCTTTCCCAATCGAAACTCAAAAATCTACGGCTCAAGTCCTGATTAACACTGCCAGCTCAACCGGTCGATGCAACACCATCTAATCAGTTGATCCGACGATACTTCCTCTAGGGAACCGATCTATAAGGCTGTACTCAATCAGAACCTAAGCAGGGCAATGTTCCGTTCACATCAACGCCCTTGAACGAATTTAGCTTCGTAGACTCCTAGCACGTGGACTTTGAGCTAGTGTTGCGTCGACCCATTGAGACCGCCACGCTTACGGGACAAGTGCCCCCGGCTCCCCAGAAGTCCGGATCTGGGAAGTTGCAAACTTCAGCGACGCTTGCGATTGATTCTGGTCGGATTACGGCGCACTCGGAGGCAATCCACACGCCTGATTAGCGCGGCCACCGGACAAGTCGAGTACGGTGACTCCGCTTGGTTATTCTATTCCGTCTTTCTAGTGCTACGCCCCGATAGACACCAAGAGAAATTGATGCTTGCAAGCTACTGAAAGAACAAGCGTTAGAGATTTGGCTGGGAGGTCTGAATTCGGGACAAGCGCTAAATGCAACCCTTTCGATTTCCGCCAGATAGCGACCAAGCAATTCATTGTAAGCATCTTATGGACAGTCTGTAATGTCTGTCGTGTACGCGCAAGTCTCTGTCATTCCCTCCAGAAACCGACACCAAATAGACACCAAAAACTGTCGCACGGCGGCGGTTGCGTGCAATCGAACACCAGTCCCTATCAAAGTTGAGGCTTTGCTTCTTCCACGTTGATCACAAGCGCGGCACGCGCCCATCGAAATTTGGCTTTGACGGCATCGAAGTGCGGGCCCGCGGTCTGGAACTCTGCCTTGCCGACGATGCCGCACCCCTTGCCCGGGCCGTGAGTTGCCTGCACTTGACGCGTGGCACAGAGCAACTCAACCCGATTGCCATGTTTCAAATTCGCCTCGGTTTTGTGCATCTGGCCGACGGGGATGAGGAGCGTGTCGTTCTCGATGCCGAGAGCGCGCACGTGATCGCCCCAGGTTGCCACCAGGTGCGGGCCATCAGGACCAGTCGTAGCAATGGCGATCCATTCCGTTTTGTCCAGCACTTCCTTGCAGACGCCGTCGATCCTTGCCATGACGAATCTCCCCGCTGACTCTATCAAGTTGCTTGGTCTATGCCCACGACCAGTGGCTGCTTCTGTACGTGGCTCGGCTCGAGAATGAATGTGCCAAAGATATTCATGGCAAAGGCCGTAATCCCCGCCAATTCGAGCACCGCCGACACCGGCAGCACATCCCATGCCCAACTCGCGTACCCTTGGTACGCCAGAATTTCACAGGAAACGCGAAGCGTACATCCGATCGTGAGAAGCGCGAGGCCGGCAAACATCAGCCCCGTGCTCCACAACAGACGCATCCCCGCGAACGCCGGCAGAATGCGCTGGCCTACGGACAGCACCATCACGGCGATGAATCCGACCGTCAGCGCATGGCGCGACGCGCCCCAAATCCCGCCGGAAGTATCCCAGCGCGCTGCGCCGACTCCGAGCAGGCCGGCGACCAGCAGCCAGCCAAATGCCATGCGGACGAAGAATGGAAAACTCCAGTGCACGCCACGGGTTTTCGGCTCCTGCCGCGACGATTCGAACATCCGCAATGCCGCAATTGCCAGCGCCCCGCCCGCGACAAAGAGCGGCGTCGCTTGAGTTCCCCATCCCGCGAGCGTCAGGACAATGCCAGCACTGTTCACCGCGAGAGCGGCCAAGAGCAGCTTGGGACGAAGCGGCTTCAGTCCCAGAAACACCGGCATCCACTTGGTGCTGAATCCCCAGACAAACGGCACCAGAAATCCCCAAGCGACCAGCACGAGATAGCGCTGATCGAGAGCGTGCGGCAGGGCGGGGCTTGCGCTACGTACCGCCATGTAAATGGTTCCGGCGAAATTCGCGACGAGCGTCAGCATCAAACCGATACTCGCGCTGATAACGACCGACACCCATGATTCTGGCCGGTTCTTCCCAGAATCTTCAGGCCGATGCTGCGAAACCGCGCGAAAGAAAATCACGAACGCCGCGAATTCGAGGAGGGCCGAAACCGGAAGGAGCAAGCGCCACTGCCAGCCGTACACATTCGCAGCCCAGCGCATCGCCACTCCGATCGTCCACATGATCCAGCACGCCCACGCGGCACCAAAGGCTGGCTTCGTTGCGCCGCGCAACTTCGGAATCGAGTAGAAACCGATACCGAAAATGAAGCTCCCAATCCAGCCGAATACCTGCGCGTGGCCATGCGCCTGCAACCATGCGGGCGAGACAGAACCTGCGCTCTCGCGCCCGCTGATTTGGAGGAGATTCCAGACGCCGAGGAATGTTCCCGGGACGAGCATGAATACAAGTCCCGAACTGATGTAAGCGATCAGCAGCCGGGACAGTGAATTTTCGCG
>Ga0208820_1001436_pt1 | contig 13302 bp, 10 predicted proteins | sample June2015DPH_16_5_FD_184713 | JGI IMG/M metagenome (GOLD analysis project Ga0208820, IMG submission 184713) | Peatland microbial communities from SPRUCE experiment site at the Marcell Experimental Forest, Minnesota, USA - June2015DPH_16_40... | ecosystem: Environmental > Terrestrial > Soil >...
TGCCGCGGGGCATCTGCCCCTCCACAAACAGCACCGCTCCCTGGGGATAGGCAGTAGCGAACTTGATGTTTTCAAAGTTCTGCAACGCCGTGGGCGGCAGATCGCAAAAGATGCGGTCAGCGCGCAGTTTGCAGGTTATGCAGCTTTCCACAATCTCCAATCCGTACGGCGAGAGCATGCGAGCCTCCTGAAACAACCTCGTCTCGAATAACCTTCGTGTCGAACACCGGGCCCCCTCGCTGCGAGTCGCATCTGGGACAACGGCAGTCATGTGGAGCCGGTCTCTGCCGCTAGTGTCCGTCTGGATCAACCGCTTGGCTGTGCTGCAAGATACACGGCGGTGTGATGTCCCTCACAATTCCTGTTTCCGCTACCAATGTGACGGAAATCACATTCCTCTGTGACTTGCCTTGCTGCGTTCTTCTGCGCCATCGTCCATGCTTATGCAGACAAGTGGGAAATAACCAAATCACACATTCATCTCTGCATGTAAAGGTGGTCGAGTGCTCATGAAACGCAAGTTCAAGACCATGGATGCAAATGAGGCGGTCGCCTACGTCGCCTATCGTGTCAACGAAGTCATTGCCATTTATCCCATCACTCCTTCTTCCAACATGGGCGAATGGGCGGACGAATGGGCGTCTCAGGGTATCCAGAACATCTGGGGGACAGTGCCCCACGTGATCGAGATGCAAAGCGAGGGTGGCGCTGCCGGGGCGGTGCATGGCGCGCTGCAAACCGGTTCGCTGGCCACTACGTTCACCGCCTCGCAGGGGCTGCTGCTCATGATACCGAACATGAACAAGATTGCTGGAGAGCTTACGCCCACGGCGTTCCATGTTTCGGCACGCACGCTGGCGACCCACGCCCTGTCGATCTTCGGGGATCATTCGGACGTCATGTCCTGCCGCGCTACCGGCTACGCCATGCTTAGTTCCAACTCGGTGCAGGAGGCGATGGACATGGCCCTCATCGCTCATGCCGCAGCCCTCGAGTCGCGCATCCCTTTCCTGCATTTCTTTGATGGCTTCCGCACTTCGCACGAAGTGAACAAGATCGAAATGCTCACCGAGGACGATATGCGCGCGCTCATCAACATGGACCGCGTCTTCGAGCATCGGCAGCGCGCGCTCTCGCCGGATCATCCGGTCCTACGTGGTACGGCACAGAATCCCGACGTCTTCTTCCAGATGCGCGAACGGGCAAATTCTTATTACGATGCTTGTCCGCAAATTGTCCAATCCGTGATGAACAAGTTCGCCGAAGTGGCGGGCCGCTCCTATCATCTGGTTGATTACGTTGGTGCACCGGACGCGGAGCGCGTGATCGTGATCATGGGCTCGGGTGCCGAGGTGGCTCACGAAACCGTCGAATCCCTTAACGCCCAGGGCGAAAAGCTCGGACTGCTGAAGGTACATTTGTATCGCCCCTTCCCGGTGCAGGCATTCCTCGCGGCTCTGCCAGTCAGCGTGCGCAAGATCGCCGTCCTCGATCGCACCAAGGAATCGGGTGCGATTGGCGAACCGCTTTACCTCGATGTCGTAAACTCGCTTCACGAAGGAATCAAAGCTGGCTTCAGTCCGCGAAAAGTAGCCCCGGCCGTCGTAGGTGGACGCTATGGGCTTTCCTCCAAGGAATTCACTCCAGCCATGGTCAAGGCGGTCTATGACAATTTGAAAGCAGATCAGCCTAAAGATCACTTCACCATCGGCATTCATGATGACGTTAGCCACACCAGTTTGCCCTATGACGCCGGCTTCTCCATTGAGCCTGCCAATGTTGTCCGGGCAATGTTTTACGGTTTGGGCGCGGACGGCACCGTAGGCGCCAACAAGAACTCAATCAAAATCATCGGCGAGAACACGGATAATTACGCGCAGGGATATTTTGTCTACGATTCCAAGAAGTCCGGCGCTGCAACCATTTCCCACCTCCGTTTCGGGCCGCAGCCCATTCGCTCCAGCTATCTGGTTTCAAGCGCGAACTTCGTAGCGTGTCATCAATGGATCTTCCTCGAGCGCTACGACATGCTGAGCGCTTTGGTTCCCGGTGGTACTTTCCTGTTGAATAGTCCATTCGGTCCGGATGAAGTTTGGGACCATCTTCCCCGTTCCGTCCAACAGCAGCTCATTTCGAAACGCGCGAAACTGTACGTGATTGACGCCTACCAGGTAGCGCGCGACACCGGCATGGGCAGCCGCATGAACACGATTCTGCAGGTGTGCTTCTTCGCTATCTCCGCGGTCTTGCCCGCGGATCAAGCGATCGAGGCGATTCGCGAATCAATTCGTCACACTTATGGTCGCAAGGGCGAAGAGATCGTTCAGAAGAACATGAAAGCCGTAGACGAAACACTGGCCCACTTGTTCGAAGTGAAGGTCCCCAGTGAACTCACCAGCGCAATTGAGTTACCGCCGCCATTTTCCATCTCAGCGCCGGAATTCGAGCGCGATGTACTGGGCACGATCTATGCCGGACGCGGCGACGAATTGCCGGTTAGCGCATTTCCTGTGGATGGCACGTTCCCCACCGGAACCGCGAAGTGGGAGAAGCGCAACCTAGCGCTCGAAATCCCCGCCTGGGATTCAAAGATCTGCATCCAGTGCGGAAAGTGCGCCATGGTTTGTCCGCATTCGGTCATCCGCATCAAGGTTTACGACTCGAAAGAATTGGAACACGCTCCCGCGACATTCAAGTCCACTGAGACTCGCGACAAGGAATGGCTGGGCCTCAAGTATACGATCCAGGTCGCGCCGGAAGACTGCACCGGCTGCGGCATCTGCGTGGAAATTTGTCCAGTGAAGAACAAGGCCGAAACGCGGCTCAAAGCCATCAACATGGTGCCGCAACCTCCGCTGCGCGTACCGGAGCGCGAGAACTGGGATTTCTTTCTCAATATCCCGGAGCTCGATCGGCGCAACATTAAAGTCGGAAATATCCGCCAACAGCAGGTGCAGGAGCCTCTGTTCGAGTTTTCCGGCGCCTGCGCCGGTTGCGGGGAAACTCCATATCTCAAGCTGATGTCGCAACTGTTTGGCGACCGCGCCATCATTGCCAACGCTACCGGGTGTTCATCGATCTATGGCGGCAACCTGCCCACCACGCCTTGGGCGAAGAATGCAGATGGCCGCGGACCCGCATGGTCGAACTCTCTCTTCGAAGACAACGCCGAGTTCGGTTTGGGCTTCCGGCTTTCCGTCGATAAGCAGGCCGAGTTCGCTCAGGAATTGGTCAAGCGCGTCGCGGGAACGATTGGCGAAGAACTCGCCACGGCACTTCTCACTTCTCCGCAGAAGGACGAAGCAGACATCTACGAACAGCGCCAACGCGTGGATCTGCTGAAAGAAAAACTGCACGGCGTAAATTCCGCGGACGCGAAACAACTGCTTTCCGTCGCTGACTTGCTGGTCAAGAAGAGTATTTGGATCGTTGGCGGAGACGGCTGGGCCTATGACATCGGCTACGGCGGCCTCGATCATGTGTTAGCCAGCGGTCGCAACGTCAACGTGCTGGTGCTCGATACTGAGGTCTACTCCAACACCGGAGGGCAGGCGTCTAAATCTACTCCACGCGGCGCAGTGGCAAAATTTGCCGCTGGCGGCAAGCCCGGCCCCAAGAAAGATCTGGGACTCATGGCCATGAGCTACGGAAACATCTACGTGGCCAGTGTGGCCATGGGCGCCAAAGACGAGCACACGCTAAAAGCGTTCCTGGAGGCTGAAGCTTACGACGGGCCCAGTCTCATCATCGCCTATTCGCATTGCATCGCTCACGGCATCAACATGACGACTGCGATGTCGGATCAGAAAGTGGCCGTCGATTCTGGACAGTGGTTGCTCTATCGCTACAACCCGGAACGGACGGCCCAAGGCGAGAATCCGTTGATTCTCGATTCCCGGACCCCCACCCGCAAAGTCGCGGATTTCATGCAGATGGAAACACGCTTCAAGATGCTCACCAAAAGCAGACCGGAAGATGCCAAGCACCTGTGGGATGAAGCTCAGCATGATGCCATTACCCGTTTTCGCCTGTACGAATATCTGGCGCAACGAAAAGGTGACAAAGAACCGGCCAAGGCCGAATGAACTACAGGCGTTGCATGCAAGTTGCAGCCAGCTGCGCCTTTGCGAAAACCCTTTAAATGACCGCGGAGATGTTGTTTCCAACCTCTTCGCTTGCCAGGAGCAATCATGATCGATCTCAAGACTAACTATCTAGGTTTGCAGCTGCGTACTCCTTTGGTGGCTTCAGCCTCACCCCTATCCCAGGAAATCGACGGCATTAAGCGTCTCGAAGATGCGGGAGCCTCCGCAGTTGTGTTGTATTCGCTGTTCGAAGAGCAGTTGCGGCAAGAAAGCTTCGAGCTCGAATACCATCTGGCCGAAGGGACCGACAGTTTTGCAGAGGCGTCCAGCTTTTTCCCGCAGCCCGATGAATTCCACCTGGGACCTGAGGGATATCTGAATCACATCCGTCGGGCCAAGCAAGTAGTGTCGATGCCAATTATCGCCAGCCTCAACGGCACCACTGTCGGCGGCTGGACGCAGTACGCCAAGCTCATTGAGCAGGCCGGCGCGGACGCTTTGGAATGCAACATCTACTCGATCGCCGCCGATCCCGACATTAGCTCCCTCGCAATCGAGCAGGAATACATCGACATACTTAAAGCGGTGAAATCAGCGGTGACAATCCCTGTCGCGGTAAAGGTCAGCCCCTTTTTCAGCAACATGGCTAACATGGCGAAACGGCTGAATGACGCAGGCGCGAACGGGCTCGTCCTATTCAATCGCTTCTACCAACCGGACATCAACCTCGAGGAACTGGAAATCCAACCGAACGTGCTGCTCAGCACTCCACAAGCGTTGCGGCTTCCGCTGACCTGGATCGGTATCCTCTACGGTCGCATCCGCTCTAATCTGGCGGCGACCAGTGGCGTTCATGGTCCCGAGGACGTGGTTAAGCTGCTGATGGTCGGCGCCGACGTTACGATGCTCTGCTCCGTGCTGTTACGCAACGGCATCGACCATCTTCTCAAAATCGAATCGGGTTTGCTGGAATGGATGGAAAAACACGAATACGAATCTGTCCAGCTCATGAAAGGCAGCATGAGCCAGATCCGCTGCCCCAATCCTTCAGCCTTCGAGCGGGCCCAGTATATGAAGGCAGTTAAGAGCATCCAGCATGTAGCGGCCACCAACCGCGAGGCCTGGCGACCTCATAGCGGCAGCTAAAACGCCAGTTGCGCAACGAAAGCGGAATGGGAGAATTACCGCTCAACAGAGAAAAAACGGGCACGAACCACCGCTCGTGCCCGCAACTCTTGGGCCTGTCTACACAACTCTGGCGAACGCCCTATTTCGCTTGCAGAGTCTCGATGTAATGGGTAAGGTTCGACACGCGTTGCTGCACTTCACCCTCGTGTCCACGACTCATATTCCAGAATAACTGTCCCCACACCGGCATATCTCTGGATCCGTGCGCGGGCAGATCGCCCGTGCCGCGAATGGTGGAAGTGACTTTCAGAGCGGGATACTTTCCCCCGTTGTTCTTGCTCAGCTGGGTAAGATCGGTCGGAGGCATCTTCAGCGCGCTGGCCGCGGGCCCTCCGCCTTTGCCGTCCGTTCCATGGCAAACCGCACAGTACGCCGTATACATCTCTTTGCCGGAAACCGGCGACGTGGTCGTGATCGGGACATGCTGGATGACTGTTTTGTTTTGGTCCGGCGTTTGATCCTGCGCCGCTACCATGCAGGTAAGTACTACTAGGGCGGTAAACATCAACATCACTTTCCTCAGCGACATCGCAATTTCTCCTTTAGGACCGAGGGCTCTCACTGAAGCCCAAGCGTGCTCTGAAACCGAAAGCCGACCCTCTTGCTACCAGGAGTGGCAGAAGAAGATGAGCGCAATTTCCTCTCAACTTATTCATACTCCATCGGTTCTCCCGTTACTGTGATCAAAGACACAATCGACGGTGCCACTCCGCACGACGAAATAATACTCCAGGACGGCATAAGACTTCCGACAAAATCTGTGACGTTTCTCTCTGTCCGGATGCGCCTGACGTGCGCTTCTTCACATACATCTGTGACTACTGTCACATTTAACCATCTTCCCGCAAGGCATAATTACCAAGGTTTCGTGGGTGTTCTACCAGCTTCAGCGTGGAGTTCTCATGGCAAAAGGACGCGTTTCCATCGTCGTCGAGCACTGCAAATCCTGCGGCTTCTGCGTGGAGTTTTGTCCCTCCCACGTGCTCGCTCTTTCTTCCGCTTTCAATTCCAAGGGTTACCATCCCCCGCATGTGGTTCATCCCGAGAAGTGCAGCGGATGTGACTTGTGCGGCATGTACTGCCCCGATTTCGCAATCTTTGCTACCAAGAACTCTGGCGCCAAGGAAGGTAAAAAATGAAAGCCGATCCTCGCGGAGTTCTCACTGGCATACACTTCATCGACGGCGACCACGCTTGCTGTGAAGGAGCCCTTGCGGCTGGCGCACGATTCGCGGCCGGCTATCCCATCACTCCTTCCACTGAAGTTGTGGAGCGTTTCGCCTCTCGCGTGCCTAAGGTGGGAGGAACCTTCATCCAGATGGAAGACGAGCTCGCCGCATCCATCACGTTGCAAGGCGCTGTATGGGGAGGAGCGAAGGCATTCACCGTCACTTCCGGTCCCGGATTCTCTTTGATGATGGAGCATATCGGCTACGCCGCTATGACCGAAACGCCCTGTGTGTTCGTGGATGTGCAACGCGGCGGCCCATCCACCGGCCTGCCCACGCTCCCCGCGCAAGCCGACATGATGCAGGCGCGCTGGGGCTCGCATGGCGACTACGAGATCATCGCGCTCTGCCCGAATTCTCCGCAGGAGTGTTTTGATCTCACCATCAAAGCCTTCAACCTGGCCGAGGAATTTCGCGTGCCCGTGATGTTCATGATGGATGAAGTCGTCGGCCACATGACCGAGAAAGTCGTCATCCCTCCCGCCGACCAAATCGAAGTCGTGCCGCGCAAGCATACCCGCAAGTCCGTTGAGGACTACCTGCCCTACGGCACCAATGGCGACCAAGTCCCGGAAATGGCGCACGCCGGCGAAGGCTACAACTTTCATGTGACTGGCTTGACGCACGACGAACACGGTTACCCCAACATGACGCCGCAAGTTCAGGACAAGCTGGTTCGGCGCTTGCAAAACAAGATTCGCGACGCCGCCGACCGCATCGCCATGTTCGAGGAAGAGCAGCTCGACGGCGCCGACGTCGTGGTCGTCTCCTACGGAATTACTTCCCGAGTGGCGCAACGAGCCATCGGGGTAGCTCGTGAACAGGGTCTGCGCGTTGGCAAGTTGCGTCTGATCACCGCATGGCCATTTCCAGAAAAAAAGATCCGAGAGCTCGCAGCCAAGGTGAAAGCATTCGTCGTTCCCGAGCTGAATCTCGGCCAGATGGTGCGGGAAGTGGAGCGGGCTGCTGCCGGTCAGGCGAAGACGTTCGCCGTGTCGCACGCGGGCGGCGGCGTTCACAGACCCGAAGACATCCTCAAAGTAATCGTGGAGGCTAGCAGATGTCAGACAGCTTGATCGATATTGGTAATCCTGCCGTCAACCCAGTCGAGCCTTTCTTGCGCACCGATCGTATGCCTCACATCTGGTGCCCGGGATGCGGCATCGGCACCACGGTGAACTCTTTTGCCCGTGCGCTCATCGACTCAAAAATCGATTTGGGATCGCTGGCGCTGGTCTCAGGCATCGGCTGCACTGGCCGCGTCGCCGGCTACGTCAAACTGGATTCTTTCCATACCACGCACGGCCGCGCCATCCCGTTCGCCACCGGCCTCAAACTGGCCAACCCAAAGCTCAACGTTGTCGTCTACTCCGGTGACGGCGACCTCTCAGCCATTGGGGGCAATCATCTGATTCACGCCGCCCGCCGCAACATCGATCTGAAGGTCATCTGCGTCAACAACCTGATCTACGCCATGACTGGCGGCCAAACCGCGCCCACGACTCCCGATCACTCGACCACTTCCACCAATCCTTACGGCGTGTTCGAGCCGTCGTTCAACTTGCCGCACTTGGTCGAAGCCGCTGGCGCGGTGTACGTCGCACGCTGGACCACCTTCCACGTACGCCAGCTCTCGCGCTCCATCGGCGAGGCGTTTCAGAAAAAAGGCTTCTCTTTTATCGAAGTCATCTCGCCCTGTCCCACTCTCTATCAGCGCCGCAACAAACTGGGCGACGGTCTCGACACCATGAAGTACTACAAAGAGAAGAGTAAAGTGCGGCACGGCGCGCCTACCAGCGAGGTCGGCCTCACTATGACCGGCGAGATCATCGTAGGCAAATTCGTAGACCGCGACCGCCCCGACTACGGCACCATGATGCGAGCGCAATTCACGGAATCGTTAGGCGAAAAATTCGTAGAACAAGACGAACAAGAGGTGCCAGTATGCAGCTAACTGAAATTCGAGTCGCGGGCTTCGGCGGCCAGGGAGTCATCCTTTCGGCCATTCTCCTCGGCAAGGCCGCATCGATCTACCAAGGCGCTTTCGCCACCATGACACAGAACTTCGGCCCGGAAGCCCGTGGCGGAGCCTGCAGCGCGCAGCTCGTCCTTTCCGATTCGCCTGTGTTGTACCCTTACGTCACCAAGCCCGACATCCTCGTCGTTATGTCGCAGGAAGCCTACGTACGTTTCGTCCCCGAGTTGAAAGATGGCGGCATCCTTATTGTTGAGCAGGATCTCGTACGAGTCTCCGATATCAACCAGGAACTCCAGGTCTACAGCATCCCAGCCACCCGCATCGCCGAAGAACTCGGAAAGCGCATGGTGCTGAATTCCGTGATGGTCGGATTCTTCACCGCCGTCACTCACCTGCTGGATGCCGACGCAGTTCGCAAAGCAGTGGCAGATTCCGTTCCGCCCAGCTTCCTTGATCTAAACCTCAAGGCCTTCGAAAAAGGATTGGAATACGGCATCAACGCGCTAACCGCAACTACTGAAACGGCGGACGCCGAACTGCAGGAGCAATACTCCCCGGAGTAGTCTTTCGCCGTTGCATTCTTCAACTTTCGCTGTTGTGATATTCATCTTTAGCGCCTCGCCCGTAAGCCTTTGATTGCAAAGCTGATCACGTCTTCTTCTCTGAAACGTTGCAAAGACTAGCTTTAAGCCTGTTGCAATTTCAATCAAGCCACTGTTGACAACTTCATCGCACACTCTCGCGTCATAACATTGCGCTTCGTCTATCCGACTGATTCAGCACGAGATCGCCGTCCACAACCCTCCCACGCGCAACTCGGCCGCGCTTGGCACGGCGATTGCCTTAACAAAAGTGCTGAGTGGCTCGCTAGACGGCCCTCCGACGAGGTGACTTATGACAGTCCTACTGGTTCTCTTCACATTCGCAAGTTTCTTACTGATCGATCATTTCCGCAGCCGCCACGCAGTTGTACAACCAGCATTGCAGGTTGCCGCGCCCAGGCAGGAGGCAAACGCACCGCGTTTGCAGCCCGCTTTGGTCGGCGGCTTCGAAGTCCCGGAGAATTTGCGCTATCACCCTGGTCACACTTGGGCATTGAGCGAGAGCCCCAGCTTGGTGCGGGTCGGCATGGATGATTTTGCCTCCAAGCTCACCGGCAAGCTCGAGAGCATCACGCTGCCGCAACGCGGCCAGTGGATTCGCCAGGGCCAGAAGATGTGCACCATTCATCGCGACGGTCGCACCGTCGATATGGTTTCGCCCATCGAAGGCAGCGTCTCTGACATCAACGAAGCCGTCATGAAGGATGCGAAGCTGGCGCTCCGCGATCCTTACGGCGAAGGCTGGCTGATGACGGTCCAGGCCCCCGACGCCAAGACAAGCTTCCGCAACCTGCTGGGTGGCGCGATGGCCCGCTGGTGGACAGAAGAGTCCGCAAGCCGCTTGCAGCGCCACATGCCGATGGCAATGGCGGGTGCGATGGCCCAGGACGGCGGAGTAGCCGTAGACAGCATCTCCGCCCAGATCCCAGACCAGGACTGGCTGCCGATAGCGAAAGAGTTCTTCCTGTCATAAGCGCACCTCGTATGCGAGGCGAACCGGCCTCGCTGAGGACCGCTGAAACACCGGCCGCCCGGATCCAAGGCTAAACAGCCAGGACACCGGGCGGCCGTGTTCTTGCGTCCAGCAACCTTGGGTGCAATACACTCGAGGGTGTCCAAGAGTTCAGAAGTTTCGCGCCGGCTGGACTTGCGTTATAGGTGTTGCCACGCTTTGGCACGTAGCGCACAGCGCGCTTTCCTTCAGGTCGATCCACTCCACGGCATGGGACGAGGCCATCGCGCAGCGATAGTCATCGCAATGAGTTAAGTGCAGAGTGTGTCCCACTTCATGCACGGCTTCCTTGATCAGGCGCTGGCGAAACAGTTTGCGGTCGGAGGGTAATCCATAGAACTCCTGGCGCAGTCGGTGCGCTGAGACTACCGCACACGGACCACCCACCTGCGCCTCGCCAAAAACGAAAGTAAGAATCGGGATATACATATCCACAGCCCCGATACCCAGCAGTCGCCACGAATCCGCGGTAAGAAAACTTTGCATGCGGTGCAGAATTTCCGAGGAATGATATTGCTGCCGCTCTCCGTGGAAGGCGAACTCCGGGTCAAGACGGACGGGAAGCACTTTGCAGGGAACGTGAAGAATTTCTTCGATGGAAGGACAAAGATCCTTCAGCAACCCGTTATCCACATTCCCGATCGGCAACAGATGCAATAGCTTCATCGCGTGCCTTCACCGCGCGACTTCATCGGGCTTCTTATCTCGATCCACCGAAGCGCGAGTCCAGCCATATTTCTTCAGCTTGTGATAAAGCGTGACTCGATCGATGTCGAGCACCTCCGCGGCATGACTCTGATTCCCCCCACAGTCTTCCACTACTCGTAGAATGTGAGCGCGTTCCATGTCGTCTAATGTCTTACTCGATCCGTTGGAGACGCTTTGCGGCTTAAAAATGAAGTCCTGTTCTTTCAGCTCCGGCTCCTGGCCCACAACCATGGCGCGCTCGACCGCATTCTCCAGTTCACGAACGTTCCCCAGCCACGGCTGCTGCTGCAACAAGTTCATGGCTGCAGGTGAAACGCGGGTGATGCGTTTGTTCATCGCCAGAGAGAGCTTGCGGACGAAGTGGTCGACGAGCAACGGAATGTCCTCGCGGCGATCGCGCAACGGCGGCAGTTCGATGCGGAAGACGTTGAGCCGGTAGAAAAGGTCGGGACGGAATTTACCCTCCTCGATCAATTTCTCCAGATCCTTGTTGGTGGCGGCGATGCACCGGAAGTCTACCTTGATAATTTGATTGCCGCCCACGCGAGTGATTTCGCGCTCCTGCAGCACCCGCAGCAAATCGGTCTGTGTCTTCAGGGAGATGTCGCCGATCTCATCCAGGAAAACCGTCCCACCCTCGGCGATTTCGAATTTGCCTTTCTTGCGATACTGCGCTCCGGTGAACGCGCCTTTCTCATGTCCGAAGAGTTCGCTCTCCAGAAGCGTCTCGGTCAGCGCGCCGCAATGAATTACGACCAGAGGATGAAACTTTCGCGGGCTGGCCTGATGGATCGCGCGCGCCAATAATTCCTTCCCGGTTCCGCTCTCGCTGGTGATCAGCACCGTAGCGTCCGTGGGACCCACCGTCTCAATGGCATCAAAGATCTTGCGCATGGCAGTGCTTTGTCCGATCAGATCTCCCGGACGCGCAACTTCTGCCACCGTCTCCCGCAACAGTACGTTCTCCTGCGCCGTCCGCTTATGCGCCAGCGCGTTCTTTACCAGATGTGCGATCTCATCGGGATCGAGCGGCTTGGTCACATAGTCATAGGCGCCATTTTTCAACGCGGTGACTGCGGTCTCGACGGAAGCATAGCCAGTCATCATGATCACGATCAACTCCGGATCGACTTCATGCATACGCCGCTGCAGTTCGATCCCATCGGTGCCGTGCATTTTGATATCCACCAAAGCGGCATCCCAGCGTTGTTCCGCCAGCCGGGTGAGTGCGTCGCTGGCGTTTTCTGTGGTGGCAACTTCGTAACCTTCTTCACGGAACCATTTGCCTAGAGAGTCGCGCACGCTCAATTCATCGTCCACAATCAGCAGTTTTCCTTGTGTGCTCACTTCGTTCACCTCACCTTCATTGCGTCATTCCTGGCGCCGATGGGCGCCAACGGACGGTCAGCCGCTTGAGTTGGCAGGCTTATGTTGAAAGTCGTTCCCCGGCCCAACTCCGATTTGACCTCGATGCGCCCGTTATGGCGCTCCACGATGCCGCGACTGATGGCCAAGCCCAGTCCGACTCCATGGCCGCTTTCTTTTGTCGTCAGAAACGGTTCGAAAATATGCGGCAGGATGTCGGGGGCGATGCCCGCTCCATCGTCGCGAACCTGGATCTCGATTTCTGACTCATCATCACTCAACCGGGCATCGAGCCAGAGATTGCCGCCCCGCGGCATGGCATCGATCGCATTCATGATCAGGGCGATGAGGACTTGTTCAATCTGCGCCGGATCGCAGGGCACGCGCGGGAGGTCTTTCGCAATGTTCAATTGCAGCTCGATTCCTCCCAGATCCAATTGGTGCCGCACCAGCATCAGGCAGCGATCGACCACCGCATGCAAGTCTGTGGACTGAACGTTCATCGGCGCGGTGCGCGAAAGACTCAGCAGGTTCTTGATCAGGTCGCCGCAGCGCCGGCTTTCTGTTGCGATCAGTTCCAGACATTGCATAGCCTCTTCGCGCTTGTCATGCCCGGCTTGGCCCGACTCTACCCACTTCCGGAGCAGCTTGGCATAGGTCAGAATGCCGGATAGTGGATTGTTCACCTCGTGCGCTACCACCGCTGCCATCTTGCCCAGAGAGGCCATTTTTTCGACGTGCAGCATGTGGTCGTGGGCGCTTCTGAGTTCTTTGGTCTTCTCGTCGACGCGATCTTCAAGGGTCTTGGCCCATGTTACGATTTCCTCATTCGCCGCGCGCAACTGCAGACTCATTCCATTGAACGACCGCGCCAAATCCCCTACTTCGTCCTGGGATTGCACCTCGATCTGGTAGCCAAGCTCTCCTTGGGAAAGATGTTCCGTCCCTTTCTCGAGTGCCTGGATGGGTTTGCCAACCTCTCTCCAGACAAATAACCAACTCAATACTGCGACGATTAGCATTGCACCCGCCGTGTATGAGAGCGAGCGGGCACTGCTGACCGCAATTTGTGCGTCCGCTTTCGCTAGAGAGAGATTTGTGTCCAAAACGCCCAGAACTTGCTGGTCGGCAGGAT
>Ga0208820_1001442_pt1 | contig 13281 bp, 14 predicted proteins | sample June2015DPH_16_5_FD_184713 | JGI IMG/M metagenome (GOLD analysis project Ga0208820, IMG submission 184713) | Peatland microbial communities from SPRUCE experiment site at the Marcell Experimental Forest, Minnesota, USA - June2015DPH_16_40... | ecosystem: Environmental > Terrestrial > Soil >...
GAACTGCTCGTCCTGGTCGGCGGTGAGTTTTTTGAAGCTCTCGTGCAGGAAAAACGAGCTGATGGCATAGCGCCGTGGTCCGCCAACGGGTTCGGCTGCCGCCTCTGTCGCGATCTGTTCTAGGCTGTCTAAGAATTCATTAACCTTATGAATCTCGACAAACACTCGCGCCATGCCCTTGCGGCTGCGCGCCGCCTGGTCAAATCGTGCGATCAGCTTCTCGCGTCTTTCGATGAGCGCGGTTCGTTTTGCTTCCAAGTGCGTCGTCTTCATTGTTCGTAAGCCTCCGTGAAGAGTCGTTCGATGGCCAGAATTCCCGAGCCGATATCTCGGGGCTCCTTGGCCATGTGGATCAAGTACCAATCGTTGCCGCGATGCTGGAAGCACGCCCAGTGACTGCAATTGCGAATTTGGTCGGACGGCTGATAAATCCAAAAGTCGATGTGCCCGCCGCGGTGCTCGGTAATCTGACCCCAGAAAGTGCCATAGGGCGTTTGGTAGCTGCCATACAGGGTGGTGCCCTGCCGGGTCCATCCACGTTCTTGCCAATACGGAACCTGGCGGCGTTGGACGGTAATTGCGGGGCCGTGCCCCCGCACCATCCGTGCAAAAAGCTCGCGGATGGAAGCGGGGGCAGGCCTGGTACCGAGGTCCCTTACGTGCACAGCGGCAGCACTCCGACTTCGGTCTTGGTCGAGGCGAAGATTTTCTCGCCGTTCTTGACCTTGTCGTAGATCGATTCAGCAGCGGCGAAGAAGGGTTCTTTTGGACCTTTGGACAACAAGGAGTCCTCAAGGTTCAGTTGGTGGAGGACATCGCCGGCCGTAGTGCCAGGCTCAATCTCCACATCGCGGATCTGGCCGCTGCCGGCTATGACGACGGACAGTTTCTTCATACGTTTTGTTTCTCCTTCGATCTGGGAGGCGGGCCCTCTCCCGATTGCGTTTACGCCAAGCGCGGCCCGCACTGCAGCCACGCCAAAGAAAAGAGACCACAGACAAAACTTCGTGGTCTCTTTGTGCTGTCCTTGCGCCATCAGAAATCCGGCGCAGGCACAACGTCAGTGAGCTTGCCTTCGGTGAACTTCAGATCTCGCTGTACGGTCTCGCCATGGAGGCCGCGGAGGGTCTGCAGTTCCGAAAGGCGGAAGTGGCCGAATTCGGCGGCGATGCCGGTGACGAAACCGAAGAACAGGAAATCACCGTCTTCCGGCTCGCCCTCGATCACGTACCAGTTCCAATCCGTGCCCGGCAGAAAATACCGGGCGTAGACGGTGGGTTCATCCGCCGCTTCTTGCGACAGCAGGGGCGGCAGACGGGTTCTCAGTTCTTCCGGTAGCAAGTCCATGGCGGCACTACACTCCTTCGAACAGCTTCTTGGCTTGCTCGAACTTCTCGAGTTGCCGCCGTTTGGCCTTCAGCTCTTCTTCCGCCTCGGCAATCTCGGCCTTGAGCTTGTCGGCTTGTTCTAAGACCACCTCAACGGGCGTCTTCTTCTTCCAGACTTTGCGGCCTTCCGGCTTTGGGGCCGGGGCCGGTTTCGGATCGGTCGGCTTCGGTGCTGGCATTGTCATGCTCCTTGTTGAGTTCCTCCTGTTGCTGGTGGACCCACTCCTGCAGCTTCCGGATGGCGATGCGTTTGGCCGGAAGCTCGATGTGGGTGTAGGTCGAATGCACTTTCGAGCCCGAGGAATGGCCCATGAGCGCCATGCGAATTTCCTGCAGGACGCCCGCCTCCATCAGGCGAGTGTTGAAGGTGTGGCGGAGATCGTGAAAGCGGATGTGGCGCAGGCCGGCGTTCTTCAGCGCGGTCTTCCACGTGCTCTTCACGATGCGGATAGGGCGGTCGCGGAAACTGACGACGAGACCCGTGTCCTTACGGTGTTCGAGCAGATGCTCGTGCAGCCGATCAGTCAACGGGATCTCGCGGGACTCTCCTTCCGGGGTCTTCGAGCGGGTGACAAACAGCAGCTTGCGAGAGAAATCGATGTCCTCCCACATCTGGCTGGTGATTTCCCCGCGCCGCATGCCGGTGTCCAGGGCGGCGATGATCATGGCGCGCAGGTGGCCTTGGGCCGCGGCCAGGAGCGGTACCTCCTCGGCCACGCTCAGCACCTGGCGGCTGATGCGCCGTTCGCGGGCCATCTTGAGGCGGGCGAGCGGATTGGCCAAGAGCAGTTGCTCGTCCACACCCCAGTACAGGATGTGCCGCAGCACGCTCAAGTCCCGGTTGACGGTCGCATCTTTGATGGATTTGTTAGCCGCCTGCCGGTAGTTCCGGAAGTCGTCGGCGAGTGATTTGGTCACTCGCAGTACGGGAGCATCCGAGAAGAACGGCAGCAGAAACTTGAGGTGATAAAGATGATGCGGGCGGACCGATCCGCTGGCCATGAAACGCGCGGCGAGTTCGCCGAACTTCATGTCCGGGTCGGCCCGCACGATCTGGAACCGTCGGTTGTTGACTTCCTCCTTGAGTTTGGCTTCGATGGTCTCGGCCTGCCTGCGGTTGGAAGTGCCCGTGGAGTACTGGTGGCGAATTCCGTCCGAGAAGAGATAGGACCACCACACGCTGCCACGCTTAAACAGGCTCACTGTTGTCCTCCTTGTTGGTTTTCGATCCAGCGGATAACCTGATCCCGGTAAAAGATCAGTCGGCCGCTGGCCTTGAACCGGAAGTGGGGAAGCCCCCGTGGGATGAGGGTCTGCCGTACGGTCCAGGGCGAGCAGCCGATGAGTTCGGCGGCCTGTTCGATACCGAGGGGCTGTCCGAGCGCCGAAGCTGGCGGGCCGAAGGTAGGCTGGGGCGGCCACACAAACGGCCCCTGTTCGCGCACAATTGGCCCACGTTGGGGCGGGCAATGGGGCGGGCAGCATTGCCCGCCCCCTGGGGCCAGAAAAGCCCGTAAACGCGCGGGTTTCCGCGCCTTGGGTACTCCGGCCTTCGGTTCGGTAAGACTGCGTCTTTTGATTTCGGAATTCGGAAGTCTAGTGGGCATGGTCGTCTCGCTGGGAACGGCTGAACAAGCGGGTAAGGAATCGCCGCAGGAAGCTGGGCAAATGCATGTAGAGGTACCAGAGGAAGGCCAGCATCAGGCCAACCAGCATGAACTGAAGCAGCAGCTGGGGGCTGCTGGCCAGGGCGTTGACGAAGCCGGCCAAAAACAGCAGCGTGACGCCAATCAGCACCAAGCCGGGCAGGGCCGACAGCAGCAGCAGCAGCGGTGCCAGCCAGAGCGGAACCCGCGGGTGCGGCATGGAGAGGTCGCGGGAGCCACACTGGCTGCAGGTCTCGGCATTGCGAGGATTGGGATGCCGGTGCGGGCAGAGCTTGAAATTGTAGGAGCGTCCGCAGAAGTTGCAGAACAGCGGCTCGCCGGGGGTGATGCGATGGCATTGGTTGCAGTAGCGCATAGGGAATCTCACAGGAGCGAGAGCCTCTGGCCGCCGGTTGGCCGGAGCCAGACCGGCGACCAGAAGCCGTCGCGGTGAATGATGTCGAAAGTCGTAAACCAGAAGATCCGGTCGGTGGACTTGGTCACGGTTGCGCGGATGTTGGCCAGGCGCTTTTCCGAACTTGCCACCACGAGTACCCGGAACTGCTGCGGGCCGAAGCGCTTTGTGAACTCGCCCGAGACGGCAAGCTGGAGGTAAGAGGCGGTCTTTTGCTGCCAGACCTTCAGCGCCTCTGTACCCAGGTCCACTTCCAGGAACATGGTGCGGATGGTGTCGCCTAAGGCGAGCTCGAAGTATCCGTCCGGCGTCAATTTGATGGCCTCGGAGATGGACTGGCGGAAGGTGATCCAGCGGCACAGGCGGACGCCAGCCTGTGGAGCTAGACGGTACTTCACGGCAAGGTAAATCTCGTTGATGCCGACCTGGTGCTCGACAAAGGCATCGCCGATGACAAGCCGGCCAGCGGGGCGGGTGATGCCGCCGAGCTTGGCTGCCACGGTCTCGCCGCCTTTGGGCGAGAGGGTGTAAACGGCCTTGCGGCCGTGGGCGATGCTTCCGATGAAGAAGCGGCGCAAAAGGCCCGCCCGGGTCAGTTCCAAGAGCCGCATGTTGACCTGGCTAGTGGAGCCGAATCCTGCCACCAGCTTGGTCATCTCGCGATCGATGACGCGCATGACGGCCAGTTCGGACAGCAGGTGGCGGTCACGATCCTGCAAGATGATTCCTCGCCGCCTATTCCCAGTCATTGAGCACCTCCTCGGTTCGGCGGTTGGCCTGGCGTTGGCGCTGGCGGATTTCGGCTTCGATGTCGGTCCGCCGTCTGGCCCAGCGCGCCCGGCAGCGGTTGTACAGGTCGGTGTAATCACCGCCAAGGTCGGCGACATTGGGTACCAGCACTTCCTGGGGGCGATGACTGCCGCTCTTGACGACCATGCGCCGCTTGGGCAGGTTCTTCAGCAGTTCTGCAAGGCGTTTGCCGCCGTCGAGCGAGTTGGCCATCTTGTCGGCGTCGATGCTGGAAAGCTGAAAGAACGCGTGCGTGCCGACGGCCATGATGGCGGCGCGCATCTGCGCCGGGTACTGCTCTAGGAACTGGTTGGCGGAGACGACGCAGATGCCGAACTTGCGGGCCTCACTAAGCAGCGTGTCCAGGCCGGCATCATAGGCAACGAGGTTTTGGATCTCGTCGCAGTACAGCGTGAACAACTGCCGCCGCGCACGGGCGAACAGGGCGTTCTTAAGTTTGGTCAAAAGCAGGCTGCCGAGGGTCGAGGCCTGTTCGCCGAGCCGCCCCTTGTCGAGGTCGAGGATTACCCACCGGCCCCGGTCCATGGCCTCCAGCAGGGAAAACGTCGAGTGCGGCTGGCCCAGGATGTGGCGGAAACGCTGGTCCGTGGTAAAGCTCAAAACCTTGTTTAAGATGGCGTCGCGGTAGACTCCCTGCATGGCTTCGCTGCGGGTGTCAAAGCGGGTGCGGAAGTAATTGGAGACTTCGGTATTCTGTACGCGGTTCAGACACGCTGCCCGGAAGGCGGCATGGGTGAGCAGCGGCAGGATTTCCAGCAGGGTGAGGCCGTTGTCCGCCAGCACGTGCAGGGCATTGCGTAGCAGCTCTTCGGTCCTGGCCCCGAACGAATCCAAGTGCCAGCGCGCTTTGAGAATCTGCGCGAACTCGGCAAGCTGTACATAGCCTTGCTGGCCCGCCTGCGCTTCCAGCACGTTCAGCCCGACCGAGAATTCGGCGTCGCCGGGTTCGATGACGATCAGCTTTTCACTGAGGTCAACGCCCCGCTTGCGCTCCTCGGCCGCAATGAGCCGCAACAGGAACGGCATGGTGTCTCCGTGAAGATCGAAGAAGACGAAACCCTGACCGCGAGCAACATCCTGACCGGCCAGGTGGCGAAGGAAAAAGGACTTGCCCTGGCCTGTCTTGCCTAAAATGGCCAAATGCTCGGCGCGCTTACTTTGCGGAAGATGGGCGCGGCGTCGCAGTACCTCGCCGTCCATGACCTGGAAGCCGAGATCCAACCCGGAGCCCTGCTCGGCGGTCGATTTGTTGGAAGCCGCGAGCCTGTTCCAGACGGCGGCGATCAGTTTTTCAATCATGGTGTTTTTGGAGAAGGGATCGCTGGCGGACCAGCCACCACAGCAGGACCCAGAAATTCTTTGCGACCATCCCGCCCTGGCCCTTGTTGTTGCCTTGGATGCGGGCATAGATCGCCGCGCGGGAGACGCCCTCCTGTTCGGCAATGCTGGCGATGGACTGCGCTTGCAGGATCTTGCGCCAGGTCTCCCGTTCCAGCGCGTTCAGGTTGACGAACAGCCGTTGTTGGTCACAGAGGTCTGTCTGCTCGGCCGCCGGGTCCGGCGGTTCGGAAAGGCTTTGTGGAAAAAAGATCGCCGGTCTACCGTTGCGTCTTCCGCCGCCAGCGGATTGAACGGATCCGTGCAGGTCGCGGAAAACTCGGAATCGCAAGATCTGAAAATCGTCTTTCTGCATGAGGACTGGCTCGCAGCACCCAGCCTCTCGCAGGAAGGAAAATCAGGGAACTAGCATCCGGGGGTGAATTCGTAACGCTTTTGGCAACTACTTGAGCCGAAACGCATTCTGGTAAAGCGCCTTGCGGACCCAGATGGCCTCAAGCCCTCGGGACAAGCCCAGCTCCGGGGTGAGGGAGAGGAGTTTGGAAACCGTGGCTTGGTGGCCGAACCGCGCTGCCGTCGGCTGATTGACCGCCAGCAGTTCTCGTCCCCGTTGCCGGATGCGGCCATCGCCAGTCAGCAAGCCGCAGGCAGCGGCCCAGTGCCGCGTCATGGAGGTTTCCAGACTGCCGCTGGGGAATGTGTTTTCGGCCATCTCCATGACCCGGAGCGCTCCGTCCCAATCCGGTTTGCCGAGCAGGTTGATGTGCCGCGTCCCGGTCATGAGCGCCTGGGCTTCGCTCTCGCATTCCCCGAGTTTTCGCATCTGGCGCTCGGATTGCGCAAAGCTGGCCCTGGCTTCATCGTCGTACTTGGGGCCGAGCTGGAAGAAAGCCGCGCCGCGCTGGCGGTAGTAGTCCGAGCCAAGAGGCGCGCCGATGCTGTCGGATGCGGCGCGCATCAAATCCAGAATCTGGAGCGTAGCGGCGGACCTGGCAAGCAGAGTGTTCGCGTGCGCGGCAATCAGGGTCGATTTGATGTACTCGCGAACTTCTTCCTTGCTGCCCAATCGGTAGTGGGCGCTCTGGAGCAGCCAAAGCGACAAACTGGCGTGGCTGATGGCGGAACGGGTAAAACCGCTGTGGACCAAAAACCAGGAAATTCGCTGCTCCAGGACGCCCGCCAGGGCGATTCGCCGTGACTCCGACATGTGCCCGAGACGCTGCTTTAGCTGGCCCAGGCTTCGGGCACCCGCCAAAAACTGGTACTGCTTGCGGTGGTTTTCAAAGCGGGCGTTGCTCTCTTCCTCCAGCCAATCCACAGTCGGGCTCGGCTTGTCCGCCCGGCGCAGGATGTCCATGTGGGAACGGATGCCAATGCCGCGGTGCATCGCCGTAGACGGTACAAGGTCCAGATCCGGCAGAAAAGTTATCAGTGGGGGTTCCAATTGGCGCGACGCAAGGTATTTCAGCCGCCGGATATTCCCGGCGCTCGTGCCCAACAGCGCCGCCAGCCTGGGCGACGAGACGCCAACGCCCATGAGCCAATCGATGATGAAACGAAGTTCCAGTAGATCTGGGGTGAGGTCACTACTGCCGGAGATCTCCGCTTTGGCCATGCCTGTGTTCATCAGGCGCGCACTCGACTCAAACTGCGCCACCACCCTTTATTCTTGCTCGCGGAGCGATTGGCCTGCATCGGGTGCGGCGTCGAAATCGGCGATCAACAATTCGCTCGGCGGCATCTCGCCGTCGCCGGACTTTCGGAGGGACCATTGACGGGTCTGCAGGCGATGCTGGGCTGCCTGGAAACATTCGGGATCGAGTTCAAAACCGATGAAGTTGCGTCCGGTATTGAGGCAGGCAATGGCGGTAGTGCCCGATCCCATACAACTGTCCAACACCAACTCGCCGGGATTGGTGTAGGTTTTGATCAGGTATTCAAATAGTGCCAGGGGCTTTTGGGTGTGGTGGACGGTGTTGGACTCTGACGGCACATGCAGCACGCTGCGGGGATAGCGAAAACCGGGATTCTCTGACACCGCAGCGCGGAGGTGCCTGCCCGTGTTGGCATCAAAGCGAGCCTTGCGAGTGCTCTTGTACGGCTTGCCCTTTTCAAACTGCGGATGGTACGGCGGCGAGCGGTCGCAGAATACCAGGACATTCTCGTGCGCCCGCAGCGGCGCGCGCTTGGCATCCAGAAAGCCCGTGGCCCGCGACTTCTCCCAGATCCATTCGTAGCGAAGCCAGGGGAGGTTGCTCATGCCGAGCACCTTGTCAAAGGGGCACCGGGCAGTCAGAACGATTGCGCCTTTCGGTCTGATGACCCGTTTGTACTCGGCCCACAGCCGGTCTAAATCAATGATGGAGTCCCAGGCGTTCGCGGTGACGCCGTAAGGCGGGTCGGAAAGAATCATGTCCACGCTGCGCGCGGGAAGCAACTTCATGCCATCCAGGCTATCGGCGTGATAGACGCGGTTGGCCGCAAGTTCGGATTGTGGCAAGCCATGGGATTCATAATCGTTCATGAAAATGGAGCAAGTGAAGGATCTTGAAACGCAGTGCGTGGCGTGATTCGCGCCCAGCGGGGTTCTTGGGATGGCGAACTTGTCAGCCGCGCTTTTCTGGCTGCGCGGGAAGTTCATAATTGCTGATGAGCACCTCGCCGTACCGCTGTTTTGGTCGGCGCTGCGCCGTGTAGACGATCTGGATCGGCGTAATCAGCCAGCCGCCGAACAACCTTCGCACTTCCGGATGATCGTCTAAGGAAAGCAGAAAGCGGCCACAGATTTTGTGCAGGCGTTGTTCGAGCTGCGCGAAGTCCTCGTCGCTGAAATTGTAACGGTAAAGCTTCCGCCGCCAGTACGGCGGGTCCATGTAGAAGCAGGTGGTGGGACGGTCGTACCGTTCCAGGACCTCTTGGTAGGGTAAGGACTCGATCTGCACGCGCTGGAGGCGCTCGTGCGCTTTGGCAATGACGGTCGGCAGGCGCGCTGGGTTGAAATTGGGGGACTGCACCACGCCATAGTGGTAATGCTGCTTGACCACCAGACCGCCGAAGCAGTTCTTCTGCAGATAGAAAAATCGGCCGGCGCGCTGAATATCGGTCAGCGTGGTTGGGTCGGTTTTGGCGAGCAGATCAAACCACGAGCGGCTGGCCACGGTGTATTTCAAATACCGGATCAGTTCGGAATGGTGCCACTGGCAGACCCGCAGCAGGTTGACAATCTCCCCGTCCAGGTCATTGAGCACTTCAACCTCGGAGGGGCGCTTGTGAAAAAACACCTGGGCACCGCCGGCAAAGGGTTCCACGTAGGCAGTGTGCTCGGGCAGCAGCGAGATAATCTTGGCGGCGAGGCGATTCTTGCCGCCGATGTAGGCGAGGGGACCAACCATGGGATCGTGGGGTTAAAGGTTAAAGAGGCGTTCGACTTGGCAGTACAGGCCAAGCGCCAGCGCGTCCCTGATCAGCGGAGCTCCAAAGCTGCCGTTGACGCCGGGCCAGATTGCGGAAATGACCTGGCGCACTTGCTTTCGGAAACGCGGGTGTGGATGTCCGAACGATGCCAGCACGTCCAGCTTGGGTACCTCCCAGATGCCAATGCTCTGCTCAACCAGGACGTGAGAAATGATTTCCATCAGATCGCCCCGGAGAACCTCGGCCTCGCAAGGTATGGTTTCGAGGGCCGCCGTGCCCAGTGGGTACTTTTCCAGGATGCGACTGATAAAGGAGGCGGCGCTGCCGAGGGCCTTGTCGCTGTTGGAGGAAAGCTGGCGTACCTGGGGAGGCGCTGCCAAATGCTCGTCCTGCAGGATCGCGATGGCTACCGCCCGGCGTTCAATCCGGATCGCGGCCAAGCGCCGGATGGCGGGCCTGTCGCCGGTTCTGCCATCCAGCCGTTTCAGCTCCAGATGAAAGCTGCGGCCGGGATCAAGATGGGAACTGGCAGCTTTGGCGCGGCGGTAAGCCACCAGGAGCTGATCCTCCGAGTAATGGTCCAAGAGTTCGGCATAGTGGCGGGCCGCGGCTGCGTCATCAAGCTTTTGGGCCAATCGCAAAGCGAAATATTCGCGCTGATCGCTCGGTTGAAACTGGCCGTATCGGGCAGAGGAGGAACTCCGGGCTACCTGATCAAGAATGTTTGTCATGGGTTTTGGTATTAGAATGCCCGCTCAAAATAGGGTGGCTTGCTGAGGTGCGGCCAGCCGTTCCTCCTCTGCGCGGATCTTGTTGCGCAGCCCATCGTAAAGGGCCGGAAACAAGAACTCCACCGGCACACGCAGAATGATCCCGAGGCGCAGGGCATTGGCCAGTGACGGCGTGTGCTTGCCGCGCTCGTAGTCCGATAGGGCTGACGCGTCCTGGTGCCCCAACAGGTGGGCCACGTGCACGAGAGTGAAGCCCATCCTCCTTCGAAAATGATCCAGCGCGTTTTGATGTTGCTGTTTGTTTTGTCGCATAGTGACTTTTAGTTTTTAGTAAAGTCACTGTAGCAATTGTATTGGGGTTGCAAAGTAGGGAAAATTTGGCACAAGAGCCACTCTGAACTGCCCTCATGTGGATAACTTGTCAAAAAGCCGTCGTCGGCACTGGCGGTGAATGTGGCGGCGAACTTGCTTCATCCCGCGCAACCGACGCGGCACACGCAGGCTCCGGGCCTTTGTGCGGACACATTCAGCAGACTCACCCGCAAGGAGAGTCCGCATGAGTTCCGCCATGAATTCAAAGACAGCATTGAGCTTGAACATGAGGCAGATGGTGGCGCTGTCTGGACAAAAAGTAAAGACGGGAAAACTGGCTACCCTTGCCCTGACATGGCAAGAGTGCCAAATTTTCCCGTCTTGGCGACGGCGCAACGATCTCCTATGCTGACCTCCGTATGCCGAAATCGCACACCCCTACCAAACTGACCGTCATTTGGGAGACCGCCCCCAATCCCGACCCTCACGCCCTGCTGAAGGCGGTTGCCATCGTGTTCCACCGGCGGGTGCCGTTATCCACTCCGGCGGATTTGACATACACGGACAAAACGCTATTGTGTGAACGACCCGATGATTCTTAACCCTATTCTCCGAACATGCCCGAAGTTCCAAAAACCGGTCTGCGGATCGCCATTTACGCCCGCGTCTCTACCGAGGAGCAGCGGGAAGGGCAGACCATCGACTCCCAAGTCGCCGAGCTCGAGCGCTTTTGCCGCGAGAAGGGCTGGCTGATCGCCAGCATATATAAGGATGAGGGCTGGAGCGGCGGGATCATGGAACGGCCCGAACTCGATCGCCTGCGCGACGACGCGCAGAAAGCGGTCTTTGATGCTGTCCTGATCAACGACGTGGACCGGCTTGCTAGGGACGTGGCGCATCTGGGTGTGATCAAGCGGGATCTGGAACGAAAGGGAATCCAGGTGATGTTCCGCAAGCTGCCCACCGAGACGAGCCCGACGTACAACTTGATGGTGAACATTCTGGGTAGCTTCGCCGAATTCGAGCGGGAAATGATCTCCGACCGTACCCGGCGCGGGCGGCGCCACAAGGTTGAGGTGCGAAAGCTGTACCTCGGATCGAACACATCCTACGGCTACAAGTACACCCCGAAAGACCGCGTCACGGGCGTCGAGGGAGTTCTCGAAATCGTGCCTGACGAAGCCGCAGTGCTACGACAAATGTTCGAGTGGGTGGACGAAGAGGGCTTGTCTGCCAGGCGCGTAATGATGCGTCTCAACGAACTCAATATACCTCCCAGGAAACGTGCTTCAGCATGGGCCAAGTCCAGCGTGTTGCGGATTCTCCAGAATGAAATGTACGCCGGAACCTGGTACTACAACAAGTTCCAATGCTGCGAACCGCGCAATCCTACGACCAACTCCCGGTATCGCAAACGCAGCAAGTGTAGCCTCCGGAGGCGGCCCGCCAGCGAGTGGTTGCCGCTTGCGCTACCGGAGTCGCTTCGCATCGTTCCAAGGGAGCGGTGGCAGCGCGTGCAGCAACAGCTCGCTCGCAACTATGCGTTCTCGTCAAGGAATGAAAAGCACGCCTATCTACTCAAAGGGCTCATCCGGTGTGGCGGCTGCGGATCGCGCTACGTGGGCGACCCGTGCCATGGCAGGTTCTTCTACCGGTGTATCGCACGGTGCAAACAAGTCCCGAGCATTTCTGAATCGAAGCTGAGTGACGTGGTCAAGCACGCTGTCGGACGCATCATGACGGACCCGGACGTGATCCTGAAGCCACTGCGTCGTTTGGATTGTGCCGACGCGAATGAAGCGAAGACGCGCGTGGGCGCTGCCGAGCGGATTGAGCGGAATGCGCAACGCCTGTCTGCCGAGGAGCAACGGCTTCTGGATGGATACCGCACAGGTCTCATTTCGCCGGCGCAACTCGGTCAGCAACTCGAAAGGCTGAAGGCCGGGCGGGCAGCATTGGATCGCGAGCGTGCCGCACTAGCCCAACATCCTGAGGTTCCTACCGAACAAATTGCGACAGCCGTGGTTGACTATTGCGCGGAGGCGGCAAACAAACTTGCGAGCTTAACGGCTGATGGCTGGCGCGAACTCTTGCGCGCCCTTATCGAATCCGCTGTCTTTCACGGCAATCGCATCGTCATCCGCGGGCGCATTCCGCTCCAGATACCAGGTGCCTCAGGGCCGGAGATGACAATCGAGGCTCCCGTACCGCCCGGACCACCGGGGATTTTCCGGCCCACGCGTCCGACCGGGCGTACCCCGCAAAAGGGGGAGACCCTCTGACATTCCGCCACAGTGGCCGGATGTCAGAGGGTCGTCGTCTGGATTTGGGAGCCCAACCGAGCCCCGGCCGCCGGCTCTGGCGGTCATGTTATCAGAGGACCCCAATCTGTTGTGACCTCCGGGATGCCGCAACAGCTTTTTCATCTTGGCTATGCGGGGTGCTGTATTGCGACCACAATAATAGGACATTGTGGTCGCAATCCAGCAGCGTTCATGGCCAATATGGAAATCTTGCAGAAGCGCCTGGAGGCCACAAGAGATTGGACTGCCCTGATAACGTGACCGCCGGAGCTGGAGGCCGGGGGAAGGGCATGGGCGTCGCAATTCATCCTCTCAAATGGGACGCAGATCCAGCCAAGGTCTGCAGGAAAGAGACGATGCAGTAGTTTGGATTTACTGCAAGACTCTGACACTGACAAGGGTTCCAACGGGCAAAGCCATAACCGACGCTGCTGGCTGAGGCCTTCACGGTGCACGAGGAGGCCGGATCACTTAAGGAGACGGTGGCCTGCTGGGTGCCGACCGTGGCGGTAACAGAGGTGGGGGCGCAGGGAACGGTCGGGGCACTGGTGACGCTGTAGGTCAAGCTGGAAGGAGGTTGGGCAGGTGACGATGGCAGGTGACGAGGATTGGGATGTCACTGGGTTTGGGCTGAGTGTGTGGCCGTTTGGAACTACTCTGCTTAATTAAAGGTAAGCCGTTAAGCAGGGGAAAAAGTGACGAAGGTTGGGGGAGGGGGAGTTGCAATTAATGGAAGCGGACGCCACCGCGTATTTTTATGAGCGGAATGTCGGCTGAGCGGGTTTGCAGGGTACTGCCGGACAAAGCGTAGAAATATCGCGGGTAAAGTTGGTTGTTGTATTCGGTCTGTATCCAGCCGGCGGACAGGGCGGTGTTGGAAAGGCGAAACTCATCCAGCATGCCCGCCATGGGGCTGCTTTGAGC
>Ga0208820_1001446_pt1 | contig 13268 bp, 18 predicted proteins | sample June2015DPH_16_5_FD_184713 | JGI IMG/M metagenome (GOLD analysis project Ga0208820, IMG submission 184713) | Peatland microbial communities from SPRUCE experiment site at the Marcell Experimental Forest, Minnesota, USA - June2015DPH_16_40... | ecosystem: Environmental > Terrestrial > Soil >...
TGAATCTGTGGTACTTCCGCCCGGGGTGTAGCATAGGAAATTATTGCAATGTACTGCACCATTCGTAGGAAACTCTGCGCCGGGGGAGGGCAGAGGCCCTTCGCAGCTAGTCTTACTGTGGCCACTTGGGCTAGTGACGTACTGGGCGCCGACGTCTGGTATCAAAAAAAGCGACGTGCAAGTTGCGTCGTAAACAAAGCAGCCTTGATGCGGGACGACTATCGCCTGTGCGCGAGCCGGGCGGCTCGACAGGGCCAATCCGACGGCGACGAGCGCCACAACGATTACGAAATTCCGTTTCATAACATTTCCTCCAAATTGCTGTTGTTCCCTAAAGCCAAAGTCGAAGCCGGGCTTGCTGCTAAGACAAGCGAAGGCGACGCACAAGTTTCCATGAATTCCTCCTCTGGTCTCTTGCGCACCTTTGTTATCCTAAGCTCCACGATCAAAGTCAAACGGTTTCAATGACAATTTACGATAATTTCGCGTGAACGTTCAGCGATATGACGGGGTCCTTTTGGTTAAATGCAGAATCCCCGTACTCTTGCAGCGGATCTTTTCCGCTCGGGACAGGAGCCGACTTCCACCAGATATGGCCGTTCGATGGGCGCTGGCAAGTTAACACCATCGCCTCGATTTTCACCATCGGCAGCTAAGGGTTTGGATTTACAGGGGAAATTGTGGAGCGGGCGACCGGGGTCGAACCGGCGACGTCCAGCTTGGCAAGCTGGCTCTCAATTTCATCTAACCCGGCAAATTAACTAATGAATTTAACCGCTTCACGAGAAAGAGATGGCTGATTCGTCATAATCCCTGGTAGATGTCTACCACTTTCAGCGGAGTAATGCCAACGCAGCATAATTCACTCATTTTTGTCAGGGGATTAGGTGGAGCGGGCTACGCGGCTCGAACGCGCGACCTGATGCTTGGGAAGCATCTGCTCTACCAACTGAGCTAAGCCCGCTCGGATTCCATCCTGTCACCATTCGCACCCCTCTGGCAACTCAGCAGGGCGCGGCAAGCCTGCAATCACCAGCGTCCTCAAAACGATCGCTATTGGGCACAATCGGCAAAGTTAGTAGTCGCTCAGCGCTTCGCCGCACAATCCGCGCCCGTAAGGACACGGCGCCAAACAAATGGGGCAACGAATCTAAAGTGTTAGGTTAAATACGTGAGTTCGGCACTATGGCTAGCCACTTAGCGGCTCGGGGCCGCTCACGAGGCCATTCAGGAAAAGTGAAGGGACCGGGCGAGTAAGAGGCCGAACGCTGAACAGCCCATCACGCCGGCCCTAAGCCTAAGACGCTTCGCGTCTCAGATACTAAAGTAAAACTTTCGGCTATATCCACGGTCGTCGATGCGAGCAGCCTCTTAGGCTTGGCGTCAACCCCGAATAAGCCGTTAAAATGCTGTACTATTCTGGGCTGATTTTCCCATCTACCACTATATCTACCACTTTGTGCGGGCTCGGGGCCCTCGATTTAAAGCGTCCCTTTAATTTGGCGCGGGAGGTGCTGGGTGGCTTCGTGCAAGGGCGCTCGGGCACTGGGCGGCCCTTCGACGGGGGGTGGGCCCCTCCTCCCTCTGGCGGCCGCGCGCTGCGGCGGCTGTGCCCGCAGCCAAAAATCCTGGGTTGATTCGTACCTTAATCGTACCGCTCTCTGCCCATTCCAGGGGTCGAAATTGGTGTTAAGCACGCCTCTGGTAAACTATTAGGTATGGTCACTAACGACATCAAGGCAAGAGAGAATCGCTGCCGCCGGGCAGCCGAGAGACAAGGTTACAGGCTGGTGAAGTGCGCGAGGCGCGACCAGAGAGCGGTCGGCTACGGAGAGTTCACCCTAGTCGCCGTGCAGCACGCCCTGGCGCCCAAGAACTCGACGCCCACACGCGGACAGACGAACGACCGCCACGAAAGGCCGGTATTGGAATCCGCGTCGCTCGCCGCCATCGAAGCCCATCTCGGGTTACGGCCTCCGCTCCCGCAAGCGCCGGCGTTGGCCGATCAAGCCGAGGACGTGCGGGCCCATCCTTGGGTGCCTAAGCGGAGGACGTTCAAACGAGCCGCACGCGCTTCGGTAGCCCCGATGACGCCTGATCCGCAGATGCTCTGGGAATGGCATCCGGGCAGGGACGCCCCGATTCGTGGCGGTGCCGACAACGGGAGCGACCCAGAGGAGCATTTCCCCGGCGATCCTCGCTTCCAGATGCCGAACGGGGAGACTTGACAGGCTGTGACGACTCGGCATGGCGCGGCGCGGCCCGCGACCGACCGATTCCGAATCATCGGCGCCCGTCCAAAACCCAATCGCGCCGAAAATCTTCAGGTCGTCAAAACGGCAACGATTTGGTTGTAAAGGGCGCGATAAGCCGTTGGCGTTGGTGGGCGCGACACTGTGGGTCGCTTGGCTCACAAGAAACTTGGTGCGCGAGCAACGAACTGCCACGGCCGAGCAGCGGGCGATCGCTCGTGCCGAGGCGCGAAGAACAGCAGAGAATAGCTAAGACCCAGCTTGCGATCCATTGACGGCTGTCCCCTAGGTGCCCTTTAGCGCGTAAACTCGGCTGAGAAAAGCTCGCGGACATCGGTGGGGACGGGGAGAATGGCAGCGGCACGGAACGACGAAGAAACCCCGGCGAGCGTAACAATCTGGAACTGCGGCTACCGCGAAAAGTGCAGCGAGTCCGGATGCCAGAATCTGAGCCGGCTAGTGCTGAGATACGCTGACGGCGCTGGGCCAACGATTACGTGGCGCCGACCGCTCGACGCGTGCGGCGGACGCGCGCGGTTCCGGCGGGACCGCGCCGCCGGTAGAAGGTGTTCGACGATCGGGAGAGTTCATAGCCTGGCGGTATTCGAGCCGCGGCGAGTAAGCGAGCGAGCGCCAACCGGGATCGCCCACGCGCGTGGCGGATTCGTCGGTTGACCGCTCGCTCACTTCGTCACTCCCGGATTCTGATTGGCGCTCCCGCGAGGTGCCGACAAGCGTGACCATAGGCATGAGATCGCGCGAATTGGTAGAAGCTATGCGATATGGCTTGTTCAACGTGCGGCGCCGAGTCATACAGCGAAACGGCGCGCTTCTGCACGAAATGCGGAACCCCGGTCCCGCCGCCACCCCTTGCGGCGCCTCAGATAGGACGAGTGCGCCGGTTTTTTCAGGCCATATTCGTTGGTGGCAACTCATTCGTTGGAGCGGCGATCGCACCCCGATCAGGTCGGCGCGCGCCCGTCAAATACGTATGGCGCGGCCTCCACGGCGTATTGCGCGCGTCGAGGACCACCGGCTCCCGCAAACGCGGCCGTCCTCGTCCCGAGATATTCCGTGTGCCTGGGCTCTCGGCTTCAGCGAAGAAGGTCTACTTCTACCTCTCGCGGATTTCCGACGAGGACGGTTATGCCTTTCCGTTTGTCGGGACGATCGCGTCGAGGACTTCGCTATCGAAGACAACTGTTGCTCATGCGCTGACCGAGCTTGAGAGCGCCGGACTCCTAACCCGCGTTCACAGGTACAGCCGCCGTGGCGGAAGCTCAAATATCTATCGCCTCAGCCCGCCGGCGGAGTAGCTCGGCTATCGCGCGCGCGAGCGCGCACACGCTCCGTTGACGCTGACGAGCGTGACCTAGTGGCTCTCGTACATTCGGTTGGCTTATGCTACGTCAGTTGCATGGACGGCAAAAAGGTCCGTGCGATCCGGCAGCGGATCAACCTGACTCAGCATCAACTGGCTAGGCGGGTCGGCGTCACGCGGAACACGGTCACACGCTGGGAACTCGGGCTCATGCGAATCAGACAGAGCGCCGCGATCCTTCTCAAGCACCTTGCGAAGGCGTCCCGATGATGGAAACTGGCGGCCTCGGGCTTGAGAACTGGCACCCGATACGCCCGTTTAGGCGGGATGCGGCGCTCCAGCAGGCACCGCGTGTGGCGCTAGGGTGCTTCGCGTCCGCGTCTTTCCTTGACGGATGCGATGACAAAAAGGGGACGTTGTACATCAAGCGCTAGAACAGCACGCTGTTAATGGTGCCGGCGCAGAACGCTCCGGTTTAGTGCCTCTCGCACTGCGTCTATCGGTTAGAAGTGGGGCCAAGGTGGGGGAAACTTCCCAGACTGGATGAGATCCGGCAAGACGCCGCGTATATCGAGGGGGCGCGCGCCAAGCTGACGCAATCGACGCAGGAAATTGGCGACCGTATCAAGCGGCTGGAAGAACTCGGGGTGAAGGTCGATTACGAAAAGGTGGCGCGCGAGTACGAGGCGGCGCTGAATCGGCAGCTTCATTGATACTTAGTCTGGGCCGTTGGATTTGTGATTGTACACGCAAGACATTTCTCCAGATTCGGCGCCGGTAGCCGGTACAGAACCACACCACCGATCTCTAATTTAGGCACGCAGAGAATCGGCTGAAGGTCAAACGCCGCCGCCGAAGACTTCGAATCAACTATGACTGCGGTGGCGTCGGTCCTGGCGATGAATGACCGCAGAAGCTCGGGCTGCGGGGCTGAGCCGTCCGTTGGAAAAGGCGGAATGAAATTATCGCGCCCCACTTCTCGAGGAATGCCGCCGGTCCACGCTTCGGCGAGCCGAAAATACATTCCAGTCCGAGCTTGCCAGATCATACTTTGATCGATCGGCACACCCAAAACGACGGCGCCCTTGTGCAGTTGCGACTTATAGAGATCGCTCGCAAAAAACCCCGGCATGTCAATCTGCGTCACTACCCGATTCGTAAACCACATGGCCGGAATGAAAAACGCAATTGTCAGTATGGCCGCGCAAGTTCGAGAGGTAAGGGTTTGCAAATCGTCAATCGCTAAAGCCACGACGATCGCGAGGCTGAGGTAACCGTACAAGCTGAGTCGGACCGGAAGGGCGTCGCCGATTAGCGGCAAGCGGCGGAAGACCGACCACGGCAACGGTAGCTGTAAGCCGTGAACACTCCGATAGGCGCCAAGAGCTAAAATCCATGCCAGTCCAAGTGTGATCAGAAGAGCCCTGCAGTGCCATGAGTGCCATTGTCGTGACGCAAAGCGGAAAACCAGGACCAGGGCGGCCGGGCCCAGATAGAGACCGGTCTCAACGAGGTCGCCACGGTCCAGACTGGCAAAGTGGTGATGCGCCAGAGCCGTAAGCTGATAGGGGCTGAGCAAAAGATCTGCCGTCGGAGCGACTAGCCGAGCAAACCCCGCGTTGTAAAAAAAGCCAGCGGCAATCGGTTTTTGCGGGAACGCAAAGACATAGTAAAGAAACGGTGACAACACCGCACCAGCGATCAGGTATGCGACGCAAAGAGCCTCGAATAGGCCTATCAGCCGGTGACGAAGCTCACCGTCGCCGACGGCGAATATGATCAGAAACGCGATGGTGCCCATCATGGTCATCGTCGCGAAGACCTCCGTCGAGGTCAGAAACTCGGCGACTGCAACTAGCGCAAAGAAGACCGCAAAGCGTGCTGCCGCCATCTCGCCACGTGACTTTTTAATACATAAGTAAACCGCCAGCGGAATCCACATCATAAACGTGAGATGTAAATGGCCGCCAAGAACCTGGCCGATTACGTATGGAGAAAACCCGAATATATATCCGCCAACGAATGCCGACGAGCAGCCGGCGCCGATAAGACGACAGAGGAGGAACGCAGCCCATGCATCGAGCGCCGGTGCGATCAGGCTTAGCAGGTTGAAAGATACCAGCGGACCCAGCAGATAAGTGATCGGGCTGATTAGCAGACTTAATGCCGGCACTGAGGTTGTCCAAGTCAAGTTGTACCCGACGGGAGCCCAGAGCATGCGCGTGAGAAAGGGATTGAGACCATGCGCGATTGCGTACGGCCACCAAGCAAGCGCCCACGTGAATAAAGCAGGATCTGACGGATATCCCAGGTAACCTTGAGATGGATCACGGAGGAGTACGAGACTGAAGTAGCACATCGAGATGGCGAGATAGGCAAAGAGCACCCAAGGGCTGGACGGCTCCTCATTGATTCGTTGAAAGCGCGGTGTGGTGGCTTGACGGTTGGTCCGCGTTGGCAGTATGTCTTTCACAGCGAGCTACGACCTCGCATTGGGCGATCCATTGGGGACTCCTACCCACAACGGATTCAGACGGCTTTGGCCCGACCCGCGCAATACGGCACCGTCGTAAGCCCAAGTATCGATGCTGCCGCCGTCGATTGCAAATTTAATTGCTCTCAATAGGCTGTCCGGCTTGGAGGTCATGGCAAAAAGCGCCATAAGAGATGGCCCCTTTTAATCAAATAATAATCCGAGCGATAAATCGGCGCTAATGGTCGCCGCGCGGGGACAGGGCGATTTTGGTCCGGCGAAGGATACCAACCTGCGGACAATAGCGAATGCTGTCCGCGATGCTGCCGAATCGTCACGCCCGGTGCCGAGAAACCGCAAGTTGGGCGAGTCGGCGCTCCTCGGACAAATAAATTCCATCAAGGTCGCATCCTTCGTCAGGGCGGGGCATTCTCGCGAGCTAGAGAGAGCGCCAAAACGCACGACCCGCTGATCGTGTTTTAGACGCGGCGGATTGCCGATCTTCTTCACGACACACATCGACACCGCGCGCGTGCAACCTGTCGCTAACATCAGTGCTACCGCCTTTCAAATCCCGCGCCTATCGGTCCGAACCACGCTCGCGTTGCCCGCCGCTGGTCCATTCGATGCGCCCGCTGTCTTGCCCTTGAGACACGGCACCTAGGACCGCTTGCGCGAGGGCGATCACGATGTCGATTTTCCTACTCGCCGATGCGCGCGCTGAACGAAGCCGGCGTCACGGCATCAGCGGATCGATTAAACGAGGGCCGCCGAGTCGTTCGGCTCCGGATCGTCGCGAAGACCTCCGTCGAGGTCAGAAACTCGGCGACTGCAACTAGCGCAAAGAAGACCGGAGATTTGCGGCGTGGAGTTCGGCGATCCACGACATCGGCACACCTGCTCTCTCGTAAAAGGCCATATAAGCAAGCATGACGCCACCGGCGCGCGATGCGGTCCGCGACCGTAATCGCGGCTGGATAGAGGCCAAGCTGCTAGGTCTGTGCCGATTAGGCGCTTGCCGCTCGCCACTTCGCCAAGGCGCTTGCGGAGTACCTTCTCCGCGTCGCTCTTGACCTCTGAGCCGGACGATTCACGGCGGGCACGACCCGTGCGGTCATAAAACTTGATCCACCAAACGCCGCCGCGTCGATAGACGGAGCCTGAGCCGCGCGGTTTCATTGCACCGTCCGCTTGGCGATGAAGGCATCGACCGCATCTGGCCGAAAGTGAAGGTCATTGCCGCGCCCGTCGCCGAGGCTCACGCCTCCGAGCGTCCGAGCGTGTCGGCGCACCCAAGATTCGGCGACGGTCATACGTTCGGCGACATCGGCGACCGTCAGCAGCGGCTTTCCTCGAAGGCTCTCCCGGATGCGCTCTTCCAAATCGGGCAGGTAGTCAATTCTGATCGACTGACTAGCGCCCGGCGGCACGGTGGTCTCGCCCTCGATCTGAATTTTCCCCGCGGCTGTGATGCGCACCGCGACGCGGTTGCCGGGCACGCCTATCCAAGGCGTCGTTTGCTCGACGGCGGGAACCTTGCGGGGCACGCGCTTCGCCACGTCAGGCAGCCTGGCGTTGGAATTTAGGCAGCTTCGAGAAATCTGAATTTCGCATAGCAACGCTCTCTCCGATGGACATCGCGCATATGGCCTTCGCAGCCACCCGCATTCATCAAGCGCAAGGCTTCGATTCCCGCAGCCGTCAGCACCATATGGGGCGCATGACAGTGCGGTTCACAGAAAAGCTCGACGGTCCATTCCTTCCGCCTCAATCGGCGGTAAGTGTCGGCAAATTCCTCACTCCAAGTTGGCCCGAGCAAGTCTTTGTTCAGCGCCAAATTTTTTCTCATGGTCTCCCGCGTTGGCCAACACCATATGGGCGAAGTACGCTCCATCTCGGGATGCTGCTCGATGTGATAGCGATGAAGGTCATCGAACTGGTGCGTGCGCAGAGGCTCGACGTTCAGGATCACGGCTTCCTTGCAGAATTGCTCCTGCCTCATGTTGGGGCGGTCGATGGGGCCGTACTGGCCTTGCTTTCGTTCAGTCATACCCCACTGCACCCAGAGGTGTTTAGGCGAGAGTTGAGGATGGTCCTTTAGTTTCATCGTCAGTCCTTCCTTGTACTTGAGTGGGCGTCCGATCCATTTCCCTGATAAGCCGTGAGGCCGCTACATCATTGCTGCTGGGACGTCGCAAGAAGATTGGTCGTCTGGCGACCCCGCAGGCGCGCCGTCGCAGCCGTCCGACACGCCTGCATGGGCCGCTGCGACATCGCAAAATCAGGCGCGCCCCCTCCAGAGCGGGTTAGGAGGGGACGCGCTTATAGCTTTTTCCGGAAGGAAACGCGCGCGCCCGCCGCGCACTGAAATCGGGTTGCGGCGCTTCCGTCCACACTCGGCGCACACGTGCGAGCGAAGTGGCGAAGCGTTCGGCGATTCCGCTGGAACGAAATCGGGGCTGGTGGAGGAAGCGGAAATTTCGGAAACGGCTTCGCGAGCGGTGCGAAACCGCTTGAGCCAGCGATACATGAGCCCATCATAACCGCTGCGAGAGCAGCGCGGAAACGGCCCGCGCTACCACGCCGAGAGCGGCAGGTTGAGTACTTGCTCCACCGACGGCGGCGGTCGAGAGGGGCGGCAGGGTTCAAGATAGGATTCAGGGAGCAACCAGTAATCGAACGCCGTCGCTCGAAGCGGCGGTGCGTCGAGCAAGCGAAGCACGACATCGAGAGGGAACGCGACTGACCACCAGCCCGGCTCTTTCGGCTCCTCGTAATGCTCATTGGAACCGAAGCGGCGAAAGCGAACCGGCAGCCCCTCGCCAAGCTCCGCGATCGTCTTACTGACGTATTTTGTTACATAGCGTCCGGCGCTCTCCTCGTTCTCAATGGGGCGCCAATCGATGCGACCGAGGTGGGCGCTTTTCGCGAAGTCCTGAAGCTTCACCAGCACCCAGGGCGGAAGCCAGCCGCGGCGGAAGCCGGAAACCATCGCGCGCCGACGCCACCGCACTAGATAGTGCCGATGCACACGCCCGCCTTCCTCTCCGACCTCGATGACCCACAGGTAGGCGAAACCTCCGAGCACACGCTGGACGTGGCGGCGGAATATCCGCTCCCGCTCTTGCAGAAAAGCGACCCCATCGAGAGACCGCGCATCAACGCCACCGGAAGCACGGTCGCTAATCGTGGTGGTTAGCATCCCATCGGCACGGAGGGACCGGGCGCGACGCACCAGCTTGTCACGCTTGCGCCCGCCGCATTGACGCAGCGCCAGCAATTACAGAGCGCCGCGAAGGCTTGCTTGCGCTCTGCATGGTAAACGGTGCGCGATGGGCGAGGGCAAGCGCGTGCCGAGTTCACGCCAAATCATCACGACTGTACCCAAACTGTGCCCGTAACAGGGGAAAACAGCGGTCAACAGCGGTTCCGCTTTCAATGCGGAATGGCTCGAAAAGCCAAACAAAATATGAGTTTTGTCCGCCGCTGAAGGGTCGTGTTATCAGCGCGAAAGAGAACCGGCCTGAGCTAACGGCTCACCGGGGCGGATGCCGGAACGCGCAATTGTTGCAGGCTGATGCGGTCTTGGGAAGCCCGCGTACTCGTTCGGGTAGTGTCAGGAAAAAATGCCCTGGCTGTCGAATTTGCGCGATTAACGTCGCTGGGAACTGAAGCGCGCATACCGTGACGGCTTGACGCGGGCCGGCGGATCAGCGTTCCGGGACGGCCTCGTCGTAACTCGAGGATACATCGGCGTCGGGCGCATCAAGCTCGCGAATCGCCTGCAGCAACATGCCTTTGGACACCGGCTTGCTCAGATGGGCGTCGGCCCCTGCCGCGAGGGTCTTGCGCACGTCTTCTTCGAGCACCGATGCGGTCAGCACGATAATCGGCGTTCGCGGAGCGCCGTTGGCTAGCTCCCAATCGCGAATCATCCGCGTGGCCTCCAACCCGTCCATCACCGGCATCTGCAGGTCCATCAGGATCAGGTCGTAGCGGGTGGCGATCGCTTTGAGGTAGGCCTCCTGACCGTTTTGCGCTTCGTCGATCCGGTAGGGCATGCGCTTGAGGTAGGTGCTAATGAGCAGGCGATTATCGGCCGAGTCGTCGGCGAGCAGGAGGCGCGCGAATCCGTTCGCCGGCGGCGACTCGGAGTACGCTGCATCCGCGCGAGCGCCGGCCACGGGTGCAGGCGCAGCGGAGTCGCCGGCGGCGGCCGCCAACGGCATCGCGGCGGCGCCGGCCACGCCGCTAGCGCGATCGCGCGCGCCCAGCGCCGTTGCGATCGCCGCGAGCAGTTCGGCGCGGCGCACGGGCTTGACGATGTAAGCGTCCAGCCCGAGTTCACGCACGCGCGGAACCTGGATATGGAGGTCGTTCGAGGTCAGCATCAGCACCACGGTCTCGTCGCGCTCGGTCCCGCCGCGCAGTTGCTGAACGACCTTGAAGCCGTCCATATCGGGCATCTGGCAGTCGAGTATCATCAGGTCGAAGGGGCGGCCGCCGTGACGTGCGGATTTGAGTTCGTCGAGCGCCGTCAGGCCGCTGTCGGCCTCTGCCACGTCGGCGCCGTGCGCCGCGATAATCTCGCGCACGACCATGCGGTTAATGCGATTGTCGTCGACCACCAGCGCGCGCATTCCAGCGAGTTGCGAGACCGGCGTGGCCCGCCCGGCAGCGAGGGACGCGCCGGCGATGGACCCGTCGGCATCGAGGCCGAAGTTCGCGGTGAAGTAAAACGTGCTGCCCGTGCCGACCGAGCTCTCGACCCAGGTGCGCCCGCCCATCAGTTCGACCAGCCGGCGCACGATCGAGAGTCCCAGGCCGCTGCCACCATATTGGCGCGCGACCGAACTATCGACTTGGGTGAAGCTCGCGAAGAGGTTGGAAATCTTGGCTTTAGCGATACCGATGCCGGTGTCGGAGACGGCGAAGCGCATCTGCGCGGCAGTGTCCACGCCGGACAGGCGCTCGACGGTGACGGCGATTTCGCCGCGCGCAGTGAACTTGATCGCGTTGCCAATCAGGTTGATCAAGACCTGCTTGAGCCGCAGCGGATCGCCGACCAGATTACGCGGAAGCCCCGGAGTCAGGTGCACCACCAACTCGAGGCCCTTGGCGTGGGCGCCGACCGCGAGTGCTTCGCCGACCGTATCCATCAGGGCCTCAAGGTCAAACGGCGTCTGCTCGAGATTGAGCCGTCCGCTCTCGACCTTCGCCAGGTCCAGGATGTCGTTGATCAAGGCGATCAGCGAATCGCCGTTGGCCTGCATCACGTCGAGATACTTGCGTTGCTGATCGTTGAGCGGGGTATCGGCGAGCAGTTCCGTCATCCCGAGGATGGCGTTCATGGGCGCGCGGATCTCGTGCGACATGCCGGAAAGAAACTCCGACTTGGCCTGCGACGCGGCCAGCACCGCTTCCCGCGCGGCGATCAGCTCGCGTTCATTTTCCTTGAGGGTCCCGATGTCGCGCCAGATTGCGACGACGCATTTCTCGCCGCTGATCTCGGCCAGCGCGGCCGACACCAACATCGTCGCCAGAGTGCCGTCCGGGCGGCGCATCTCGAGCTCGCGATTGCGTACGACGCCCTCGCGCTTGAGCTGTTCCAGGAACTCGACGCGCTTTGCCGGGTCCGGCCAGAGGCTCAGCGCGAAGGTGGCCGATCCTACCACCATCGCGCGCGTGACCCCGTAATTCTCGATGGCCTGATTGACGTCGATCAGCCTGCCGTCGGAGAGCCGGACGATTGAAATGAGGTCTACGGTGGCGTCGAAGATCGTGCGCAACATCCCCTCGCTCTCGGCCAGGTCGCATGCGATGCAAACGCGTTGTCTGATTTCCGTTCGCAGCCTCTCGTCGCCTGCTCGCAACTCAGCCAGATAGCGAGTCAGCGCCGCGCGGAAGCGGGTGAAGGCGAAGTTGGTGGTTTGCGAAAAGAGCAAAGCGCACGCAATCGCGACCCAACGGAATCCGCTGAAGCCATCATATGTATGCGGCACGCTTATCAGCAGCGCGACGAGCGGCACGACGTTGAGCGCCGCTTGCCAGCGCGGCTCCCAGGGAATCGTCGCGCCGGTGCCTACAATGAACAGGATGCTGGCGACGAACAGGGGTTCGGACAGGCCGGTAAGCATGCTGATGCGGGTCATCCCGGCGATTATCGCGGCGCTCGTCCAGAAGGTCAGCGCCCGCAAATGCTTCGCCGGCCATTCACGATTCAAAAGGGTCAGGCCGAGCGCGACGAAGCCGACCAATATATTGGCGATATGCCAGAACATGAGGCTGGCAGGGAGGATTCGCCAGATCGACAGATCCCATTCGAGATAAGCGAATTGAAAGGCGACGATCATCAACGCCCCGACGCGCGTCATGCGGAGCATCCGAAGAACTTCGAGCTGCCGATTGAGGGCGTATGCCGGTGCGGGAGGAGGTAAATCGTCGTCGAAGTCAAGACCCTTGGCGTGGACTAGCGCCGCGTCGATCTCGTCACCAGAGATGGGCGCATGGGATCTGTCTGGATGAATTTGCGCCATGCGTTGTCGATCGGAGCCGATCTCTAACGCTATGGAGCAATCGCGATGCCGGTCGATCTTGCGCGATTAGCGTCCCGATGGGTCAATCCGCGTGAATCACCCTCTGGCGCCGCTTCAAATCGACCCCGCATACTGAATTGGTACACTCGACGATGTGAATTAACGGGTCTCGACGGCGCCAAAAAACCGGCGGCCCGGATTGCGTGGTCGCGCAACCCGGGCCGTCCCCTCCCCGCATCCACCCCGCCGAGTCTATGCTCTGATGCCTGCCGCCAACGCGTGGAGCTCTGAATTCTGCCGGGCGCGACTGGGTGCGAGGCCATACCGCGTGATCATCCGATAGACCGTGTAGCGCGAGACTCCGAGCAACTGTGCTGCCCGATGGCAATTGCCGCCCGTCTCGCGCAGCGCATATAGCAGCGCCGTTTTCGAGGCCTTGTTGATAACGTCATCGAGCGAGAAGCGTGCCGGGTGTACCGCCCCGACCTCGGTATTCTCGAAGACCGCCTCATCCGCCGTCTGGTCGCCCTTGACTGCGTTTTGATGCCACAGATGCTCCGGCAGATCGTGGGCGCAAAGTCGGTCACCGTCGGTGAGCATGACGGCGGACTGCATGGCGTGGGCGAATTCGCGGACGTTGCCGGGCCAGTCGTAGGTTTGGAGGGCGGCGACGGTGCGGCGCGAGA
>Ga0208820_1001447_pt1 | contig 13268 bp, 10 predicted proteins | sample June2015DPH_16_5_FD_184713 | JGI IMG/M metagenome (GOLD analysis project Ga0208820, IMG submission 184713) | Peatland microbial communities from SPRUCE experiment site at the Marcell Experimental Forest, Minnesota, USA - June2015DPH_16_40... | ecosystem: Environmental > Terrestrial > Soil >...
GGGGTAATTCGTGATCGAGGTTGAGGCAAGCCAATTGAAGCGAACCGTCGAAGCGCAGCACGGCTGTACGGCCACGCTTGTTCAGTCAGTGCCGGTCAAAGAGACATTCGACGGCAAGACCGTTTGGGAGGGCGTGGTCCACGTATTCACAATCCACGGCCACCCCAAGGCCAAGAAAGCCTATGCCTGGTCATCGCCGATCGAGGGGAGCGATAAGCGGCGGTTCTTTACGGTGCTGCATCAGGGGCCGGTAACGTCGCCAGCGGAGGCCGTGCGGGCGGCTATCGTGGCGGAATCCAAAGCCAATGGGTAAGAACCAGCGCCCCATACCTTGGTGGTTTAGCGTCATCTACGTCACGATAATTGCGGCAGTATTTGCTGCGGTTCCTTTTTGGACGCGAGGTCTAACTCTGACTATGGCGGGAATCGCCGCAGCAATCATCTTTCCCTCGGTCGCTATCTTCTTTGCCGTAGCTTTATGGCGCGAGGGGCGAAATTAGGACACTACCAAATCGCGTCGCCAATGGACGATGCTCGGCAGGATCATAAAGCGCGAGCGCTTGATCGTAGTGCGCTCGGCCCGGTGCGATGTCTCCCGTACTCATCAAAGACGTGCCCATAAGCCGATGCCCGACCATGAGCGGAACGGTCGCACCTTTCTTCTCGGCGAGCGCCAAGAACTGCACCGCAAGCTCAAGCGTAGCATTGCCGTTGAACGCCACGTAGTTCGCGACCCAGAAGCCGTAGAGGACGGAGAACAACAATAGCGGGTCTTCGACAGGCTCTCCCAGCGCCTCAGCCTGCTCGATCAGCAGGCGTGCCCGCTCCGTAGCTGCCTTGGTTTCCGGCGCCGCATACCCTTTGACATGGATGAGTGGGGTTATCAGCGCGACCTGCAGCTTGATCTGCTCGCGACGCAGCGCGGGCGTGGCGGGCAAGGCCGCAATCTGGGCAAGCGCACGGGTGAGTTGCTCGGCAGCTTCAACCAGCGCCGAGCGCGCCAGCGACCGCTGTCCCGCTTTGCCCCATAGGACCGCAGCCTTCTCGATCAGACCGGCCTTGGTGCAGTGACGCGCCAGCAGCTCCGGCTTGCTCTCGGCGATCTCGGCGAATTGGATTTCGAGGGTTTCGGCGATGCGGGCATGAAGCGCGCGTCGCGGCTCCCGCAGCAGCGTGCCATAGGCCGCGTCCTGCACCAGGGCGTGCTTGAACAGGTAGTTCGCATGTGGCGGTACGCCCTGCCGGAACAACAACCCCGCTGCAATAAGACGGTCCAGCGCCGCTCCCAGCTCCGCCTCCGGCTTGCGTGCCACCGCAGCCAGCAGGGCATGGGAGAACTCCCGCCCGATCGCCGCCCCGATCTGCGCCACCTCCTTGGCGGGGCCGAGTCGGTCAAGCCGCGCCATCAGCGAGGCGTGCAAGCTTGCAGGGACGGCCAGGGCCGGAGACGGAACCGCGCCGGCGGTCCGCCGCGCTTCGCCCTCGCTCTCCGCCTCCAGCACCGCCTTGGTCATCTCCTCCACGAACAAGGGAATGCCGTCGGTGCGCTCCACGATCTCCGCCATCATATCCGCCGGCAGTACCTTGTTTCCGGCAAGGCGCGCGATGATGGCCGCCGCTTCACGCTCTCCAAGCCGGTTGAGCGCCAGGCTCGTCACATGCGACCGTCCAGCCCACGGCGCGTTGAACTCGGGGCGGAAAGTTACGATGAGCAGGACCGGAAGGGTTTTAATTTGGTCCACCGTCCGACCGAACACTTCCAGGCTCGTGGGATCGACCCAATGCGCATCCTCGCAGATCATCAGCACCGGTCGCTTTTTGGCCAACCCCGCGAGTTGCGCCGTTAAGGCTTCCAGCGTTCGCTGCCTGCGCTGTTCCGGGGTTAGATCGAGCGCGGGATAGCGTCCATCATTCGGGAGCGACAGCATCTCGGCAAAGAGCGCCGCGTCCTGGATGGAGGTTGCGGTCTGCGCCAGCAGCGCGTCGAGCTTGTCGAGCTTTGTTTGCAGTACGTCGTCGTCCGCCAGTCCGGCGGCGCGTTCCATCTGGCCGATGATCGGATAAAATGCGCTGTCGATGTGCTGCGGGGAGCAGAAATAGCGCAGGCGCGTGTGTGATTCGGCGGCGAGGCTTTCCAGCAGGGCGGCCGTAAGGCGTGATTTGCCGATACCTGCCTCGCCAGAGAGCAACACCACCTGGCCTTCGCCGGTCTTTGCCCTGGACCAACGCCGTAGCAGCAATTCGGTCTCTTCTTCCCGGCCCACCAGGGCGGTCAGGCCAGTCGCGTGCAGAGCCTCGAAACGGCCTTCCGCCGAACTCGCCCGTAGCACCGCCCAGGCCCTGGCCGGCCCGGCGATGCCCTTGAGGTCCTTGGCGCCAAGGTCCTCCAGCTCGAAGAGATTGCCGAGAAGCCGTCGCGTGCCGTCGGCGATAACCACCGTGTTCGGCTCGGCCAGGGCTTGCAGGCGCGCCGCAAGGTTCGGCGTCTCGCCGACGATCGCTTGCTCCTGTGCAGCACCCAAGCCGATCAAATCACCGACCACGACCAGCCCGGTCGCGATGCCGATCCGGGTTTGCAGCGCAGCGCGCGTCTTGAGGCCGGCTACCGCCGCGATGAGCTCTAGCCCCGCCCGCACCGCCTGCTCGGCGTCGTCCTCATGCGCTTCCGGATAGCCGAAATAAACGAGGACGCCGTCACCTATGTATTTGGCCACGAAGCCGCCGAAGCGGCGCACCGTCTCGGCAACGCATTTCTGATACGCCGCAATGACCTCGCGCAAATCCTCCGGGTCCATGCGCGCGGAAAGCGCCGTCGAACCGACGAGGTCCGAGAACATCACCGTGACCTGGCGGCGCTCGGCGGTATCCGAGGGCTTCGGTTCAATCAATGCAGGCTGCGGCGACACCGGAACGGCACCGGCAAGGTCGGCAATCGCTTCCAGCAGCTTCTTGCGATGGCCGAACGACGCGACGCCGATGTCCTTGAGATCGTCACTAGTTAACCGGCGCAGCAGCTCGATGTCGATGTCGTTGGCGCGGAACATCTCGGCATACTGGGCGAGGCCGATCCCGCGGAGCCAACCGTCGATGTCCAAGTTCAGTCCCCAGGGCTCTTGTCAGTGGCAGTTTTTGAAAACCGCCGCGATTCCAAGGGTTTTCTCGAACCAACCTTGGATTCGCCATGTGGACGCCGACCACTCCAGAGCAGCATAACCGTATCGTCACCCGATACTAGACCGATCTGACCGACGCAGTGTGGCGCGCGATCGCGCCGCACTTGCCAAGCCTTGCGCGATGGGCCGGCCGCGCGAGTGGCCAATGCGCGAGATCATCAACGGCATCTTCTACGTCACGCGGTCACGCGGGCGGGCTGCCCGTGGCGGCTGTTACCGAGCGACCTGCCGCCGCGGTCTCGAAGCGCGTGCCAAAGGCGGAGCCACCTATTGGGTGATCCAGCCCTAGCGCCGCAGCAGACCGACGATCACGAAATAGACGGCGATCGCCGCCAGCGCCGCGCCGACCCATGCTGGCGGGTCGAGATTCTGCGCGAGCGCAAACAGCGCCAGGACGCCCCACAGCACCAGCGCCGCCACATTGAGCACGCGCCATCGCGGCACGCGGACCGGGTGGACGAAATGAATCGGCGCGAATGTGGCCGCCGCCAGCACGGCGATCGCAGCGGCGCCAAGCCAGGGCGCGGGCTTGAGCAGGAACAGATAGAACGCCGCGACATTCCACAGCGCCGGGAAGCCGCGGAAATAGCTGTCCGGCGTCTTCATGCGCCGGTCGGCGAAATAGAGCGCGCCGGTCACCGTGACGATGAGCGCGAGCGGCAGCGCCGCGGCCGGCGGCAACAGTCCGCCGGCGGCAACGGCGTAGGCCGGAACGAACACGTAGGTCGGGAAATCGACGACGAAATCGAGCAGTTCGCCCGACCAGCGCGGCAGCAGCTCCGCCACCCGCAGCCGCCGCGCCAAAGTGCCGTCGACGCCGTCGATGACGAGCGCGAGCCCAAGCCAAAGGAACATGCGTGCCCACTCGGCGCGCACCGCCGCCATCAGCGCCAACAACGCACAAGCCGCACCGCAGGCGGTGAAGACGTGGACCGCAAAAGCGGCCGCGATGCGGGAAGCTGGCGCCGGTTTTGCCGGTGGCTCGATCGGGTTCATTTTATCAACCTACACCGGAATGCAGGAAACGTGCGCAAGCTGTCTGTTATTGCTAATCTTTCGACATACATTTGCGGAAGCGAATTCACCGGGACAGCGCATGGCATTCGTGGACGGCGCGAGGGAAGATAGGACCGCCGAAGTCGCGGTCGTCGGCGGCGGACCGGCCGGCCTCATGAGCGCGATCGCGCTCGCGGCGGGCGGCGTCGATACGCTGCTTATCGCCCGTCAGCCGGAGAACGATCACCGCACCACCGCGCTACTCGCCGGCTCGGTCACCGCGTTGACAACGCTCGGCGTATGGCAGGACTGCCTGCCGCATGCCGCGCCGCTCGTTACCATCCGCATCATCGACGACACGCAGCGGCTCTTTCGCGCGCCGGAAGTCACCTTCACCGCCGCGGACATCGGCCTCGACGCCTTCGGCTACAATATCGAGAACCGGCATCTGATCGCGGCGCTTTATGCGCGCGCGGCGCAGCTGAAGATCACGCGCATCGGCGGGGCAGCCGTCGCCGTCGACAGCGATGCCACGGGCGTCACCATCAGGCTCGATGACGGCACGGTGCGCGTGCGGCTTGTGGTCGGCGCCGACGGACGGCGCTCGCTCTGCCGCGCCGCGGCCGGGATCGGCACGGAACGCCACGCTTATCCGCAAACGGCGCTGACGCTCAATCTCGCGCACGACAGGCCGCATCAGGATGCGGCGACCGAATTCCACACCGAGAGCGGTCCGTTCACGCTTGTGGCGCTGCCCGGCCGGCGGTCGAGTCTCGTCTGGGTGCTCGATCCGGAGCGCGCCGCCGAATGGTCCGCCGCCAGCGACGCCGAGCTTTCCGCCGAGATTGAGCGTCGCGCCCATTCGATCTTCGGCGCGGTACGGGTCGAGCGCGGCCGCGGCATGTTTCCGCTCGCGGTGGAAACCGCGGATTCCTTCGGACGCGCGCGCATTGCGCTCGTCGGCGAAGCGGCGCACGTGGTGCCGCCGATCGGGGCGCAGGGCCTCAATCTCGGACTTCGCGACGCGGCGACGCTGGCCGAGCTCGTCGCCGAGGCGCACCGCCGACACTTAGACGTAGGATCGCCGAGCCTGCTGGCGCGCTACGACGCCCAGCGCCGCGCCGACGCGACGACCAGGAGGATCGCCATCGACCTGCTCAACCGCAGCCTGTTGAGCGATTTCATCCCGGTCCAGGGCGTCCGCGGGCTGTCGCTGTTCCTGGTCGACCGTATCGGACCGCTGCGCCGCGCGCTGATGCGCGAAGGCGTCACCCCGGCCGCTTCGCAACCGCGCCTGATGCGCGGCGAAATGGTGTGAGCGACCGGTATTACGGCTCGGACGCCACAAGCCGGTACAGCCCAAAGCCAAACAGTACGATGCCAATTGCGTCCAGCAACAAACCAAAAAAGTAAGGATACCAGGGGTAGCTTTCTGCAGTGGTCCCGTCAGTTCGTTTTACATGAATGGCATGGTTGCCCCATTCGCCGGCGCCGAAGAACAGCAGCCCCAATCCCATCAACACGCCGGCAACGAATTGCATAGGCGCGGAAGCGATTGTGAGCAGCACGCCGGCCGCCCCTATGAAGTTCCACCATTGCTTCAAATCCCAGTTGCTCCGGATTTGCATGGGACGCCCTTCAAATATGAGAGGCGCACGCTGGTGCAGTATCGCCATAATGCCCTGAATGCTCGCTATTTCCTAGGCACGAGTGACTTCAAAATTGGCTTGGCGGGCCATGCCGTTCATCCTACGGTCTGCCGCGGGAATAAGTTCGAGGTCGTCGCATGAAATTGCCGCGTAATTTTTTCAAGCCGCTCGCCATTGGCGCGCCGGCGCCGCTGCGCGAATTGCCGGTGCGGCTGGAGCGCATGATTCACTTCGTGCCCCCGCACCTGGAAAAGCTGCGCGCGCGGGTGCCCGAGCTCATTCAGCAGGTCGACGTGGTGCTCGGCAATCTCGAGGACGCCATTCCCGCCGACGCCAAGGCGGCGGCCCGCGCGGGATTTATCGCCATGGCGAAGGCCAACGATTTCGGCTCGACCGGATTGTGGACCCGCGTCAACGCGCTCAATTCGCCGTGGGTGCTCGACGACGTCACCGAGATCGTCGCCGCCGTCGGCGGCAAGCTCGATGTCATCATGCTGCCGAAGGTCGAGGGCGAGTGGGACATTCATTATCTCGACCAGCTGCTCGCCCAGCTCGAGGCCAAGCACGCGGTGAAAAAGCCGATCCTCATCCACGCCATCCTCGAGACCGCCGAAGGCGTCAACAACGTCGCGGCGATCGCTGCCGCTTCGCCGCGCATGCACGGCATCAGTCTCGGTCCCGCGGACCTTGCCGCTTCCCGCGCCATGAAAACGACCCGCGTCGGCGGCGGCCATCCCGAATACAAGGTGCTGGCCGACGCACCGCTCGGCAGCGCCGTCGATGCGCCGCGCGCCGCCTATCAGCAGGACCTCTGGCATTACACCATGGCGAAGATGGTCGATGCCTGCGCCGCCGCCGGCATCAAGCCGTTCTACGGGCCGTTCGGCGATATCGCCGACGGCGCCGGCTGCGAGGTGCAGTTCCGCAACAGCTTCCTGATGGGTTGCGTCGGCGCCTGGTCGCTGCACCCGAGCCAGGTGCCGATCGCCAAGCGCGTGTTTTCGCCTGACCCCGCCGAGGTCGCTTTCGCCAAAAAGATCATCGCGGCCATGCCGGACGGCAGCGGCACGGTGATGATCGACGGCAAGATGCAGGACGACGCCACCTGGAAGCAGGCGAAGGTGCTGGTCGATCTCGCCCGGCTCGTCGCCGCCAAGGATCCGGACATGGCCGCCCGCTACGGGCTATAAACGCGCCAGGAATCGTGGCATGAAATGCGCTATGAACAAACATTCAACGCGCGGCCTGCCGGGCGCCACAATTCTGTGATCTCATTTCGGCCATGAACAAGCTCCGCATCGCCAAATATCAGATCGGCCAGGTGGTCCGGCACCGCCTGTTTCCGTTCCGCGGCGTCGTGTTCGATATCGATCCGATCTTCAGCAATACCGAGGAATGGTACGAATCGATTCCCGCGGAGGTGCGGCCGCACAAGGATCAGCCGTACTATCATCTGTTCGCCGAGAACGACGAGACCGAATACATCGCCTACGTCTCCGAGCAGAACCTACTGCCGGATGACAGCGGCGAGCCGGTCCGGCATCCGCAGGTGGCGAAGGTTTTCGTGCAGGACGGCCATGGCGGCTATCGCCCGCGCCACGCGACCACGCACTGATTAGATCAATTTCGTGTATTTCCGCGCCAGCGCGGAATTCCAAACAACGAGGTTTGGTAGCGGCGCGCAAGACACGCGCGCCCACGTCAGCGGGCGTGCGCCCGCCTGAGCGGAGGCGCGTGGAACTCAGCGATCGACTACTGCGTCTTACCGCCTGGTGCTGGTGCTGGTGCTGGTGCTGGTGCTGGTGCTGGTGCTGGTGCTGGTGCTGGTGCTGGTGCTGGTGCCGGCGTTGCCGACGATTGCGGCGCGTTCTGCTGGTTTTCCAGTTTCTTGCGCGCTTCATCGGCGCGTCGTTGCAGTTCTTCCTGCAATTTCTTCTGCTGCTCTTCGAACACTTTGGGATCGGTCGGCGGCCCATCATAGGCCTTGGCGAAATCGGTGAGCGGCATCCCCAAGCTGATCGGCTGGCCGGTCGAATTGATCGCCTGGACAACGAGTCCCTGCCCCTTCTTCATCTTGCCGATCATGTCGGCGTTGGCCTCATAATCCGCCATGCAACCATTGGTGAAGCAGATTACGTAAGGCGCGGTCAGCGGTTGGTTCTGGTCGATGATGACGCGCGTGCCGTGAGCAAGCTGCATGCCTAAAGGCAAGGTCACGCGCAAAATCTTGCGCTCCTGGCCCTCCGGCTCGATGAGCACGGCGGCGACCACCGGCATCCCGGATTCGATGCGCGCGTCCTTGCCGGTGAAACAGATCTGCTTGGCATTGGGATCGGGCGCTTGTCCCGGCTGGCCCTTGAGGCAGAATTTAGTCCACGGCGAAAAGATTAACTGCACCTGCTGCTGGCCAGCCTGCCCTTGCGGCGGTTGCTGGCCTTGCTGTGCCGGCACCGGTTGCTGGGCTTGCGGGGCGGGGGCGGGCTGCTGTGCTGCGGGCGGGGCCGCTTTAGGCTTTTTGGCGGGCTTCGGCTTCTCCTTCGCAGCTGGTGCCGCGGGGGCAGGCTGATCTTGCGCCGCTGCCGGCGGACCGGCCGCAATTGCAAGCGCGACCGTCAACGGCACAGTCAGGGCGATGATCTTGGCCAAAGCGAGCGTCCGGCTCGCCGGCTTCGCCGGCGCGGTCCAATAGGTCATGAGATGCAGTCCCTCGTTAATGCTGCCGCGCGCAAATCGACCTGATTTGCGATGAATGTCGGGTCGACCTGGTATCGACCGGCGATTTCGCCGCGCCCGCCAAGCGGGTAGTCCCCCACTGCACGGTCATTCGACGCAGATTACGGCAACAGCGTGACACCACGCGCCGCCGCGACCCCGAGATAGCCCACTTGGCCGGGCGGATAAAGCGCGCCCTTCGACCGCGGTGATAAGACGCTGTTGGCCGATCGCCTCCGGCGCTAAGCCGTAGCGGTATCGCCGTGCTACATTCGCCCCTCTCCGCTCCGAATCGCGTGAGTTCCATTCCCGCCGATGCACGCCATCCGCAACCCCTGTGTCGCCCTGGGAGCCTGCGCCGTTTTGTCTGGAGCGTTCGCGGTTTCGGGCCCGGCCGCCGCGGCGGCGGAAGCGGCCCACGCCATCGCCATGCACGGCGCGCCGGCCATGCCGGACGGCTTTACCGCGCTGCCCTATGCCAATCCCGATGCGCCGAAGGGCGGCCGGCTGGTGCAAGGCGTGCTCGGAACCTTCGACAGCCTCAATCCCCTCATCGTCAAGGGCCTCGCCGTGCAGGCGATCCGCGGCTATGTGGTCGAAAGCCTGATGGCGCGCGGCTATGACGAGCCGTTCACGCTTTACGGTCTGCTCGCGCGCACGGTCGAGACCGACGATGCGCGGAGCTACGTCACCTTCAGGCTCGATCCGGCGGCGCGCTTCTCCGATGGCGTTCCGGTGACGGCCGAAGACGTCATCTTCTCCTGGCAGCTGCTGCGCGATCACGGCAGGCCCAACCACCGCGCCTACTATGCCAAAGTGGTCAAAGCCGAGAGCCTCGACGTGCGCACCGTGCGTTTCGATCTCGGCGGCAGCAACGATCGCGAATTGCCGCTCATCCTCGGACTGATGCCGGTGCTGCCGAAGCACGCGATCGATGTCGCGACCTTCGAGGAAACGACATTGGCCAAGCCGGTCGGCAGCGGGCCTTACGTCGTCGCCGACGTCGATCCGGGCCGCAGCGTCACGCTCGAGCGCGATCCCAATTACTGGGGCCGGGCGCTTCCTATCAATCGCGGGCTGTGGAATTTCGACGAACTGCGCTTCGATTACTATCGCGACGCCAACGCCTATTTCGAAGCCTTCAAGAGCGGCCTCTACGACGTGCGCAGCGAGACCGATCCGAGCCGCTGGCAGACCGGCTATGAATTTCCGGCGGTGCGCGACGGCCGCATCGTCAAGGAAGCGTTTGCCAACGGCCTGCCCAAGCCAACCTCGGCGTTCGTCTTCAACACGCGGCGGCCGATCTTCTCCGACATTCGCGTACGCCAGGCGATTTCGCTCTTGTTCGATGCTGCGTGGGTCAACCGCAACTTTTTCTACGATCTGTATCGGCGCAGCCCGAGTTTCTTTGCCGGCTCGGAGCTCTCCGCCTATCGGCGTCCGGCCGACGCGCGCGAGCGCGCGCTGCTGGCGGCGTTTCCCGATGCGGTACGCGCCGACGTCCTCGACGGCACCTGGTCGCCGCCGGGCGCCGACGGCTCGGGCCGCGACCGCGGAAGCCTGCGCCAGGCGCTGGCCTTGCTCGATGCCGCCGGCTACGCGCTCAACGGCACGACGTTGCGTGAGCGCAGCAGCGGACGCGCATTTAGCTTCGAGATCATGGTGACGAGCCGGGACGAGGAGCGGCTGGCGCTCGCTTTCGCCAGCAATCTGGCGCGCGCCGGCATCGCGGTGCAGGTCCGGCTGGTCGACGCGGTGCAGTACGATCAGCGCCGGGTGTCGTTCGATTTCGACATGATCGAGTACCGCTGGGAGCAGTCGCTGTCGCCCGGCAACGAGCAGAGCTTCTACTGGGGCTCCGCGGCCACCGCCGAACCGGGCTCGCGCAACTATATGGGCGTACGCAGCACCGCGATCGACGCCATGATCGCCGCCATGCTGCGCGCGCGCGAGCGCGGCGACTTCGTCGCCGCCGTGCGCGCGCTCGATCGCGTGCTGATGTCCGGTTGTTACGTGGTGCCGCTGTTTTATCTGCCGGAACAATGGGTGGCGCGATGGACCTCGGTCGCGCATCCGGCGTACACGTCGCTGTCCGGCTACCTGCCGGAAACCTGGTGGCATCGACCGAAACGGGCGCTGCAATGATCCTCGGCAAGGCCATATCAGCCGCGGCGGCACCGCCTCACGCGCGCAACCGCCTCACCATCGACGCGGTGTTCCGCCGCCTCGCCGAGCGGCGGCCCGACGCGCTCGCGCTCGCCGACGCACCCAACCGGCAGAGCTTCACCGACGGAGCGCCGCGCCGGCTCAGCTTTGCCGAGGCCGACCGTATGGTCACCGCGATCGCCGGCCGGCTGCGCGCGATGGGCTTGCCGACCGACGCCATTGTCGGCATCCAATTGCCGAATGTCGTCGAGAATATCCTCACGATGCTCGGCGTGCTGCGCGCGGGAATGATCGTCGCGCCGTTGCCGCTGTTGTGGCGGCGCGCCGACGCTGTCGCGGCGCTCGGGCGCATCGGCGCCAAGGCGCTGATCACCTGCGGCCATGTCGGCAGCTTCGATCATAGCCTGTTCGCGCTGCGCGTCGCTGCAGAGGTCTTTTCCATTCGCTACGTCTGCGGCTTCGGCGGCAATCTGCCGGACGGCGTGGTGCCGTTCGACGATCTGTTCACCGCGGAAAAACTCGACCCGATTCCGCCGCTCGACGGCGAGCGGCAGAATAATGCCGCCGCGCATGTCGCCGCCGTCACCTTCGAGGTCGGCGAGGGCGGCATCATGCCCGTTGCGCGCAACCATCCCGAACTGCTCGCGGCGGGGCTCGCCGTGGCGCTGGAAGGTCGCCTGGCGCCCGGCGCGAGCATCCTTTCGGCATTTGCTCCCTCGTCCTTCGCCGGCATCAGCCTGACGCTGCTGCCCTGGCTTTTAACTGGCGGCACGCTTGTCCTGCATCACGCGTTCGATCCGGATGTGCTCGCCGCTCAGCGGCAAAGCGATCGATGCGGCGCGCTGATCCTGCCCGCTCCCGTGGTCTTCAGCCTCGCCGAGGCCGGCGCGTTGGCCGGCGACGACACGGCATGCGTGATCGCCGCCTGGCGCTCGCCGGAACGGCTCGCCACGAGTCCAATCTGGCGCGAACCCAATACCGTGCTCGTCGACGTTTCGCTCTTCGGCGAAGCCGCTCTCGTTGCCTCGCGCCGCGGCGTTGACGGGACGCCGAGCGCGCTTCGCCTCGGTCCGATGCTGGCGCAGCGCGACGGCGGGCGCGGCGTCGTGGTTGCCGAACTCATGCGGACCGACACCGGCACGCTCGCGGTGCGCGGTCCGATGGTGCCGCATCATTCATTTCCGCCCGGTATCGAACGCTCCGGCCTCCCCTATTTCCAGGTCGGACGCAGAGGCGTGGTCGAAACCGGTTATGCCTGCCGGATCGATTCCGGCAGCGACGCCATCACGATGATGGCCGGCGCGGCCTGAGCCGTTGACGACCCATTAACAGCGCTCTGGCATGGTTCGAGGCGTCATCCTCGAATTCGTATCCCGCCATGGCGCTGCAAGGTCCGTTTCTCGTCGTTGCCGACAGCCCGGCGCCGGACGTCGTCGAAGCGTTGCGCGCGGCCGGAGCCTTCCCGATCGTCGAAGCCGACTGGCCCGATGCCGCCACCGCGGTCGCCTCGGTCGAACCGGAAGGCGTGGTGCTCGCCGAACCCTGCAGCGACGGCGAACGCGCCAGTGAGCATGCGCAGGCGCTCGCCGATAAGCTGAAAAGCGGCAGCGGCCCGTTGACGCCGGTCATCGCCCGCCTGCGCGACGACGGCGCGAGCCTGGTGCCCGACGCGCTGGCCATGTCGGCGAGCGCGCCGGCCGCAGCGATCGCCCGCCGGCTCGCCGCGGCCATGCGCATCCGCGCGCTGCACGGCACGGTGTTGCGCCGGACGGAAACGCTCGCCGCGCGCGGCGAGCAGGTTCCCGCCATGCCGGCCAGCGATCCGCTCGCGGAAGCGACGGTGCTGGTCGCCGGCCGCGGCCGCTCCTATCCGGGTCTCACGGTCGCCGTCGGCGAGCGCGTCGGCCTGGTCGGCGCGCTCAGCGTCGAGAGCGCGGCGCGCGCGCTCAACGCCCGCGACATCGACGGCATGGCGGTCGGCGATGGTTTCAGCCCGCGCGTGGTCGAGGCGCTGTTGACCGTGCTCGCCGAGGACGCGCGATTTCGCGACCTGCCGGTCGCCGTGCTCGGCGGCCAGCCCAACATCGTCGAGGAGTTCTACACGCTCCTGCCCAATCTCGAACGCATCGCCGAAGGCCACGGCCGCCTGGTCGAGCGCTTTCTGCCCTACGTGCGCCTGCATGCCTTCGGCCAGCGGCTCAAGCGCATGCTCAAATCGCTCGACGCCAAAGGCATGATCGATCCCGACACCGGGCTGCTCGGCCACGAAATATTCTGGCGCGATCTCAACCGCGCCGTCGGCGATGCCGAAAAGCGCGGCGTCGGCCTGTCGATCGCGCGCTTCTCCTTCGAGCGCGGCGACCGCCGCACGAGCCTCGATGCCGCGCGGCTGGTCGGCCGGCTGATGCGCCAGGTCGATTTCGCCTGCCGCGAAGCCGACGATTCGATCTTCGCGGTGTTCACCGAGACCGATCTGCGCGCCGCTCATGTCATTGCCCGGCGCATCGCCAGCGTGCTCAAGCACACCATGCTGGCGCCCGATCGCAAGCGCTCCGGCATCGAAACCGCGGTG
>Ga0208820_1001457_pt1 | contig 13180 bp, 20 predicted proteins | sample June2015DPH_16_5_FD_184713 | JGI IMG/M metagenome (GOLD analysis project Ga0208820, IMG submission 184713) | Peatland microbial communities from SPRUCE experiment site at the Marcell Experimental Forest, Minnesota, USA - June2015DPH_16_40... | ecosystem: Environmental > Terrestrial > Soil >...
CGGTTTGGCGAAGGCGACCCATCAGTGAGAGCCGGACTGAATAGATTCGAGATTTGCCCCATGCGAGTGTCCGCCGCACGCGCCAAGGAATCCTGAAGGAACGCGGTGACAACTCATTTTCCACAGTAGCCCGTTGGAGCCATTCCTCACCGCCGTAAAGAAGAAGTAGCCTGTGATGAGCAGCACTTGGGGGAGGGCTGTTTGACTTGAGCGTCCCGTGACTCGAAAGAGTTCTGGGGCGCTTTCGTTTTTCGCTCGGTGTCAAGGTTTGTTTGACCCTTCCCGCCTGTGGGTATGCCGCGCAAGATCAGCGTCATCGGAAGGAAATCCGGGAAGACGATCTCGATTCCGGTCTGGTTCGTGCTTGAAGACGAAACGCTTTACCTCTTACCCGTGCAAGACTCGGAGACCCAGTGGTACAAAAACGTGCTCAAGAACCCAAAGATTCGGATTGATGCGCGGGGCGTGGAAGCGGAATTCCGGGCAAAGCCAGTCACCGGCCGGCCCCAAAGCTGTGAAATCTGTGGTCGAGAAGTTCCGCGAGAAGTACGGGGCGAAGGACGTGAAGAAGTATTACTCGAAATTCGATGTGGCGGTCGTGGCTAAACTAGCTTAGCCGTGGGAGCAATCCATTGGTGGATTTGTCGGTAGCTGAAGGCAAACTGACGTTGCACGTCCGAGGCGCTGACAAGCTCTGGGCTTTCAAGAGTAGCCTCGAAATCCCGCTTGTCCACATTGCGCGTGTCCGAGCAGACCCGCAGGCTGCACGCGGCTGGTATCACGGTGTCAGGTTGCCCGGAACCAACGTGCCCGGAGTCATTACTGCGGGAACCTTCTATCAGGACGGCAAGCGAGTCTTCTGGGACGTGCACGACCCGGAGAAAACCATCGTGATTGATCTGCATGACGAGCGGTACAACGAATTGGTCGTGGAAGTGGATGATCCTGAGGTGGCGATGAAGTTCATCCAGAATGCATTGTGATGCTGCAATCTCACAGCAGGTCGTTGAGCGCAGCCTAGTCACCCAGCGATCTCCGCGATAAAGATAACTTCCCGCGAGCGTGCGGCGTCGAACGGGTCACCATCCCAATCTCCAAGCACGTCACGAAGCACCAGCCCCGAACGGGCGATGAGGGCCTCTACATGCTGTCGCGATGGAAACCGCAGCGTGCTGCTCGTGGTTAGCGTCACGTGCGGAAGGCAGTAGGAAGTCCGGAACGAGATCAACTCGCCATCCCTGCCAAGGATGTCCAAAGTTTCGATAAGTTGTCCGCCGAGTGGCATGTGGACTCCACGCCGCCTTCCTGCCCACTCACCAGCCCAATCTACGGATGGATTGCGCGTCTCAAAAGCGACCCTACCGCGCTTCTTGAGATGTCCGCGCATGTTGTCCAAGACCGCAAGCGCATCAGCATCGGTAAGCAGGACTTGGAAAACATGCCCGGTCATGATGATCAGGTCGAAGCGCCGATGTGACTGGTAGCTCTGCGCCGAGGACTCGACCCACTCAACCTGTTCGGCGTGAGGTTTTCTTTTGGCGACATCCAGCATCGCCGCTGCGGGATCAACTCCCGTCACCCAGTGACCGCGTTCGGCAAGGGCACAGCAGAGCGTGCCCGTACCGCAACCCAAGTCGAGGACACTACATGGCCGCAGTCCGGCGAGGGAGAGGTAGAATTCAGAATCCTGCGACCACGGGTTAACGAGGTCATAAATCTCTGCGATCTGAGGCTCCTGATAGTCCAATGCTATTGTTGCCCTGCCGCCAAAGATTCTATCGAGAAATTCGTCCGGCTCGCCTCAGAAGGTATACCCGTGCGCCAGAGGCCCTGCCTCTTTACCAAGAAGTAATCGCCGCATTGAAAAGGCGGCACTTGCGGTCTCCCGAATACCCTCGAAAAACGCAGCCCTGCGGGCCACCCTCGGTTTTTTGCTTCAGCCGCGTCTGCCGCTGGTTTTGGGGCGACTCTGCTGCGATCTCTGTTCAAAGGAGATGACGTTAGATAGCATAGGCTCGGAGTTGCCAGGGCAGAACTGAGCAGCCCTGCATGAAGGAAAACAGATGGGCGACCAATCACTGGCCGAGATCGCCGGAAGTCCGGACAAAGAGCACGATGCAAATTCAGCGTACCGAGTCCTCTACGACGGGCAGTGCGAGATTTGTCAGTCCTGTGTGTCATGGCTGCGCACTCTCGACCGCGAGAACAAGACGATCTGTCTGCCCATCGACACAGAGGTCTTGTCAACGGTCGATTCCCGACTCCAGATGGATGAATGCCTGCGGCAGTTGCATGTCGTCACACCCGGAGGTGAAATCCTTGTTGGCTGGGACGCGGTCGCGTGTTTGGCTCACCTGTTCCCCTCCACTTGGCTCATTGGCGCACTGGGACAGTGGTTCCCGTTTCGCAATGCAGGGTGCTGGCTCTACGGATTCGTTGCTAAGAATAGATATTCCCTCAGCAAGTGTCGGGGCGGCGCATGCCGCGTTGCAAAACCAGAAGCGGTACGACGGCAAGCCCGTTTAGGCGCGTTTTGGTCGTGCTACACACTGGGCTTCTTCATTCGGTTGCCGCTGGTCCTGTGGGCGGGCATCAAAGCTGCGATACAAAGAACAACTATTTTCGCCCGGACGTACCACAACCGCGTTGACTTGCTGAACGGCAAGCTCACGATTCTGTTTCTGAATGGGATGCTGCCCAACACCGTCCCGCTGTTGTTCGGGGAACTGTTCACGGCGATCATTTACGACGGGATCGCAATCGACCCCGGCTCACCCAAGATGCGGCGGTCGCTTGCCCGTCACCTTCGGCAGGTGAGACCGAAAATCACAAAAGTGGTTGCGACCCATGCCCACGAAGAGCACGTCGGCAACTTGAATTGGCTGGCTGAACTTACTGGTGCTCCCGTCTACGTTTCGGAGATGACCGCCCGGTTCCTGACACCTTTCAAGAAGCTTCCGTGGGTACGCGCCACCATAATCGGGCAGCCTCCAAATTTGAAGCAGCCGTACCATCGGTTGGGCGAGACCGTGGAAACCGAATCCGGCTACTTACAGGTGATCGCGACTCCCGGACATTGCGACGACCACATCGCGCTCTATGACCCCAAGGAGAAGGTGCTGCTGGCGGGCGATGCGTTCATGGGGAGCTACTTTGCAACCCCCAACCCCGACGTGGACAGCCAGAAGTGGCTCCTCAGTCTCGAACGGCTGATGGAACTCGACATTGAGATTCTGGTCGAAGGACACGGGCACATTCATACATTGCGGACTGACATCCCCGATTTCCCCGGCGTGGTGATGCGGGAAAACCCAAAAGTCGCCATATCGCAGAAGTTGGACTACCTGCGATGGCTGCGAGAACAGATTGAAGCTGGGTTTCAAGAACAACTTTCGGTGCGTGTCATCGAGGCAAGCTGTTTCCCATGGGGGAAACGTACTTCATGGGAGAGTTGCGCCACAGACGAATGCATCCGTCTTCTAAGCCTCGGTCATTTCTCTCGCACCGAACTGGTTCGCAGCTTCGTTCGTACAAACTCAGACCCGCTTCCAACTGTGTACGAGATTCGCCTGTCTGGAGGAGAGTGACCTCGTTGCCACTGAGTGAAACGAAAGAGATCGCTGCTGAGGTCGTGCAAGGCTCCTCGTGGATTGGCTGGCTCCCAATCGCAGTGTTGCCTTTGGGCGCTGTTACTTGCCGCAACCTGCTGCCGCCGTGGGCGTTCATGTGGATTCTGTCGTTTGCCATCTTCATCAGCCTCAAATGGCTGACATGGTGGAGGGCGCGATCACGAGTTGCTCATCCGGCTTGGCGCTCGACAGCCTATCTTTTCGCTTGGCCGGGAATGGACGCAAAGGCTTTCTTGGATGCGAATCAGCGCGTACCAACGCCACCGCCCACGACTTGGCTGTGGGCGATCTGCCAAACGGCGCTTGGGGTGATTCTGCTCTGGGTGGTGGCACGGTCCGTTCCGCAGGGAGAACCCCTTTTGCGCGGATGGGTGGGAATGCTGGGTCTGATCCTGCTGCTGCACTTCGGCACTTTCCAAATCGTTAGCCTGCTATGGGGAAGCTTTGGCGTCAATGCAAAGCCCATCATGTCTGCGCCTCTCCGTTCCACGTCCCTCGGAGAGTTTTGGGGGGAACGATGGAACCTCGGTTTCCGTCAGCTTTCTCACGAGTTGATTTTTCGCCCGTTGTATCGAAGGTTGGGGGCGGACGCGGCTGGCTTCTTGGTATTCGTGGCTTCTGGGCTACTCCACGATTTGGTGATCTCGCTGCCCGCTCGCGGAGGCTATGGTCTCCCCACACTCTACTTCTTGCTGCAAGGCACGGGAATGAATATTGAGCATTGGCGGTTCGGCAAGCGACTCGGTCTTGGGCAGGGAGTGCGCGGCTGGTGTTTCATGATGGTGTTCCTTGCGACACCAGTCTTTTGGCTCTTTCACCCATGGTTCGTGCTGCGTGTGATACTTCCTTTCATGCAGGCGATCCACGCCCTATGACAAACTCACTCGCAGAGCGATTCTTCGACTTCGACCTGTGGTTGGTCGGCGCTGCGCATTTTGTGATCCTGTTCGCCAGCTTTCAAGTGCCATACCGACTGGGGTGGAAACAGGACTTGCGGCAATTGATGCCCTTCAACCGGAAAATGCTGTGGGTACAGAGTGGATTCACAGTGCTGACTATCATTGCTTTTGGCACACTGACGTTAGTGCTGCACACAGAACTGCTGCGAGGCGACCATGCGGCCTTGGGACTTGCCTGCTTTATCGGGATTTACTGGACTACGAGGATTCTTGTGGACGCGCTCTACTTTTCCCACGCGGACTGGCCCAAGGGAACGGCATTCGTCGTGGGACACGTCCTCCTGACCCTTCTGTTTGTTGTGCTTGCCGCAAGCTACCTTGGGCTATTCGTCTGGAGCGTGTGGCTGCGGCCGAATAGTTGAGGGGAGAAAGGTGACGTGTTCAGCCTGACAGCACCATCGGAAGACGAGATTCGACGTTTCATTTCGAAGCAGAGCGACTCAGGTTTCTCGTACCCGGAGGTCGGAGCGTCGGCCACCGCCGTGCCAACGGGCTACAACGTAGACCACAATCGTATTCAGCTTGGCAGCGGTGAAGGTACTTGGCAGCGGGCAGCAGAAGCGATTCGTAAATGGCGGATGTTCAGCATGCCATGGGTGAACCTCCATTGGGCGAGTGCCCCGATACAGGTCGGAACCGACGTTGCGGTTTCGGTATGTCACTTTGGGTTCTACTCGCTGAATGCTTGTCGCATCGTCTACGTCGTCGATGAGGAAAGCCCTGTGAAGCGGTTTGGCTTCGCGTACGGCACCTTGGGGGAACATGCAGAGAGCGGAGAAGAGCGATTCACGGTTGAATGGAGTCGAGACGATGATAGGGTCTGGTACGACATTCTCGCGTTTTCTCGCCCCCGGCAGATGTTCGCTAGACTCGGGTATCCGCTTTCACGGTCACTCCAGAGGAAGTTTGCGAAGGGTTCGAAACTGGCGATGCTTCAATCTGTAAAGGACACATAGGTGATAGAAGGTGGTTGGCCATGGTAATCACCGCATGGGTGATCTCGCTTCTGGTAATCCTGCTGACTCCCATCCTTCTGATCAGGTTCCGCAAAAGGTGGGTAGCCGCGTTCAACTTAGCCGTCACGAATCGAATCACGAGCCGATTCGCTGCCCGATTGCCCGGCTTCGGCATTCTTACGCATGTAGGTCGAAAATCAGGCAGGGTCTACCGGACACCAGTGAATGTTTTTCGAGCGCCAGAGGGATTTCTTATCGCACTGACCTACGGGCGGGAAAGCGAGTGGGTCAAGAATGTCCTAGCGGCTGGTGGATGCGAGCTTGAGACTCGTGGCGTGAAGTATCAGCTTTCCGCACCAACCGTCGTGCATGACCCCACTCGGCAACGATTCCCACTTTTCGTGCGTATACTCCTCAGGATCATTGGTGCGAACGATTTCATGCAGCTTTCAACCTCTCGCGCACAAGGGTAGGGTTTACTTGTCGTACATCTCGTAATGCGTGGAGCACGGCTCTAGCTCGATCAGGAAATCCTTGTCGAACTCGTAGTATTTCGCCACACTAATGTCGCCTCCGGCGAAGGCACGGATCGCCTCCTCGGATTCCCAGAAGGTGATCATCAGAAAATGTGCAGTATCGCCCTCCACACGACGTAGCGCGTAAGCGCCCTTGTTGCCGGGGATCGAGCGGTAATCGGGTATGGCGATGGTTCGCATCAGGTTTAGGTACTCGTCGCTTTTGGTCGCGGGGGTCGCGCCATGCCAGATTCGGGTGATCATACGGAACTCCTTGGGCATCATCTGCGTCCAGAACTCTTAGATGTCGCAACCGGGCGCTTGCACCCGCGACCCCGATCAATGATTGAAAATTTAGCCTTGCGACTGCGATCCACCCGGTATGCGGTGCTAGCCTATCGTCATGCAGAATCCCGTCAAAGAGCGCATCGCAAAGTTACGAGACGAGATAGCGCAAATCAGCGGAGCGAACAGGCAGTACATGCAAAGCGGCAAAAGGATACCAATCGCCAATGCGGACGCGTTCAAACAGGCATGCACGAGCCAAAGACGTTTCATGACCAAGCTTGCAATGGTGGCGAGCAGACCCTACTTCGGCCGAATAACGATGAACGATCTTCGGCGCACCATTCGAGAGCACCAACTCGAAATCGAAATAGTGAAGGAAGAAGGTCGAGACCACCTGAAGTTCGATCCCGATCCCAGCCGCCGCTGGATTTTGCTTAAACTGCTCGACGACGACTATCTCAATTCCAACATGACCGACAATAAGTACGAGGCAAACTCCAAACTTTTGCGTGGATAGCAATCTCCTGCCCGGCAGGGCAACCAATTCCCGTCACTCAGGCGGCATCAGCTCATGAAGGCGAGCCCATCAATTACAATCTTTTGCCGAGGGGAATTCATGACACATCTGGACGGATTGGTCCGCATCGTGCAGCAGTTGAGGATCGAGAGAACGAATCTGGCAAATCAGCTTCGACATGTTGACGCCGCTCTTTCGGTTCTGGGCAAGTTGGACGGCGGAAGTAGTTACACCAAACCGAGGCGCACCCTGTCCGCCTCCGCTCGCAAGCGGATCGGCCTCGCTCAAAGGGCGAGGTGGGCGAAGTTGAAGGCGGGGAAGAAGAAGGTGGGTTAAGAGTAAGCGGAGCCAATCACTCGCATCGTACTGTATAGCTGCTCTTCAGAAGATCATCGGCAGCTTTGTTGCCTTTCATCGATGCAGCGTGTAAAAGCATGTGTGCCTGTTCACAGTTCTGGGGGACGGCTTCTCCCTCCAAGTAAAGGTTGGCTAGTGCGACTTCCGCGCTTACGCTTCCTCGCTTGACCGCCTTCCACAACTCGACAGGATCAGCTTCTTTCGCTGCGTTGGTTGTTTGTGCGGTTCCCAGCTTTGCCGTAACGAGGTGCTGAACTCCTCTGACTGGATTGTGGACGACGTGTCGTTCAGCAGCGTTTTCTAGCTTGATCTGCTCTGATGTGGCGGTAAGTGTGGTTCCCAGCTTTCCTGTGACCACCTGCTGAACTCCTCCGACTGGATTGTGGACGATAGGTCGTCCACCAGTGTTTTCTGGCTTGATCTGCTCTGATGTGGCGGTAGGTTCGGTGGCTGCGCCGGATTCTTTAGCCAGTTGGTCTTTGCGGCTCTTGTAAAAAAACGATGTAACCGCCATCAGCGGTATCAAGACAACGACGACGGGGATCAATCTCCTGAGCCCCGGTCCGAGCGTTCCCTGTTGACCATCGGAACTCGACGGTCGGACTTCGTGACGGGCTCGGCTGAATTTGTTGAGATCAGCCAAAAGCGGCTGGAGGGGTTCAGTCCCGCACATCGGGCAAATTCTTTCTCTCGGGGGATAGCGATATTCACACGAAGCGCAAGTGATGGGTTCGTCGCTTACGGTCTTGGACACGGTCATCCTCCTCGGGCAGGAGTTTTGTCGTCGTGGCAGTCAGATCATATCTAGACGTGTGAAAGAGTACCGAGTAACGGAAGTAATGTCCACTGAACCGCATCGCGACCAAGGACTCCGTTCGAGGGCTTGGCTTCGAATCGAACAGGTCATCGACGATATTCAGGTGAGGTAGTCGCTATGGTGGTCACAAAGGCTGCTTTGCGCCTCTGAAACGCTTAGCTGACCTGAACCCTCAGATCAACCAAATCCACCCAGAATCACTTGCTGGCGGATAAATGCCTGAACACAGTCGTCCGTGTGCAGATGAATCCACACGTAAGAGATTCGAAAATCGTGCTACTCTGCTGGGTCTAACTGGACTTTCTTGACTCATGAACTTTTTCTTTAGCTCGGCTATGGTCGCCACTCTGTTGTTCCTCTTTTTGCCATTCGCTTTGCTAGGCGACGACACCAACGCTTCCGCTATCCCTCCGGAACTTGCGGCCGCCGACCAACTCTATCGGGCGGGCAAGTTCGCGGAAGCGGAGGCCAGCTATCAGGCGCTTCTGAAGAGTGACTCGAAGCTCGTGCCTGAGCAATTAGTGGCTGCGCAAGTTGGACTTGTGCGGGCAATGTTACGGCAACAGAAGATTGATGAAGCATTGGACGCAGTGAACACTGCATTGGCAGTACAGCCCAATGCGGCGGCGTTGCTGGCGGTGAAAGGTGATGTCCAGTTTCGTAACGGTGAAATGCCGGATGCCGAGTTGTCATACCTCGCAGCGAAGAAGCTCGACGCAAAGGAAGTGCATGCCTATCTTGGACTGGCGCGGTTGTATGGCTCCTACTCTCTGTACCGTAAAGCCTATGACATGCTACAGAGCGCCCACGAGGTTGCTCCTGACAATATCGAGGTACAGAGAGCATGGCTACGGATGCTTCCACGAAAAGAGAGGCTGGCGGCTTTGGAGGCCTACCTCAGCGGCCCCCATCCCGACAATGAAGAAGAAACAAAGTGGATGACGGAGTATTTGGAGTTTCTGAAAGCTACGGCAGATAAGCCCGTTCATGCGTGCGGGCTGGTCAGCAAAGTGGAGCAGACCGAAACCAAGTTGGAGACCATGTATGGGGCGGATGGACATCGGATGCGGGGCATTGGCCTGTCGGTCAAGCTCAATGACCGGAATGCCCATCTCCTGCTCGATACCGGAGCAGGCGGGATCATGGTGAGCCACAAGGTTGCGGAGAAGGCGGGGCTGACTCCAATCTCTGCGGTGCATTTTGGGGGCATCGGCGATAAAGGGTTGCAAAGCGGCTACACAGCGGTAGCGGACCACATTCGAATCGGCGAGCTGGAGTTCCAAGATTGCGTAGTCGCCGTAAGCGACAAAGGCTCCGTGGCAGATGAAGACGGGTTGATCGGTGCCGATGTGCTTGGGGCTTATCTCATCGACATTGATCTTCCGGGAATGCGACTCAAACTTTCTCCGCTGCCAAAGCGACCCGAAGACACAGTTGCCCCAAAGTCGCTGAACAGCGAGGGAGAGGAACAAGCGAATGCAGAGCAGAAAGAAGACAACGTGAATGAGCCGACTCCGAAGGATCAGAATTCCCCACCGCCGACAGCGAAACCAGCACGACGCCTGCCCAAAGATCGTTACATTGCGCCCGAGATGGCGGACTGGACGAAAGTTTTCCGATTTGGCCACAGCATCTTGGTACCCACTAGCGTGAACAATTCCAAATCCATGCTGTTCGGACTCGACACGGGTGCCTTCAGCAATCTCCTGTCGGTGCGTGCCGGGCGGCAGGTCAGCAAGGTTAGTTCCGAAGAACGTGTGCGGGTTCATGGTGTGAGCGGCGCGGTAGATAAGGTCTACAGTTCTGACAAAGCGACCTTGCGTTTCGGGCACTTTCAACAGGCGAACTTAGGCATCATCACGCTGGACCTTTCCACCATAAGCCAACACACCGGGACGGAGGTTTCCGGTTTTCTGGGATTTGCAATGCTGAGGCAGCTTGAGGTGGAATTGGACTACCGCGACGGGCTTGTTGATTTCAAGTACGATCCCAACCGCGTGATGCCTTTCGCCAGATAGCCAACTCCTCCGTTGAGGGGGAATCGACATGCGGATTTTGAACATCCTGAGCGGACTGGCGGTGCTGTTCACGACGCTAGCCTTCGCACATCTGCTGCACCACTACTATATAAATGCAGGCGAAGCTGCGCACTCCCCGCCGTTTTTGGCTGGCATGGCTATTGGCATTGTGGTGGGCATATTTTCTTTCGTCGGAGGATGTTTGCTGATAAGACGGGGGCGGTGATCATTCGGAGTTTCGGGAGAGAAATGCGGCCTGTTGAATTCCGGTTCTGGCGCACCGCTCGCCAGACTCGGCCGGACGATTCGTGCCCCTACTGCTCCGTGTCCTTTCGGTAAGCCTGCGTAGTCGAGGCGGCTGGGCTAATTCGCGGGGGCTTTGCCGTGACGGCGCACGGGTGAAAGTATCCGGTTGACGTTGTCGACGGAAAAGGCCTGGGGATCAAAATCATCGCCGATCCATTCGCTCATTTCCTCGTGCCGTTCGTGGTTGGGGTCAGTGATGGCCTCCACAAGATCGTAAAATCCGGGGATGCCCCCACAATCTTCCGGCGGGCACGCAAGCTGACCATCCATACAGACTGGATACTTCGTAATCGGCTCAACTGGAAGCCGCTTCTCCAGGACGATGCCGTGCTCCCAGCTATCGCCAAAATCATACGTGTAGATAACCCTGGCGCCAACCCTCCGCAGTACGCCAGAGAGACGCACTGTGCGCTCGTTTTCCACCGGCGGCATCCCCATGCTCCAGTCTTCAGGGTTGGGCTTCCCGAAGTGTCGGTGGCCGACGCGGAATTCGTGCATGTGGCCGCCCTCCCACCCCATCGCGGTTTGCAGCACGACGTGTAACTGCGCCAGAGTCAGAAGCGCGGGAACCAGCAGGCGGCGCCAGATTGGCGGGTTCGTACCGAGCAGAGTGACCTTGATCTGATAGATGTCCTGCGAAATCTCGATCCTTTTCGTTGCCACATCAGCCCCTCTTCGATGTTATGGCCGAAGACTATTGTTTCCGGCCATGTTTAATTATCATAACTCTACGCGGAATCTGAGAGGGACACGATCCGCTCCAGCGTCTCGCGATAGTTCCACGGCATCCACTCCGCAGGACTGGTCGCCAGTTTCTGGGCGTGGCGCTGTAGTTCGGTCAGGTAGTCGAAGGAGTTGGCGCCGCACAACTGACAGTTGTGAATCAAACTCATGAACAGGTCGCCCACCTCCCCCCCGTTCAGCGTCCGATAAAACAAGGCATTCTTCCGGTGCAGAACCACCCTCTTCAGTGCCCTTTCGACGATATTGTTATCTAACGGGGCTCCCGCTTGCCGGAGAAACAGCGTCAAAGGCCGCCAGTGTCTCAGTAAGTACGTGATCGCCTTGCCCAGCCCTGAGTTCGGCTCCGTCTTGCGCTCGGCAAACCGCGCTTCCAGCCACCGATGGAGTTGTTCCATGACCGGGCCGCTGTGCGCCTGATGAAACTGCAGCCGTTCGTCGGGCGTCAAGCTGCGCTCGCGGGCTTCGGCATCGTGGCCATACACCTGGCCCAGCATCTCCAGTACATAGCGACATTCGTCGGGAAAGTTCGCCGCTACTTCCACGAACTGCCTTCTTCCATGGGCAAGGCAGTCGCCAGCAGAATCTCCACCCCGGCAGCCAACTTCGGAACGTTGCGCGAGAGCGCGTCGCACATCTGAATGGGTGGGCTCGCCCGCTGGGCCCGCTGCTGCAACACGTCGGCGAGGTTCTCGCCGGCATGCTGGCGTCCGGTGAAGTACAGCGCAATCTTCCAACCCTGGCCGGTGGACACGATGCCGCTGGTGAACACGCCCGTGCGTTCGTCCGACGGTTCGCGCGCGAGACGTAACACTCGCATGCTGGTGTCGTCGTTGTGTACCACCTCGCCCTGTGCCGCCTGCCGGATCAACTCGTCGCGCGCCGGTTTAACTAACTCGGCCGCCTCTTCGACCACCTCCATTGCGTCGCCGCCGGTAACGGAATCCCCAGCTGACCTTGGAGTTGTTCCAACCGGTAGAACGGGGTTCCGCTGCCGTACTTGAGTTGCGCGATCATCGCGGCCGCGGTCTCGTCGTATTTTTCCGGACCTACTCCTTCCGGTTCTGGTGCGGTATACACCTGTCCGCATGCACCGCAGCGCAACCGTTCGAGCGAGTAGACGGTGGCCGCCAGCGGCGCCTGCCCCACCATCCGCACCAGCACTTTCGGCTCTTTCTGCCCGTATACGTTGCCTTTCTCGCACTCCGGGCAGCGATCCCCATGCTTCAAGTTCGGATGCGCAATCGCAATCTTCCGTGAACTGACAAACGCCTCTGCACCATTGCGTCCATGTCCGGGCGCTGGGGAAGCATTGCTCTCCGGCTGAGTCCCGGCGCCAGCTTCCGAGCCTTCCGATTTTCCCAGCACGGCGCTGGTCTTCTCCGTGTTGCGCGGCCGCACCAGCATCGCCGCCAGCGCATGCAATGCCTCCTTGAGCTTCTCGTAATCGTCCTCGCTCAACGGCGCTGGTCGTGCTCCGTCCAGTACCCGGTCCAGTTCGTCCAGATTCACATCGATACGTCGGCTGGCGGCCTTCATGCTGGCCTCGTGAGCAGTTCGCGAAACTGCTTCGCCAACGAATATCCCAGAACTTCTTTGATCGACCGGTTCGGCACTTAGCTATTGCATTGTTTACCCCGTCCCGTCGTCTTGCCCAGCACCGCCCAGTTGGCCGCACGGTAACAGGTTCCGCGGAATCGTTCGGGATCCACAAACGTCTCCAGGAAGTAAATCGGATGTCCGTAGATCCGCTGCCAGTCCGCGGAGATCCGCGACGCCATGCGGCCCAGGATATGCGACGCCAGGTGTTCCACCTTTTAGTCCAGCCGCAGCGGATGCGCGACGGAATACACCCCGTGTTCCTGGGCCAGTTCGACCGCGGCTTGCCACACCGACTCCGGCAGCTTCCTCCCCCGCGGCTGGGTGCTAAGAAACTCATCTAGTTGGCGTCATCAGAGCGAACTCGATCAGAAACAAGTGCTTTTAGACATAATGGTCATCGCTGACGAGGTGGATGCGCAACTCATGGAAACCGTGAGCAGCTTGATGAGAGCGAAACTAGCCGCAGCCTAGTCAC
>Ga0208820_1001464_pt1 | contig 13134 bp, 8 predicted proteins | sample June2015DPH_16_5_FD_184713 | JGI IMG/M metagenome (GOLD analysis project Ga0208820, IMG submission 184713) | Peatland microbial communities from SPRUCE experiment site at the Marcell Experimental Forest, Minnesota, USA - June2015DPH_16_40... | ecosystem: Environmental > Terrestrial > Soil >...
CGAGGCGCCCATCTCCATTTCCTCCTCGCCCACTCGGCCGGGAATTCTGGAATTGTGCGTGCGTCGAGCGGGGCGAGTGACGAAGGCTCTTTACCGCATGCATGCCAACGACGTGGTTGGGATTCGCGGCCCTTACGGGAATGGCTTCCCCGTCCAAGAGGTGATGGGCAACGACCTGCTGCTTGCCGCGGGTGGCCTGGGGATGGCGCCCCTGCGCTCCTTCCTGTGGTATGCCCTCGACAATCGGGATCAATTCAACCGGATCACCCTGATGTACGGCAGCAAAACCCCTGGAGAAATGCTCTTTCGGGAAGAACTAGTCTCGCTCGTGGATCGTAAAGACATGACGTGCCTGCTGACCGTGGATAGGGACCCGACGGGAACCTGGAAAAACTACGTTGGGCTGTTGCCGAAGCTGTTTGACCGCGCGGAGATTGATCCGGCCCGGACCTACGCCGCAGTGTGCGGTCCGCCGGTAGTTTACAAATTCATTCTGGAGCGCCTGTTGGCTCTGGGTTTTCCCAAGGACCGCATCCTGATGTCTCTCGAACGGCGAATGAAGTGTGGCGTGGGAAAGTGCGGGCATTGCGCGGTCGGGTACAAGTATACGTGCTTGAACGGCCCCATCTTTACGTATTGGGACGCGATCAATCTTCCGGAGATGATCTAATGAGCAAACCCACCGTCGGATTATTCGGTCTCACCGGGTGCGCGGGGGATCAACTTGTCATTCTCAATTGCGAAGACCAACTTCTGGATCTGGTGAACGCCCTTGATATCCGGGATTTCCTCATGGCGTCGTCTGCGAATGATGAAAGTTGTGAACTCGACCTGGCGCTGGTGGAAGGCGCGGTGTTGAGCAAACGCGACGAGGAAAAGCTCAAGCGGATTCGCGCGCGCTCGAAAACGCTGATGGCGGTTGGAACCTGCGCGGTCTGGGGTGGAGTCGCAGCGCTGAACCCCGAGGCAGACCGGGCGAAGCTTCTCGAGGAGATCTACGGCAGCCAGGGGGCCCAGTATGACAGCCTGCCCCCGCGTTCCCTGCGGGAAGTTGTCAAGGTCGATCTGAACCTCGCGGGCTGCCCCATCGAAAAAGAACAGTTTCTGTCGGCCGTGTCCAGCCTGTTGAACGGCGATCCGCCCATCTTCCCGGAGTATCCCGTTTGCACGGAATGCAGGATGTTCGAGAACAATTGCCTCCTCATCGAGAAGTCGCAAATATGCTGCGGTCCGCTGACGGTGGCCGGGTGTGACGCCCGCTGCCCGGAGCTGGGCATCCCCTGCGTGGGTTGCCGTGGCCCGGTCGATGAGGCGAACTTCTCCTCCGCGCTGGCCATGTTTGGGGAAAAGGGCATCCCTCGCGAGAGGATAGCCGCCAAGTTGCGTACCTTCGCGCCGATATCAGGAGATCACTCATGAGCACAAAGATTCAGGTCGAGCATCTGGCTCGGGTCGAAGGTCATGGTGGGATTACGGTGGAGTTGAACGACGGCGCTGTCTCGTCGTTCCGCTTCGACATTTTTGAAGGAGCGCGCCTCCTGGAAGGGCTGGTGCGCGGCAGGAGTTACGAAGATATATCTCCGATACTGTCCAGGATCTGCTCGATCTGTTCCGTCGCTCATTCCTTGACCTCGCTCAAAGCCACCGAAAACGCTCTGGGAGTCAAGGTCACCCCCCAGACGGAGTTGCTGCGGGATCTCTTGTACAGGGGCGAGAGCATCCAGAGCCATGCGTTGCATCTATTCTGCCTGGCCGTGCCGGACTATCTGGATTATCCCAGTGTGACCGCGCTTGCCGCGGACCATCTGGATGCGGTGAAGCTAGGCCTGCGCTTGAAGAAGCTGGGGAACTCGATCCAGGAAACCCTCGGGGGGCGGGCCGTCCACCCGGTCAACGCGATTGTGGGAGGGTTTGGGAAACTTCCCAGCGTGGACTCGCTGGTGGCGTTGCGCGCGGCCCTTATGCAGGGCGTGGCGGATTGCGAGACGACTGTAGAACTGTTGGCATCCTTGCCCGCCGCCGACTTCTGCCATACTGACACCGTTTTCGCCGCGCTCTCCTCCCCGCAGAATCATGGTTACTATGCGGGTAACGAAATCATCGTCTCCTCGAACGGGCAGCAGCAGAGCGTGTCCGCCGCCGACTACCGCTCCCTGAGTAATGAAAAGTCCGTTCCCGGCTCCCACGCCAAGCACAGTTCGTTTAATGGTAAGCCGTTCATGGTGGGATCCCTGGCTCGACTCACCACCAACACGCAGGGACTGACGGAGCGCGCCCGAGTGGCCATGGGCGAATTGGGACTGCGGCTACCGAGTGACAACCCCATGGACAACAACAAAGCCCAAGCGGTCGAATTGGTTCATGATGTACATTCCGCACTCGCAATTGTGGACCGCCTGCTTCGCGACGGCGTTAAAGAAGAAGGATGTGTCGCCGTGCACCCCAAAGCGGGTACCGGCACGGGAGTTACCGAGGCGCCCCGCGGACTGCTCGTTCACAGCTATACTTACGACGACGAAGGTCGAATCATCGCGGCGGACGTTATCACCCCTACGGCATTTAACGTTGCCAGCATTGAAAACCACTTCCGCTCTACCGTCGAGCAAAACCCGAGCAAGGATGTACCCGCTCTCAAGAAGAAGCTAGAGATGGTCGCGCGAGCTTACGACCCGTGCATCTCGTGTTCCGTGCACCTTCTTCAGAGACGCCCATCGGTTGACGGGTAAGAGCGCCCTGCGCCCTATGTGGCGGGACGAGGAGCGGACCGCCCACCCGAGTTTGGGTATCGCCAACTCCGCGGCCGGCACGTTAGAGAAATGCCATGAGGCTCAACTTCTCATTTCGGAGGCTCTCCCTTAGGGCGAAGCTGATCTCCGACTACCTAGTCATTCTGGGAATCGGCGGGCTGGCCACATCGCTGCTGGGCTCGTGGATCGTGAGTTCGACGATCATGATGCAGCCCCACCGCGCTGTAGACCACGACTTGGCTGTGGCTCGCTCGCTGTACGACCAGAAGCTTGAGACCGTGGAGCAAACGGTTCAGCTGGTTGCGCCCGGAACTATCATTCAACAACACCTGCAACAACACCTGGCAGCCGGGAAGGGAAGCTCCCTCTCGGCCTATCTGGATTCGATCCGGAAAGACAACAGATTAGATTTCCTCACCCTCACGGACCCGAAGGGACACGTATCTCCGCAGGTCTCTGAACCTCACGGTGCGATCAGTGACATCTCCTCGAGTGGTGTCGTCAGGGCGGCACTTTCGGGGAAGGTAGCCGCAGCTACAGAGATCCTGTCTGCCGAGATCCTCCACAACACGGATCCTCTTCTTGCCTCCAGAGCGTACCTGCCTTCGGGGGAATCTCCCCGAACCGATGCGCCGGCGCCGGATAAGACGGCGGGACCATCGGGCCTGGTTATGATTGCCAGCGCCCCGGTGGTCGGAACCGACGGCAGAATCGTGGGCGCGCTGTATGGGGGCATCCTTTTGAACCAGAATTTCGAAATCGTCGACCGCATCTGGAAAGTGTTATTTCAGGGAGACCGATTGGACAACCAGGATATTGGAGTGGTTACGATCTTCCAGGACGATATGCGTGTCTCGACCACCGTCAAAACGACCGGCAGCGTGCGCTGGGTGGGCACGCCGTCCCCGGCAGAAGTCCGTGAGGATGTTCTCGAGCAGGGCCGCAGTTTTCGTGGCCGGATGTTGGCGGCTGGGGATTGGTACGTCAGTGCATATGCGCCCCTGCGTAATTACGAGGGACGAATCATCGGGATGCTCGCCGTCGGGCGCTTGGAAAGGGCATACACTTCCACGCGCAACCGGGTCATCCTATCGTTTTTCGGCATTGCCACGATTGGCTTCATTCTTATTCTCGGAGTGACTTATCGCGAGATTGGCAAAGTCATGCTTCCCGTGGGCAAGATGGTCGCTGCCACCCAAAATATCGCTGCGGGCCGCTTCGATCAGGAAGTTCAGTCGAGCCCCCAGCAGGGCGAAATCGCCTTGCTGGCCGATTCCTTCAACACCATGCTGAAAAGCCTGCGTCAGATGCGGGGCGACCTCGAGGAGTGGGGACGAACTCTCGAGGAAAAGGTCAAGCAGCGCAGCGAAGAATTGTTCGCGATGCAGGCGAGGGTCGCGCAGTCGGAAAGGCTGGCTTCGTTAGGCATCCTGGCGGCGGGCGTTGCCCATGAGATCAACAATCCCCTGGGCGCCATCATGGCGTTGACCGGGCTCACCCTCGAGGAACTCAAGGAGAATGATCCCAACCGCGAAAACCTCCAGGAGGTCGTCCGGCAGAGCGAGCGCTGCCGTGATATCGTCAAGGGCTTGTTGCAATTCTCCCGGCATTCCAAGGTCAACCCCGAACTTGCCGACCTCAACAAGATCCTCCAAGACACGCTGTCTCTCGTTACAAAACAAGCGCAATTCCTGAACATAACCGTGGCCACCAACTACGACCCGCAGCTTCCTCCCGTCATGGCTAACAAATCCGAGCTTGAGGAGGTGTTCATGAACATCCTCATAAATGCCGTTCAGGCCATGCAAGAGAGAGGCACCATTACCATTACCACCCGCCACAGCGTGCCCGACAATTCCGTCGAAGTCCTGATTACGGACACGGGATGCGGTGTGCCCCCAGATAAGATTGACCAGCTCTTCCACCCTTTTTTCACCACCAAGGAGAGCGGTCAGGGGACGGGCCTCGGCTTGTCCATTGCTTACGGAATCATCACCTCGCATCATGGAAGTATCTCCGTGGAGAGTGAGGTCGGCAAAGGTAGCACCTTTAAGATCCGATTGCCGATTGCTTCCGCCGTCGCCACAGGACGACTCTCGTGAAATCCCATTTGGTCATTGGTCTTGGCAATCACCTCATGGGTGATGAAGGCGTCGGCTGGCACGTCATCAACCGGCTCGCCTGTGACCCCAGACTGCCTGAGGACATGGAGCTACTCTGGTGCGGCACAGATCTCCTCGCTTGCGCTGACCAAATCGAAGGGCGGAGCCGGATCACTCTCGTTGACGCCCTGCTCGACCCCTCTCAAGTGGGCAGCGTGGCAGTTTTTGGAGATGGAAATGGGATGCGGGGTCTGGAGGATCGACAGTGGCATGTCCACCATCTTTCCCTGACTCAGGTCATACACCTACTTCGGATTGTCTCACCGTCCTTCGCGACGGCTCGCCTCAGTCTAATTGCCATCTGTATCGATTCTGCGCCCATGCAACCGGACCTTTCACCCGTGCTGGCCGCGAAAATGCCTCAAATACTAGAGCGTGTCCTCCAGGAACTAGTCTAAGAAATGAACTTTGCTGAATGTGCTGTCCGGGTCGGCCAGATCGAAGTCCCCGCGGTCGAACGCACTCCGGAATCACCATTCCCTCCTCGATCTCCACAGTATGGGCAGGTGCCCCTAATCATTTGAGGCTGCGTCGTGACGGATGAGATGGAGCAAGCTCACTCGAAAGTCGTTCGCATGGCTCTTGCGCTGGTGAACTGATTTCTGTTTGATTTCGTGGTTTGCAAGTTGTTGAAAACTGGCGGAAGCGTGTGTGAGCCGAATCCTCGTGCCAATGCAGCTTCTCGGCCTCCGGTCGAGGCGGAGCTTTTTTCTCGACATCCCCTTTTATAGAACTCATTGAACGTCGGTCTTCAGTGTGCCGACCCTTCCGTGGCTTGCCTTCGATGGTCATCGCGACCCCCGCCTAGGTTGGCGCTGCTTGCGAATCGACCGCGGCTCGCGCTCAAGGTCGAGTTCGTTCCGCTTGATCCAGTCCGCGACGCACTGACGCTCGTAGACGATTCGCTGATACGAAGGCCAAGGCAGCAGCACAATAATGCAACCGTCCTAAACGGACAAACGACGTAAGACTTGGAACTTCCTTTCTTGGGAGGATTCCAGAAGAGCAGCGTCTACATCCGTGTGACGGAAGCGCCAAACGCGGCGTTTTGTGCCCGACAGTGCAAACGCTTTCAACTTGCCTTGTCGCACCCAAAGCAGCAATGTACGAGGCTTCACCTTCAGGTAGTTCGCTGCTTCCGTTACCGTCAACCATTCCGATGGTGTGAATGTTCCCATTTGCAAGATTCGGTTACTCTATACGTCCGTTCCGTATCGCAAAAGCTGATCCTCTTAAATGCCGCAAGGCGGCCATCACAATTGCTGCCTTCCTGTTAGGAAATTAAACAACCTCCTTCCTGGCGCATCGCATCTTTGAAATAGGGAACGCCCGTAGTATTGGTGCGGTACGGATCTAGGAGTCAGACCAGTTCCAGCGCCGCTGGTAACCTTGCTTTTGGGCGCGTGGATTCTATAATCATCCCGAGGCTGTCGTGGTGAAAGAGGAAACAACAGACGTTGCGGTTCGTTCGGTGCCGTGGTGGTACTGGGCGCTCGTCAGCGTTGTCATGTTTTCTTTGGTCTTGACACTGGCTACACGAACTTTCCACGTTACACTTTCCTACAATACAGCGGTTCAGTCCGGTGACTCGCAAGCTGTGCGGCAGCACATGGATCGCGATGCGATTCGTTGGGCTGCGCCTGCAGCTAAAGTAAAGGTATCGCAGGCTCCCGCGTTTTATCCCCGTGTGGCGCCGGCTGGCCCGCCTCTTCCAACTCTTCTTCTGGAGAAGAGTCTCTACAATCGACCGCCTCCCACCTGCTGATCTTTTCCTCGTTGTCAATAGCTAGTCATTCCAACCGAACTTAGTACCAAACGAGCCAAGTGAACTTGAGAGCGCGACGCATCCCATCGCAATTTTCCGAGTGATCTGGGCTGTTCCCCTGGAGGCATGGGTTGGATGGGATTGTCTTTACTTTCGTTCCGCTGCTGCTTACCGTAGCGTGTACGAGCCTTACCCCCGCGTTTGGCCCTCCGCTTTCACTGGGGTAGGTTTTTTTCACTAGCAGGAGCTGTGCAGATCTTAGATTGAAAAAATGACGCTGCAACGAAAACACATACTGATTGGAGTTGTAGCGCTTGCCGCGGCGATCGCGATCACGCTGCTCATGCATTCGCTTGGTGACGCGAAAGCCAAGAAGGCCGATGAACCTCCGCGACGGGTTGCGCCGGTCGTACTTGCCACCCGCCGTCCGCTCGAAAACGCCATTACTCTCACCGGTGAATTCCGTCCATTCCAGCAAGTCGATGTTCACGCCAAGGTATCGGGCTACATCCGCCACATTTTTGTGGATGTGGGGGACAAGGTCAGAACCGGGCAGGAGCTGGCCATTCTGGAGGTCCCCGAACTGAATGCGCAGGTCACGGGTGCCCAGGCGGACATCGCGCGCAGCAAAGACGCGATTCGCCGCGCCCAAAGTGAAATCGAACGAGCGGAGTCTACGCACCAGGCTTACCACTCAGCATATACGCGGCTCAAACAGGCGTCAGAAGAGCGTCCGGGATTGGTCGCCGAGCAGGAATTGGACGATGCGCTGGCGAAAGATAAAGAGACCGAGGCACAGATCAGCAGCACTCGCGCCGCCCTGGCTGAATCGCAGAACCAGCTCGGGATGGCGCAAGCTACTCTCGAGCGCCTGTCAGCCTTGCAGGCATATTCGCACATCACAGCTCCCTTCGCGGGCGTAGTCACCAAACGGTACGTCGATACCGGTGCCCTGATCTCAGCCGGAACCTCATCGGAGACCCAATCACAGCCGGTGGTGCAACTAGCGGAGTGGTCACTGTTGAGGTTGGTGATCCCGATACCCGCATCCTCCGTGCCGCTGCTGCACTTGGGTAGCGTAGTGCAAGTGCATGTTCTCGATTTAAATCGAGACTTCCAAGGGCGCGTCGCCCGCTTCGCCGATTCACTCAATGAGGAGACGCGGACCATGCATACCGAGATTGACGTGGAGAATCCGCAAAACACTTTGACCGACGGCATGTACGCCGAGGTCAAGCTGGTATTGCACGGGAGCGAGGACGCGCTCACGGTTCCCGTCCAAGCCGTGGTCCAGGAAGGCAATGAAAATAACCATTACGTGCTGGTCGTGGGCGATCAGAATCGTGTGCAGAAGCGGAACGTTGAACTAGGGGAGCAAACCTCTACCACCGTGGAGGTCGTTCACGGCCTCTCGGAAAAGGAGCGAGTGATCAGCGCCGGTCAATCCGACTACACGGACGGCGAAGTGGTGAAGCCGAAGTTGGAACCAGGGTCCACTGATGCAAGCGATGGTCAGACGGGAGAGCGAAAGTAATGCCGAGATTCGCTCTGAAGTACCCGTTCTTCGTCATCATGCTTTGTCTGGTGATCGCCGTCGTGGGCGTGACGACTGTGGTTCGGATGCCGGTGGATCTGTTCCCGCAGATCAAGATTCCAGTGGTGGTGGTTGCGACCTTTTACGCGGGGATGCCTCCGGAGCAAGTCGAGGCGGACATTACCGATACGTTCGAGCGTTTTTTTACCCTCGGCAGCAACATTGACCACATCGAATCACGCTCTCTGACGGGCGTAAGCCTGATCAAGATTTACTTTAAGCCGGGGAGCGATGGCAATGCCGCTCTTAGCAACATCGCGAACCTGGCGATGGCCGATCTTCGACGTCTGCCTCCAGGTACTTTGCCGCCGGTGGTGCTTAAGTTCGATGCCTCGAGCCTTCCAGTTTGTTTGGTAACGCTGAAAGGGGAAGGCCTGGATGAGACCCGGCTCAAAGATCTGGCGCAATTCCAGGTTCGTAACCAGATCGCCAACGTACCCGGCGCCTCTGTGCCTCAGCCCTTTGGCGGACGCTACCGCCAGATCATGGTCTATGTGGATCCGGTCAAACTGGAGGCGCACCAACTTAGCCTGATGGACGTGGTTCACGCGGTGAATGATTCCAACCTGATTCTTCCCGCCGGGGATGTTCGCATCGGTCCCAGAGACTACAACATCTACGCCAATGCGCAGTTGCCTGACGTAGAGGAAATCAACCGCATTCCGCTGAAGACCGTGGGCAACGCGTCGGTGATGGTTGCCGATGTGGGTGAGGCCAAGGACTCGGGCGCGATCCAAACCAACATCGTCCGTATCGACGGACAGCAGTCCGTTTACATCCCTGTGCTAAAGCAAGGCGGCGACAGCAATACCATCACGATTGTGAATGGAATCAAGGTGGCGATCAAGGATCTGTTGGACATTCCGAAATCGCTCAAGACGGCGGTCGTCTTCGATCAGTCCATCTTTGTCAAAAGTGCCATCAAGAACGTAATGAAGGAAGGCGGAATCGGGCTGGTGCTGACCGGAATCATGATTCTCATTTTCCTGGGCAGCCCACGAGCTACTTTTGCTGTGCTCCTGTCCATTCCGCTTTCCGCGTTGGTGTGCTTCTTGCTCATGAATGCCATGGGCGGGTCGATCAACGTCATGCTGCTGAGCGGTTTGGCGCTGGCTTTCTCCCGGCTGATTGACGATTCGGTCGTGGTGCTGGAAAACATTTTCCGTTACATGGAAATCGGCGAAAGCCCGAGAGTGGCAGCCGAAAAAGGAGGGATGGAGGTCTCGCTGGCAGTTCTGGCGGCCACGTCTACCACCTCGATCGTGTTTTTCCCCGTAACGTTTTTCTTCGGCGTCAGCCGCTACCTTTTCATCGATCTCGCTCTGGGCGTGGTGCTGTCTATCTTTGCCTCGTACATCTTCGCCATGACGGTTGTGCCCCTTTATTGCGCGAACTTCATCCACCTCCCGGACGTGGAGGAGGAGATTGAACGCAAGTCAGAGAGCAAGTCCGCTTCGCGATCCCTCTACATGAGGTTCCTTGGCCGGTTCAATGAGCTGTTCGAGAAGCTCCTGGACCGTTATGAGCGCTATGTGACTCGCGCTCTAGTCCGGCCGGGGAGAACCGTGGCGTGGATTGCCGGGGGCATCGTCTTGATCCTAGCGGTTATTTTTCCATTCGTGGGCACAGCGTACTTTCCACGTACCGATCCAGGCCAGTTCGTCATCAACGTCAAGGCGCCCAGCGGTTCCCGGATTGAGGTCACCAACCAATACATCGCGCGCGTCGAGAACGATATTCGCCAGGTAATTGGCCCCCACGACTTGGGAATGATCGTCTCCAATATCGGGATAACTCCCGACCTCTCCGCCATGTACACCAGCAACTCGTCCATGGATACGGCATTTGTACTGGTGAGCTTGAAAGAAGACCACAAACTCGGCAGTTATGAATACATGGGGCGCGTTCGCCGCAAACTGTCCGAAGACTTGCCGGAACTCGATACATATTTTCAGGCGGGCGGATTGGTCGATGCCGTGATCAACCTGGGATTACCCGCGCCCATCGATGTACAAGTCCGAGGCAACGATCTCAACGGCGCTTATAAGGTGGCAACGAATATCGCCAAGCAGATCCGCAGCCGCCAGGGCGTGAGCAGCGTGCTGATTCCCCAAAATCTTCTTTATCCCGGATTGCAGCTGAATATCGATCGCGAACGCGCCAGCTTGATTGGACTCTCACCTAAACAGGTGGTGGACAATGTGATCACTGCTCTGACGTCCAACGGCATGATCGAGCCGAGTTACTGGATCGATCCCAAGACTGGCAACAACTACATGCTTACCGTGCAGTACTTCGATAAGCAGATCCAGAACATGAGCATGGAGGATTTCAAACAAATCCCTTTGCGCGCTCCCGGTATCAAGAATTACACGCCGCTGCAATCCGTGGCTGACATCACGCCGATGAATACCCCGACGGAAGTCGACCATTATCAGCTTCAGCGCGTCATTGACGTCTATGTGATGCCTTCGGGTGAGGCATTAGGTGTAATCAATCGCGAAGTCAACGAGATCGTCAGACACCTGTCGTTGCCGGAGAATATACGGGTCAATGTGCTCGGGTCCGTGGTCGGCATGCAGGAATCGTTCAAACGCTTTTCCATTGGTCTTGTGCTGTCCATCGTGCTCGTCTATCTGATTCTGATGGCGCAGTTCACTTCTTTCATCGACCCGCTGATCATCCTGGTGGCGATCCCTCCAGGATTGGCGGGGGTAGTGCTGATTCTTTGGCTCACGCACAGCACCTTCAACATCATGTCTCTCATGGGCGTGATTATGATGACTGGAATCGTCGTTTCCAACAGCATCTTGATCGTCGAGTTTGCGCGCCAGTTGCGCAAGGAGGACTTCTCGCTGCAGGAGGCCTTGGTGCGAGCGTGCAAGATCAGGCTGCGCCCAATTCTCATGACCTCGCTCGCGACTTTGTTGGGCATGTTTCCGATGGCCTTGGGAGTGGAGACGGGCAGCGAGCAATACGCTCCTCTGGCGCGCGCCGTGATCGGAGGCCTCGCGGTTTCGGTGGTAGTCACAGTTTTTCTCGTACCTGCGGTCTATCTCATGGTTCACGGCAATGATGAAGATAAGAAGAATGAGAAAGAGGAGGAACAGCCGGCATGACGTGGAGGCTAGCATTTCTACTGAGCGCTCTCACGCTCTCAACCACGCTCTCAATCCAACTCTTGGCACAGTCCGTGTCGGCTTTGCAGAGCCCGTCCGATGCGCGCTCGGGTTCCGCAGACCCTTCGAAATCGCAATCCGGCACGAGTGCGGTGACGGCCGGGAGTCCGGATGCTGCTCCCCGCTCACCGAATGTGGTACGGCTCACCGTGAAAGACGCAGAGGCGCTCGCGCTGAAAAACAATCCAGCGATTTCTGTAGCGCGGCTCAGTGCCTTGGCTTCGAAGCAGGTGACGCGGGAAGTGAGCTCGAATCTCTGGCCACAAACCTATGCCAACCTGACGGCGGTCGATGCCCAAAACAACAGCCGCATCACCGCTGGGGGATTGAACAATCCAACCGTCTACACCCGAGCCGCCGGAGGCGTAACGGTGACCCAACTCATTACCGACTTTGGGCACACCACGAACCTGGTTGCCAGCGCCCGCCTTCAGGCAAGAGCCGACGAACAGAACGCGGCAGCAACTAAAGAGGAAGTCCTACTGGCCGTGGACCAGGCCTTTTACAATGCGCTGCAGACTCATGCTGTGCTGCAAGTGGCCGAGCAGACCGTAGCCTCGCGGCAGTTGTTATCTGACCAGGTTTCCGCTCTTACGAGGAGCAAATTAAAGTCGGAGTTGGACTTGAGCTTTGCCAACGTGAATCTGGCGCAGGCAAAGCTTCTCTACCTGGACGCGGTAAACAACGACAAGACTTCCGCGGCGGCCCTTTCGGCGATTCTGGGATTTCCCACTCTCGAAGCGTTCCAACTGGTGAACGACACCGAACCGCTGGCACCACCCCCAGCCGATGTGGACCCGTTGATCGCCGAGGCTTTTGCCAAGCGTCCCGAGATTCTTGGGCTGGAGTTTCAGTCGGAGTCCGCGGAGAAGCGGCACCAAGCCGAGCATGACCAGTTCTATCCGACCATCAGCGCCCTCGGAGCTTTTGGAGATTCTCCTGTCCGCAACGATGTCATCTATGGGCCTTACGCTGCCGCGGGAGTGAACATGGAGATTCCGGTCTTCAATGGATTCCTCTACTCCGCGCAGTCGCGCGAAGCGGACTTGCGCGCACAAGCCACGCGCCAACGTCTGATCGACCTTCGAAATCGGATCTCGCGAGATGTGCGCACCAGTTGGCTGGCTGCAAGCACGGCATTCGACCGCGTGAATGTGAGTGAGCAGTTGCTGGCCCAGGCGAACCTGGCACTTGATCTGGCCCAGACACGATACAGGCTAGGCCTCAGTTCGATCGTAGAACTCAGCCAGGCAGAGCTACAGCAGACCCAGGCTGAGATCGGAAATGCGCAGGCGGGATATGAGTACCGGTTGGCCTTGTCGGTCCTGCGTTACCAGACTTCAGGTCTGTAAATCGGGTCGCAAGTTAGGCGACACGTGGTCCAAAGGGTACGACAGTGAAAATCTCGCAAAAAATGTTTCTACCCGTTACAAGCGACCATGGCGCAAGAAGTCCGCAGGAGCTCGTAGAACGATCACGAACCTGCGCCAGGACATCGCGCTTCTCTATTTCGAGCTCGGCTTTCGCGATTTCAACGTCGTCATTCGCCAGCCGCGCCCGGAGTTGATGGTCACGCTTGGCGTGGGGTTGTTGCGATCTCCTCAAGTGGGTTAATGCTTCCTCGGAAGAACGGGGACTCGCCGTCGCTGAACAGCAGGCTCATTTCAATAGCTGAATTATTGAAGCC
>Ga0208820_1001467_pt1 | contig 13122 bp, 12 predicted proteins | sample June2015DPH_16_5_FD_184713 | JGI IMG/M metagenome (GOLD analysis project Ga0208820, IMG submission 184713) | Peatland microbial communities from SPRUCE experiment site at the Marcell Experimental Forest, Minnesota, USA - June2015DPH_16_40... | ecosystem: Environmental > Terrestrial > Soil >...
GAGGAAGGACGCAAGTACGCGAATATAGAGATCCCCTTTGTCAAGGATGTCGACGAGGTTGTGCACATTCGGGCACGCACTATCAAGCCAGACGGCACTACCGTTGACCTTGACGACAAAGTTGTCGAAAAGTCCCTGATGAATGCCCGCCACCTAAAATACATGGCAAGAACGTTTACCCTGCCTGCTGTAGAGGCGGGGTCCATTATTGAGTACAGCTACACCCTCGACCTGAAACATCTTTATGCCTCCAATTGGATTCTTAGCGAAGCGCTGTTTACCAAACGTGCCCGGTTTTCCCTGAAACCGTACAACGGTCTTTTACACGTACGCTGGAGTTGGCACAATCTCCCCGCCGGCGCCGAACGGCCGGAAGAAGGCAGGGACCACATCATCCGCATGGAAGTCGGAAACGTTACTGCTTTCGAGACCGAAGACTTTATGCCGCCGCCAGACGAGCTGAAGTCGCGCGTGGACTTCGTCTATGACAGTGAGCCAGCTGCAAATGACCCGGAGCAGTTCTGGAAAAGTTTCGGCAAGAAGCGAAACGATCAGCTGGAGAACTTCATTGGGAAGCGGAAGGCTATGGAAGAGGCGGTCGCACAGATCACTTCGCCGAGCGATCCTCAAGAGGTGAAACTGCGGAAGGTCTATGAACGGGTACAGCAGATGCGCAATATTTCCTACGAACTGGGGAAGTCCGAACAAGAAGCAAAACGCAACAATGAAAAGCTGGAAGTGAACGTCGAAGAAACCTGGAAACGGGGCTACGGCGACAGTGCACGCTTGACCTTACTTTACCTGGCCCTGGTTAGGGCCGCCGGATTCGAGGCTTACGGATGCTTGGTCTCAGACCGCGCACATTATTTCTTTGATCCCAAATTGGAGCAAAGCGGAAAACTGGATACCGTGGTTGTTCTGGTTAAGCTGAACGGCAAAGACCTGTATCTTGCTCCGGGTACACTGTTTACACCCTTCGGGCTGCTGCCTTGGGCTGAGACCGGAACGCTAGGACTACGGCTCGATAAAGACGGTGGAACGTGGATCAAAACGACGCTTCCGCAGAGCAGCGAGTCGCAAATTCAGCGAACCGCGAAGTTGAAGCTGTCGGAGACTGGTGATCTAGAAGGCAAGCTGACGGTCACCTACACTGGACTGGAAGCTATGAGGCGGCGGCTGGAAGAACGCAACGAGGATGACGTCGCGCGAAAAAAACTCCTCGAAGATAGCATGAAGGAACAGATTCCTGGGACAGCGCAGTTGGAACTGACCAACAAGCCAGACTGGACCCGCACGGATACACCGCTGGTTGCAGAACTGAACATCAAGATCCCAGGGTGGTCTTCAAGTGCCGGGAAGCTGACGCTCCTTCCGGTTGGGTTCTTCTCAGCATATGAGAAGCACATCTTTGGTAATGCCAACCGCGTCCACCCAATATATTTTGAGTATCCTTACCAGAAAGTGGACGACGTGACTATCGAGCTACCGACAGGCTGGCAGATAAGCAGTGTGCCGCCGTCGCAGAACAAGGATGGGCATATCGTGACCTATGACTTGAAAGTCGAGGGCAACAAGGACACTGTGCACATGACGCGAAAGTTGACTATAGACTTCTTGCTTTTAGAGCAGAACTATTACCTCTCCCTGCGGAATTTCTTCGAGTCGGTGCGGAACGGAGATGAACAACAGATTCTCTTGCAACCCGGAACGGCGAGCGCAAGCAACTGACCGACGTGGACCGCTGTTTGCCCCTTGGATCGTGGTTTGCGTTTTGGCGTGCGCGCGACTGGCCGCTGCAGGTGGGGATGCTCCGCCGTGGATGCACGCGCTGATCAATGTACCGTTGCCTGCCTACGATGAGAAGACCGACGCTGTGCTGCTGTATTCCGAGACCAACGTCACGGTTTTTTCGACGGACAGGATTAAAATACAGGTCCGCGATGCCTACAAGATTCTGCGGCCTGACGGTCGTCACTACGGCACTGTGGCTGTTTACTTCAATCCTCAGCGGAAGGTGAAGAGTCTTCATGGCTGGTGCATCCCTGCACAAGGCAAGGACTACGAAGTCAAAGACAAGGACGCGGTCGAGGTGTCGCCCAATATCCAAGGTGCCGAACTGATCTCGGATGCGAAATATAAGGTCCTGCACATTCCGGCTTCAGATCCTGGGAATATTGTCGGATATGAGTACGAAGTGGACGAGCAACCTCTCTTTTTGCAAAACATCTGGAATTTCCAGGAAACAGACCCAGTGCGGGAAAGTCACTTTTCCCTCCGGCTCCCCCCGGGCTGGGAGTACAAAGCCTCCTGGCTCAACCATCCGGAAGTCAAGCCTACGCAAGCTGGCAGCAATTCATGGCAGTGGACGGTGAACGACGTGAACGAGATCAGAAGAGAGCCTCTCATGCCTCCGATGCGTGGCGTGGAGGGCCAGATGATTGTGTCTTTCTTCACGTCGTCCGGAGGTCCAGCCCCTAACGCAAACGCTGATTGGAATGCGATGGGGAAATGGTACGCCAACCTCGTTGGCGAACGGGTCGATGCCTCTGCAGAGATCAAACAACAAGTAGCTGCATTGACTGCTTCCAAAACCACCTCTTTGGAAAAGATGGAAGCTATCGCCGAATTCGTGCAGCACGATATCCGCTATGTGGCGATCGAGCTGGGTATCGGCGGAATTCAGCCGCATTCCGCATCCGACGTGTTCTCACACCACTACGGAGACTGTAAGGACAAAGCGACCTTGGTGCGCTCCATGTTGCGTGAGATTGGGGTGGAGTCCTACCACGTCGTGATTAACGCTGAGCGTGGCTCGGTGACAGCTGACATGCCGGCGCACGATGGGTTTAACCATGTGATCACTGCCATCAAGTTGCCCGACGGCTTGACCGATTCCTCACTGATCGCCACGATGCAGCATCCCAAGCTGGGCAGAATCCTCTTCTTCGATCCCACCAACGAACTGATCCCCTTCGGGCAGATCGGCGGCTATCTGCAAGCCAACTATGGCCTGCTGGTAACCCCGGATGGCGGGGAGTTGATCGAACTGCCGCAGCAGCCGTCGGCGATGAACAGCATCCGGCGCACGGCTCAGCTGACTCTTGACACGACGGGTACATTGAGAGGAGAGGTCAAAGAGGTGCGGCTCGGCGAGCGCGCATCCTCAGAGCGGCGACGATTGCGCACGGTAAGCAAGGACGCCGACCGCATCAAGCCGATCGAGGAACTTCTCGCCAATTCGCTTTCCAGCTTTCACATTACCCACGCTAGCCTCGTCAACCTTTATCAAACCGACCAGCCCTTCGGCTTTAACTACTCGTTCGAGTCGGTGAACTACGCCAAAAATGCCGGCAACCTGCTCCTGGTGCGGCCCCGCGTGATCGGAAACAAGGGTTCGGGGTTTCTGGAGACCAAGGAACCCAGGAAATACCCCGTCGAATTCGAGGGGCCGGCGAGCGATACGGATACGTTTGAAATCACAATCCCTGTTGGCTACGCTGTGGATAACTTGCCGCCGCCCGTCGACGCGGACTACAGCTTTGCCAGTTATCACGCCAGGACAGTTGTGAATGGCAACGTCGTCGGTTATACCCGCACCTTTGAGGTAAAGGAACTCAGCGTACCGGTCAATAAGGCCGAGGACCTCAGAAAGTTCTACCGCATCATCGCTGGCGATGAACGAAACACAGTGGTGCTCAAGCCTACTCCTTAACAGCCTGTGGTGCAAGTCTGGTACGTGAACAAAAGATGTGGTGTGATCCACAGGGATAGTTCGTAGAATGCGCGCATGGCGATGAACAAGAGGAGTGGCGGGGAGAAGCAAGAAGACATCTGGATCGCGCATACGGAGTTGGCGGTAGCGCCGGGGCATCCTTTCTATAAGCGGTTGAACGAGTTACTGGAGGGTGCGGGGTTCGATGAGTTCGTGGAAGGATTGTGTGCGCGCTTCTATCACGCGCGACTGGGCCGGCCATCGCTGATGCCGGGGGTCTACTTTCGAGCGCTGCTGGTCGGATATTTCGAGGGGATCGATAGCGAGCGTGGGATCGCTTGGCGGCTTGCCGATTCGCTGGGGCTACGGCGGTTTTTGCGAATCGGGTTGGACGAGCGGACACCGGACCATTCGACGATATCGCGGACCCGGCGATTGATGGATATCGACACCCATGGCGAGGTGTTCTCGTGGGTGCTGGGGTTACTAGCGGAACGGGGACTGCTCAAGGGGCAGCGGATGGGTATCGACGCGACCACCTTGGAAGCAAATGCGGCCATGCGGACGATCGTGCGGCGCGACACTGGGGAGACCTACGACGAGTTCTTGCGGGGATTAGCGAAGGCCTCTGGGATGGAGACGCCGACACGAGAGGACCTGGTGCGGTTGGACCGGAAGCGCAAGAAGCGAACTTCCAACAAGGAGTGGAAGAGCCCGGGGGACGGGGACGCGCGGATTGCGAAGATGAAGGATGGGCGGACGCACTTGGCGCACAAGGCGGAGCACGCCGTGGACATGGACACGGGCGCCATCGTGGCGGTGACGCTGCAGGCAGCCGATCAGGGCGACACGACGACGCTGGATGAAACCTTGTGCGAGGCCGGTGAGCAAGTAGCAGAACAGATCCGACGCGAGGTCGAGTTGCGGCCCCAGGATAAACCGAAGGTAAATTTGCAGGGGATCGAAGAACTAGTGACGGACAAGGGCTATCACAGTAGTGCGGTGGTCCAGCGGATGAAGAGTTACGAGGTGCGCAGTTACATTCCGGAGAAGAAGCCGAAGGGACGGCGCGACTGGCAAGGCCAGCGTGCCGAGCAGCAGGCGGTGTACGAGAATCGGCGACGAGTGCGGGGCGAGTACGGCAAGAGCTTATTGCGACGACGCGGTGAGTTGATCGAACGCAGCTTCGCGCACTGCTACGAGACGGGTGGCATGCGGCGCTGCCATCTACGAGGGCGGGAGAACATTCTGAAGCGGCAACTGGTCCATGTAGGAGCGTTCAACTTGAGCTTGATTCTGCGCAAGCTGCTGGGAGCGGGCACGCCGCGCGAGCTGAAAAACCGCGCTGGGCAAATATTTTCGCGACTTTTGCGCTCTTTGTCGTGCCAGATGGCGGCCGCTTCCCTCTGGCGACTCACTCGCGTGACTCGCCTGCGGATGGCACCATCTTTCCGGTGCCGCATACCTCGTCACTGCTCGCGGATTTTCCGTGGTTCTGCCACGGGCTGTTAAGCGCCGGCGTATTCGCGGACGATTCGGGCCAACCCCTCCGGTCGATGGGGATTAGGAAACTACACATTCCTAACAACGGAATTAACGATGCAAAGAACCAATGTTTATGCGGGTGCTAAGGAGCAGGTTCTTAAGGGGTTTTCTAACAGGCCAGAGAATGCAAAGGGATAGCGTTTTCTAGCTGAGGAGTTGAGGTGGGGCCCCAAGCTGTTTTCTGTGCAAGGCTACTCGTCCTGCGGCCTGTCGGTCTAAAAACGCCAGTAAAAGACGCCCTGGAAGGACTCGTTGCACCGGACGCTGGCGAAGATCAAGATTCCGACAGGAGCCAAGGGCGGGTTGTTGAACGAGTTGCATCGCATGAACATCAATCGGTTTACGATCTTCAACGATCTCGACAGTCTGTCGAAAGACATCAAGCGCGTGTGGAAGATCAAGTGAGTTCGGCCCGGCAAATTGCTACATCCCTGCCCCGGTGGGTATGTAGGCGTGTCGGGGGGAGCGCGGGGGCGCTGGGGCCGACCGGGGTCAAGCATTAAAGTAACAGCGGAAGTCTGGAAACAACAATGACGCCACAGCCACTTGATCCACGCAAGAGTCCTTGGAAGCGCGGCGACGTATGCACTTTGGGCTTTGAGAAGAACGGTTTTGTCGTGGATTGCACGTCTCAACACCTGGAAGTCCGCTGGATGCCGGGTGCGGTCGTTGAAAGAATCCCGGCAGAAGATATTGATAATCTGCTCAGGGTAGCGCACGCTGACAGTCTTGGGCCCGACGGCCACCGCACTAATTTTCAATTTCTAGAGGCAATTGAATCACTTTCACGCATAGAAGAAGCCGTCGCCGAAAGAATAAAGACAGTCAAGAACGAAAACGAGAAGGAAGAACTGGACCGTTTAACACGTCGACTATTCGCGGAAGATGGGTGCGAATGGGACAAGAAACATGCAGCGGAACTTTGGGCCTTACTCCTAGAGCCTAATGACGTTGGAGTTGTTTTTAAATTTCGAGAGCGTCTTCACCGGCTCTTTTGCAGTCGGTCCTGAGCCTGTTGGCTCGCGTGCGCGCGGGCGGAGCGGGGCGGGAAGTGGGGTGCGGGGGCGCGAGATGGGAACGCGGGGCGCGGGCAAAAAATGCGTTGTGCGAATGAAGAGTCGATTCAGCGAGCCGAGCTGGTTGACTGTCGCTTCTTTGCATCCGCAACGATCTTTCGCAGTTCTTGTGCGATCTCATGGAGGCGGTCGGCTTCCGATGGCTCGTAGTTCAAGAAGCTGTTGCTACCGACCTCAGTGAAAGCGTGTCGATCAAAATCCGTGATGATTGCCATACGGCGCTCCTTGCTGAGTTCGATGCTGAGCAAGTGCTGGGGATTCAAGAGGGGCGTGCGGGCCGGAGAATGTTACAAAATCCGAACAGCAATGTGAGCACTTCATTTGTGTTTTCGTTGTTGCCCATGTTGTCCTCCTCACGTGACGTTAAGTTACGAACGATCAGAACCACCCTCCACTGTGCATGGCGTTTACTTCGTATACTACCCACCCTACCCCACCTGATCGTAGTAGTGGTGGTAGTGTTGAAGAGAGTATTAGTCATCCCTGCTTCTTCCTGACCCACATCCATCCCTCGCTTGTCTGCTCAGTATGGAAGCCGGCATCCCTCCTTGCCTCCCGTACTGCCTTCTGACCTGCCTTGGTCTTGCTGTCGACCGTAAAGCCAGTCCCAGCCAGTACCTTCTGGAGACGACGGTAGCCGTCCTCGACGGTGACCCTGTCAGGGAACTTCTTCATGGCTGCCACCAACAGACTCTTACGAGTTGGGGGTGGTACGAAGACCTTCAGCCCCTCACTGAGAGCGACACGTCTGTTCTGACCCAGCCGATTGAAGAAGCTGGCATTGCCGACTCTGAGCCGCTTGTTGAAGGCAGCCTTATGGATCTGCCGCCTCCCGGCATCGCTCGCGACGAACCGTTTGCCACCTGCACAGAACTTCTCGACCTGCTGGACGAGCACCTTCTCGAGTAGCTTCCCTTCCATTCCCATGGCGGCGAACTGAGACGCGCGCCAGTTTATGAATAGATAGATGTCAGCCTCCGAAATATCGAACGCGCTCTCATCACCCATCTCCTGTCGGACGGCTCTGACGTCCTCCGGGATTGTCGCAGCCGTGGCGGCGTGCTTGTGTCTTTCCTTTGCACAGGCTGACCGATATGTCGCGAGGTCCGCGACCAACCAATTGACCAGCCAGTCAGGTACGTCCACGACGGCAACGTCGTTGATGACGGTGTAAACCTCACCATCCCTCCGAACCGAACCAGCTGCCACAACCAGACCGCCCCCGCCGATACCCTTCAGGTCGTACAAGGTCGGATGCATTAGAAGACCCGTGTTCTCACTCGTGACCCACTTCGTTGTGTCCTTCCGGTTAGCCTCTTTCCGTAGCCTCTGAACGCTGTAACTTGTTTGCTTGAAGTAATAGTGCCTCTTCCAGGGTGCCGTGTGTGGACGGCTGCACACCGTGTACGTCAGCGGTATTGTCTGACCTGTCTCCTTTTCTATCCTCCCAACCACACCGTCTGCATCGACGTCGAGGAAACAGTGATTGCCAATGCCCCGGCGTCCGACGATACCGACGTTGTGAGTCGGGAAGTCCTTGGCGTGCTGGAGGACCTCAGACAGAGTTGTTGTCGGATTCCTGTATTGGTTATAAAGAACACCGCGTTTCTCCAATGGATGGACGGGAGTGACCTTGAACCCGCGGTTGAGTGCAGCCGTGGCGATGGTGAGGTAATTCGCCAGCCCACTGTGTGCATCGGGGTAGACCGCTCCGTTCGGGATTGGTGGTGCAGTGGAGCCGTCCGGGTCGAAATGTTTCGTTGGTGCTGTTGTTGCCATGGTGCCTCCTCCGACAGCTCGGTGTTAGGGCACCCGCTGCTCAATCAGCCCCTTGCGAGGCTGAGTTGTCTACTTGTCCGCAACCGCTTTGTTCCTGAGTACGACGAGCGAGTCTTCAGACAAGACATCAGGCGTCACACCCCAGACTGGCTGAACATGTGTAAAGTCAAAGCTATTCGCTCCAATGTCGAACAACTCCGGCTCGTCCAACATCAGTTCGGCTAGCGTGCCGCCAAGTTCTTCTACCGTCGTGTAGAAGTCCGAATGCAGATGGTCATTGCTCTGGACGGTGTCGTGTGCCAGTTCGTGGAGCATCAGTGTGTACATCTGCTGGGCATCTCCTGGATTGACGTACGCCAAGTTGACGACCATCACGTTGAATTGTCGCTTGTACCCTTTCTTCATCTTGTCGCCCTTGAACTTGTTGACGTAGCAACCCTCGATGCGAGCTTCTTCGTTGTCGATAAAGGATACCGTCACGAGTTTGCCGATGAGCCTTTTCGAAAGTTTCTCGACCAGGCTGGAGTATGCCTTCATCTCCGGGGTGTAAAACTTCGGCTGGATTACAAGGCTGCCGGGCAGCGCCCCTGAAACGTTCGTCGGTGCGAAGTCGTGGGACGACTGCACGAGTGGTTTGCCGTCATCCCTCACAACCGATTTGATGTTAGCCCACACCTCTTTTGAGAACGCCCCACCCTCGATGATTTGCCCGCCCTTGCTGACGGCCTCCTTGGCTGAGCCGACATCGGATACGGAACGGGTGATGGGATTTTCGCCATACGTTTCTTTTATGACGTGTGTGATTGCCTCCCCGCTAACCTTCTTTCCCGCCATGGCTTCCTTGACCCAGGTGGCACCGATGTCGTCGTCGGTTTTCAGTTGCTCGAACTGGACATTCAGCACGCCCGTGCGAACCTTCCGGAGATACGACGGGTTGACGTTGTCCCGGTCACGTGAAAGCGGTACCTTTTGCATGACGTTGACGTGCCATTTGTCGTCACCAAGTTCTACGATAGGAATACCCATCTCGAAAATGGTCGCGACCTCGTCTGGGTTCTTTTCGTACAGATACACTGTCGCTTTACGCTCGGTGTTCCGCACGACGCCTTCCTTGTCGGCCAGCGGAATTGGTAGCGTCTCGGTGAAGCTGCCACACGGCTTGCGGTACTGAATTGGAGAGTCGTTGAAGAGCGTTGTGATTCCCTTCGGCGGCAGGAGCATCTTCGCCTGCTGGCAGATGTGCTCGTACTCTTGCACCGTCATCTGGAACTTGGCGACGAACTCAGAGCCTACCTTCCGACTCTCGGTGCCCTCGGTGCGAGTGCCGTCTTCGTTGAAGATTACCTGTCCAGAGACTGTGGTCAGCTTTGCTTCGATAGCAAGAGCAAGAACATCCTTCTCGCCAGCGTTGAACCTGCCACGTTTCTCCGACTTGCCCTTCTTCACAGATTCGGCAAACATCGTGTGTGAATGGCTGAGGTCTGCCCATCCGGTTGGGCTGTTGTCCGTGACCCGGAGCCAACTAAACCCGTTTTCATCCGGGCGAGTCAGGCTGACCTCTACTTGCGTGATGTCCTCGTCCCATGCGTTGCTGACCATCTCTGTGAGCAGAAAGACCTTGTCCTTCTGCCCAAGTGTCTTGCGAAGACCTTCTTTGTCAATTTCGAGCCATTGATTCTTCATTGATTTGCTCTTTTCTGCCCGATGTACGGGCGTGTTGTGGATGCCGTCGACGTGGGCACCCGTGGTTCACGTATGAGCACGCACACGAATGTGCCTGCGTACTCGATCAAAGTTTCAGATTGGTGTTGCGGAGTACTGGCACCGCGCCGACAGAGCGGAGTTGAACCGCTGTACTCAATCAGCCCCCTGGCGAGGGCTGGTGTTCAGTTGTTTCTGGATACTTCCATTATTGTTTCGGTAATGCCCTCTCCAAGCCATTCGATGTTCTTGGTAAAGGCAGGCTTGCCATCGGCGTCACGGTCGTAGACCCACACCGCTACACACCCGTTATTAGCTTTGGTCACGAAACAGCAAACGACCGCTTCCTTGCGAGTAACATTCTTCACTCTTACGCCCCGCTCGACCGACTTCTCGTCTGTCGTGACGTAAGCGTCACGGAATAAGAGACAGTAGCCGGTCAACGCATTGGGCAACATCTGCTGTGCTATCCCCATAAACTGCTCCATGTTCCCGCTGAACCCCTCGAAGGCGAGAACTAACTGCTTCTCGCTACCCTTCTGTCCAGCAACCATCATGGGAACGAAGCCGTCGCCGGACTCGACCCACGAACGGCATTGATTCATGAAGTACTCTGCCAAGTTCCGCGGGTTGTTCGCGAGTTCAATTTTCTCTATTGTCGTAACTGTTGTTTGTGTCATGTCGTCTCCTAAGCCGCCCCAGTATCCTCGGCGCGTTAGTCGTTAGTTGCCCTCGATGCTGAGGGTGAGCACACACGAATGCCCCTGCGTACTCGATCAAAGCTCCAGATTGGTGTTATGGAGTACTGGCACCACGCCACACATGCGGAGTTGAACCGCTGTACTCAATCAGGCTCTCAACGCAGGACGCGGAGAGCCGAGACCGCTACGAAAGGATGCTGATAAAGTTGGTCATAATGTGTAAGTTCCTATATAGGGAAAACATCGTTACATCGCTTCCAGTTGTTTCCTTAGACGGTAGTACCGGACTCTCTCAGCAGACGTTCTTGTTGACTCGTATCGACGGTTTTCATAGTCGAGCATCCAGTCAGCTTTCTGGGGACCAAGACGTCTGCACGTTCGCTCGTACTTGGTTTCTGGTTCTTCCTCTGGAGATGTTTCTGCCCGATGCCGGTCGATGTGTTCGATGAGTTCTGACTCCAAAGCATGCACAGACATCCAGTCCGCGTGCCTGTGTTGGTCATTGAGCGACATATCGTCGCATGCGAACAACTGAGGGCTAGTCTTGTTATCGGCATGGTCGCCGTCAAAAGGCTCTCCCAGCGGCACCTCACGCTTCATCGGATAAACTTCATGCCAAGCGGTACGCATTGCTAGTTTTTCGACGAATTGCGGTCGTTGTTCTGGGTTAAGTGCTGCAAACGCCTCAGCATGATGTTCTAGCAGTGCTAAGTAGGTTGCCTGCACGAAGTCGGAGATGTGCTCGCACACCCCGTCCCGCCCGCTTTTGGTGACGGCGGCGTATTTCTTTACACGTACCTTGCGTATTCCTCGCTGGATGGCTTCCTTGATAGTTGGCTCTTCCAGAGCGGCTGCGACAACATGATGCGGAGTGGGACGAGTTGCGGTTGTTACTTCGATGACAGCTTCTGCTTGTTTGGCTGTGCTCATAGTACCCCCTGCAGGCTAGGTGCCTGTTTAATCGGGAGTACTTGGCGTTAGGAAGTCATCGCTTTGTTGTGCGACACCGACGTCGCACGGGGCCGTATTCAGCCAACCCCAGAGTAGCAAAATAGGGCAAAGAAGAGAATGTCACAACAGTCACATTCTGATGGTTACCCGCAATGGCGCGGATGCCCGGCATGTCCGGCGGCCTGCCGCTCGTCTACATCGTATATTCCGGAAAAAAATATGTGGGCGCTTCCGCTAGACCCCGGGCCCGACTTTCCTGGAGTGCGCCTATTAGGAGCCGGGAAAAAGGATACCTGTATGAAACGCGGCTGGCGCAGGATCGGAGGGGGCAGGACGCGTTGGCTTGGCAAGGCGGCTCAGCCGCAGAAACCCCACGGGGGGCTCCCCGGCCCCGGCCATATTCCATAAGTACTGACCCCCTGTCCTGGGGCCCCGTGTGCGCGCACTCCCTCTGAATCAGGAGTGACAGGGACACTACCAATATGATGTGGAAGTGAGAGGAGGGGGGTGGCCTGTCCCAAGTCTGTGTCGCAAGTGGCGAGTATATTTGGTACACGAGTCAGGAGTTACAATGTAACAAGCACGGGAAATGACGATTTCCTAAATGTACCGTTCCCGTCCCCATCCCGTCCCCTTCCCATCCCTCTAAGAGGACCTCCAAGCCCGCCTTCACCGCGCAGGCACTCCGTAACCCCATTAGAGGCAGTAGCTTAGAAAGATCCGTTTGGCCAGGCCGAGCGGTCAGAATCGTACCCTACGGGAGGAGTCTCCCCACCGCGCCTGCAGCGGAGAGGAGGTAACCACCCTATTTTTAACAAGATATAGTGACATGACCCCAGATTCGCAACTTTCGCTTCTCTTTCGAGGCGAATGTACGACGTAGACAGGTCGACCACCTTCAAGCCATTGATAACAGGACAGATAAACCAGAGGTTGTCATTTCTGTATTTTGACAACCCGGCGGAAGGGCCGTTCACAAGGCCTTTTCACTGATGTGATCGCGTCGCCGGCTCGAGGGGCTTCTGGCGTGATCCAACGTCAGATACTGTGAGGAGGCGATAATGGCGTTCCTGCTATCTTTTCTACTTGGTTTTGTAGATGGGTTACGCTCCCTGACAGCTCCCGCAATCGTGTGTTGGGCGGCGCATCTCGGCTGGTTGCATTTCGCCGGAACGAAGTTTGCCTTCATTGATCATCGGTCTACGCTAATGGTGTTCACGCTGCTGGCCATTATCGAGCTGGTCGTAGACAAGCTCCCGAACACCCCGCCGCGTACAGCACCTGTGGGCCTGATCGCGCGGATTGTCCTCGGAGGGGCAAGTGGTCTGGCCCTTGCTGCCGGTGCTGGAATATCAGTGCCTTTGGCGGGGGTAATCGCCTCAATAGGTGCAATCGCTGGGGCGTTTGCCGGATATCACATCCGTCGTGCGGTAGTGTTCAAGGCACACGTGCCGGACCTCGTTGCGGCGATTGCAGAAGACGCGATCACAATTGCAGGCGGATTGCTCATCGTCTCGCACGTCTAAGCAGCTAGTACATCGTCCAGATAGTTATTTATTTTATTACGAGTTTCGACTACAGTGGGAGCATGCCGAGAGTTGCTCCCGCTGTCTCGCTCGACCCGAGCATGAAAGCCGCGCTGGAGCAACTGGTGCGA
>Ga0208820_1001478_pt1 | contig 13043 bp, 12 predicted proteins | sample June2015DPH_16_5_FD_184713 | JGI IMG/M metagenome (GOLD analysis project Ga0208820, IMG submission 184713) | Peatland microbial communities from SPRUCE experiment site at the Marcell Experimental Forest, Minnesota, USA - June2015DPH_16_40... | ecosystem: Environmental > Terrestrial > Soil >...
GCTGCAGGGTCTCGATGACGTGTGCAAGCAGTTGTTCTTCGACCTCGTGACGGTTGGGACTGCGCTCTCCATTGCGGACAAAAAGGTCGCCGATAACACCCTTGCTCTGCTCGTAGACAAAAAAGGAGTAGCCAAAGATGCTGCCGCGTTCAATGGCGGCGTAGCCGGGAAGGATCTTGGCGTCCATGTAGCGGAGGATCATCTCGGCCGAGGTGGTGTAGTCCCACGAGAGGAGGCGTCCCCACATGGCGATCTCATCTTCCAGCAGCGGGCGAAGGTCAGCGGAAGAGAAGTGTCGGAGATCGAGAATTTCCATATGGATGCCAGGTTTCAAGGTTTCAGTTTTCAAGGTTTCAGCGTAAAGCGACCGAGACTGCGGCGGATCGGATTGACCGCAGGGTTTTTCATCCTTGCAAACCATGCAACCTTGAAACTTTGAAACCTTCTTTATTTCACCCAGTACAGATCCAACTTCTGCTCCGGGATGCTGGTTAAGTATGACACTCGGCGTCCAGGAACGAGTTGGGCGACTTGCAATTGCGTACCTTGTGCGGCAACCAGGACATGAGCTGCGGCCGGGATATTTCCGCTTTCGTATGGTTGTACCGGACGATTGAAATAAAACTCGAGGCCGTATCCCAGCACGCGATTGACGTGATAGAGGGTGATGGGAACCGGTTCGTGCGAAAAGGCCTGAATGCTTCGGGCAATGGGACGCGCGGATTGGGTGGCGTCGATGGCGGGAGCGGCGAGACGAATGACGGCGCCGACGCTTACAACGACGGCGAACATCGTCACTGGTCGCAGCAGACGCACCCCTGCGCGGGACAGTAGCGCAACGCTGATGCCGAGCGCAAAAACAGCGGCAATGGCAGCGGCGACGTAGGTTCCTCTTCCCCACAGTAGGTGGTGATTCATCGCGATCGATGCGGCGGAGAGCGCGGCAAATATCAGCACTCCGCAGAGAACTCCGTGAGCGGCGGCGAACGGAAGTGGCAACTTTTTTTCGTTCCGCGACCTTAGCGAAACCTCAGCGCCCTCTGCGTTGAAGGATTGAACGCGCTCTCGGCTAGCCAGATACTCAGCTACCAGGAGCGCTCCGGCGGGCACGGCGGGCAGGATGTAGCCAGGCAACTTCGATTGCGATGCGCTGAAAAACAGGACAGGCACGAGCATCCAGATGAGAAGAAATAGCGGCCAGGATGCTTCCGGGCTGGAGAAAGCCTGTTTCCCCTCGGCCCAGAACAAGCGAACGCGTTCGACGACCGCAAGGATGAGCACCAGCGTCCATGGCATCATGGCCAGCAAGAACACAGGCAGGTAGAACCAGAAGGGCTGGTGGTGGTGATAGACGTCCTGAGAGAAGCGCGCAAGATTGTGTTCGAGAATGAAGAAGCGGAAGAATTCCGGATTGCGCATTTGAACGGCGATATACCAGGGCAGCATGACGGCGAGGTAGACGGCGATGCCGGGGATCCAGAGGGTGCGCGGGATGGCACGCCAGTCACGCTTTACAGCGACGAAGAGAAAGATAATGACCGCGGACAGAGCGGGCGCGACCGGGCCTTTGGCCAAGGTTCCGAGCGCCAGAGCAATATAGAAGGCGGCGAGATAAATGTGCCGGCGGCTTTCGTACCAGGCGTACCAGGCAAGCAATGCAATGGAAAAAGCGGCGGCGAGCGGCATGTCGGTCGCGGCGGCGCGCGCAAATCCAATGACGCCGGCGCAACTCGCCGTGATGAGGGCGCCGTCGAGTTCACTGCCGGGGCGGAAGCGGCGGAGGAACAAGTAGATGGCGCCGATGAGCACGGTAGCGTCGAAAGCGGCGGGCAGGCGGGCAGTCTGGTCGCTGACGCCGGCGACACGGAACGACAGCATCGCCTGCCAGTAATACAGTACTGGCTTTTCGAGCCACGCCTTGCCTTGCAGCGTGGGCGTAATCCAATCGGAGCGCTCGAGCATTTCGCGCGCTATTTGCGCGTAGCGGGGTTCGTCGGCGCCAAGCAGGCCGAAGGCGCCGAGACCGTAGAAGAAAAGGAATCCGCAGAACGCCACTAGCAGCAGCACATCGGTGCGGGTTCGCGGATTCGTTCCTGGCTTATTCATTGCATGTCAGGCAGGGCGTGGCCATAGCGATCTCGGGTTGGTGCGCTGGCGTTCATGGTCGCGTTCGTTAGCTGGTTGCTGAGTTCGCGTCCAAGACTACCGGTTCTAGGTGCAGGCGATCGACAATTCGGGACACGGCGACGGCCAGAGGTCCTTCAATCGAACAGCCGCTGGCGCATTTGTGCCCGCCGCCACCGAAATGCTCGGCCACGGTGGAGACATTCACTGCTCCTTTACTGCGCAGGCTGATGCGATAGCGGCGATCGGGGAGTTCGCGAAAGAAGATGGCGACCTGCACGCCGGCCATAGAGAGCGCATAGTTGACCAAGCCCTCGCAATCTTCTTCGCGGGCGCCGAAGCGTTGCATCTGCTCCTGCGTGACCCAGATCCAGGCCAGCGTACCTTCGCGATGCAGATTAGACAGAGCGGCGCCGAGCAGCCGAAGTTTGGCCGTCGAATGTCCGAAGTAGATAGGCCGCGCACAAAGCGCGGGGTCGGCCCCGGCGAGCACCAGTTCCCGCGCGACAGTGAAAGTGTGTTCGTTGGTGCCTTCAAACATGAAGGACCCGGTGTCGGTCATGAGAGCGGTATAGAGACAGGTGGCAATGTCGCGATCGACGGGGACGCACGCCAGGCGGGCAAGACGGAAAATAAGTTCGGCGGTGGCCATCACTGTGGAATCGATCCAGTTGATGTGGGCAAAATTGCGGCCGCTGGCGTGATGGTCAATACTGATGAGGAAACATTGTTCCAGACCTTCGAGAAGCGTGCGCCTGATGCTGTCGCATTCCAGCAGGATGACGGCATCGTTCCAGGGGACAACATCGGTCTGAATGACGCGATGGGCGAAGGGAAGGTTCTGATAGATGCGCGGGACGCCATCGTGCATAACGACTTCGGCGTCCTTTCCCATGACGCGCAGGATCTGGCCACAGGCAAGGGCAGAGCCGATGGCGTCTCCGTCGGGACGGGCGTGCGAAGTCACCACCAAGCGGCCACGCGACCGAATTTCTCGTAGAACCTGCTCAAGCATGAGGTGCTCTTAGCGCTTAGCTTTCAGTTCCCAGAGCGGTTCCACCGTAGCCGTATCCCGCTCGTGTGGTGCTCGTGTGGGGACGGGCGCCCTCGCCCGTCCAAGCCGAGCGCAGCTCGGCAGTTGCCTGCGGTCACAGCAATTCTGGATCGCTATAGCCCCTAGGTTCGTATCGGGACATCGCGTTAGCGATGCCGTAAGTTCCCCGAAATCAGCCGCCCCTTTAGGGGCTCGGCTCAGCGCCCTTCCGGCTGCGTCTCTTAGCGCGGCCGAGAAGCTCGTCGACCCGACTCTCCAATTGATCGGCACGATCGATCTGGAAATAAAGTTCCGGAGGGCGGCGCAGACGCAGGCGTTCCGCGAGTTCGTGCCGCACGAAATTCTTGGCAGCGGCGAGCCCTTCGAGGGTGCGCTCCGCCTCGGCCTCATCGCCGGCAACGCTCACCATGACGCGAGCGGAACGCGCGTCCTGGGCCATAAGCACGGCGCTGACGCTAGCCAGCCCGATGCGAGGATCTCCGAGCTCGCCTTCGAGGATGGTTTCGATCTCTTCGCGGATGGCCGCGCTCAGCCGTCCGCGATGATACTTCTGGCCACGATGCTCCACGGCACACCTCGAATACGAAAACCAATGAGAATATCAGAAAAGTCAAGTCCGCCGTGATCTATATGGTCCCAATAGAGCTGGATTTGTGGGTCCGCGACAATCGGCTGCTGGAAGCCTCCCCATGAGCGCCCGCTTCAGAGCGTCTTCTCGTTGGCTCGAGCCCAGGCCGCTGCGGTCGCTACGTGGGTTCGTGCGGTTTCAAGCCGTGACTTCTCGGCCAGCAGGCGCACCTGCAAGTCGGGCAGGAAATGTTTCAGTTTTTCCAGATTGCCGCGGTATTCGAGCGATTCTTTTTCGAACGCCTCAGCCGCTTCGGAATGTGCCGGCAGCCGCCGCAGACATTCCGCTGCCCGCAGAAGCTGGCTGAGTATGTCCGAGAAGTCCTGCGGCCTGATGCTCGAACAGTGTTTTCGTTCCGGACGGAGACGAAGCAGTGCGGAACGCAGGTTCTCATTCACCAGCCGCAAGGTCTCGAGCGCGTCCCGCGGCATTATCCCTCCCAGTCCATGCGCACAGGATCGGACTCGGGGCCAGCCCCGGCGGAAGCAACCATGCCGGCTGCGGTCGTGACCGATGGCCTTTCCTCCCGCTCAACCACGATCCATGCTTCTCGCACTGCCAGCAAGTCCGTGATGAGCTGGGTGACCCCGCGTTGCGAAGGATGAAATTGCACCCACACCAGACTCTGGCGCACCGCGTTATAAAAATTGTCGAGATCCTTGGCGACCTTGCCTCCTTTGGCAAAGTCCAGCGACGACTGTAGATGCCCGACCACCAGGATCGCGTGTTTGATGTGCTTGGTCCGCCGCTCAATATCGTTCTGCTCGATGGCGATTGCCGCCTGCCGCAGATCTTCGATCGTCTGCTCATAAAGCCGCACCACCAGTTCTACCGGGCTCGCGCCCCGAACCGTCGCTTCTCGATACGACTGTTGGATATTCATGAACATCCTCTCGATTAACTGCTAGAACTTGTGCTGCTGGTGCTGCTCACGCCGTTCCCGGAAGTCGGGGTCGTGTTCGTGCTCGTGGTTGGGGTCGCGGTCGAACCGGTCGACGACATCGATCCCAGCATCTCGGTGATTTCCTGCAACAGGAACGGATACCCTTCGAGATTTGCGTTGACCTGGTCGAACTCCTGATCGAGCTGTATCGTTTGGGCCGCCAACTGGGTCTGAAAGTTGTCGATCTCGGTCGTAAGTTCGCTCTGTTCGCTCTGGTTCTCGGCAAGGTCCGCGTTCAGCACACCCGTCACCGGATAGGTCAGATTCTTGAGGTCGTTGGTGAAGTTATTGGCGAAGCCGGTCAAGTTCGAATTCTGGAAGAAATTCAGCACCCCGCTGGGATTGCTGGCGAGCACATCGGGGAAGCTGGGGGAATAATCGGTCGCGGTATCGACCGCAGTCTGGTTCACCGTCAGGGTCCCATCGTCGTTCATGACGATGCCGAGCGAACCCAGGTTTGTCAAGCCACTGCTAACCGAAGTCGAATCGGTGGTCGCGTAGCTCATGTCCGCCTCCAGGCTGGATTGCAGTTGCCGCAGGTAAGTGTCCGACCCCAGCGGCCCTTCTGTGTTCGTAGCGGCATTGACGGTAAACTGCGTGTTGATGTCGCCGATGACCGTATTGTAAGAAGCGACAAAATTGTTGATGGCGGTCGTGATCGCGCTTGTGTCCGGGGCCACCGAGATTTCCACGGGCGTGGCCGGATCGGCGCTCACCAGGTTCAGCGTCACGTTCGCAATCGCCCCGCTCATGGTGTTGGTCGTGCTCAAATATGGGATACCATTGACGCTGACTTGGGCGTCCGTTCCTCCCACCGGCTTCTCGAACGTCATAATCGTTTGGCTGTTGGTATTGATGGACAGCTCCCCGGCACTGCCCGTTGCCGTACTATAGATGGCCAGGCGCGACCCGCTCGCGTCGTTCAACACGCTGGCCGTGATGCCCCATTTGTTTTTGGTGCTCAACGTATCGATCGAGGCCGCGAGGGTGTTCAGCGTGTCATTGCTGCCCTTCGTGATCGGAATGTCTACCGCTGTGCCCCCATTTCCTCCAATCTGCAAATTGAGGTCCCCGGTGGTCTGGCCACTCGACAGAATCGACGTGTTCGCGTTGGTTACCGCATCCGTATACACCGTCCCGGCGGAGGCTAGGGCGCTCACCACCACGCTATAGTTGGCCGCCGTGGCCCCACTCAGCGTTGTCGCGGTCACGATCGCCGACTCCGATGAGGTGGCCGCCAGCGCCGTCAGCGCTCCGAAGGGATCCGCGAGCGTCTGCATGGCGCTTTGCAGATTGGATAAGTCGGTACTAATGCTGTTGATGGCAGTTGCCTGCGTCTGCAGCGTGGTCAAATCCCCCTTCCAGACTGTCATTTGCCCGCTCTGGGCGGCCTGGATCTGGGACACGACCGAATTCACATCGATGCCGTTCCCATTCAACAGATTCGCGGAGTTAAAGCTAATCCCCATGGGTTTTTCCTCCTTCGCCTCCCGCTGCCGCCGTGCCCCCGCTGGCGCGCAGTTTCGCCGCTTGCTGCATTTCCTGGGCGATCCCGCGCTCTACATCAAGTTCTTCATTGCTCGGCACTTGCAGGACCACGTTCTTGGCCTTGTCCGAATAGTCCACAATTATCTGGCTCTTAATCTCAGGATCTTGATGCACTTCGACTACATCCTCTGGCAATTCGTAATGTGGAGGGACTTTTTTAGCGACGGAGTTTTCTTGTTTTGACAACCTTCCCGAAACGGGTTGGCTTGTTCCTTCTGGTGCGCCTGACTCGGGACGCGCTTCGGTGTGGCGCGAACCCGCATTTGAGCGTGCCGTCTGCGTAACTGCCGCAGCCGGAATGCCCTCTGCCGGATCGATACTCATGGCCCATTACCTCGGAATAGCACAAAGGAGGCGGTTGGTTGTCCGCCTCCTTCTTGCCGAAACCTCTTGCTACTGCAACAGCTTCAGTACAAGCTGCTGCTGCTGGTTGGCCTGGGCCAGAGCGGAAATGCCGGTCTGTTCCAGAATCGAGTACTGCGAAAGGTTGGCCACCGTCGAGGGGATGTCCGCGGCTGTGACGTCGTTTTCCGCCGAAGTCAGGTTCTGCGTCTGGTTGTTGATGACGTTGGAAGCGCTCTGCAACCGGTTGACGGTCGATCCAATGTTGCCGCGGAGGGCGGCAACGGCGGAAACGGAATTATTGATGAGCGTCAAGGCGGCCTGAGCGTCGGCCTGGGTTAGCAGGTCGTTGGTCGATCCCGCCGCACCGCCCGACAAGAGCGACCCGCCGAAGGTGTTGGCTGTCCCCGTTGTCTGGGTAGCGATCGTGTTGCCGGTGAGACCCTTCGTAGTTGCGGTGATGGTGAGGGTCTCGAGTCCAGTCGCATTCGACCCAGTCGTTGCTGTGACATTGGTGTTTGCTTGTGTGTTACTGGAGTAAGTAGTGCCCGAGCCCGTTCCACCGTTGATGGCATTGGCCAGATTGTTAAGGCTGGCGGTTTCCGTGGATCCCACCAAAACCTGATTCTGCACGGGAACGGTGCTGAGGGCGTTGACGAAGGTATAGGTCTGTCCACCTGTCGTAATGGTATCGCCTGCAGCGGCGGATTGAGCGGCTCCCGCATCGGTGCCGTGGGTACTGCCTGCGCCGCCGAAATCCAAGTTGGTGAAGGCGACGCCGGTTCCGTTTGTGGTCGACCCAGTGATGAAGTTGCCGGCGGTGCCAGCGATATTCGCCACGAAGTCGGCGGTTGTGGCTGTTCCATCTACGGCCGCGGTGACGTTGGCGTTCTTCGCGGTTGAGACGCTGTACTGCGCTCCAACTCCATTCGTGACGGTCTGAGTCGCGTCATTGACCGCAGCCACGAGGTTGGCCACAGCGGATGTATTGCTTCCGCCATATATCACCTCATTCTGTGTCGGATTGGTGCTCAGGTTGGTCACGTAGGTATAGGTTTGGCCGCCAACCGTTACGGTGTCGCCCGCAGCGCCAGCGGTGCCGCCAGCGCCACCGAGTGTTCCACCACCGGCAGCGGTTATGTGAGCGCTCGCCAGCAGAACGGTACTGTTTCCAGTGGTGCTGCCATTGCCCAGTCCATTAATATTCGCCGTGACGGTCACCACGCCTGCGGTCGTTGTGCCGTCCGCGGTTCCAGGGGTTGTAACCACTGCCGAGGCGAAAGTATTGGCGTTGGTGCCTTCTCCATAGGCAACTCCCGCGCCACCCGGTGAGCCCATGATCGCAGACACCAGATTCGCCATGGCGGAAGTGTCGCCGTTGCCCCCGATGTCAATCTGATTCGTGGTTCCACCGTTAAGGAAGTTCGCCTGCGACTTAAAGGTGTACTGTGTCGTGCCGACCGTTACCGTGTCGCCATCGGCGATGGCGGCGGAGGTGGTGAGCGTAGCATGGGCTTGGGTAGCAGCCGAGATTGCGTGCGCGGCGGTAACCATTTTGTTGGTGGCGGCCACGGCAGCCGCGCCCGCGGTCTGGGTCAGCGTTCCCGTAGCGGCAGTTGCTCCGCCCAGGCCAAGGCCGGCAGACGACAATGTGCTAGTGGTCACACCAATCGTGCTGCTGCCGGAGGTGCTGCCATCGCTCAAGAACACATTGAGCGTGTTATTCGTGAACACCTGCCCGCCGTTGTAGTTGGTGGTGGACCCGATACTGTCGATTTCCTGTTTGATGGACTGATATTCAGCGTCCAGCGCGCCGCGTTGTGAGTTGGACACGGTGCCGGTGGCGGACTCAGTGGCCAGCGTAACCGCGCGGTTGAGAAGCGTGGTGACTTGCGATAGCGAACCGTCTGCTACCTGCAGTTCGCCGACGCCGTCCGTGGCGTTGCTCGCCGACTGGGTAAGGGCGGCGATATTGGCCGACAAGCCGTTGGCGATGGCCAGACCAGCCGGATCGTCCGCGCCGCTGTTGATCTTCGACCCTGACGACAACTGCTCCAGGGTGGAATTGAGGTTATTGCTGGTGATATTCAGCTGGTTCTGCGCAGCCAAAGCAGCAATGTTGTTTAAGATGGTAAGTGCCATGGTTATTGCTCCTTGTTGGTTCCGATTTTGGGACCCGTCCCCGAAACCTTCCCGGAGCTCGTTCCGTTTGTCCTGCGGAACCCAATTGCCCTTCAATCTGCATCATCGGCTGGGCACGTCCGGGCTTTATTTCCACAAGTACCGGACGGCATAGCTCCTAGGTAACCCGGCTCCTTTTCCCTCTTCATCTCTCCGCCCTCGCCGTTTCTGCCGATCATTACTGTTGAAGCCCTACTAAGCGGCGGGTCTTCTTCCGTCGAGCCGTCAAACACCAGGAGACAAACATGATCCAGCTCACCCGCCTCAACAATCACCCGCTGGTGGTCAATTCCGACCTGATCAAGTTCGTCGAGCAGGCGCCCGACACCGTCATCACCCTGGTGAATGGCGACAAGATTGTCGTTCGCGAAACTGCCCAGGACGTCCTCGAACGAGTGGTGCAGTTCCGCCGCTCCGTGCTGCAGGGGATCATGCTCTGTCCCGACAACCATGGTTCCGCTCTTCCGCCCGCTCTTCCGCCCGCCATTCCTGGAAATGACGCTAGCAATGAAACTAGAAATGACGCTGGAAACGACGCTCGAAAGGTCGCTGGAAATGGCGAGCGCCATGGCCGTCCGGCTGGCGAGAAATAGGAGCGCTCGTGGATAAGGCAACCCTCGGTGGTCTAGTGCTGGCTATCGGCGGCATCATGCTCGGCTTGATGCTGGAGGGTGGCAATCTCGGCCAGGTGCTGCAGCCCACCGCAGCCCTGATTGTTTTTGCCGGCACCTTGGGCGCGGTCCTCATTCAGTATCCCTTGCCGGTTGCGCAGAGCGCGCTCCGGCGCCTGGTGCAGGTCTTCGTCGAGCCCGCACAGAATGCGCAATCGACGGTCGGAGTCCTGGTCAAATACGCGAATCAGGCGCGGCGCGAAGGCATCATCTCGCTCGACAAAGAACTTGCCTCCATCGACGAACCTTTCTTGCATCGCGCCCTCATGTTGGCGGTCGACGGGACCGAACCGCAGGAACTGCGCAAGATCATGGAGCTCGAACTGGATAACAAAGAAGAACAAGAAGAGAAAATTCCCCAGCTCTTCGAATCGGCCGGTGGATTTTCTCCCACCATCGGCATCATCGGCGCCGTCCTCGGTCTGATCCAGGTCATGCAGCACCTGGACAAAATCGACGAAGTCGGAAAGGGTATTGCCGTCGCCTTCGTGGCCACCCTTTACGGAGTGGGCACCGCCAACCTTATTCTGCTGCCGTGCGCTGGAAAACTAAGAATTCGCATCCGCAACGAGCAGATCATCCGCGAAATGACGCTCGAGGGTGTAGTTTCCATCCTCGAAGGAATGAACCCGCGCATGCTGGAAGCGAAGCTGCTCGGGTTCCTTACCGAGGCTCACGGACCCGCCGCCGTCCCCGCGGAGCCCGACCGATGAGCCGCCGCAAGCGACGCCCCACTCACGCCAATCACGATCGCTGGCTGGTTTCCTACGCTGACTTCATCACCCTCTTGTTTGCCTTCTTCGTCGTGCTCTACGCCTCGTCGCAAGTCGACAAAAGAAAAGTCGGAAAACTGGCTTTGGCCATTCAGGTCGCTTTCCAGGAGATGGGAGTTTTTCCCGCTTCCACGACCGAAGTCCCCATCGATCTCTCCGAGCCCATGCCCTTCAGCACCGCGCAAGCCATCGAAAACAGCCAGCGCACCGCCAGCCTGGGCCGGATCGCATCTCACCCCGACGGTTCGCCCGGCACCAGCAGAGAGAACGGCGATCTGGCCCAGTTGCAGGCCGAATTGGAAACCACGCTGTCCGCGGAAATCAAGCGTAAGGAAATCGCCATGCGCCGCGAGCCCGACGGTCTGGTCATCAGTTTGCGTGAGGTGGGTTTTTTTGAAAGTGGTTCAGCCCAGATGAAGTCCGCCTCGATCGCGGCCTTCGACCGCATCGCCGCCATGCTCAGCCAGCATGACTATCGCTTGCGGATCGAAGGCCACACCGATAACGCTCCCATCCACACCGCCCAGTTTCCCTCGAATTGGGAACTCTCCACCTCAAGGGCCACCGAGATTGTGCGTCTTCTCATCGTCCGCAACGGGTTCGGTCCCGATCGCCTCAGCGCTGCCGGATACGCCGAGTATCGCCCAGTTGCAACCAATCTCACCGCCGAAGGCCGCGGCATGAACCGCCGCGTGGATATCATCATCCTCGGCCAAGCCCTGCCGGAGGCTTACATTGCCCACGCCGGAACCCAAGCCCAGTCTCCAGCCGCGACTCCTGCCGCGACCCCACCCGCGAAAACGACGGCGAAACGGTCCCCGGCTGCCGCACTCCGGCCCGCGGCAGTGAGGACTGCGGGCGGCAGCCTACAGCAGTAATTCCATCCAGAGCGCGCTTTCGATGGGAATCGAAGAATACGGTGCGATCTCCACGAACCCCAGCCTGCGATAGAGCGCGATCGCATCCTTCATCGCCGATGCAATCGTATCCAGACGCATGCGCTCATAGCCCATGGAGCGCGCCTCGGCAATCAAACGTTCCACCAGCATCCGGCCGAGGCCGAGGCCGCGATCCTCAGGCCGCACGTAAAGCCGCTTCATCTCGCAGATGCCGGCTTCAAGCTTGCGCAACGCGATGCACCCGGCGGCGTGGCCAGCGCACCGGGCCAGCAGCAATCGCCCGCTCGGTGGAGCGTACGCGCCCGGAAGATTTTTCAACTCCTCATCGAAACTCTGGAAGCACAGGCTGAAGCCAAGCGAACGGCCATATTCGAGGAAAAGGCTACGCGCTTGTTCGATGTGTTCGGGGAGCGTGGCCTGAAGCAGATCGATCTGGTCAGAGGTCTTCACTAGTGCTGTGACATACGGTGGAGAGAGTCAGTTGTATCCGCTGGTCCTGCTTATTCTATCCCCCGTCCGTTCGATTGCGCCCGGCGCACCGGACGATTAAGATTCTTCCACTCCCATGTCTGAAGTAATTTCAACCGAGCCCGCCACTCCCCATCCCACCACCGCCCCCGAAACTTCCGTAGAGGTATTCGCCGTTTACGGGGTTGAGCCCGAGATCCAGGCCTATGCCATGGCCAAGTATTCGCGCTCCTCCCTCTCGATGAAAGAGTCGCTGAAGGAAATCTCGGCCCAGAGGGCCGAAAAGTTTCTCAACACCTACTACTTCCAGTACGGGCACCGCTCCATTGCCGACCTTGCCCACATCGCGCTCGCCATCGAGCGCCTCTCCATTCTCGCCGCCATCGTCATTGTCGACGAGCAGCGCTGGGACGGCCAGGAGCGCTCGACGCGCTACCAGGACTTCAGGAAGAGCGGCTACTACACGCCTGCCTTCCAGAATGACGCTTCGCAGCATGACGTTGCCGCCGCGGACGCTTCGTCGCCTCGGACTCTCTATCGCGAAACCATCGAGTCCTTGTTTGCAACCTACGAAAAAGTTTCGCAGCGGACGTTCGAATATCTCGCCAGCAGCACGCCCCGGCCCGCCGAAATGAAGCCGGACGCCTACGAGCGTACCCTGCGCGCCCGTGCCTTCGACATTTCGCGCTATCTGTTGCCGCTCTCGACCAACACTTCACTGGGGGAGATCGTCAACGCCCGCACGCTGGAAAGCCAAGTCGCGCACCTGCTCGCGCAGCCCCATAAAGAGGTCCGTGATCTTGGAGCGCGGCTGAAACAAGCCGCCATTTCTCCGGCTTACAACCCAAACGAAGAATCGCTGCGCGCCCTGATTGCCGAGATCCGCGCCCTGTCGCCCGAAATCGCCGATCGCGCCGAACGCGAGCTCCTGCGCGAGGTTCGGGTCGCGCCCACTCTGGTCAAGTACGCCGATCCGAATCTCTACGAAATCGAGACGCGCCGCGAACTCCAGCAGGCCGCCGCCCAACTGATGCAAGGCGCTGCCATCGACCCCGCCCCGCTAGTTGATTTACTTGACAACGAATCGCTTCACGCTGCTTCGTTCGAGACCGAACTCGCCACTACGCTCGTTTACGGCCACTGTCATTACTCCTACCGGCAGCTTCGCAAAACAGTCGCAGCCGCCGGCGAGGCGCGCCGCCGCGAAATCATAGACCTCGGCCTGCGCCATCGTGGCCGCCATGACGAGTTGCTGCGCGCCTTCTCCGCGGGCCAGCAATTCCGCTTCGACATTCTCATGGACATCGGCGGCTTCCGCGATATGCATCGCCATCGCCGCTGCGTCCAGATCATGCAGGATTTCACGACCGCCCACGGTTTCGATACGCCGCCCGAACTTGAAGCTGCAGGCG
>Ga0208820_1001480_pt1 | contig 13033 bp, 16 predicted proteins | sample June2015DPH_16_5_FD_184713 | JGI IMG/M metagenome (GOLD analysis project Ga0208820, IMG submission 184713) | Peatland microbial communities from SPRUCE experiment site at the Marcell Experimental Forest, Minnesota, USA - June2015DPH_16_40... | ecosystem: Environmental > Terrestrial > Soil >...
CACGACCAGGCGCTCCGCCATCTCTGCGACGAACTCAACGCCACCGAGACGATTTTTCCAGGTACGGATCTACGCCTGATTTACAAAATCGGCTCATGTTAATTTCTTCGTAGATCAGGAGTTCTGAACTTTCAAAATGTGAGCCGTGGCCTGCAGGAGCGGACGGGGCTGGAAACGAACAGCAGTGGGGCTATTGCACTTGGTTTGCCAGAGATGATCTGCAACAGGTCACCGTCTTATTGCACAAGATCGGCTATCTCAAAAAGTCTGCTGACCAATTGCAGAACGTTCCCTGGGTCGCAACTGGGGTAGAAGCCAATCTGTGCCACACGGTATCCGAACCGCGTTGAGCGTACGGGCGGTCTCATCTCGCCTTGCCGGAACCCACACCTTATAAGACAAATTATCAGCAGCTGGTCACTCAGGTATGAGACTGTCTCCCAAGCTGATTCGTGGAAATATGCACGGCAGCGCCATCCGTCCAGTACCAGCGGCGCATGGTAACGCCGTGGCTTAACGTATAGCTTCGGCATTAGAACTCCATCGCCGGCAGGTTGGATGGAGCTTGTTCGCTCGTCTCTCTCCATCCACTGCGGCCTTCCCCGTGAAAAAGTCGGGTCGGCTCCTGCAACTGTTTTTTCGAGGCCTGCTCAGCGTTCACTCACGTTATGGCCTGCACGCTCGCCGAGTCGCTAAACGACCCTTTACATCGAAAGCTCCGACAAGTTTGTTGCCTCCGCCGCCGCTTCGATTGCTTCCGGGTGGAGCGAACCAGTTCCCGGGCGGGAGTTGCACCCGCTGAAGTCCAGCGCCTTTTCACGGCGCACTTTTTCGCCAACTATCCCGAAACTTCCGCGCCGAACAAAGCACACGTTAGTAATAGGTCAGCTTGCGACGACGGACAGAGCCAGGTGCAAATGGTGCGCCAGGGTCAGAGCGGCCGGCAGTCGTCAGCTCGGTCCAATTGCCATACGCGTCGTATTGGTAAGTGTATTGTGTTTCGTATACGGCAGATGGTTGGGGGGGGTGAGGCTGCCCAACGGGAATCATGGTTCCGGCTTCGCTCACGGTGTATTGCCTTCCTGCTTCCGGATTCATGACCGTGGTCGTCCGCTCTGAGGCCTTGTCCCCATGGTCGTTATACTTTGTGGCCGTCATTTCGTCACCAAAAGGTCCACCACTCCTGTGCCGCTCCGTAACGCGACCTTGGGCATCGTAAGAGTAGGAGTTAGCTCTGTTCTCCACGCTAGCTGCAAACGCGCCCACAGCCTTAATCTGTTCTGGATTGAGCGTTGATCGGATCTCTTCCGGAAGCATGAAATCGTGGGGGGCATCCGCGAACTGCTCCTCTGCAACGATGCGAACTTCTGCATCGAACTCGCGCGCAATGTGACCCAGGAGCTTTCCCTCCGCATCACGGAACTCCGCGCCGGTCGCCACCCCCTGCTCGTTGTACAACGTCGTAACAGTACCTCCGAGATGTGTAGCAAATCCCAGATCGGTTCCTTCCCAATGTGGCGCGTAAGCCGTATTCGGAGCTAGGGGCTGTGAATCGTAGCTTTCAATGACGGACTTGCGCCCCTTGTCGTCATATTGATAGCGAACTTGAACCTTGTCACCCGATTTCACCCCGACCAGCCTTTGTGCGTCGTCGTACAAGTAGGTCGTTTCAGAACTGGGGGCGGAATTCGCTTTCCCGAAAGCAGTTTTCAGCAGACGTCCATCCGAATAGTAGGTGTAGCTCGTTACCCATCCCGAGCCGTCCGGGTTTCCCGTTCGGTCTTCCAGAATCCGGCCATCGGGCCTGTACTGCGTTGTGGTAGTTGTGAACGACTGCTGGCCGTCGACACCCGAAAAGGTCTGCTCTTCGAGCACTGTCTTCACCGGACCTCGAAGCCCGGCTTTGTCGCGGTCCGACATGAAAGCACCTGTTTGGGATGACTGTTGTGGCAGAGCAAGCCACGCAGACGAAGCTGTCAATAACAGAATGCTGGCGAAAGAGAGCCGAGCCTGCATTTGCGCAACTCGCAGAGAGGAAACTCGATTCTACTCTGGAATGTCAGTTTACGAAAACAGGCCATAGCGCTCACGAACCCGGACTGGGCGAGGATTGCGGGTACAGTCTCCTCACAGCTTAATGAATAGTTCTCCGCAAAAGCTCTTAGCACGCCCGCTTCTCGCCGTCGCCAGCCCCGACAACATCTATCGCGCCGCTTAATATCAACTCGGCGTAGAGTCCTCGGACATCCGTCGTCTGCCATTTTTGGCGAGCGAGCGGTCCTTTCAACCGCCAGATTTCGATGGTTAGCGTGTCGTCCAATGGGAGAAGTCCGAGGATCGGATCTTCGAAAACTATTTCGTGGCGTGCTCCGCCCGAGCCAACTACCAACCTGACGGTAACGTTGGCCACCTCTACACCGCAAATCCGGACTGCAAACCGTGGCATATGTGCTGTTTTCGGCGAATTCATGAACCTCCAATAATGCGCCTTGTTCTAGGACTGCCGAGCTAGGATCTGAAATGGTCGAGTGGGGAAGGCCCGATGCGAGCCGGGGTCCTCGCCTATTTATGCCCGCTGTGCTGGAGAACCCGATACGCCGTGGACTTGCTTACTTTCAACTTGAGGGCAATTTCGGCAAGGGTCTTACCTTCGGTTTTCAGGCGCACGACTTCACTCGGATCGCACGCTACGCGTGGTCGGCCACCGATCCGTCCATGTGCCCGCGCACGTTGCAGCCCCGCGATCGTACGCTCACTGAGCCGGACACGTTCCTGCTTGGCTATAACGGCAAGGATTGAGATTACGGCCTCGCGGAACATGCCGCACGAGTCCAAATACTGTTCTGTGAAACTGCGGTAGCCGACACCGTACTGGGTGAGATTCTGCAGGTACGTAAGAGTTTCGAGCACTCCCTCACGGCTGAATCGGTCTAGGCTCCAGAACAGCACCAGCTCAAACTCCCGGCGCGAAGCTGCCTTGAACAAGGCCTTGAATTGCTCGCGGTCGCTGTTTTTGCCCGTTGCAACATCGACGTACTCGCGCTTGATGTGCCAGCCCTGGCTAGCCGCGAACCCGCGGAGCTGGTCGAGTTGATTTTGGTTGTCCTGCTTGTCGGTAGAGATGCGGGAATATATTGCGATGTGCATATAAGTTGACTACGAGCGGGAGTCTCAATATCGTCCGTTTTTGAACCAAGAAAAGGCGAGTGCTAAGGTACTGATTCTACCGGGGCCAATCACACTGATTCTGGGCCCCGTTTTTGAAACGAGGGCGGTTGGGTCTCACTTGCCACAAATGGGTGAGCCGGGCCACTGTGCCCGGCTTTTCTATTTCGCGGGCGATTGCACCACGATTTCAAAACTCGGCAAGCCGGATTCCAAAACCCGACTTGTAATCAGTAACGGCGACCGTGCCTGAGAGGACCCAATCACACGCGCGAGCCGCGCACCCCGCCCCCCGCGCGCGCTACACGCAGCCCAGGCCCCGGGTCTCCTGCTATACTTTAACCGGGTTTAACTGTTTGCCTGCTCCGGCTTCCCAGGAACGCCCGTTTACTTGCTCCTCCGCGCCGAAGTCCGCCCACACTTAAGTAGCTCATCCCCAAGAGGCGCTCCATGAAGAACATTTTTGTTGGGAATCTCAATTCCAACACCTCGGAAGGCGCACTTCGTCAGCTTTTCGTGGCATTCGGGCCGGTCGACCAAGTCAAGATCATGATGGACAGCAACACCGACAAGTCACGCGGGTTCGGGTTTGTGGAAATGGCCAATGCGGAAGATGGAGAAAAAGCGATCGCTGCCCTCAACGGCACTCTGCTGGACGAACGTGCATTGGATGTGAATGATGCACGGCCCAGGAAGCAGCCGGGAAGCTCCCGAGACCAACATGCCCGTGCCCGCGGTGGCGGAAGGCGCTGGTAATTCACCGCTGCAGCCGCGGCTGCGAGCGTAAGAGGACGGCAACGCGGCTACCGCCGCACTGAATGGGACGCAACTCTGCATGCTTCCGGCATCGGCTACTACGACGAGGCGCTGTTCATCCCGGGGACAGGTTAGCTTTTTCCAGTAAGTCAGGGCCATCAATTCGTCCATTATTTCCTGCAATCTTTGGAACCGCCGTTCTCGCTCGCATGCTGAGCGAAGCCAGCAGGAGTATCATCTGGGGACATGGCGAGACCAGCCGCACTACCCGTCATACCTCGTAAACGCGGCAATCCCAACTGGGGGAAACCCTTTCGGCCCGGTCCGGTGCTCGCGACCGAATTCGAACTGCAGGTCAAGCAGCTGCGACTCACGCGGCACGCATACACCTGCTCGCTTGAGCTACGCAGGTGGTGCCAGCTCAATAGAAACCGGCGCTACATACCCGAATGGCTGCTCGATGCCTGGGGCATCCCGGTCGACGCGAACATTACCGACGCCGAGTGACCACTCGCTACCTCGCATCCATCACGGTCTTCTTCCCCTGGCAGCCGCCCCGCTCCCGCGCCCCGTGTTTACTGGTTTGTCACTATGGAGGACGGGCTTTTTTCGCGCTACCTCCTATCCCCCCAACCGTTTGTCCCTCCTCAGACGAGTCCTTACACTTACGCGCTACTCTCAATTTGCCCCTCTGTGTGCAAGTCCTCGTCACTCAACAATGTGTGGCGTTGCACCGGTCGCTCAGGCCCCCGCCAACTTCGACCTACGCAAAATATGATTTCTGAAGCGCTGCCTCTCATTCCCGTGCTCGGAGTTTCTTGATGCCAGAACGCGCCCTGCGAACGTGGGCTCGCTTGCTCATCCCCGAAGAGCGTAAATCTTGTGATTTCCGCCCGCTCAAGTCCTTTCGCGTAAACACCTGAATTTCCAGGCTTGCAGGCAGTGAATTCACGTGGGGATTTTAGCTCGCCGCTCCGACCTTTTGCTCATCGACATTCGTCGCATGTTGGCGGACTTTCAAAGCCAAGGGTAGGGAGGCAAAATCGGGGCGGTACGGGAGCCACGTTCTTTCAATGAGCCGTGCCTCGATTTTTCCAGGAACCCAGCCGGGGCATACCAGCCCTTGCGGAGGATTTACAAACTATGAAGGCGAGAGAGAATCCGGCGATGCGACTTCCGGTTCGGACCGCACGCACCCCAAATCGACGTCTCGAATATCGCTTGGACTGCGGTCGAGACGTATTCGTCGAGGAGTGCTACATCAGCCCCTCGACGCTCGGCTATCTAGCTGGAAGCAAGGATGCTATCCGCGCCGAGGTCATCAAGCGGCTCCCGGAAAGAGCACGTGGGCAGTTTCCGGGATGCGGCGGTCTCCTTATCAAACCCGTCCCAGAGGGAGAACTGCCCGCCTTCGTATGCATGGTCGCCCTAGTCTGCTGCCAGCCTGTCTCCGACCCCAACAACGACATCTCAAGCCTCGTCGTCTGCTGGCTGGGCGACGACATTGAAACGAGTCTGCCGGAACTGATCGAGCGCGAAATTTGTAATGTCGAATGGGACAAGTACGCGGTTGATGGCAGTATCTAGAGCATATACGGGACGGGGCAGCCTGTCGCCGGGCAGGAAAGATGAGCCAGATGCGGCGCAAAGAGAGTTTGCGCTGCAAGGAGCCCTCATGGGAGAAAATTCCAGACTCGATACTTGTTCAGACGGTTCCAATAAACCTTGTTCAGGCTGACGACCGGATTGTCGGGATTACCAAGATAGAGTCGCATCTCTTTCCTCCCCGGTCTACCTAGGTTTCAAGTACGAGATGACGAAGGAACCGGTCTGAAACTCGCGGCATTTGCTATAAACACCTCTTTGCTTGGCTCCATCTCGATCCTATTGGCGAACTCTATTTTGCAAAGTGCTGCCGGACTTTCGCCGCAATTTGACGATCCGTCATCTTGTCAACTGTTTCAATGCTGACGATGCGCCCGCCAAGTTTGTCTCCCTCGAGCCGTTTCTTCAGCTCGCCCTTGGCCTCACCAGGCCCAAATATCAGAATATATTCTGCCTCACGAATACTCGCAATCACCGCATCGTAGTAAATGTTGAGATGTCCCGTGAACTTTCTTTCGCGGCTATCATCTGCCGGTACTTGCTGTGATTCATAGGGAGTCGTAGAGCGTGCACCACCAGAACGTCCGAGCTGTTTGTCAACCTTTGATATTATCAGCCTTGTTGCTTCCCCTTGGTCCGTAACAGCCAGGATCACAGCTTTCCTATGGTTAATCCACAAACCCACCTTTGTGCTCATCGATTTCTCCTTTGTCTACTAGATAAGCCCATGCCTCGGTTTCATCTAACAGCGCTGAAGGGGCGTCGGGGTCAACGACTGGTTAGTGGCGCAGGCTCAGTTCCAATAGCTTTCTAGCTTGTCGGCTGCGCCCCCGACTCCCACGAAACAAAAAGGCGTCAATCCGATTATTCAGTTTTAAAGCTTAAGCGGCTGAGGGCCATTAGCAACCCGCTCACGAGCACGAATGCTGAAATGGTGATGAGTTTCCGGCAGAGAGAATAGCCCGGAACCCTGGGGCTCCGGGCGGGATGCGACAGCCAACAGTTCAGGCAGCCTTAACCTTCGGCAGGCCCTTGATCTCCACCTGGTGCGGCAACGCAGCGGCCGCGACTGGGGCGGTGATTTCGAGTAAGCCGTTGTTGTACTCCGCGTTGATCTTCTCCGTGTCCAGCCCCTCAGGCAAGGTCAGCGTGCGACTGAGGGTGCCATAGCTGAGCTCCCGATAGAGGTAATCCACGTCCTTGGCCTCGCGGCTGGCTTTGCGCTCGGCACTGATGGTCAGCAAGTTGCCCAGCACCTTCAACTCCACCGTGCTCGGATCCACGCCCGGAAGGGCCAGGCGCAGGTGATACTTCTTCGCCTCCTTATCCACCCAGACCTCGGCCGGCGGCACCAAAGCGAACGGAGAGCGCTCCGGCTCCGTAACCGCGGGCCAACCAGTCAGCAGCCGGTTGAACAGTTGGTCGAAACGACGACGGAGGTCGACCAAATCCTCAAACCAGTTCTCACGAATCGCTAGTTGGGTCATCGCGCACCTCTCTTCCGTGCTAATCGGACACTCTCAATCCTAATCCCCCGGATCAATGAATTTCTGTGACGGCAGGTACATCTTCGAGTTCGGAATCGCGATCACAGCGCAAAGTCTTGGGAAAGCGGATAATGAGAATGGCATTGACTTCCTCCAGGGAGTCCCAGCGGGCTTTGGGCGCAACCTACAAACAGGGGAACCTAGTAGCACCACGGATCGAGCGCACTTCAATTCAGTTCGAAGGAGACTGCCGATGATTCCAATCCCCATCATTGCCACGATTATTGTCGTTCTGTACATCCTTAGCGCAATCAAGATTTTGCGGGAATACGAGCGTGGCGTGATCTTCCGCCTAGGGCGGCTACTGCCGCACGCCAAAGGGCCGGGAATCATCCTGGTGTTTGCGCCCGTGGACCGCATGGTGCGTATTTCTCTGCGCCAGGAAGCACTCGAGGTACCACCGCAGGACATCATCACCCGCGACAACGTCACCCTGAAGGTAAACGCAGTGATCTTTTTGCGCGTCATTGATCCGAACCACGCCGTGGTCGAGGTTTCCAACTACATCCACCAGACTTCGCAGTACGCGCAGACTACGCTGCGCTCAGTCTTGGGCGAGGTGGAGTTGGACGAATTGCTGGCCCGCCGGGAAAAGATCAACATGCGCCTGCAATCCATTCTCGATACGCACACGGCCCCGTGGGGTGTGAAAGTGGCGAATGTGGAGGTTAAGCAGGTGGACTTGCCGGAGTCCATGCTGCGAGCCATAGCCAAGCAAGCAGAAGCGGAGCGCGAGAAGCGGTCGAAGATCATCCATGCTGAGGGCGAGTTCTCGGCGGCCCAGCGGTTGGTGGATGCGGCCCGTTTGCTGGCCGAGGAGCCGGTCAGTATCCAGCTCCGCTATCTGCAGACATTAACTGAAATCGGAGTGGAAAAGAACACGACAGTCGTTTTCCCCGTACCGGTGGACATTTTTTCGCGCATCACCAGATCCTTGGAGAAGTCTGAGGCCAATGCCCCGGCGCCCTCCAGGCAAAAATAGCTTTCCAGACGCTTCGCTAGAAGCTGAGACGGTGGCGTCCCAAACCAGCGCCCCCCCTCCATTGACCAGTAAAACGCACGGTCGTCTCTGTCAAAGCAGCGCATGCCGCCGATAGAACCAGACCTTAATGGCCTGTACCATTCGTCATCCATTAGGGCAACCCTGAACTGGAGATGCAGAGGCAGCGCATCAAGAGCTGAATTGCTTGAGTACGAGCAAAATTGGCGTCACTCAGGTGGTCCGTGATTTAGGGAAAGTCCGTCGAAGCGGTGATACCCACCAGGAGCTGCCGTCGTCCCACGCGGTTCAAGGCCGGTCACGTCACACCTTCGCACAGTGGGCGCAGGTAGCTCGCAAGCTTTGGGCAGTTAGGGCCGCACCACACTCAATCTTGCGGCGGCCTAGATCTCTTCTCCAACCCGGCGACTAGACAAGTAGTGGTGTAGTTTGGCAGGGATTCATTTCCAGAGAATGAAACCCTCGAAAAGAACAACAGCCGAATTAGCGGTCTTCTGTCACTTCTCTCACGGTCTGGGCAGCGGCTTGGTTCACGTCCTCGCGGGCAGTTTTCTTTTTCTCAATCTCGTCTGGACGGCGATCTTCCCTTTTTTCCAGTTGTTCAGTCTGCCCTTGTAATCTGTCGGCTTTGGTGCATTTCTTTGCCATGTTAATAGCTTGACAGCTTGACACAGACCTGACGCCAAAGCGAGGGGGCTAGGGTTCAAACTGCAGCAATACCAGAGACAACAAGATTTGCCTAAGCATGCGGAACTAGAAGGTACTCAGCTTATGCCCCGTTGAGAGTATTTCCGATCCTGCACCCGCCGATGGGCCACCGCATTGCGACCAGGACCACTTTATAGATCGAGGCTGACGTTCGCCTTGTACCGAGTCAAGACACGCGTAGACTCTTGACCGAGGCACGAGCCATTCCGCCACTGATGTCAGGAGTAATGATCAACTCAAGTACGGTGACGTCCGAGAGTTCAACCTGGTATTCCTGGAGCTCCCGCACGGTTTCAGGTGGGCTGAAATTCCACTGCTGACGGACAATTTCTCGGAATGACTGTCCGCCATCTGCAGACCATCGCAAGACGAATTCTTGGGTCCGTCGTGTATCGTTTTCCTCGAAAACAAGCGCGATCCGCTTAAGACTTTGTGGCTCATCAAAGACTAGCCGGACCGTTTGAGCTCCCGGTCTGGACGCACGCCAACCCTGCGTTTCTCTTGAGAGCAGCGCAGACTCGATCGGATAGTCTTCCTCTTCCGAGCTAACCTCGACCGCAGCTGCACGCTCAAGGTCCAGCCAGCCTTCGCCGTGAGGCCGAACCCTCTCCGGAGTCGGAGTGATAAGCCTCTTACGCATTAGATGCTAGTGTACCTTGGGCCCACTCTCGTGATCGCTCTGATGGGGATAAACTCGGTTCATGGACCCGAGATCACAAGCTCCACACCAATCGGCGTCTACTGCTCGATTAGCTTGCAATTTGGTGTCTCGTTCTGTTGAGCACTCCTTCGGCCACAGCAGGCCGACTCTTCAATGAGAGTTGAGCGTATGTCTATTTCTCAGTACGCATCTCCCATGCCGCCATGGCCGCCGGTCCGGACGCCCTTGCTCTCTTCAGTAATGTCAGCGACGAGGGCTTCGGTGGTCAGCATCAAAGCCGCGATGGAGCCGGCGTTGGTGAGAGCAGTGCGCACGACCTTGGTCGGATCGAGCACGCCCGCCTTGACCAGGTCTTCGTAGTCGCCGGTCAGGGCGTTGTAGCCGAAGTTGTTGTCCTTTGAGTCGTTGACCTTTCCCAGCACGATGGCGCCTTCTTCGCCGGAGTTCTCGGCGATCTGGCGCAGCGGCTCTACGAGAGCACGCTTCACAATGTTGACGCCGATCTGCTCATCGCCCTCGACCTTCAGCTTGTCGAGTGCGGAGACGCAGCGGGCCAGGACTACACCGCCGCCCGGGACGATCCCTTCTTCGACAGCCGCACGGGTTGCGTGCATGGCGTCCTCGACACGAGCCTTCTTCTCTTTCATTTCGGTTTCGGTTGCGGCCCCCACTTTGATTATGGCCACGCCACCGACCAGTTTCGCCAGCCGCTCCTGCAGCTTCTCGCGGTCGTAGTCGCTGGTGGTCTTATCGATTTGGCCGCGAATTTCCTTCACCCGGCCTTCGACGTCGGCGTGCTTGCCTTTACCTTCGATGATGGTGGTGTTGTCCTTGTCAATGGTGACCTTCTTGGCCTGTCCGAGATCCTCCATCTTCACGTTCTCGAGCTTGATGCCTAGATCTTCCGTGATTGCCTTCCCGCCCGTGAGCGTTGCGATGTCTTGCAACATGGCCTTGCGGCGATCGCCGAATCCAGGCGCCTTTACGGCAGCAACCTGCAGCGTACCACGCAGCTTGTTGACGACAAGAGTCGCCAGGGCCTCTCCCTCGATGTCCTCTGCGATGATAAGCAGCGGCTTGCCACTCTTGGAGATCTGCTCAAGCAGAGGGAGGATGTCCTTCATGGAGCTGATCTTCTTTTCGTGAATGAGAATGTAGGTGTTCTCGAAGGCAACTTCCATGCGTTCAGGATCCGTGACGAAGTAGGGTGAGAGGTAGCCGCGGTCGAACTGCATGCCTTCCACGACTTCCAGCTGGGTCTCGAGCGTCTTCGACTCTTCGACGGTGATGACGCCATCCTTGCCGACTTTCTGCATGGCCTCGGCGATGATCTTGCCGATGGTGTCGTCGTTGTTCGCGCTGATGGTGCCGACCTGGGCGATCATGTCGCCAGTGACGGGCTTGGAGAACTTGTCGAGTTCGCCCTTGATGCGGTTGCCTTCCTTGTCGAGGCTGCCGCAAATGGTGGTGACGGCCTTGTCGATGCCACGCTTCATGGCCATCGGATTGGCGCCGGCTGCGACGGTCTTGACGCCTTCGCGGTAGATGGCCTGAGCCAGAACGGTCGCGGTGGTGGTGCCGTCGCCAGCGACGTCGGACGTCTTGGAAGCGACTTCACGCACCATCTGGGCGCCTATGTTTTCGAGGCCGTCCTGCAGTTCAATTTCCTTGGCCACGGTGACGCCGTCCTTGGTGATGGTCGGCGAACCGAATTTCTTCTCAATCACAACATTGCGGCCCTTGGGGCCGAGGGTCACCTTCACGACGTCCGCCAGAAGGTTGACGCCGCGGAGGATCGCCTGCCGCGACTCTTCTCCGTATACGATTTGCTTTGCCATAATTGTTTTCTCCTAATGAAATTGAAAACTTTCTTGTCATCCTGAGCGCGCCGTTGTTGCACGCGAAAGGATCTGGGTGAGCGACCGCGTGTCTGCCCGCAAAGCGGGATAACAATCAAGCGCGACGCGAACACCCTTACTTCCTTGCTCCTACGGTTTCTTTCTTCGCCGCACCGGTGACAACGCCGAGGACTTCCTCCTCTTTCATGATGAGAAAGTCTTCTCCGTCAATCTTGATCTCGGTGCCGGAGTACTTGCCGAACAGAATGCGGTCGCCTTCTCTTACTGCGAGAGGAAATAGCTTGCCTTCGTCATTGGTCTTGCCCTTCCCAACCGAGATGACTTCGCCCTCCTGTGGTTTATCTTTGGCAGAATCCGGGATAATGATTCCGCCTCGAGTTGTGCCAACTTCTTCTACTCGCCGCACCAGAATGCGGTCGTGGAGTGGGGTAAATTTTGTAGCCATACTTGCAGACTCCTTTCATTCATATCCGGTCGACAACGGGAATGCTCCCATGCCTCGCCGATCTGCTATCACGCTCGACTTGTTAAGGTGAAGAATGTGTCAGCAGGCGTCAGCGAATGACAAGCGCTTTCGAACCTAAAATACGTTTCTCTAGGTCATGCGACCCGATCATGAAGTATGATTCGCTCTCGACACTCATGTCGGCAGTCGATGTCGGCGCCAACCTTGCAGGCTTAGAGCACTGCCGCGATGTCCCGCCCTTTCCCATCATCAGTGGTTGGGAGCGGTCGGAAAACCGCCTTAAACGTCTGCTTAGTTGTGTAGGAATGTCCAAACTCGTGGAATGGTTTCTACTCTTCTTAGCCACGACGACCTCCAGTCACGCAGGAGACCGTCGCCTCGCTAAGGATGGCGGAGAGATGCGTATATAGCTACTATACGCCTATTACGGGCGATGCCAACCTCTAGCAAAATAACATTATCTGTTCACAGCTTATGTTGGATTAAACCTGTTTCAATCCGGCATCGAACTGGTGCCCAGCAATGATGCTGTTGAAGCAGCTTGGCTTAGTTCAGCAAGTCCCGCCTTGACCGGCGAGGAGGAACGTTCTGTTCCAAAACGTACACCGGGCTGACCAGCACGGTCGCGAATTTCACGGGTACTAGATTCACTTACTTGCGGCTGCTGCGGGGAAACCCTTTTTTGACCACCGGGGCTAAAGCCGATTTGCGCTTGGGTCCGGGGCGTAACTTCCGGTTAGCCGTTCTTAACCGGCCAATGTCTCGGAATCGCATGTCAGAGGTTCGGTCCGGAGTGTTCTTAGATAGCGAGTAGGAATATTCTCCTTCAGTTGGTCTGTTCACTTCGGGCGGAGGGATTGCCGGTCCGACTGAGTAGCGGATCGGGAATTGATGCGTGCCAGGGTTTGTTTAACGGTCGAGTTCGAGCTCTGACGACCTGTACCTATAACGCACGGCAGTCGCGGTGAACAAGCCACTTGTAATTCAAGCCGAAGCGGCGCGTGGTCTTCTCAGCAGAAAGACGGCAAGATCGGCACCGAACGGCACAACATTCTACACACCACAAAGACGGGCAGAGATTGGCCGGTTATGCCGACCATCTGGAAGTTACCCCTTGCGGCTCGAATCTGGAAGCTCGGCGCGAAAGAGCAGATTCTATTTCTTTTGTTCCTGCTGCCAGTTCACGATCAGAGTAAGGTTAGACGAATCCTGCACCGGCGCTTGGATCATAAGCAAGCGCTGGCCGTCTGGGCTGACCTCGAACTG
>Ga0208820_1001483_pt1 | contig 13003 bp, 10 predicted proteins | sample June2015DPH_16_5_FD_184713 | JGI IMG/M metagenome (GOLD analysis project Ga0208820, IMG submission 184713) | Peatland microbial communities from SPRUCE experiment site at the Marcell Experimental Forest, Minnesota, USA - June2015DPH_16_40... | ecosystem: Environmental > Terrestrial > Soil >...
TATGGGCGGGTGTGGGAGTTCGTCACCGCCGATCTCAGTGAGCTTATCCCCTTCCTCTCCGCAGGCAATTGATCAGAGCCAGACGGTCGCGGTCACGGCAACCGTGACGAATGACACGTCTTCCAAAGGGGTATCGTGGACGCTGACCGGCCCGGGTTCGCTCAGCAATTCGACGGGGCCATCGGTTAGCTATAATTCCCCGACGACCAGTCTTACTAGCGCACAACAGGCGACGGTGACGGCGACGTCAGCAGCCGACCAGACGAAGAAGGCTTCGGTCGCAATTACAGTGAACCCGTACCCTCAGATTCCATTTCAGACGCTTGCGAACGGATCGGTGGGCGCGTCGTACAGCCAATCCATCACGCTCACCGGTGGCACCCCTCCGTTTCAATGGAGTGTGTACGACGGGCCCATCATCACCGGATACCAGGTGGGCGGGGCGGTGCCTGACGGATTGACGATGAACCCGAACACGGGGACCATCAGCGGAACGCCCACCGGCGGCGGAACGTGGTATTTCGAGGTCACGGTAACGGACGCGGCCGGCGGGCTTGCGATCAACGGTGCCTTGAGTGTCCAAATCGAACCGACTGGCGCGGCCGGGAATCCAGTCCCATTCTTGAATCAGCCGCTGGTGCCGACAGCGGTTTCACCGGGGAATCCGGCGTTTACCCTGAGTGTGAGCGGGACGGGATTCGCTTCTGGCGCGACGGTGAAATTTAATAGCGCGGCGCTGGCGACAACGTTTGTGAACGCCGAGCATCTCACCGCGATGGTTCCGGCGGCGGACGTTGCTGATGCGGGAACGGCCGCGGTGACGGTGGTGAATCCGGGGCCGGGCGGCGGTCCGTCGAACGTGGTCTACTTCCAGGTCGCCGCGCCAGAAGCCACAGTTGTTTTCGCCCCGGCGGCGAATTCGCCGCTTCAAATTCCTGAGGCGTTTGGGATCACGACTGGCGATTTCAATGAGGATGGTAAGGCCGACTTGGCCATCTCGGCCAACGTTAAGGTGTACACGTTCCTCGGAAACGGCGACGGCACATTTGCGCCAGCGGCAGGCTCTCCAATGCGAGTGCCGAGCCCGCCCTACGACGACTTTGCCTCACCCTATGTCGGGCCGATCGCCGTGGGCGATTTCAACGACAATGGTCATCTGGGACTGGCGGTCGGGGAGTACAACAATGAGGCTGCGGTGATCCTGCTGGGGCACGGAGATGGAACCTTCGCCACTTCATCGGCGGCGTTCGCGAACGCGTTGAGCATGCCGATATCCGCCGTAGAACCAGCGGATTTCAATGCGGATGGGAACCTCGATCTTGCCATTACGAGCCAGGTATTGGGCGTGTCGCCCGTTGTTCTGGGATACGGGAAAGGGGCGTTCAACACGGCGGGGGACCTCTACACCACCTCCTTCGCCGGGGGTTTCCCGATGGGCGTGGCGGTGGGGGATTTTAATGCCGACGGAAAGCTGGATGCGGCTGTGGCGAACGGTCTGGGCGCACCTCCGGGTTTTTCGGGAGTAGCTGTTTCGCTTGGGAACGGCGATGGGACATTCACACAGGCGAGTGGTTCGCCGATTTCCCTCGGGCAGAGCCTCTCCGCGATCGTGACAGCCGACTTTAACGGTGATGGGAAGCTGGATCTCGCGGTGGCCGATTCCGTCGGCAACGCGGTGATTATCCTGCCGGGGAATGGCGATGGAACGTTTGGGACGCCAAGAACGATTCCGGTAGGAAATGCTCCGTACGCGATCGTAGCCGGAGATTTCAACAACGATGGGAAGCTGGACCTTGCGGTCGCAAACTATGGGGATGGTACCATCACGCTTCTGCTTGGCAACGGCGATGGGACGTTCACGCAGGCATCAGGTTCGCCTTATGCGGTAGGACAGGGCCCGTACCAAATCGTGGCGGCGGATTTCAACGGCGATGGCAAGCTCGATCTCGCCGTGGCGAACTTGACGGATGGAACGGTATCGATCTTGCTGCAACAGTAGTTCCAGGCGGTGACCAGAGGGCTGACCCACCACTTCCCTCATCTCAACTCCCGAGGGGCTAAGATAGAATATTGTTATGGCTGAAATTAAGCGCAGAAAAACTTTCGCCGCCTCGATTGGCGGAGTCCGCGTGGGCAGCAATGCACCAGTTATGGTGCAGTCCATGACCAACACCGACACTGCCGATATACCGGGCACCATCCAGCAAGTGGCTGCCCTGGCAAGGGCTGGCAGCGAAGTCGTGCGCGTCACCGTCAACAATGACGATGCCGCCAAGGCCATCCCCCACATCGTCGAAGGGCTCGAAAAGCAGGGCTTACGCGTGCCCATCGTCGGCGACTTCCATTACAACGGACATCTCCTCTTGACCAAATATCCCGGCTGCGCCGAGGGTCTCGCCAAATACCGCATTAATCCCGGCAATGCCAGCATCGGGCGCAAAAACGACGACAACTTCCGCACCATGATTGAGGTCGCCGCGAAACACCAAAAGCCGGTGCGCATCGGCGTGAACTGGGGATCGCTAGATCAAGCATTGCTGACGAAGATGATGGACGAGAACTCGCGCCTGCCGGAGCCGAAAGACGCCCGCGAGGTCACCATGGAAGCGATCGTCGTAAGCGCTCTCAGTTCGGCGAAGCTGGCCGAGCGCCACGGTCTGCGGCCCGACCAGATCATCCTCAGCGCGAAAGTCAGCGGGGTGCAGGATCTAATTGACGTCTATCGCATCCTCGCCGCGCGCTGCGAGTACCCGCTGCACCTGGGACTAACCGAAGCTGGTATGGGAGCCAAAGGCATCGTGGCCTCGAGCGCGGCCATGGCCGTGCTGCTGCAGGAAGGCATCGGCGACACGATCCGGGTTTCGCTCACTCCCGCTCCTGGAGGAGATCGCACCGAAGAAGTCCGTGTGGCGCAGCAAATTCTACAGTCGCTCGGCATTCGCAGCTTCACCCCGCAAGTCACCGCCTGCCCCGGCTGCGGCCGCACCACCAGCACCTTCTTCCAGGAAATGGCCGAGCAGATCCAAACATACCTGCGCGACCAGATGCCGGCCTGGAAACAGACTCACACCGGCGTAGAAGAAATGAAAGTCGCGGTGATGGGCTGCGTGGTCAATGGTCCGGGCGAATCGAAGCACGCCAGCCTCGGAATTTCTCTGCCAGGGACCGCCGAAGAACCGAAAGCCCCCGTCTACGTGGACGGCCGCCTGTTCACCACGCTCAAAGGCGACAAGATCGTAGCCGAGTTCATAAAGATTCTCGACGACTACGTCGAGTCTCACTACGCCGCCAGGGAAAAAGAAGAAGTCGGCGCCCGCGACTGAACTAGCCGAACAAATCGCCCTGATTCTCAAGTGTGCTGCGTCCGAGTTCCGCTTGGGCTGGGTTTTTCGCCAGATAGATACGCTAGCCTGGGACCACTTGTCCAGCAGGCCCACGGCAAGCAGTGTACTACTTCACGACGGGGAGGCACTTCACGTTGTCATGGCCTTGCGGCGAAATCCGGCTCACGTACCCGAGAGCGCCGGGAGTGACGGCTACGTATTCGATCAGGGCGGCTTCGGAATCGAAGGTTTTAGGCATGGCGCCCTGTCCGGTAAATACCGCCTTGCGCCATTGCGCGCGGAATTCGTCAGGGTCTTCGCGAACGTGGTTTTTCAAGAAGACTTCGTGCGCCGGCCCACCCTTCAAAGTGACCGGCACGGCATGGGAGCCGTCCGCGAATCTGGTTTTCTCTCCCGTAAATATGGCGCGCAAATCGGAATCTCTGATCCCCGAAATCTGCACACCCTTGTTCGCCACCAACACGACATCCTGTGCCCTGGCCGCGGACCAGCAAGCGAGGAAACCCAGCAGGATTAACCAGCGAGTTTTACTCATGTCTCTCATATCTACACACGCATAGGGCATCTAGAAACTGAAACCGATCTTGGCTGCCAACATGTTCGAGTTTGGCTTCAGGCCATTTGGGTTGGTGCTCTCGTAGAAGCCGAGTCCATTTCCATGCAGGAAGTGCCCCTCGATCTTGCCGTAAAAATAAGAATTAAAGTCATAGCGTCCGGACACCACCCAGTCTTTCGCGTAATTTGCAGGCAGGCTCGTGTCCAGCGCTTTATTGACGTAGTGGCTGTAATAACTTCCCACCCGAAACTTTTTCCAGAGCCTATAACTCCCCATCGCGTACCAGGAGCGCGCATCCTGAGGAACTGGAATCACTGCCGGTCCAATCGTCACAATCGTATTGAGCGGAAACCTCCTGTATTCCCCCGCGCAGTAGAATTTTCCTTTTTCGAACTGGGCATATTCTGTGCTTATGAAAGTGGGAGCGACGTGTACGCTGCCCCCAGGCGCTGTTCCGTCCAAGGCTTGCACACGTGCGCTGGAGCCAACGGTCAACCCCGTCAAAGGAGACTCCCAGCGCAGATCGCCGCCGTAGATCTTGCCTCCCGGAGCAGTCGTGAACACAAGTCCACCGTCAGCCGCCTGTTTGACGTATCCGCCAGTCAAGTCAAAGGTGGCTTGTCCCGCGTACCCGTCATAATGCAGCTTTCCGGCGCGGCTACCGAGGGGCAGACGACCGTACACTTCACCACCCACGTGCGACAGGAAAAAACTCTTGTTGTCGATCGGGTAAATACTCTGCGGCAGGAGTATCCAGAGGAAAACAGCATCCACATCCTGGGAATCGTTGAACAAACCAATGACTGTCTTGACCTTGCCGGCGCGAAATCCAAGATGATCGTTGACCCTGTAGTCTCCCGACGCCCAATCGAGCTGAAGATTCGGGCCGCCGAGTTGTCCCAGTTGGTACATGTGCAACTGGATTCCGACCCGCAATTTATCGGTGAGTGAATCTGAAACGCTCACGGCGCCGTCGGTCCACGCCAGGCTGCCGGCGCTCGATTGCATGGTTAAATAATTATTATTGGAACTGAAGAGGAAGCCCTGCGTGACAAATCCGTGGATCTCAATACCCTCTAGGCTCTGCGCCTGCAACCTGCCCGTGCAGAGGCAGACGAGAAGAAACAGCGGCAATCGTCGAAGCATAGAGTGTTCCTCGGGCACTCTTTCTATCGGCGATCCTGTTCTGTCGCTTTAGCTCACCAAGGAAGGGGAAGAATGGTAATGACTCGTTGAAAAGAAAACCCACCACGGAGGAACAGAGACGAGGAGCCAACCCGCTCTTAGCCTTTGGCCTTTAGCCAAGAGCCAAGAGCTAAGAGCCAAAAGCTAAAAGCTAAAAGCTAAAAGCGCATTCCACCACGGCATACACCTCGCTAGACAGAGATGATTTAATCACAAATAGAAAAACCTCGATTCGCGGTTGGGGTTTGTCGGTCTGCTTGGCTCCGTGAGTCCTGCTCTGCTTGACACTCGTTGCCGCTGGACAAAAGTATGTGGATCGGAATCGAGTTTGCGCCACCGAAAGGCAAGCGGCGATAAATAAACCCCGGTTTGCTATGGGATTGGCGACCGACACCCATTTGTGAGCCGTGGGACGGGAGGATTTGCACTTTCCCGGCGTTGCGAGGATGATGCTAGTCGGAAGACTAGCGAGGTAAAACTACGATGGGCTTCAAAATCAAATTGCTCCTCGGGATAGTCACGGCGTTGGCTATGTTGGGGCTTACGTTTTTGGTTCCAAGAGGAAGTGCGCTGCGAGACGCACAATTGGTTCAGTTCCCGGTAACCGTGGGGGTGTGGGCCATTTTCGTCTTGTTGTTCGTGAAATTGAAATAGCGGGTCTCTGACTTTCCGGCGCGGTGCATGACTCCCTTTTAATCCAGATCGGGCAAATAGCTCCTGCTCATTTCGTTAAGCTTCTGCGACTACAATGTGGGAATAGAGCGAGCGTTGAAAATGAAAGCCTGCCGCATACTCGCAGCAGGCTCCGTTGGCTTCTAAGCATCCTACTTCTTCCCCGCCTTCACCTTTGCCCACCGTGCCTTTTGTGCCGCCGCGATCTTTCTGCGGGCTGATGCCGACATGGTGCGCTTGACTCGCCTCGATGCAATTGAAACTACATTCCTCGCTCTTACTCTTGCCCATCTCGCTCGCTGCGCCTGCGCCATTCTGCGCCGTGAAACTGCCGATACGATGCGGGACGGTCGGCTTGACCTGCGGGATACTCCGGTGCCGTTCAAGGACTCGATCACGGAAATTGCTTGGTCTAACGTCTCTACCTGTAACTGCACCCGGCTGCGCTCCTCACGAAGCTCCTGAAGCGCATTTTCTAGATTTGGCATTGTTACCCCCTCGGTGGTTTGATAGCGGCTCAATTGTATAGGACCGGAGTGACTCGCGGCACCGGGCGCGGCTTTTGGAGCAGAATAATAGGCTGTCCCCGATTCGGGGAGGAATCGTGTGATGAATGGCAGCGCCCATTTTCGACCCTAGGGACTTAACCGAGCGCACGGGGATCGCGGGTACAATTACCTCCGTTACGTTCAAAAACCGTGAAATACCGATAAGCTGGCGTCATGGCTCCTACCATCACCGATGCCGCTGCTTTGCCGGTGGAGCAAGAACGTCGCTGGCCACGCTACAAAATAGATGTCCCTGTCCGAGCCGTCATCCACAAGCCAGACAGGACCCTGATCCGGGAGGGGCGCGGCATGGAAATGAGCGAAGGCGGCATGCGTCTGTTGCTGGGTGCAGAACTCGGACTCGGCGAGGAGATCGAAGTGGAGTTCACTCCTCCGTATTCAGGCAAGCCCATTCGCGTGCGAAGCGAAGTGCGCAATCGCAACGGATACCGTTACGGAGTCGAGCTTGTTCCTGAGGGCATGGAAGAGCGGAGCGAAGTTACCCGCTTGCGCCAAATGTTAACAACCTTCGAGGCAAAGTTGTCTTGAAAGCTCCCAGTCCCGTGCCGTCGCAGGACCGGATTTCGAGCAAGTAGCTGCCCCTGTAGCCTTCGCCTTGCTGATGCCGGGCACAAGTTCGGGTTTCAGCATGGCCTCATAGGCATCGGCGTGCTCAGGCTTCGTATACCCGTGCCAAATTCTTGCGATCACGTGACCTTCTCCACAAACGGAAGCATTTTATTTTATAAGCTGTGCCCCGCGATCTCCCGCAATTGTTCTGAGGTAAGGCCGTAGAGCGGCGGCACACTGACACCGAGCACTCCGAGATATGCGAAGAGTTCACCACGATGGTGAACCTCGTGCTCCACCATCGAGCGCAAGAGTTTCCAAGTGGTCATCGGGGTTCCATCCGCCGACTGGCACTTCTGCTGCAATTGGTCGTCGCTTAACTGCGTCAGCATTTTCATCGATTCGCTGTGCATCCGCTCCATGAAGCGCACAACCTCGTCGCGGCCCTCTGCCAGTTCGCGTCCGCATCCCGCATAACGGTTACGCCCACCACACGCGCACTCCGCAAAGACGTTTCTTTCGGTTGCGGCAATATGTCGGGCAAGGTCGCCAAGCGTAAACTTGTCTGCCGCCGCACGCCATTCGATTTTGTCGGCTGGAATAGAGGCAACAACCCGCATCGTGCGCTCACGGATTTTGCTGAAGTAATCGAGAAACGACTGGATAGTGTTGACTTCCATGCGAATCATGGTACCGCACTCGCATAGGGCGACCGCCGCTGTGGAAATGCATAGCAGCCGTGGCAAACAGTTGGCACCATCGAATCCGTGAGTGATGTTGCCAATCTATTCGGAGAACCGAGCAATCTTGACCAGACTGCCGAATTCGCCATTGATAGCATGGTTACCGTGGGGGTTAATCTATGAACGAGGCTAGCGTATACACCGTTGAACGAGATGCATGGTCTACTGTAAGGAAATGTGATGTGCGTTTCCGCTTGACCTACGAGCGCGTATTCCTCCCGGTTCAAAATCTCTGGCGGGATTTTCTGGTCCATTGCGAGGAAGCAGGTTCAGCGCTCGCAGCCTAGAATCTTGTTCCGGATTTGTGCGTGCCGAGTAGCGACTCTGCTGACCACGGCACGTTGCAGAGGGTTGACCCCAACTCTACCCGAGAAAATCGGCACCGTTGTGCGTCCAGTCACACTGAGGTACCCCCTACGTCACAGACCCCTGTGGGATGGGGGAGAAGACTGGGAAATACCTACTGGCGCGGATGGTGTGCTGTTGCGGATGGAGCGCTGTTATGGTCGCCAAGTGTACCAACCCTTCGTGTTCGACTGCCTTTCGCCATTTGGAGGAGGGGACGCTCTTTCGACTGGAAGCTGACCCAACTCTGAGATTGTCCAATCCCATGACGCCGGAATATTACTGGCTCTGCCGTAGCTGCTCAGCGGCGATGACGCTGCATATCAGCAAAGAGGGAAAAGTGATACCTGTTACGTTCCCAGCGCCAGTTCATGGTGGCCCCTCTGGGAGTGATTTCATCGCGTCACTGCGGCAGGAAGGGCTATTGCTTAGCTGCGTTAGCTTCTCGACAGAAAGACATCGCAGACGTGCGGGACGTGCGGGATTCGGCGGAAGACGGAGAAGAGACCATGCCGCATGAATGGGAGAAACTCGATGATGAAGTGGCGGCAGGAGCGATTTGCGTAATGCCCGACTGGAGGACTTCATGGAATACTTTCGCCTGGACCATCCACCGGATCCACTGATTCTTTGTAATCGTTCGAACTGCGAACACATCGCCGACTATCTGGAAGTCAACGAACCTGGACGTGAGGACTTCGCCTGCGCTGCCCACACCAGCAGTGAAAGGCATGTCTCAGTTCTGCCCAAGGGCGTACCCAGTGCCGATCCGCACCGGAGCCGACCTGCTGCCTAGCCCTGCTCTGCACCGTTATGGCTAGTCTCTACATTCACGGCGAACCCGTACTCTGCCGAGATCATGGCCACAACAATCGGTACTTGGTGCTGTCATGAAGTACAAACGGACTGACATGACCGTTTACGTCGAAGGTGACTATGGACAAAGGAAAGCAGCCGTTCTTGTGCTTCGGAATGCGGGACTAACTCAGGTTTGTCCCTACTGCCACCAAGGTGTGATCGAACGGAATGGTGTCATTCGGGACCAGTGCAAAATCTGCAAACGAAAGGTTGTAAAACTCCCACTGGGTCCCTGAATAATTCCGTCGTTGAAATTCAACGTCGGTTTTTGGCGCTGAGGCAAGAACATTGCGGCAGGCTTTATGCCATGATGCGAGTTTGAACTCCCCGGTTCTATTTTGAATCAGCACCCTCTGGTGAATCTTCAATCTCTTTCTTCATCTCACTCTCGTAATCCGACTTCTCGTCCCAACGGTGGATCATCTGTTCTCCACACTGGTTGCATGTTGACGGGCTGGTGGCATTATTGTTGATTTCCTTATACCCACACCCAACACAGATGTGTTTCATGCGGTTCATTTTCGTTTCTCGCCGAGCTACTGTTGTGCGTTAGAATCGAAGTCCAAATTCTGTTTCTGGCAGCAGGTCGTGCCTCAGGATGTGAGTCGTGCTAACTATGCGCCAATCTCGCCGAAAAAGATGTGATCGGGGGGCAAACGGCGGTGATGAATATCACACAGAATTTCAGAGTAGATCCCGCTTCACGCCGCTCTTTCAATTGTCGGCTCGTTCTGGGCTGGCTTTTTTGTGCCTCGCATAGAGCGTTACACTGATTTCTCCGACTCGAATCTTTCGACCGCGCATTTGAAATTCCTCCCGTTCTTTTCAATACTGAGAACGAGGGGGACTGTCCCAAGAATTCGGGACAGCAGGCTCTAAGCGATTGAAAAAAATCGGGCTCTATAGTCACGAAAGTTTGACGCGACTGCCCGGACGCCGGAGGTAAAACAGTGGCCATTTTCGAAGCAGCACGTGTGGCCCCGCATGCCGCTCGCCATGTCGCTCAGCATTTCGCTCAGCATTTCGCTCAACGAGCGGCGTTCTACGCGGTCATCGCGTGCTGGTGGATATTTCTCCTGACGTTCTGGCTGAGGAAGCGTCCGCCCCAAGCCCGCGAGACAAAACGCGATTGGACTTCGCTCATCGGAATGTTTCTGCAAGGCGCGGCCTACGTCTGCGTCTGGTCGTTCCCCTTAGAGCAGAAACATTTTTCGCCGGTTAGGCCCGGTCCGCCGGTGGTGGAATGGGGACTGGCGGCGTTGACTGTGGCCATCGCCGTCGCTTCGACATGGCTGGTGAACGCCGCCGCGCGCCGTTTGGGCAAGCAATGGGCTCTGGCCGCGCGCCTGGTGGAGGGCCACACGCTCATTCAGGACGGGCCCTATCGCTTCGTAAGAAACCCGATTTACGCGGGCATGTTTGGAATGCTCGTGGCTACCGGACTGGCGGTGACGCAATGGATTCCGCTGCTGCTTGCGATCGTGTTATTCATTGCTGGAACCTACATCCGGGTTCGAAGTGAAGAGCGGCTGCTGCGCGAGGCCTTTGGCTCCGAGTTCGAAAAGTACGCGCGCCAAGTGCCGGCGCTGATCCCGGGAATCTACTGAGCGGACCTGCTCGGGTGGGGACGCGCGTGTGGGGGACGTTCGTGTGGGGACGGGCGCCCTCGCCCGTCCAAGCCGAGCGCAGCTCGGCAGTCTGCCTGTGGTCACAGCAATTCTGGATTCGCTGTAAGTCTCGACATTGCTGAGCAACTCGTGTTGCAGGCCGCAGCCGCCTCAGCGCCTGAAGTCACGCCCTTCCCCAAACCCCGCGAATCAGAATTTCCCTGTCGCGTAGCGCTCACGCATGAAATCGCCAATTGCCGTGTACGCGGCGCTCAGCGTCTTTTCGTCGGGCAGAAACACGATGCGGAAATGTTTCGTCCCCGGACGCTGGCCGAAACCAGAGCCGTGCACGACCGTCACATATTTCTGGCGAATGAGTTCGGTGACAAAAACGTCGTCGCCTTCCGGAATGTCGATGCGCGGATACGCATAGAAAGCCCCGCGCGGCGCCACGCAACTCACGCGCGCAGTTTCGGCGCACCATTTCATGGTCAGGTCGCGGCGGCTGCGCAGCTTGCGCTTGACTTCGACCAGGTGATCCTGCGGGCCTTCGAGCGCAGCTTTGATCGCGTACTGTTCGGGATGGTTGGCGCAAAGGCGCGCCCGCAACAGCTTGTTCACGCCTTCCAGATACGGCTTGATGACGGAAGCGTCGCCGCTGGCAATGCCCCATCCAATGCGCCATCCCGGGGCAAGGTAATTCTTGGAGAGTCCGCCGAACGTAATGACCGGCAGATCGGGCGCGACCGAGGCCATGGCAACATGGGGCTCGTCGTCCTGGGTTTGACTGTCGATAATCAGCTTGTCGTAAATTTCATCGGCAAAGATAATCAGATTGTGTTGGCGGGCGAGTTCGGCGATCTGTTCCAGCATCGCGCGCGTACATACCGAGCCCGTCGGATTGTTGGGATTGATCAGCACAATCCCGCGCGTCCGCGGCGTGATCTTATTCTTGATGTCGTCGAGATCGGGCTGCCAGCCGTCTTCTTCGTTCAGGTAGTAATTATTCAGTCCGATTTCGTACTTCGCCAGAACCGCGGAATAGAGCGGATAGTCGGGGCAGGGCGTAAGCAGGTTATCGCCCGGATTGAGCAGCGCGGCCAGGCAGAAGTCGACCGCCTCGCTGACGCCCGAAGTGACGAAGACATCCTGAATGTTAGTGATCCCTTTGCGGACCGCCTCGCCACGAATCGCTTCGAGCGCCTGCGGGATTCCCGAAGAACTCGAATATCCATTGTTACCGTCGCGCATTGCTCGATAGACAGCTTCAATCATGTGGGCGGGCGTCTGGAAGTCAAAGTTGAGCGGGTCGCCAATGTTGAGCGGCAGAATTTTGTGTCCCTGCCGGGCGACTTCGTCGGCGATGCAGGCCAGGTCGCGAATGGCGTAGCGGACGTTTTCCAGACGGGCGGCGGGGGCAATTTCGCGAGCTTGCGTCAGAGGCATTTAGCACTCCAAAAAAGCGAAAAGCGATTAACGCAGAGATCGCAGAGTAAGACCGCAGAGTACGCAGCGAAAAACAAGGAAATAAAACTCCGCGCTCTCTGCGTAGACTCCGCGCCCTCTGCGTTAAAGATCTTCTTCACTCCACCCGATCGATCTGCGCCTTCTGCAGCTTGTCGGAGTAATCCACGTATACTGCTTTCCACTCAGTGTAGAAGTCAATCGCGCCGATGCCGCCCTCGCGGTGTCCGTTGCCGGTTGCTTTCGTACCGCCGAAGGGCAGGTGAACCTCCGCGCCGATGGTCGGGGCGTTGATATAAGTGATCCCGGCCTCGAGGTCGCGGACGGCGGCGAAGGCTTTATTGACGTCCTTGGTATAGAGCGCCGACGAAAGGCCGTACTCGATGTTGTTGGCGATTTCGATGGCGTTCTCGATATCGTCGCAGGGAATGATCGAAACCACCGGCCCGAAGATCTCTTCCTGCGCAATGCGCATCTTGGGATCGACGTCGGTGAAAACGGTGGGTTCGAGGAACCAGCCGTGCTGGTATTCACCTTGGTCGAGCCGGTGGCCGCCGGTGACGAGCTTGGCGCCTTCGGTTTTTCCGATCTCGATATATTCCAGGTCGGTCTTGAGCTGGCTCTCGTTGATCGCCGGACCCATCTCGACCGTCTCGTCGAGACCGTTGCCGACTTTGATCTGCTTCGCGCGCGCCACGAAGTGATCGACAAACTCGGTGTAGACGCCTTTCTGCACGATGATGCGGCTGGTCGCGGTGCAGCGTTGTCCGGTGGTGCCGAACGCACCCCAGAGTCCGCCTTCGATGGCGAGGTCGAGGTTGGCGTCGTTGAGCACGATCATCGGATTCTTGCCGCCGAGTTCGAGCGAACAGCGCTTGAAGCTCGTGGCCGCCGTGGTACCCACGATTCTGCCAACCGCCGAGGAGCCGGTGAGCGAGATGGCGCGTACCGCCGAATGCTCGGCGAGTGGTGTGCCGACCTCCGCACCGAAGCCGGTCACGATGTTGATCACGCCTTTCGGGATTCCGGCATCGGTGAGCGCCTGAACTAAATTAAAAGTCGAGAGCGGAGTGTCCTGGGCCGGCTTGATCACGCACGCGTTGCCGCAGAC
>Ga0208820_1001487_pt1 | contig 12987 bp, 9 predicted proteins | sample June2015DPH_16_5_FD_184713 | JGI IMG/M metagenome (GOLD analysis project Ga0208820, IMG submission 184713) | Peatland microbial communities from SPRUCE experiment site at the Marcell Experimental Forest, Minnesota, USA - June2015DPH_16_40... | ecosystem: Environmental > Terrestrial > Soil >...
GTTTGGCGACGATGCGAGCGTAGTGGGCTTCGTTAAAATCGTCTTTCTTGAAACCGATGGAGAAAGTCTTTACCGGGCCGGAACTGGCGCGCGCCATCAAGGCGACGATGGTGGAGGAATCGGTGCCGCCGCTAAGAAAGGCGCCGAGAGGCACGTCGGAGATCAAGCGGATTTTGGTGGCTTCGAAGAGATGCTGCTCTAATTCTTCGAGACACTCCTCTTCGCTCTTCGGCGCATGCGTGTTGTATTCGGGAAGATCCCAGTACTGACGGATTCGGATCTCGCCGTCCTGAAACTCGAGCAGGTGTCCGGAAGGGAGCTTATGAATTCCGGTGAAGGCGGTGATGGGATCGGGGACATATCCGTAATAAAGATATTCGAGCAGGCCTTGCGAGTTGACCTCGGCTAGCTCGGGGACGACGGCCAGGATCGATTTGATTTCAGAAGCGAAGTAGAGATTTCCGTTGTGGAGCGCGTAGTGAAGCGGCTTCTTGCCGAGGCGGTCGCGGGCGAGGGTCAATTTGCGTTTGGTCTTGTCGTAGATGGCGAGGGCGAACATACCACGGAGCTTCTTGACGAAGTCGGCGCCCATTTCTTCGTAGAGATGAATAATGACTTCGGTGTCGGTGTTGGTGTAGAAGCAATGGCCGCGGCTTTCGAGTTCGGGGCGGAGTTCGGGAAAGTTGTAAATTTCGCCGTTGAAAACGACCCATGCGCTCCGGTCTTCGTTGAAGACGGGCTGATGGCCTCCGGAGAGATCGATGATCGAGAGGCGGCGCATGCCGAGGCCAGCGCCGTCGGCGACGTAAAGTCCCTCATCGTCGGGGCCGCGGTACACGATCTGTTCGCACATGTGGTGCACGAGAGCTTCGGTGATGTTGCTCTCGCGAGTTGTGCTCACCACGCCAGCGATTCCACACATGGTTCTCTAACCTTTCAAGCCCTCAGGGGCTAAAGCCCGCATTTTGGGCGGATCTTGGCGGCACGGCTGAACAGGCTGCGGAAAAAGTAATTCCTGATCGAGAGCCGTCACCTCAGCGGCTAAAGCCGAATTCAAAACAAGGCAGTTACCGCAGCGGTAAACCGCTGCGCCACCCAAAAGCAAGGGCAGCGCCGGTTTTTCCGCAAGCTGTGAAGCCGGTGCCCTACCCAACACCATTTATAAGATAGCCTCCTGGACAGAAATGGATTTCTCCGCCGATAGGGGCACGCTGGCGAGGCGTTTGAAACGATAATCGCGATAGTCACCGGGATTGCCCTCGCGGCCGTCGCAGGCAGCGAGCAGGATGTTGGCCATCTCACGCGCGGTGACAAAGTGCAGCGTTTCTTTCCTGCTGGGCGCGCCACCGACCAGTGCGGCAAGAAAGTTGCGGAAGCTGTCGCCGATGACTGCCTCCTTCTGGGTTGGGTTCATGCTGTGGCAAAACACTTTGATGAACAGCCAGTCGGGACGTCCGAGCACGCGGACCTGCGCCTGCTTCCAGAGGGACAGGCGATGCACGGTCGGGGGATTGGTTCCGGTGATGGCGCCGTTTTCGAGAACCGGCCGGGCAGAACTTAAGCTACGCCGGAGGTCGGTTACGAGCGGGCCTTGCACGATGAGAGGAAAAGTTTTGGGCGCGCGTCCTGCAATCAGGTCATGGCCCTGGCGGTGCGGCGCTGCCTGATCGAGCGGAAGAGCGCATTCGTAAAGGGAATTAGTTTTTGCGATCTGCGCCGGATGCCCGATGCCGCTCGGCATGGTGAAGTCGGCGTAGCAGCCGGTCTCGGCTAGAATCCGCATTTCCGAATCGACGCCGCAGAAGCGTCCGGCGGCGGAGTTGGCGAGCGCGAAATCTCCGTGCACAAAAGCGTAGCCGGGACGAGTGGACCCTTCTTCCACAGCCAGGCAGCGATGGCGGAAGGCCAACCGGTCGCGGTATTCCGTGAGCAGTTGGCGGGTGCTTTCGGCGGTGTCGGGATGGGGAATTCCGTGGTGCAGATGGACCTCAACTTCTCCCCAGCCGGCATGGCAGTGCTCGGCGAGAATGTCGAGCAAGCCCTCGTCGTACTGCTCGGCGGGATAGAAGTAGGTGTGGACGAGTGGGCGGCCATCGTGGTCTCGCCAGCCGTCGACGACTTTGGGATATTCGCGCGCCCACCATTCCAGGCGGCGCTCTTGCTCGGAACGAGCGACGCGCTTCTGGCCGTCTTCGGGATCGATGGCGGGTTCGAAATGATCGGCCATCGCAAAGATCAGGTGCACGGGGCCGCGGACAGGCGAGTTGAGCGCACGCCAGGTCGCGGAGGGCAGGACCTTCATTGCGTAGGCGATTTTGTTTTCGAGACCCATGTTCTGGACTTCGCTTACCTCGATGAGCCGCCCCTAAAGGGGCGTCTGATTTCGAGGGACTTGCGGTATCTCTAAAGCGATACCCTGATACAAACCTGGTATCGCTACTGCGATACCCTGATACGAAGCTGGCATCGCTACTGCGATGCCCTGACACGATACCAGCCGGCTAGTTTCCTCTCGCCGGTTTGCGGCCACGGACGGCTATGGAGATCTCGCCCACTCGCATGTCTTCCATGCCCATCGCTGCATACCATTTGAACACCTGCTCGTAGGTGTGCTTGGACTGATACTTCGGAGAATACCAGTCGAAGGTGTCGAGCATGCGGGCTTCCGGATCTTTCTGGCGGTTCACCGGAAATACGTGATGAACAATGCCCGCGACGGGACGGCCTACCAGGGGCACGCGCTTCAAGCCCTGTTGCAAGTTGTAGAAGAATGGGACCGCAACCTTCAGAATGCGGTGCAGGGTCTCGGGCTTCATCTTGTGGGTATAGCGGCGCCAGATATCGCTGAAGCGGTACCACTTGTTGTATCCGCTGTAGAGCCAGACGGCGAGCAAACCACCGGGTTTCAGAAATTTATCCAGCGCTTTGACGGCGGCTTCGCAATCCGGCGTGTGGTGGAGCACGCCGATGCTATAGATGACGTCGAAGCTTTCGGGAGCGAAAGGCATGGCGAAGACATCGGCCTGAAAGGCGACAAAGTCGCGGCCGGCAAGATTCCTGGCGGCAACTTCAGCGGCGGCGCTGAGATCGATGCCGACCACGCGCGCGCCCCAGCGGGTCGCAACTTCGGCGAAGCGTCCCATGCCGCAACCGACGTCGAGGACCAGTTTGCCTTTGAGATCTTCGGGGCAGAGCGCGGTCTTCATCAGGAAGTTCCGCTCGGATTCGCGAACATCATCTTTATCACTGTCGAGCTGCGTCTTCTGATAACGCTGCCACTGAAAACCGAAACTGGCGGCGTATTGCTGGGCGTCAACAAAGCGCGCAATGCCGTGCTCGTTGGGATAGACGCGCTTGCAAGCGGAACAGAGGAAGCCCGCGGCCCGGTCGCTTTCAAGTTTCGAGCCGCAACTTGGGCAACGCAAAATTGCCTGCAAGTCAGCGGACAGGGGAGACTGCACCGGTGGTTCCGCGGTCGGCATAAACCTCCAGGAAGTGACGCGGCTTTTTCGGCGGCGGGGGCGCCGTGCCGGGTTGTTGTTCTTGCTCTTTGATCGTCCGCAACAACGTTGATGTAAAGGCCACGGCAAAATAAGGGAAGAACTGGTAGGCTTCGGGGGCAAACAGCGCACCCACCACGAAGCCGACCAGCGAACTTTGCAATGCTCCGACGAACAAAACGATGTCGGGATCGAGATTCTTGGTTTGCCGCAGGACTTTCAGGTTCTTAAAAGCGCGCCAGAAAAACATGAGGTAGAGAATCAGCACGGCGATGCCGCCTTCGGCGGCGACTTGGAGGTAGGTCATGTGCACGTCGTGCCAGATGAGCGAAAAGGTGGGGAAGTTGCGAACGCCAATGCCAAAGATGGGATAGGTTTCGATGGCCTCGACGGCGCGCACCATGAGGTACTTGCGATCCTGGTAGGAGCCGTAGGCGGATTCCTCGGTGGTGCTGTTGCCCGACAAGGCGGTAAAGCGATCGTAGAGTTTTCCGCCGAAGGCGCCCATCACCACGGCGCCGACGAGGAACGTGGCCACAATCAGGTAAGGGCGTTTTCCCTTGATGGCGAAGAAGTAGAGGGTGACACTGCCGGAGATGACGAGATCGATGAAACCGGCCCGGGATGCGGTCATAAAAATGGTGACCAACATCACCAGCATTCCGAAGAGCCAACCCGCTTTGATGACGGCATTTCTGGCGGTGACCATGAAGGCCAGCACAAACGGCAGCGATAACACGATGGCGAATGCGAGATCGTTCGGATTCGAATAGATGCCACCCAACACACTATTAAGGCGGGGCACATCGTGGCCCTTGACGAGGGCGACGGCACAAGCGACGACCACCGAAAATGCCTGGATAAAGATGATTCGCCGCAAGCGGTCAAAAGTGGTAATCAACAGGAAAACCAGCACCCATGCGATGTAGATTTTGGAAAAATCCATGGTGCGAATCAAGGCGCCGCCCCTCCACACGGGAGACAGAAATGCTCCGAGGTAGAGAAGGCCGATCATGAGCAGGAGGAGTCTCGCCTCCTTGGGCAAATCCTTCATGGTGCGTTTGGTTCTGCCCAGGGCGGTGAACAGACCCCACATGGCCAGGATGGCGGTGATCTTGGCGAGCGGGAAAAACTTGAGACCGGGAATCCAGTCTTCGGGGCGGGCGCAATAGACCACGAAGAAACCGCTGAGCCAGAAGAACGCGGTCTTGGTCGGGTCCGCGGCCCGGAAGGACATGCGCCTTCCACGGACTTCCGCCGCTACTCTATTGTCGTCGCCGTTGCCGGTATCGCCGATGGCCACAAATTCCTCTGTTCTTTAAGCTTTCTTTTCCGCTAAGCGCGCCAGGATCGCACGCGCCGCCGGAGATTTCTTTTCCGCTACCGACTGCAAGACTTCGCTGAAGCGCTCACCGACTGCCGGCCAGTCATAGCGGGCCGCGGTCTCGGCGGCGGCCTTTTCGTAACGGCGGCGGAGTTCGGGATCGCGCAAGAGCATGATCACTGCCTGGGCGAAGGAACGGGCATCGTCGGCCAGGATAATGTCGCGGCCGTGATGAACATCCAGTCCTTCGGCGCCGACGGTGGTGGAGACGACGGCTTTGGCGGTCGCCATGGCTTCGTAGATCTTCAGCCGCGTCCCGCCGCCGATACGCAAGGGCACGATGACAACGGCGGACTGGCGCAGATGTTCGACGACCGAGGGCACACGGCCGCTAACTTCAATCGAGCCATCATTTGAGTTCGAATTCGAATTCGAGGCCCACTTCTGAACGCGGCGGCCGGGATTGCGGCCAACGATGCGGAAACGTACCCGCGGCACTTCGGTCTTGATCGCGGGCCAGATCTCGCTGCAAAAATATTCGACGGCGTCGACGTTCGGCTCCCAGTCCATGGCGCCGACGAAGGTGATGAGGGGGGCGGACGACGCGAGCGGATTCGGATCGGAAGTCGTGGGAGCGGAAGTCGGATCGAACCCTGCGGGATCGGAATTCGCCGGATCCAACTTGGCGGGATCGGGGCGATACTGCGCGAGATCGACTCCAGTGGGGACGACGGTAACTCGATCGGCATCCACCCACTGCATCATGATGGAGCGATCATTTGCGGAGACGGCAATCACATGCTGGAACTTGCGGACTACGGCACGCTCGTAGCGGAGCATCTTCCGGAATTCCATGCGGTAGATCATTTTTTTTGCCGGGTTGCCCGCAGTGGCGGCATGGCGGCGCCAGATTTCGCTTTCCACGTTGTGCTGGAAAAGCACGCTGGGGATGTTGAGGCGTCCGGGAAAGTTGACCGCCGCGTCCAGGAAGTCGCAGACGGCAACATCGAAGCGCTGCTCGCGGAACCAGTCCTGGAGCTGCTTCTGGACCTTAGCGTCAGCGAAGCGGCTGACCGCATACGGAGGCTGGGCCCCGAGATGAGCCAGATAGTCGAGAGCGCGCGCGGCTCCCGAGAGTACGCGCTTGCCGGTGCAGACGGCCACCGCGCCGGGCAACTGCCGCTGCAACTCGCGCTCGTAGTCCGGGTCGGGCGTTCCTCCATAGTGGGAGAAAAACGTAAGCTCATGCCGCGCGGACAAATATCGCAAGACGTGGTACGTGCGGATATTGCCGCCGTTCTGCACGGGGAGGAGCTTATCGGCTTTGACCCAGAGTATTTTCATAAGAGATCAGCGGTCATTTGCCGGCGAGACGCCGGCGCTACACTCGATTCAGCGAACATTATTCAGCGAACATTATTCAGCGAGCATTATTCAGCGAACATTATTCAGCGGACCCACACTGCCTTTCTGCCGGTGACAAAGTTGATGAAGGCGACCAGGGCGGCGGAATTGAGGACAACGAAAGTACGGGCGGGATCGGCAATGCGCGAGAGCGGTCCGATCTTGACGCCCGCAAGCGCGGCCAGGCTGAGCGCGTAAAACGCCAGCTGCGCCCCGAGCGCCGCGCGATAAAGCGGCTGGGACAGGAACATGGATGCGATCAGAAGCGCCAGCAAGGCAAAGGGCACGGCCAATCGCGAGAGCTTGTGGCTTACGAATTCAAATCGAATCGCGTTTTCGGAACTCAACAGCCAGGGAGCAAGTTGCAGGAGCTGATAGTTGCCGCTCAGGGTGCGAACCTTGCGGGAAAATTCACGGCTTTCGCCGAGGTCGGGTGAGTCCCAGGCACGGGCGCGGGCGTCAAAGATAACGCGAAATCCTTTGCGCACGATCTGCATGGGCAAGAGGACGTCGTCGAGGATGGCGCCCTCGGGCAATGGCGACTCGTCGAGCAAGCGGCGGCGGGCGCAGTAGATAGCGCCGGTAACGCCGGCGACCGAACCGGAGGCGGACTCCAGTTCGCGAATCTTCTTTTCGATGCGCCAGTACAACCCCATTCCCTTTTCGGTCTCTCCGCTGATGGGATCACCCAGCATCAGTTCGCCGCTGGCGGCGCCGACATCGAGGTCGGCGAAATTCTCGATCAGCAAGCGCAGGGCGCCGGATTCGATCTGCTGGCGCGCGTCGGTAAACAGCAGCACCTCTCCGCTCGCCAGTTTGATGGCATCGTTGAGGCCAGCGGCTTTGCCCTGGGATACCGGTTTCAGCAGAGTTCGAACTCTGCTGGGTGCGCCGGTTCGGTCTTCGTCTGGCAGGCCGGAATCGCGGGCATAATCGGCGAGAATGGAGGGCGTGCGATCGCTGGAACCGTCGGAGACGACGACGACATCGAGCTTCGCCTGGGGATAGTCGAGCGTCAACAAGTTTTCGAGCTTGCGAGCGATCACCGCTTCCTCATTGCGTACGACCATCAGGGCGGAGACCGCGGGGGCAGCGGGGCTCTCGACAAAACCACGGCGCACCGGGCGCGGCGACCATCGGCTGCGCAGCCACAACCACGCCGGATAACCCAGGTAGGAGTATCCGATGAGCGCGGCCGCGATCCAGAACGTGTATTTCATCTTCATTTTGCGCTCATTATTGTGCACCCATTATTGTGCACCCCGGCCCAACAGAACGGTCTTGATGGTCTGGAACATGATCAGCAGATCCAGACCAATGGAAACGTTCTTGATGTAGAACAGGTCGTACTGAAGTTTTTCGCGCGACTCTTCGACGGTGTTGCCGTACTTGTACTTGACCTGCGCCCATCCGGTGAGGCCGGGCCGCACCATGTGGCGCACGCCGTAATAGGGGATCTCTTTAGAGAGCAGTTCGATGAATTCCGGGCGCTCGGGACGCGGGCCGACGAATGCCATGTCGCCCTTGAGCACGCACCACAACTGGGGAATTTCATCGAGGCGGGAGGCGCGGAGAAACTTGCCGACACGGGTAACGCGGGGATCGTGATCGCCCGCCCACTTTGGACCGCTCGCGGCTTCGGCGTCCTGGCGCATGGTGCGGAACTTCACGACCTTGAATAAGCGTCCGCCCTTGCCCACTCGCGTCTGGGTGTAGAAGATGGGCCCCTTGGAATCGAGGCGGATGGCAAGGATGATGAATGGGAGCAAGGGCAGGGCGACGAGGAGACCGATCAGCGAAATGATGACGGAGATGGCGCGGCGAACCGCCCTGACGATGGAGTTGCGGCGAAAGCCTTCGCCAAACACCAGCCAACTGGGATATAGACTCTCGACCTCGATTTTGCCGGAGATTTTTTCGAGCCAGGTGGCGGCTTCCTCGATTTTGATTCCCTGCATGCGGAGGTTGAGGAGTTCCCGCATGGGGATGGTACCGCGGCGATCGGGCATGGCCACGATAACGTGACGGACTTTCTGTTTGTGGACGACTTCCATCAGGTGCGCGGCCACGGACTCGCGGGTTACGGCGCCTTCCATCTTGCCCGTCCAACTGGCAATCTCGACGCCGATTTCAGGATTCTGGCGCAGGCCCTGCACCAGTCGCTGCGCGCGCTCGCCGGTGCCCAGGACGTAGACGCGCTCGACCAGAATGGGCAACTGGACGAGCCAGGCAAAACCGAGCCGCCATCCGAAAAGGGCGAAGGTCAGGATGACCAGGCCTACCGCCGAAGAACCGCTCCGATAGGGAGTGTGTTCAGGATGGAGGGCCCCCAGAAGGAGGCTGGGACGGATGTAGCTCACGATGGCCAGACCAAAGGCCACCACCCCCGGTACCAGGAGCAAGCGGAAATAGAGTTCCCCCTTGGTGTTCAGACGGGCCGTGTCGTAAAGGTCGAAGCAGTGCGAACAGAGCAATACCAGGGCGGTCAGTACGAGGATGTTGAGAAAGCCGCCCTCGACGTACAACACCAGGTAACAATCCTCGCGAAGTATGATCCAGGCCCCCAGCAGGAAAGAGGTCCAGACGATCAGGGCCTCTCCGACGAGCAGGACCAGAGTACGGATTGGGTAATAGACATTGAAGAGCCGGATCAACTTGTCCTCGGTTCATCTTCACTTTGACATCAAGTTTGGCTGTTCACGGCCTCGCCATAGTAGTACCTAGAACGTGCATGCTCTCCGGATGGGGCTCCGTTAAGCACAACTCCGAGCAGCAGCTTGTCCGGGAATTCTTCGCGGGCACGGCGAGCTAAATCGGAAGGGGTAGCATTGGAGCGCACAACCATGAGGACGCCGTCGCAAGAACCGGCGACCAGTGTGGCATCCGAAACGGGGATGACGGGCGATGTGTCCATAATGATCCAGTCAAACAAGGGCTCAACACGCTGCAGGAACAGCTTCAGACGGCCGTTGGCGAGCAGTTCAGGGGCGCTGGGAACGGTCCGGCCTGCAGGCAGGAAGAACAGGTTTTCCATGGGCCCGCGTTGCAGGGCGGCGAACTCATCGCATTCGCCCAACAGGTATTCGGCCAATCCGGGCGATTGGGCTGCTCCGAGGTGGCGGTGCATGCCGGGGTTGCGCAGATCGGCGTCGATGAGGAGGGCGCGGCGCCCGTGCTGCCGCACCATGACCTGGGCGAGATTGGCAGCCACGAAAGACTTCCCTTCTTTGGGAAGCGCGCTGGTTACCAGCAGGCGTTTCAGCGGCATTTTCTCGCGGATCTGGTAGAGACGGTTGCGCAGGGTGCGGAACTCTTCCGCCCCGACCCGATTGTCGTCTCCGTGAAAGAAGAGCATGGTGCGCGAATCCGGGGTCCATTCGGTCTGGGGGCAGCGGGCGAGCAGCGATTCGTAATTCAAGGCGGAGGCCATGGTTGGCATGGCGAGGGCTCCCGACCGTTGCGGCAAAGGCGGCGAAGGTATTGTTTCGCGTTGCTCTTCCGGTGGCTGGAAAGCGGGGGGTTGCTGGAAGGCGGGCTCAACGTACGTCCCCGTGGAAGTTGCTCTTTCCTGCTCGGCGCGTTTCAAAGCGTCATGGATGCGGCTCATAGTTTCCTTTCCTTGGGGAGATCTTGTTGCTCGGATTGGCGCAGCCGGTCGGCCAGTGTCGCCAAGGTGCGTAAGGCTTCGACCAGATCAAACTTTTCGGATGACGGAGGAGCCGGTGCAATCATGGCGCCGGCGGCGTTGCCATCGGCGAGATCGAAATCGCGGGCGACCGAATCGACGACTTCGACAGAGACCGTCTTTCTTTGATCGACGAAGGCGCTGACCAGGCAGTGCTCGCAGAGCAGGTTGATGATGCGTGGAATGCCCAGCGCGTAACGAAAAATGGCGACGGTGGCGTCGGAATCGAAGATCGGCACGCCGTTCGACCCCGCGATGCGGAGGCGCTGGGTGATATAGGACTTGGTTTCCTCAAGATTGAAGGGATGAGTTTTGGCGCGCAGCGTCAAGCGCTGACGCAACTGGCGCAACTGGGGCTGCTTGAGGCGTTGTTCGAGTTCCGGCTGTCCGACCAGAACGATCTGCAGGAGCTTTTCGGTGAAGGTCTCGAGATTGGTGAGCATGCGGATCTCTTCGAGCACTTCGTCGGAGAGGCTTTGGGCCTCGTCGATGACGAGGACGGCAGTCTCCCCGGCGCGATAGCGATCGAGCAGCCAGTTGTAGAGGCGCTGCAGGAGCTGGCTCTTCGACTTGGTATCGCCGGGAATACCGAAATCGGCCATCATGAAATCGAGGAGCTGGGGCACGTCCATGCGCGAGTTGAAGATGAAGGCGGTAGCCACCTGCTGCAGACGGAGCCATTCCATCAATTTATTGATCAGCGTGGTTTTGCCGGTGCCGACCTCGCCGGTCAGCAACACGAAGCCCTTGCGGCTTTGAATGCCGTAGGTAAGGCAGGCCAGCGCCTCTTCGGTGTGCCGCGTGAGAAAGAGGTAACGCGGGTCCGGATTGACGTTGAACGGGTTGGCGCGAAGTCCAAAAAATTCTTTGTACATAGTCTTGCGCTAGACCTCGACGTGCTCGTGATCTTTTGGCGGGGCGGGATCACCCCGGCCCCAGAAACGGCGGCGAGCGTTGGCGTTGCCATTGCCCTTGGCGGCATCGTCCTCGTCATCACCCAGCCAGGGCACGGAAATCAGGAGGGGCAGATCCATGATGGCCGCAGCATCTTTTTCGGTGCGGATCGACTTGTCGCTAAACTCCAAAATGATGGCGATGAGGGCGCCGAGCGCCAGGCCGACACCCAGGCCGCCTGCGGCCAGCATCGGACGGTTGGGGAAACTGGGAGCATCCGGCAGGGCTGCCGCGGCGACAATGTGCATCTGCTCGCCTTGCTGATCGCTCTCCATCTTGCTGGCCAGCCCGGAGGAGCTTTTCTTGGCGAGCAGCTCTTTGTAGAAGGCCTGGGCGTTATCGATGTCGCGAGTAAGCAGCTTGTATTGCTCCTCGATGCCCGGGCTCATGGCGGTGCGGTTCTGGTAGACGCTAATCGCGCTTTGCAGCCTCTTCTGGTCCAGGGTGGCCTGCTCGATCACGCTCTGGTACTGGTGAATCTGCAAACGGAGCTGGCGAATTTCAGGCGGTTCGGAGGCGCTGGCCTTATCGCTGCTGTCGGTGGCACTGCTGTCCGCATCCGCCGCGGCCTTGACCTCCTTCAGCTTCTTCTCGATCTCGGCGATGTCAGCCTTGGTTTTGATCACGTCGGGGTGGTCGTCGGTATAGCGCGCCTGCAGTTGCAGCAATTGCCCCTGCAATTGGGTCAATCCTTGTTCCAGGGTCTGCGGATTGGTGCTGGACTGCGAAGTTTTCCAGGCGGCCATTTGCTGCGCCAGCATGCTTTCGGTGTAGGCCTTATCCTGTTGCGCGCGGCTCAGGGTCTGGGTGGAGGCGTCGAGTTGCGAGTTCAGCGACATGAGCATACGCATGTTGTTGTCGACGTCAGTGGGCAACTGACCCATGTATTGCTTCTTGAAGGCGGCGAGCTTGGCATCCTGGTCGTCAACCGTGCGTTTGGCGTCTTCGAGTTGGCGGCCGAGAAAGTCGGTGGTGCTCTGGGCGATATCGCCACGCTCTTTCAGGTTCTCCGTCAGGATCAGATCGGTCAAGGCATTGCAGATTTTTTGTGCGCGGAATGCGTTGCTGTCGGAGTAGTTGACGGTAAAGCCGGGCACCGGTTCGTCGGTGACCGAGGGCTTCTTTTTCTTGGCGCCAGAGAGTCCCCCGCCAGCAGCAGCGGCGCTCATCGAGGTGATCACCGGGTCGACCTGCATATTGTTCCGGACGTCTTCAATGAGCTTGTCCTCGTCTTCAAGCTTGACCAACCCGAGGCTATGAAGCACGGGACGCAGGATGCTGGTGCCCTTGACCTCCTGGCTGAGAGTCTGGACGCGCTGGGTAAAATCGGCGGTGATGACCGGCATGACGTAGTTGTCGGGCACCTTCTGGCCTTCCACCAGCACCGTGGACTGGGAGGTATATTTCGCCGAGAAGGCGTACGACACCATGAAGCCCGCGATCGGGGCAATGAGGGTCGGGATCAAAATGACCTTAAGGCGCCGCCGTAGCATCGCCAGATAATCGTCCATTGTCAGTTCGCGATTCTCACTCATAACTGTTCACCAATCCGGCCGCTGGAGGCGGCCCAAAAACTTATTCGATACGAGTCGGCGTGGGGTGCCATTCCGCCCCAACGACGCCGATCTGCCGCTGAGAAATTCTGCCCGGAGGGCCAGGCAAGCCAGCAAAACTAACCTGATCATTGAAAGCCAGCTCGCCGAAGCGATAAGCGGCAAAAAAGTCGTAAGCACGACCCAGGTGTTTACGTAAAACGGCCCCGCCGGAACCTTCGTTGTAGCTGGTCGCACCCACGGCGCCAATCTTCGAATTGGGCAACTGAAGCGCCGTGTTATGGGAGTAGCCCAGATCGCCATAGAACTCCCAAGTGCGTCCTAGTGGGCGTGTGTATCCGAACCGCGCCGCCTGGGTGTTAGCGCCGAGGAAGAAGCCCGATCCTGCGGAAGTAAATTTTTCGTAGCTTGCAACCAGCGAGCCGTGGCCCAACTTGTATCGCAGCTGAACCCGCGCGCTCAACGACCAATGCGCGGAGCCGCCAACCACTTCCAGGTCGGTATACTGCGGACCGGCTCCGGCAATGAAGCTCATCCTTCCGGTGATGGTATGGCTCCAGCGCAGAT
>Ga0208820_1001488_pt1 | contig 12980 bp, 13 predicted proteins | sample June2015DPH_16_5_FD_184713 | JGI IMG/M metagenome (GOLD analysis project Ga0208820, IMG submission 184713) | Peatland microbial communities from SPRUCE experiment site at the Marcell Experimental Forest, Minnesota, USA - June2015DPH_16_40... | ecosystem: Environmental > Terrestrial > Soil >...
ATCCCGAGGGAAGTTGTTCTATCGACTGGCTCAACAGGCTGTCCAGGTGGATCCAGCCCCGTTTGCAATTCTGACCAAACCACAACCTGTTGGGCCTGGTGGCGTCAAGTAAATATCCCTATGCGCGTTTGACAACCAAAGCAGCAAAATCTCCGCTAAGTCATTTGGTTTCAAAGACTCTACCTTTAAGTCGTTTAGAATCAAAGACCATAATGAAAATTTCCACCTAACCCCATGATTCCAATAGCGAGGGGGGAGGGGGGGTACCGTACCCTGCGAGTAAACGTACTGAGGAGCAAGGGATAAACGCGCTGCCACAGCTAGATGCTCAGGTCCTTCGCTTCGCTCAGGATGACATGCTGGGTCGGGAGCAGGTGGAGAAAGGCCATGGCTGCAGAAATCCCAAGAAAATCCTTTCCTCGGCACGGCCCTCGCCCCTAAACTGGAAGGCAATAGGCCCGAGGGTATTCCCAGCCCTCGATCCCCCGAGGGTTCTGTGCGTGTACTGGTTACGGCCGACACATTTAGCGGAGTTTGGACTTACTCGCGCGAACTGGTTTCGGGTCTGGTGACCCATGGGGCGCAGGTTACGCTCGTCAGCTTTGGAGAAATTCCGCTTCCTCATCAGACCGCTTGGATGGATGGGCTGCACGGGCTTGAATACCATCCCACCGCGTTTCGTCTCGACTGGATGCAGGAAGGGGAGCAGGATTTCCACGCTGCCCAGGATTATCTGTGCGCGATCGTTCGCGACACGCGTCCCGATTTTCTGCATTTGAATCAGCTGAGTTTTGGGGCGCTGCCGGTGGCGACTCCGCGACTGGTGGTGGCGCACGGCGATGTCATCTCGTGGTGGTTGAGCATCCATGGACACTTACCAGCCCCTTCGGCATGGCTGAAGTGGTATCGCGCGACGATTGCCGGCAGCTTGAAGCGGGCCGAGGCCGTGGTCACTACTTCGCGCTGGATGGGAGAGATGCTGCGCCTTGCCTACGGCGACGATTTCGAGGGATACGTTATTCCGCCCGGACGCAATCCGATCTACTTCAATCCGTTTGTGACCAAGGAAGAGTCGGTGCTGGCGATCGGGCGCCTGTGGGATACGGGAAAGCAGGTGGCCTTGCTGACCCAGCATAAGCATGGCCAGCCGGTGTGCATTGTGGGGGCGGATAACCCGATACCCACGCCCACGGTGCCGATCCGCGCCGACGTGCGCGTCTCCACTGGCGAGCACGAGATTTCGGTGAAGGGAGCGCAGACCGAATCGCAACTGCGGTCGCTCTACAGCAAGTCGACAATTTTTGCCGCGACTTCGTGCTACGAGCCTACGGGAATGGCGTCGATCGAGGCTGCGTTCTCGCGCTGCGCGCTGGTGGCCAATGACACCGAAGTGTATCGCGAACTGTGGGGCGACGCGGCTCTGTACTTCGAGCGCAATAACGCCGAGAGCCTCAGCGACGTGCTCGGCCAACTGGACGAAGACCGCGAACTCGTGCGCCTCTACGGCACGCGAGCCTACAACCGGGCGCGCGAACGCTTCACCGCGCGACGGATGGTGGACGACTATCTGCGGCTGTATCGGCAGTTGCGGACTGCGAAAGTGGCGGTGGCGTAGGGCCGCGAACTGGCTGCGCGGAAATTCCGGTGGCGTATCATCGTTCGGGTGCGCACGGCTTTAGCGATGGCGTAACTTCGACGCGCTCGAATCGCGCTCTCGAATACAGCGCTCACCAGCCGCATGCTATACTTTTTGAGCATCTTTCCTGTCAGATAAGCAGACGGAGGACGGTATCGACAAACGTTTTATCCGCATGAATGAGCGTATCCGGGCGCGCGAAGTTCGCGTGATCGGTGACGAAGGGGAACAGATTGGCGTGATGCCTCCCTTCGAGGCGCTCAAGATGGCCCGCGAAAGAAACCTGGATCTGGTAGAAATTTCCCCGACCGCGCAGCCTCCGGTTTGCCGCATCATGGACTACGGGAAATTTCTGTACCAGAACGAAAAACGCGAGCGCGAAGCCAAGAAGAAGCAGAAGACCATTACGGTCAAAGAAGTAAAGTTTCGTATCAACGTGGACGATCACGATTACGAAACCAAAAAGAATCACGTGCTGCGCTTCCTCGACGACGGCGACAAAGTAAAAGCGACCATCTTCTTCCGGGGACGCGAAATGACGCGGCAAAGCCTGGGGCGGCAGATTCTGGAACGTCTGATCAAGGACGTGGAGCAGAAAGGTTTGGTGGAGTTCCGTCCACGGCAGGAAGGCAATACGCTGCACCTGATTCTGGCGCCCAGTAAGAAGGAAGGCGGAGCAAAAGAGAAGCCGCCGGCTCGTCCCAAGCCCGCGCCTCCGGCGTCGCAAGGCGGCGCGCAGACAGCGTAGAAGAACAGCTGTCAGCTCTCAGCTATCAGCTCTCAGGAAAATCTCTTGGTGCGATCGCTGCGAGCTGATGAGATACTGCGCTTAGGACGCTGAGAGCTCTAACTGAGAGCTGACAACGGAGAGCTGAGAGTTACTTATGCCTAAACTAAAAACACACAAAGGCGCTGCCAAGCGCTTCAAGAAAACCGGGACGGGAAAGATCCTACGTCACAAGGCGGGGTTGCGTCACATCCTGTCATCCAAGGCGAAGAAGCGCAAGAAACATCTGGGCCAGCCCACTTTGGTGAGTGACGGAGATTACAAAAAAGCGGCACGAATGATCCCGTACATGTAATGGAGCGACGGGCGTCCGCTGCCCGTCCTTAACGAGTATGCGACAACCAAGTCTGCGGGGCGAAATGCGCCGCAGTGGCGTGTGAAGAGGTCGGGCTTCAGAAATCCCGATGGGTAGAAGCCTCCTTACCTCCAGCCGCCAAACGCAATGAAAAAGGAGAACAGCAATGCCTCGTGTAAAACGCGGAACCAAACGCCGCGCCAAGCGCAAAAAGATTCTTGAACGCGCCAGTGGATATTTCCTAACTAAATCCAAGCTCTACCGCTCGGCGAAAGAAGCTGTAGACCGCGCGCTGAAGTTTGCCTACTCCGGCCGCAAACAGAAGAAGCGCCAGTTCCGGTCGATTTGGATCGTGCGCATCGGCGCCGCCGCCCGCCTGAACGGACTGAACTATAACCAGTTCATCAGCGGACTGAAGAAAGCCGGCGTGGAACTGGACCGCAAAATCCTGGCGGATTTGGCGGTGAACGATCCGGCGGGATTTGGCAGTCTGGCGGAGCAGGCGAAGAAGGCGAACGCCGCAGCGGCAACAGCGTAGCTGCCAGCTATCGGCCATCAGCTCTCAGCTCTCAGTCGTCAGCTTTCAGTCTTAATTAGTCGCGTCATCCTGAGCGAAGCAAGGATCCCTACTCGCAGCACACATTCTCGGACGAGTAGGGGTCCCTCGCTTCGCTCGGGATGACAATTTCCTTAAGAGTTTTTGAGAAGCATGCCGTACAGCGTTGCCAAACTAACCGACTTCTCAGCGACGGCGCTCGATGGCACCGTGCGCGAGCTTCTGTCTGCACTCGACCAAGAGTCGGCGGCGGTCGGTTCCGAGAACGAGTGGAAAGTATTTCGCGATCGCTGGATGGCGCGCAAGAACGGCATCCTCACCCAACTCAACGATCTGTGGCTGAAGGCTGCGCCCGGGCCGAATAAGCGCGACGTCGGCCAGCGCGTCAACGAACTCAAGACTAAAATCGAGCAGGCGGTGGATGCGACGCTCGCCCGCATTCAGAGTGGGGTTTCATCGGGCAAACTCGCCGCCGAGCGTCTCGACATCACCCTCCCGGGCATTCGCCGTCCCATCGGCGCTGAGCATCCCGTCATCAAGACGATGAACGAGATGATTGGCGTCTTCCGCAATCTGGGCTACTCGGTCGAGGAAGGTCCGGAGATTGAGACCGACTTTTATAACTTCGAGGCGCTGAACTTTCCGCCGAACCATCCGGCGCGCGACACGCAGGATACGCTGTTCATCGCCGGGCAGGAATCGAAGCCGCTGCGCGACCGCCTGCTGCTGCGCACGCACACTTCGCCGGTGCAGATTCGCACCATGCAGAAGATGAAGCCGCCGGTGCGCGTGGTGTGTCCGGGTAAAGTTCATCGCAACGACGCGCTCGACGCGACGCACTCGCCTATCTTTCATCAGATCGAAGGTCTGGCGGTGGACACCAACATCACGTTCTGCGACCTGAAGGGCACGCTCGACCACGCCATGAAAGCGATGTTCGGATCGAGCGTGAAGACCCGCTTCTATCCGTCGTTCTTCCCGTTCACCGAGCCCAGCGCCGACGTGCAGATCAGTTGCATTTTCTGCGACGGCAAGGGCGTGCGCGACGGCGCTCCCTGCCGCAACTGCAAGGCCAGCGGATGGATCGAGTTGCTGGGGTGCGGCATGGTCGATCCAAATGTGTACGGCTTCGTGGATTACGATGCAACAAAAGTCTCGGGATTCGCCTTCGGCATGGGCGTGGAGCGGATTGCGATTCTGAAATATGGCGTGGATGATATCCAGCTTTTCTTCCAGGGCGATGTGCGGTTTCTGGAGCAGTTTGGGTAGAAGAAGCTACTGGCTACTGGCTGCTAGCTCCTGGCAAGCCTCGCGACAAAGCCGGATTTTGGTTGCTAGAAACCAGTAGCTAGTAGCTAGAAGCCATAACCATGAAAATCTCTCCCCATTGGTTGCGCGACTTCGTTGACCTCCCGGTCGACTACACCCGGCTTGCGGACGAACTTACCCTTGCGGGCGTTGCAGTCGAAGGTATTTCCGGAAAAGGCAACAACACCGTCTTCGAGATGGATATCACGACCAACCGTCCCGATGCGATGAATCATTATGGCGTGGCGCGCGAGGCTTCGGCGCTCTACGATCTGCCGCTGAGGCCGATCGAGCCGAAGCTGCCGCCGTCGCAGAGCAGGTCCGAGGTCAACATCGACATTCAGGAGCCTGACCTGTGTCCGCGCTTCACTGCGCGCGAAATTCGCGGCGCTACTATCAAGCCTTCGCCTCCACATATTGCAGGCCGTCTGCAATTGCTCGATCAGCGCCCCATCAGCAACGCGGTCGACGCTACCAACTACGTTTTGTGGGAGAGTGGCAAGCCCACGCACGTGTTCGATCTCGATCTACTCGAAGGGCGGCGACTGATTATTCGTAAGGCCCAGTCCGGCGAAACCCTGAAGACCCTGGATGGCGTGGAGCGCCAGCTCTCCACCGATGACCTGGTCGTCGCCGACGCGAAAAAGCCCGTGGGCCTCGCCGGTGTGATGGGCGGCTTCGACACGATGATCACCGAGCGCACGAAGAACATCCTGATCGAATCCGCGTGGTGGGACCCGGTCACGGTGCGCCGCATGTCGAAGCGGCACGGTCTGCACACCGACGCCTCGCACCGTTTTGAGCGCGGCGCCGATTTCGAATCGACCGTCGTTTCGACCAATCGGGTCGCCGAACTTATTCTCAATTCCGGCGGCGGCACGCTCATCGGCGACGTGATCGACGTGATTGCGCGCCAGCTTGACCTGGCTCCAGTAGAGCTCGATCTGCGAGAAGTGCAGCGGATTCTCGGCGAGAAACTCAGCACGCTGGAAATCAGCCGCATCCTTACTCGTCTCGGTTTCACGATGCTTCCGGGCAGCGAAGATACTTATCTGGTGCACATCCCGAGCTGGCGGCTTGATATCGAGCGCGAGATCGACATCATCGAAGAACTGGCGCGCCTGCACGGTTACGATAAGTTCGCCAACACGCTTCCCTCCTATAGCGGCGAGGTTCGCGATCTGCCCGATGCGCACAAAGACGCGCGGCTGCGCTCATCGCTCTTGGCGCTCGGTTACAACGAAGCGATTTCGCTGACTTTCATTTCGAAAGAAGATGCCCGGCGCTTTTCGACCGCCGCCGAGCTCGACCTCGCGAACCCGCTGAGCGACGAGGCTTCGGTGATGCGCACATCGATGGTTCCGAGCATGTTGAACATGCTGGCTTACAACCTGAATCGCGGCACCGACAACGTTCGCCTGTTCGAAGCTGGAAATGTATTTGAGGCGTCGGGGACAGACGCAATGCCGCGCGAGATGAAGCGCATTTCGATCGGCGCCACCGGCAGCGTGGATGCGGACGTGGTGCGCGGTCTTGTTTCAGGGGCAGCGGCGCGTCCGTTCTCGTTCTTCGACCTGAAGGGCGACATCGAAACCCTGCTCGCTCCGTTCAGCGACGGGGTGCTCCACTACGACGCGAATGCAGCCGATTATTACCACCCCGGACGCTCGGCTCGCGCCGTACTGGATGGCGACGTCGTCGCCCAGCTTGGCCAGATTCATCCCGACGTCGCGGAAGCCCGCAAACTTCGGCAGGACGTTTTTATCGCCGAAATCTATCTCGGCCAGCTCTACCAGCACGATCTACGCCAAGTGCGGAAGACGAAGGTTAGGGAAGTGGAGCAGCTACTCGGTTTTGACGGAACCATGTGTGAACCCCTGCCGCGCTTCCCTGCCGTCGAGCGCGACTTCTCCTTTGTGTTTAACGATGGCGTGGAGTTCGAGAAAATCCACCAGAGCGTCATCGGATTGGGCATCGTCGAGCTGCGCAGTTTCGTCCCGGTAGAAATCTTCCGCGGCGAAAAAGTTGGCGCGGGCAAGTACTCGATTCTGATGCGAGCCAAACTGCAGTCGAGTGAGCGCACCCTGCGCGACGACGAGGTAGCGCAGTGGGCGGGGCAGATTGCGAAGGCGCTGGAGGAACTGGGCGGCGTGCAGAGAGTCTAGAAGCGTTCCGAGTCGCGATCAGCGGTTGGCCATGGTTCGGATCGTTCCCAATCCCAGCAAGCGTTCGTCGGCCGTGACCAGCGTCAGGTCCAGGATCTCTGCGGTGGCGGCTAGAATGCGATCAGCGGGGTCCTGATGCAGGGGTAATTGCCGGGCTACGAGAGCGATCTCATGGGTGAGTGGAGCTTCGCGGGTGCCGGCGGTGGCTCGCGCCAGCCACTCCGAGAGGTCTTGTTTAATCTCGAATCTGCCTTTGTAGTACAACGTTAACGCCTCATAGGTGCTCATAGGCGAGAGCCAGAGTTCGTTATCCTGATCCTTGAGCTGAACCAAAACTCTTCTCCCAATCCGTCTGGGTTCGCTCAAACTCCACAACCAGATATGCGTATCGAGCAGCAGTCTCAATCGCGCAAAACCTCCCACTCGTCCTCATCGGTTGCCGGAGAAACGATGTCGCCCGTGATCTTCATCGTGTCTTTCATCGATCCGATCCAGGCGGCACGATCTTCGACCGCCGTCGGCGGTATCACTTCGGCCACTGGCTTACCAAACCGGGTGATCCGAATCGGCTTTTTCGTGGCCCGAACCTGTTCCAGCAAAGCGAGGCATTTGGCCTTGAACTCGGAAATGGCAACTTCCTGCATGGTTTTTCTCATGGTCATTCTAACACACTATAGTCAATCTACTTGACCATAATGAACATCTTCTAGATGGTGTCATCCTGAGCGCAGCCGGGACAGACGCGGAGCGACTGGCTCGGCGGAGCCGAAGGACCCCTACTCCCTGTTGAGTGGGTGCAGGATAGGGGTCCTTCGACTCCGCAAGAGCTTCACTTCGTGAAGCTCTTGCTGCGCTCAGGATGACATTGACCAACAGGGATACGGAAATCGCCAGCTTCGCTCGCGGGGCGGACGAATGCGTCCGCCCCTACGTGGGCATTGGTTGTGCTAGGCTGCTTTCCATGACCCTGGTTTCGGCGCATTCCAAGCACTTTCTCTCCGACAAAGTTGAACATTTTACCGAGTCCGTGATTCGCGAGATGACTCGGCAGGCGATGCAATATGACGCCGTCAATCTGGCGCAGGGGTTTCCCGATTTCTCCGCGCCCGCCGAAGTCAAGCGCGCTGCACAGGATGCGATCGCCGCCGACGTTAATCAGTACGCCATCACCTGGGGCGCGAAGAGTCTGCGCGGAGCGATTGCCCGGCAAATGCGGGAGTGGCAGGGGATCGAGGTCGATCCGGAAAAGGAAATTGTGGTGTGCTGCGGCTCGACTGAAGCGATGATCGCTACCCTGCTGGCGGTGTGCAATAAGGGCGACGAGGTCGTGGTTTTCGAGCCCTTCTACGAGAACTATGGGCCGGACTCGATTCTGAGCGGAGCCAAGCCGCGATTTGTCAGTTTGCGCCCGCCGAACTGGACGGGGCAGAGCCCCGTCACCACACAAGTTGGAGTCGAGTGGACATTCGACGAACAGGAATTGCGCGAGGCTTTTCAGCACAAGACCACACAACATCACACCAAGGCGATCATCCTTAACACGCCAAACAACCCTACCGGCAAGGTGTTCAGCAGGAAAGAGCTGGAACTGATTCGCGATCTGTGTGTCGAATACAACGTGCTTGCCATCACCGACGAAATCTACGAGCACATTCTCTACGATGGATCGGAGCACATTTCGATCGCTCGGCTCGACGGCATGCGGGAACGCACGATTACGATCAACGGGCTCTCAAAAAGCTACAGCGTCACGGGATGGCGCGTCGGCTGGGCGGTTGCTCCGCCCGCGATTACGAACGCGATCCGTAAGGTACATGACTTCCTGACGGTGGGAGCGCCCGCTCCTTTGCAGGAAGCTGGAGCCGTGGCGTTAGGCCTGCCTGCCAGTTATTATCGCGAACTGGCCGAACGGTACCGCACGCGGCGCGATCATCTGATCCCTGCGCTGGAGAAATCGGGTTTTCGCTGTTACCCTCCGCGGGGCGCTTATTACGTGATGACCGACATCAGCGCCTTCGGGTTCGCGAACGACGTGCAGTTCGCGGCTCACCTGGTGAAGGACATCGGCATCGCGTGCGTGCCTGGGTCGAGTTTCTACAAACATCCGAAAGACGGATCCCAACAGGTACGTTTCGCCTTCTGCAAGAAGCCTGAGACACTGGATGAGGCGGCACGACGACTGGAAAAGCTGCGGTCGCGATAAACCGTCTTTACCGAATTGCACGAGTTGCGGCAAAAGTGCCTAAAATCCACAGCCAACTGCGTTATACTTCGGCTCAACGCTGAAAATTCTCCCGAAAGCGAGTGGTGGGTCATGTCCGTGAAAACCGAGGAAGAGGTATCTGCGCAGGTTCCGGCTGAAGATTTTCAGGCGCTGGAAGAGAAAGTTTATCGCACCATTGAGTTGTATAAGGCCGCCAAAGAAGCCCGGGCTACCGCCGAGCGCGATGTGAAGCGACTGCGGGAGCAACTCGAAGAACGTGAGGAACAGAACGATGCCATGCGCCGCGAGTTAGTGCAACTGCGCAAGGATCGCGAGGACATTCGAAGCCGGGTAGAGAAGATGTTGAGCCAAATGGACAGCCTGACGCATGAGCATGAGAAAGCAGCAAGCTGACGGTGGCGGCAAACTGGGAGACGGCGGCAAAGATGCGTCCGGCAGTCGTCTGGCGGGAAGTAATCCGCCGAGGAGTGACATGGCCACTGCAAGCAACCAACGTCCGACAGATGTGCTGACTAAAGACGCGGTGACGAAACCGGTTCCGGCCAATGACGTCCCGGCCACGAATGCCGTCAGTGGCAGTGGCAGTGTGCGCGTCGAAATCTTCGACCAGGTTTACAACCTGCGAGGCTCGGACGCGGACTACATTCTGAAGCTTGCCGAGTACGTGGACGGCAAGATGCGCGCGGTATCGGAACAGACGGCGACGGTCGATTCGGTGCGGCTGGCAGTGCTGGCGGCGCTGAATATTGCGGATGAATATCATCTGCTCAAGCGGCAACTGGAGAAGTCTTCGCCGGACGCACGGCAGCGGGCGAGCAAATTGGCAAGCGCGCTTGACGAAGTTTTGCAAGATACCAGACGGACGGGCTGAAGTCGGCCGTAACCTCGGCCGTAACCTCGATCGTAATCTGCTGTTCATCTTCCATCGCAAATCACAGTTGCAGTGGCCGCAGGCAACTGCCGAGCTCTCCACCCCGCCAAGCCAACACCGGGCTTGTCGGGGGCCCCGGTGCGCTCGGCTTGGACCCTTCGGCTTCCCCCTCGGCTGCGCTCGGGGCTTCGGCAAAGAAGGGCAGGCTCGCGAGGCGCCCGTCCGCACACGAGCACTCCCGCCAGCAAGCTTCCTGCCAACTATTTTGCATTTTCCTCTTGCGAAACGGTTCGCGGTTTCCTAGCATCCAAGGTGGAAGCCGGCCTGCAAGGTTGGTGATGGTGGCAACCGATTTTTGAACCAATGAAGAATGAACGGGGACTCGACTCGCAAAAAGATCCGGTGTGCTATGTTCCGCCATGCGGAAAAGCCTAATGGGTCGCGGCGCGTTCCCACCGTCTGAGACGGGTTCATTCTCGGCCCGCCACACGGCCCAGTGGGTCGGCTTTTTTCTACAGGTCTCAGCTGCCAGGTCGCAGGTCTCAGGACGGCTGGCTCGAATGGTTGCGTTCCGGTGGTAGCAGCCGTGTCTAAAATCACTTTCCCTCACAGTACAGAAATCATGGTTGGGTCTGGAGGGCGCGGCTTATGCGGGTCCTCGACTTAGGTTGCGGGATCGGTTGGCGAAACCTTCATTGTGGAAGCACGGGGAGCTCCTCGAGCGAACGGTCGCGCATGCCCCGGAACGCTTCCTGCTAGACTCTTTTTGAACTCGGCCTTTGCTGGAGCATCTAAACTAACGTGTTCCCCAGACTTTTTCACATTGGCAGCTTCTACTTACCCACCTACGGTGTCCTGGTCGCCTCGGGCGTGCTGATCGGGCTCTGGATCTCCGTGCGCAACGCGGAGAAGCAGGGCATCAACGGCGACGATGCCTGGAATTTTGGCATTCTCGTTGTCCTTGCCGGAATTATCGGGGCGAAGATTCTTTACATCATCAACGACTGGAGCACCTACGCGAACGACTGGCGGGAGATTTTCAGCCTCAACACGCTGCAAGCGGGAGGCGTATTTTCCGGCGGACTGATTGGCGCGTTCCTCATGGCAGCTTGGTACATGCGGCGCCATCGCATGCCGGTGCAGCGCACCACCGACGCCTTCGCTCCCGGACTGGCCTTTGGCCACGTCCTCGGACGCTTTGGTTGCTTCTCGGCGGGCTGCTGTTACGGCAAACCGACCAATCACTTCTGGGGCGTCATCTTCACGAATCCTTTGGCGAATGCCGTTAGTGGAACTCCGCTCGGCGTCAGGATCGAACCGACACAGCTGATCGAAGCCGCGGCCGAGTTTTTCAATTTCCTGCTACTGATGTGGCTGCTCAAGCGCAAGCGGTTCGATGGGCAGGTGTTTGGCAGCTTCATGATTCTGTACGGAGTCGAGCGTTACTTCATCGAGTTCCTGCGCGGCGATCCCGGACGCGGTGAAGTTTTCGGCGGGCTGATGACGGGAACGCAGTTGATTTCGATTTTGCTGGTCATCGGCGGTGGATTGATCTGGTGGCTGAAAAGCAGCACCCAGCATTCAGCGCTCAGCCCTCAGAAATCGGGCTCTCGGCTTTAGGCTCTAAACTCCGTAGATATTTCTCCTTGCACTTGCTGGCTGAATGCTGAATGCTGAGCGCTGAATGCTTGACTTTCCCTTCACTTTGACCGCATCTCCCGAAGCCGCGGGACAGCGTCTGGACCAATATCTCGCGACACAACTTTCAGAGCTCAATCGGGCAGAGGTCAGCCGGGCGCGCGTGCAGCAACTGATCGCGAAGGGTGAGGTGCTGGTGAACAATGTGGCGGCGAAGGCGGCGCTGCGGCTGAAGGGCACTGGCGACGAGCAGATCACGGTCACCGGGGCGCCGCACGCTCCGCCGCTGCGCGCCATTGCGGAAGAGATTGCGCTCGACATCGTCTATGAGGACGACGACCTGGCGATCGTCAACAAGCCCGCAGGTATGATGGTGCATGCCGGAGCGGGAGCGACCGATGATGCACGCAACCGCGGAACACTGGTCAACGCGCTCCTGCATCACTTTGGAACGCTTTCCGCGGTGGGCGGCAAACTTCGTCCGGGGATCGTGCATCGCTTGGACCGGGCCACCAGCGGGCTGATGGTGGTGGCGAAGAACGATGAAGCGCACCGCCGGCTGGCGAAGCAGTTCAGCGGACGCGAGGTGCACAAGACTTACATTGCGCTGGTACACGGCTGGCCAAAGCAGGATCGCGGCACGATTCAAAGCGCGATCAGCCGCCACGCGCAGCGGCGCACGCGCATGACGACGCGGGGTTTCGGCGGCCGCGAGGCGGTAACGCACTACTTAGTGGAGCGAAAAATTGACTCGCCTTACGGCAAGTTTGCGCTGGTCCAGCTCAAGATCGAAACGGGACGCACCCACCAGATTCGCGTGCATATGTCGTCGCTCGGACATCCGGTGGTGGGGGACGCGCTCTATGGCGCGCCGGGCGAATTGCGGTCGCAGTCGAACAAACGACGGTCGGCCGGAATGCCAGCGACGCTGAAGCTGGAGCGAAATTTTCTGCATTCGGCGGTGCTCGAGTTGGCGCATCCGCGGACGAAGGAGCCGCTCAAGTTCTCTCGGCCGTTACCGCAGGAACTGGAGAACTTGTTGGATAGCCTGGAAAATGCCCGGCAAGAAGGTCCTAGGCGAGAACCTGGTCAGTACGAATCTGGTCGGTAAGAACAAGGCGCCTTCCGAGCGCTGGGGAGCGGACTATAATGAAGCAATCAACTCTGATCAAATCGTCCTGATGAAATCGCGCATCCTTCTGCTTCTGGTTGCTTTTCTTATGCTGGCTGGCTCGCTCATCGGCCAGACGGCGCCGGCTGCTTCCATGCCGAGCGCGGCGCAGAATGCGCCCGCGAAAACGAACGCTCCACCTGACGGCAAGACGCAGGCTCCGGCGCCGCCGGAACATCCTAAGTCCGATTCCGATGAGTCCGTCACCACGATCGTCCATGTCGTCAACGAAGTTCGCGTGGTGTTCACCGTGACCGACCGGCATGGCCACTATATCAAGGATCTGAAGAGCGACGACTTCAGAGTGATCGACGATAACAGGCCTGCGG
>Ga0208820_1001492_pt1 | contig 12947 bp, 15 predicted proteins | sample June2015DPH_16_5_FD_184713 | JGI IMG/M metagenome (GOLD analysis project Ga0208820, IMG submission 184713) | Peatland microbial communities from SPRUCE experiment site at the Marcell Experimental Forest, Minnesota, USA - June2015DPH_16_40... | ecosystem: Environmental > Terrestrial > Soil >...
TTTCGTGGCCGAACAGTTCACTTTCCACCAGACCCGAAGGAATCGCCGCGCAGTTCAGGCGGACAAATGTGCGCTCCCGCCGCGGGCTGAGATTATGAAGCGCTCGGGCCACCAGCTCCTTGCCCGTACCGGTCTCGCCGTGCAGTAACACGGTGGAACTGGTTGGCGCAACGATCGTGACCTGGTCAAGCACTTTACGTATAGCGGCACTCTTGCCGACTATGTCTTCGAAGTTGAATTCAGATTCGATTTCCGATTCGAGGTAGAGGCGCTGCTCTTCCAGATCGTCGCGCGATGCCCGGAGCCTTCCGTAGGCCAGAGCATTCTCCAGTACCAAAGAGATCTGGGTGCCGATCTGCGACAGCAGGTCGCGGTCCGCCTCGTTGAACCCATTAGCCCTGCGACTGCACATGGTCAACAGGCCCAAGGGGCCATCGGCGCCCAGAAGTGGCACCAGGACGGCCGAAAGGAGGGATTCAGCTCGGGACGCCTCGCGGAGGGACGGAGGTATGTCGGCTCCCGTCGGGGAGTAAAACTGCGGTGTGCGGAAGCGTGCCCATTCGTTCCATAGCTTGTTGGGCTCGGCGATAACGACCTTCTCTAGAAATCCTTTTCCACTCGGGAAATCGAGGAACTTACGTTCGAAACAACCTGTCTGCTTATTGAAGAGCCACAATGATGTGAGATCGTTGCCCAGGTGCTTACGCATCGACCCCGCTACAGCCTGAAACAGTTCCTCCGCTTCAAGCTTGCTGACAATGTGATTGTTGATCTCCAGCAACAAGCTGAGCCGATCTCGCTGCTTCACGACCTCTCGGTGGTAAAGCTCCGCGGTGTCTCTTGCCAGTGCGCACTCGAGCGCGACCGCAACGTGGGAGGCCAGGGCACTGAGCATCTCGACGTCTTCGGGGGCAAATTGCTGGCCCTGCAACTTTGGCGTTGACAGAATTCCGTAGCGTTTTTGCGCGGTCGATACTGGGAACAAGTAGGCGCTTCGTCCGGCAACTTCGGCTGCAAATGGAGCCATGTCAGGGTGTTCCAACATTGTCAGCGACAGATCCCGGACAAACACCGGCTTTTGTTCGTCCAGCACCTGCGCCACCAGGCCAGTGAGCAACAATTTGGCTCCACGTTTGATTGCGGGAGCGTCCGGATCTCGATCAAATTCGAAGCTGGATAAGCTCTCGCCGTCATCGCTCAGCACATAGAGTTCGGCCCCGTGCAATCTGGAAGTGCTGGACAGAACACCTCGCAGGCTTTGCAGGACGGCTTTTACCGTGGGCTGATCGGCTAGGGCAGTGGACGCACCCAGCAGCAGTCGATATCGATCTTCGGTGATGGTCATGGCACGTGAGCTCTCCGCAATTCTCGGTTTACAGATGCGAGCAACCTGGTCGTCGTACAGGATTGCAATCTATTGGCCCGGACGATCTCGCTAACCGAACTTCGGTCAAGGTGCGGCACCTAGATATGCAAAGTCCGACGTATAGCGGCTTTCGCGAACGCTAAAACGCGCGCCGCTTGCTGCGCCCCGATTTTGCGCCTTCAAGTATCTGCCAATCAAGTTCAAGTTCCCACTGCAACGACATCCGGATTACTCCGCAAGAGATCCTAACCTCGGCGGTCTGGTTCCACTTGATATTCCTATCGCTCACTCGCCAGCGGTGCTGGAACAGTAGAAAGAAGTTTGTTGATGGCTAGATCGACAGTCCGATTCATCTCGGAGACGACCCCGCGTACATTTCGTTGAGACACCGTTCCAGTTTCGGAGACAGCATTGCTCCAGACCGTTGCACCGGTCGCTGCCTTGGTGATTTGTGCAGACATTGCAACTTCCACCTTGACTCCGGATTCGTAATCCACTTCCTCCAGCTTTTCCAATTTTCCACTGAAAACGTAGTCGTTGTTCGGGCGGCCGTCGTACATAGAGACCATGGAGAACTGACCGCCCGCGCGCAGATGGTCGATGACGGCGCTAGTCAAAAGCGTGCGCGGATCTGCCGCCCAGCGGTGATATTCGTAGAATCCGATTTCCTCAGGCGTTGTTCGATACACAATAGGTCCTTGCCTTAGATAATTGGGAGATTGGAATTCCCGTACCGCGATTGAGGTTCGGACGTTTTCCGCAGCGGGCGGATCCGGCGGAGCCGGCAAATTGAGTGTGTAATATGCGGGATATCTCACTCTGCCGCATCCGGACAGAGCGGGTAACAGCGTCACCATCAATACAAGCGCCGTCGTAAGCTTTTTCATTGTCGATTCTCCTCTGTCCGCTTTATTTCGGAACCTGCCGGTCCCCGGGCTGCTTGGTGCGGATCAGGCTCCAGGGACGCTGCTTTAAAGAATTCGTGAACTGGTTGAGGTTGTCGGTCGCGTCGCGCAGATTTTCCACCGTGTCGCCGATCTTGGAGTCATTGGCTCGTACTATGACTTGCATCGACCGCAGCAAGCCTTTGGCCTCTTCCAGCGTTGTCTGTAATTCAGCCAGGTCTTTCCGCATGGGAGCGCGCAAGTCCGTCACCGTGCCATTCACATTCTGAATGGTGTCATCCGCATGCTCGCTAACCCTGGCCAGCTGGTCTGTGAGGCGGTCAATCTTTGGGCGCTCGTCGGCGACCAATCGGTCAATGTTATCCAGAATGGCTTGGACCTTTTTCTGATTCGGCGGCCCGGTCATCGTGTCCAGGTTGGCGAGCAGATGGTTCATGTTGCCGCTAATGTCGTTGAGTTCTCCCTGTGCCTGCGTGATCAGCGTATTTGCGCTGTCCGCAACGGTTGCCAGTTTCCCGGCAATCTCATCCAGGCTGGCCGCTTCTTGCGAGGCGACGGTTGAGTCTGGAGGAAGACGCTTGGCATCAACGGTGCCCGTTGTGATCGACAAGGCCGCGCTGTTCATGACGCTGACGAATCCTAGCTTGGCCACTGATTTCTCATTCAGCGGAGTGTCCTTCTTGACTTCCAGGAGAATTTCGATTCGGGTTGGATCCGTGGCCCAGGGCCGCACAGCTGTAACTTTGCCCACGTTCATGCCTCCATACAGCACGGAAGCTCCGGGCTCAAGTCCGCCGGCATATCGCAAGTAAGTGCGATAGGGCACGGTGCCGCCACCATACTGCGCATTCAACAGGTAGATGACTGTGAACGCGAGTACAGCGAAACAGCCGAGGACAAAGGCACCGACCTTTGCTTCGGTGGTCATGGTTTTGCCTCCTGACTTTGCACATACCGTTCCAGATAGGAGGCCAATGCCGGCATATGCACTGGGCTGCCCGGCACACGGTCAAGGAACTGCCTCACACGTGGATGCTGGTTTGCGCGTATTTCGTCTTTTGTGCCGACTGCGAGGAGCCTTCCATCGAACAGCATCGCGATGCGGTCGGCGATGCGGAATGCGCTGGGCAACTCATGGGTGACAACGAGCGCCGTGATCTGGAATGTCTCCTTCAGAAACAAGATCAGTTCGTCCAGTTCTGCCGCCACGATGGGGTCAAGGCCTGCCGAGGGCTCGTCCAGCACTAGGATTTCGGGATCCATTGCAAGGGCCCGCGCAACAGCCGCGCGCTTCTTCATGCCTCCCGAGAGCTCCTGCGGGTGCAGTTTGCCAAAATCCGCCAGGCCCACCACCGCCAACTTCAACCAAACGATCAGGTCAATCACTGAAGGAGCGAGTGCGGTGTGCTCCCGTAGGTTGAGCGCGACATTGTCTTCAAGCGACAGTGAATTGAACAACGCCGCGCTTTGAAAGGCCACTCCAATCGAGCGCCGGACTTTCTTCAAATCCGGCTGTGAGCAGCGCGTGATATCTGTACCTTTGATCGAGATGCTGCCCGATTTCGGATGCTCGAGACCAAGAATTTGCCGCAAGAGCGTGCTCTTTCCTGAGCCGCTGCCCCCCAGCAGAACGGTGATTTGGCCTGGCTCGATGTCAAGGTTCAAACCGTCGAGCACACGTCGCCCATCGTATTCCACGACCAGATCGCGCACCGAAATGATGGACATTTAAGTCTTTCCTACGAAGTAAAAGATGGTGGTAAATATCGCATCGGCAACGATGACTAGGAACGTTGATCGCACGACCGCTGAAGTCGTCGAGCGACCTACTGCGTCGGGTCCGCCGCGGACACGAAGTCCTTCCAGGCATCCCACGTGAGCAATAATGGTGGCGAATGCCAAGCTCTTGATCATCGCGGCGACCACATCCCGCAACTCAATCGAGGTCAGCACGTATCGGAAATAGAGCAGGAGATCAAGGTGCGTGCTGAAGAACATAAATAGCCCCCCGGCGAGAATGCCGAAGAGGGCCGCGACGATACTGAGACACGGAACGGCCATGAGTGCCGCCAGATACTTTGGCGCTAACACGAACTCCACCGGTTCGAAGGCCATGACCTTAAGGGCATCGATCTCTTCAGTGACCTTCATGGTGCCGATCTCGGCTGCAAATGCAGATCCCGATCGTCCGCTGACCGCGATTGCAGTCAGCAGCGGACCAAGTTCGCGTGTGAAGCCGACCGCGACCAAATCGATAACGTAGTGCAAAGCTCCGAACCGCCGCAGCTCAGAGGCTCCCTGCATGGCCAGGATGAATCCGCTGCACATAGCCATCAGGGCAACCATCGGGAGCGCGTCAACCCCGATCTCTAGCATTTGGTGAACAGCTGCACGCCACCGATGTCGATTTCCAACCAGGGGCAAAGCCGCGCGCATCCCGCGCAGGGTGGCCCACAATTGAATGTTCAGGCTCCCAACATAGTCGAGTTGACTAAGAGTCTCTCTGCCGGCAATTTCGAGAAGATTGGCCATCAAACCGCCTCGCACCCAGAGTGGTTCATTCTCGGATGCTCCCATTGAAGAGGGATAGAATGCCCGTAGATTCAAACAGGCGAAGTAAGCGATCGTGTAAACCCTGCAATCTCAGCTCGGCTTTATTACCCCGCGCGATCTTCAGCGCTTCGATCAATGTGGCAACCCCGGAACTATCGATATGGGTAACCGCCGACAAATCGATGCTCACGATCATCGGAGCTGAAACCTGCAAGAGCGCGAGGAGCTGGTCACGTAAAACCGGGGAGGAATCGATATCAATACGACCGTACAAGCACGCCAGTGCGCCATCCTTGCCGGGAACGATGTTGATTCCCGCCTTATCGATGCTTTCGCTGTCGTCGCTCCGCACGGAATCGGTTCCTTTCCAGCCCAATGTTCCGGGACTCAAATACGGTCGAGCGAATTCCGGAATCGATACTCGCATTCGCAATTCGCGTGCCGGACGTGGGCACTTGCAAGTGTATGAATAATCATCGCCAGTCACTGCGTGGAGAGCCCCAAGGCAGGCACTGCATGAGGGCACTGACCGCATGCGGGCAGATGAGGTCAGCTCCGTGTGAATCGTGACCCTATGGGGTCGGCCGAATCATCGGCTCTTTTTAGTGTCTTTCACGTCCAGAGCCGTTGACCACACAACGAAATCCAAGGGGAAAGTAGAATGTACATTCGCCTCAGGGCAAGCCGAAACGCACGTTGGCGCACTTCGAGTAAACTTGCCACCATCCAACAAGGATGCCGGCATTGAGAATTGTCTCCCGGTAAGTTCTGTCAGCGTTCGCGGTGGGACTTCGAACTAAGGTCGAAGATCTGAGCTCAGCCTTAGGGATACGCTCTGTCCGAGCGATTTGACCTACCGGGTGGCACCTTGTGAAAGCTGTTAACGGCAATTTTCTTTATCGCAACGGAGGTTGCCCAGTGGCGACAGCGGACTCTTCACTCCGCTGGTCCAGAGTCGAGAGCGGCGACTCCGGCAAAGGAGAAAACAAACGCCGCGGGTCGACCTGCTGACGTGTACCCGATGGCACTGGTTTGCTCGAAAGTCTTGGCCACGTTGCGGGCGAGGTTATGAGTAGCTCGCAGGTTGCTTCCGAAAAAGCGGACGTTGCCGTTGACAACGCGTTCCAGGACGACGTGGCCGTCTCGCGTGCAGAGCTGGCTGCGAACGTTCAACTTCGTGGCCCCGCTGACGGTGGTCACCGCGCGTCGCGTCTCGCTGCCGGGCGTGTACTTCTGTACTGTCGTTTTCAGAATCAACAGGTCGGAAACTTCGTCGGCATTACGATCACCGGCGCGAAACACCTGCTTGAATGTCTTCGTCTTGCCTAACTCGTCCAACAGATTCTCGTAAATAGCGATTTGGAAACTGGAAGCGAGATTCACGTCGCCGGGGTCGACCTTGTCTACTTGTACGCTCCATTGCGCGCCGGAAGTGGCCGTCGCCGCCGCGGCCTTGGCAGAGAGTTGATGCGGTCGCGTCACGACGACCATTAGAATCGCGACCAGAAATACCGCCGAGGAAATTCTTCTATTTGCTTTCATTCTTGACCTCCGGAATGCTTTGTTTCGCTGTATGATTTTCGGCCAGAGCTACGCGCGCTCCCTTAGCCACTAGTTCATTCTTCAGAACCTGCCCCTGCCCTTTATCGAGCTGGAAAATGGCTCCGTGGAATCCACCGTTGGTGTCTTGATATAGCAGGGTCACGGTGTCGTACTTCTTGTGGGCAAAGAGGCTGACCACTCGTCCTCCACCGTACGGAGTTCCGGCCTTGCCCAGAGTCATCGGCAAGCCGCCGACCTCCCTGCTCTCCTCGCCGAGAGAAACTTCCTGAATGCAACCGATGTTTAATTGCACGGCGGGGCGTCCGCGTTTTCGAAATTGCAGCTCATTATCTTTGATCGACAGTTCCCCTATGGCATTGTTCGAGGCGCCTTCGAGACCCAGGAGGTGGGTGGCACGAATCTCAGACGCTGGGGCCGAACTCGTCGGTCCGCCTGTGCTCTGGGCCAGCATCAAGGTGCCGCACCAGAGCAGGAGGATAAGGTAGGCAGCCCGATAGATCCGGCAGTAAGGATCTGGCGCGTGTTTCGACGCAACAACTTTGCAATTCATCTTTTCTCTCCGAGCCTGAGTTATCTCCAGGCTTCTTTGTGCCAATCAGGCGTACCTAACCCGCACCTGACGTCATAAGCATTCAAACCACATTTCCGATTAGGCAAGGCTCGTGCCAAACCTCGAGAGTACTTAACTTGTTGAGCTCAAAAAGCAAGTGGCTCACGCATAACAATGCAAGCGGAGTGAAGCTGCCCGGGTGTGGGCACTGCCGTGTCTTCGGTCAGCGATGTAGTAAGGCCTGTGGACAACATGTCGTGCTGCGTTTGCCGTACTGCGCCGGAAGCGCGACTCGCTCCTTATATACTTCGCGCTCTTTGCTGCCCTTTACGGGCTTCGCCTTTGGATCTGGTCAAGTCTGCTTGCGATGACGGTGCAGGGCTGGACCAAAAACCAGAGGGTTATGACCGGCGATGGCGGCGGAGTCGATTATTTCTTCAGTCCGAAAATGGTCGGGAAAGCAGGATGACGACCTGACGGTTCTCGTTTGCGACCATATTTCTACGGTGAGCGGGGGTGGGTTCCACTCTCGTTGCTAGCGGGCTCAGTGAGTGCCAATTCTCGTGCCGATTCTTCTCTGAAAAAAGCCAGCGGAGGTATCCACCAACACCGTGCCAGCATTTCGAGTGAGTGCAGAACCGAAGCATTGCGACAGAAATGCCGAAGGTTGAGAATGGCTGCCAGAAGCGAAATGTAGCGGCTGGAGAAACGTAGCAGCTGCTTCAGGAAGGCGAGGTTTCAAAGTAACGCAGAAGTCATTCGATCACCATCAGGCTTGGAAATGATTCGTCTAACTGGCGAGCTCAGCGCATCAGCCGCGCAGCACGGCCCAAGGGCCTGCACTTAGAGCTTAGTCGCCTGATTTGCCCATTCCCATTCTGCCAGCCAGTTTCTGCAGCATCTCCCTTCACATTGGAATTCCCACATTCTTCCCCCGCATTGTGGACAGACTAAGTTGATGATTGACGAGATGATCTGCGCGTTCGCTTCGCCCGGTAGTGTGTCAACTGCGGTCATAATACCTCCAGAGATCCGAGAAGATGCGAGGGGCAGGCAGGGCCACAAGAACGGAGTTTGCCGCGGGTTTTCGGCTGTCTGTCGCCGTACTGGTTGGCTGCAGAGTCCGCCTCGACCACCAATTGGCTGCCGCCTCGCTCAGCAATGAGAGTGCAAGCTCAATGCCAATTCCGAATAGCGAATAAGAGCCGATAACAAGCTGTTGCGCGCGGATCTCGAATGTCATCGCTCTGCCCAGCATTAGGCATGTGCCCAGATGTGGGCGCCCAACTAGGCGCTAGAGTTGCGGCCAGTCTGAGAAAACCGGCGGCGATCCAAGGAAATGAACAGTCAACCTCGTTGAACTCACGCTTCAGCCATTTGGCATGCCGATTGCGATCCAACAGAGGTCATGACAACTGGCTCCTGACTGGCGAACAGTCGTTCCTGGTCCCGGATTGCCGGACCAAGAAGGAGCAAACGGGAGGAGTGACTCATGCGGAAGCTCATAGGTGTAATCGCTCTGTGTCTGCTGACATTTCCGGCTCTTTGCCAGTCCAAATCGAAGTATCAGGTAGCCACCATTACTGAAGTGAAGTCGCATCAAGGTGCAGGAGATGGTGCGCCCGATGCCACCAGCTATGACGTTTCCGTCAAAGTGGGTGACACAGTTTATGTTGTACTGTACACTCTACCGTTGGGCGAAATCGCCCCGACGTACGCAGCAGGACGCGACCTACTAGTGCTCGTCGGAAAGAACACAATTACTTACAACGACATGTTGGGTCGGTCGCTTCAGGTGCCGATAGAAAGCCAGAGACCCGCTGCAGAGCCTAAACACTCGAAATAGCTCCTGCTGCCTGCACGAGAGTCATTTTCATCAGCCCCGAGATCCAGCCCACGAGTTCGCTCAGCGGACCCGCCGGGAGATAGCATCACTACCCTGATGTTCCGAGTGTGCTCGGAACCGTTGATCTCGGAAAGAAGGTCACAGCAATCGAGCGGCGGCGGATCTCCGCGCCGAGGGAGGCAAGCCCATGTCCTCGCCAACCGTTGCGCCACCGAAACCAATCGCGCCAGTTAGCACTTCGCCCGCCACTTCCAAACAGCTCCGAAAATGGATTGGGCCGCTGGCTTTGGGACTCGTACTTCTTCTGATACCGGCACCTTCCGGCCTGACCGCGACAGCGTGGCATTACTTCGCACTATTCGCCACTGTCATTGCTGCCCTCATCACGGAACCGCTGCCCGGCGCAGCCATCGGTTTTATCGGCGTTACAGTTGCCTCCGCGCTGCTGTTGGTTGGGAAAACGCCGGCCGACGCCACCAAATGGGCTCTCTCGGGATTCTCCAATGATGCGGTATGGCTCATTTTTGCTGCCAACATGTTCGCGCTGGGATATGAAGCCACCGGTCTTGGCCGGCGCATCGCGTTGCTGCTGGTCAAGGCACTGGGCCGCCGCACCCTTGGTCTCGGTTACGCCATCGCGCTCTCCGATCTCTTTCTTGCTCCGGTGATGCCGTCCAATACCGCGCGCAGCGGTGGCACGGTGTATCCCATCGTAAAGAACATCCCACCGCTCTATGGTTCGTTTCCCAACAATAGCCCGCGAAAAATCGGCGGATACCTGATGTGGACCGGCTTTGCCACCACCTGCGTCACCAGTTCCATGTTTTTGACCGCGCTCGCGCCCAACCTGCTGGCAGTGGAAATTGCACGCAAGGTCGCGCACGTGGATATCTCGTGGGGCTTGTGGGCGCTGGGCTTTCTGCCGGTCGGGATCCTGTTGTTCGCGGCGACACCGTTGCTTGCTTATTCCCTTTATCCGCCCGAGATCAAGCGTGGCGACGAGGTTGCACGCTGGGCGGGCGGCGAGCTCATCAGCATGGGACGGATCACTCGTTCTGAAGTGACCATGGGTTTGCTGGCCGTGGCAGCGCTGGTCGGCTGGATCGGCGGCAGCCGCTGGATAAGCCCGGTCACTGTCGCTCTGGCTGTAATCTCCGTGATGCTGCTCGCTAGGGTGGTCACCTGGAATGACATCCTTGCTAATAAACAGGCTTGGAGCGTCCTGGTCTGGTTTGCCACGTTAGTTGCGATGGCTGAAGGGCTCGGCAATGTTGGCTTCCTCGCCTGGTTCGGCTCCCGGGCAGCCACTTACATGACCCGCATTCCACTCGTTCCCATGTTGATCGCGGTCGTCACAGTCTTCTTCGTCATCCACTATCTGTTTGCCAGCATCACGGCGCAGACGACCGCGCTGCTGCCCGTTTTCCTGCTAGCCGTCCTGTCGGTGCCGGGCGTTCCTGCCAGGGCCATCACCCTTGTTCTGGTTTACTCGCTGGGTCTGATGGGCGTCCTTACTCCCTACGCCAGTGGACCTGCGCCAATCTGGTATAGCAGCGGTTATATCCCGACCAAAGACTTCTGGCGACTGGGCGCCACCATGGGAGTGCTGTACCTGGCCGTGCTGCTGGCACTCGGCTTGCCATTCGCAATCAACTTCCTGCGGTTCTGAGTGATAACCTACTAGGACTCTATCGCTAGTGGCCTGTCGCGGAGCAACCATTACCAGACTCCGCGTTTGCTGTTACGGTCTCGGATGCAGTACGTCCATGAGTCCACCTCCATTGACGTGTGATCCAGGACGCGCCGATAGGGTGAATCTCCCTCGCGTGCTCTCCCCTCACGAGGAGGCTACAATCCGTTGTGCCAAAGCGCGTCCCGGGTCAAACTCATCCTCGGGCTCTCAAGCACCAATAACGCCGAAGACCTCTGGACCACACGCCTCGGCACAGCATACTGCTAACAGATTCCGTTTTCATTGATCGTTGTGGCGCTCTTCGCCATGCAGAACTCATCCCATCTACCGGGTGGAGCGAACCAGTTCCCGGGCGGGTCTTTCCTCCCGCTGTGGTCCAGCGCCTTTCACGGCGCACTGCAAACGCCTGTTTACAGCAACATCGACAACACGACTCTTAACCTCACCCGGCTAGCACGAGTCCTGAAGACTTCCCCGGTAGGGATTGGTGCCTAAGGCCACGCAAAAAAAAGAGTTTTCATATAATGGTTCACCTAAGAAACCTGAGGGGTAACCGTGAAAGAACTTTTGCTCGTTCTCAAATTTATTCCTCTCGGGTTCAGCGCGCTCCTCCCCGTCATCAACCCCATCGGCTCGGCCGTGCTGTTTTTGGGCCTGGTCGGGAACGCTGACCCTCCAACCATGAAGGTACTGGCACGAAAAATCGCCATCAATACAATTTGGTTCCTCCTAATCGTGCAAATCGCAGGAGGCTACATACTTCGCTTCTTCGGGATTTCTCTGCCCGTCGTGCAAGTTGCTGGCGGTCTTGTGCTCGCCATCATGGGTTGGGGTTGGCTAAACCAGCAAGAACCCGAAAGGAAGACTGCGACTCCGATCGAATCATCTCCCGAAAGCCTACAAGACAGGATCTTCTATCCGCTCACGTTTCCCATCACGGCCGGCCCCGGAACCATCGTTGTGGCGTTAACCCTGGCCGCACACGCGTCCACACCATCGCTGCTCAATTCGGCTCTCGCACACCTCGGTTTGCTTTTTGCTACGCTCCTGATCGGTATCGTCATCTACTTCAGTTACGCACATGCGGATATGATGACGGCCAAACTGTCTCCCACAACCACTCAGGGCATTCTGCGCGTAATGTCCTTTATTTTGCTTTGCATTGGCGCCGAAATTATGTGGAATGGTATCCAGAACCTGCTAAAGAAGTAGCCTCGGCAGACTACGGTTTATCTTACAAGAGCAATGCACTTTTGCGTCCAAGTAAGCTACCAATTCAGTCCCCGCGGCAATCGATACTTAAATGATCGCCCTGATCAATGTTTTCGACATTCAGGTCCGATAAGAACTGTTTTAGATCACAACAGATACCGACCTCCAGTTGTGTTCTCTGGTTCACCAGCGAACAGTTGAGCTTGTTACAGAGCACGAGCCCCGCTCGCACCAGTGCGAATTTGCCTGGCTCGTGTGTCAAAGGCACTGCCCGAATGAGGGCAGCACCAAACGCGGCCGCCCACAGGCTCGGTCTTACAAACAAAGACTTTACGCAAACTGTGCAGATGGGCATTCGAATGCAAATTCACGTTAATAGGTGAGGGGCAAGGAGGAGGTTTGCGATGAAGACTCAACCGATGATTATCATTGATCGCCGCCAGCGTCCGCGATACGGTGTTTTCGCCGAGATCGAAAACCTCACGTACACCGTGTTGCGCAGGTACGGGATCAACGGCCCAACCGAGCAACACAGCCCCAGCAGCATAGAGAAAGCCGCATAACTAAGCGGCGAACCCAAGGAGCCCAGATTATGATCTACGTAATGACCAAACCTTGCCCAGTTTGCAAACAGCAACTAACCAAGCAAAGGCCTACTAGAAGGGAAATTCCGGAGTGAGTATGGACGGGCGGTTAAAACCTCTAGTTGAGAAACTGCAATGCCGAGCAAACTCCTTCAGATAGTGGCGTTGACTGCGTGTCTGACTCCGGCCTGGAGCAAATCAACTACGGAATCGTCCTTCATCCGACAGCCCAGCACGGTCTCCATCGTAGGACCTGGAACTGTTTTGTCCGTTCACCGTCTAGACTTACCCTTCATCAAGCCGCGCTACGCGGTCAAGTACAAGACGGACATCGGGGAACTGATCGAAGTGTGGACTCCTGAGAACGACATCTTGGTGCTAGAAGGGATGCACGGGATACTGACTTACTCCACCCATCCCGAGAAGATCCTTAGCTTTCGAGTGGTCGAGCAGAAGTTAACAAAGTTGGAAAACTGCGGCTTTTGACTGATGGGCAGTCAGTCCGTTCTGCGAACCGAAGGAAGAACGCCATCTCTCCGGTTTGTTTTATGGGCTCTGAACAAGAATCTGGCTAAACGCGCATATTACGCGGCTTTCTGGAGAACGAGGAATTCGGTCCTGGTAGCCGCCAAGCGCTGCGCCTTCAGGAGCAGGTAGTCCATGTCGCGATAGCCA
>Ga0208820_1001493_pt1 | contig 12935 bp, 6 predicted proteins | sample June2015DPH_16_5_FD_184713 | JGI IMG/M metagenome (GOLD analysis project Ga0208820, IMG submission 184713) | Peatland microbial communities from SPRUCE experiment site at the Marcell Experimental Forest, Minnesota, USA - June2015DPH_16_40... | ecosystem: Environmental > Terrestrial > Soil >...
AGACCACACCGCTCGCGACGCTGACCCGCGCAACTGGCTCGGAGATCCAGTCGGGCAGAGGCAGCATCCCCCGTACCCTGTATTCCCCGGCGGCCTTGAGATCGGCGAAAGGGCATTCCGCAACAACGGCCCGGAAGGCCGGCTCGATGGCTGAAGCCTGAATCAGGATCGACGCTCCCAAAGACTCGCCCAAGCCATAAATCTCGGCGCATCCTTCGCCTCGCATCCAATGCGCCCATTCGAGGACGTCGCGCTTTTCCAAGAGCCCGTAGGTGACAAACTCGCCGCCGCTCGATCCGTGCCCCCGGCTGTCTGGCAACAGGACGGAGTAGCCATCGGCGAGAAACATCGGCGCGAATCCGGCGGCGCCGGATCTGGAATCGGCAATGCCGTGCAGCACGGCCACGCACCTGCCGCTTGGTTTCGCAATTGGCCGGACGAACCAGCCCTCCAGAACGGCGCCATCCCTTGCGCGGATGCGGACAGTCTTCCAGGCCGCGCCAGGATAGATCGCTTCCACCGCCTCGAGATTGCCCGACGCGCGCCGCGGGACGCGCAAAGTCGCCTCGCAAAACGCCGCCGCGGCCGTTGTCAACAACAGGAGCAAGAATGTTCCAACAGCGGCTCCGATCCACAGCGTTCGTTTTCGAACCGGCACACATGGAATTACGATAACGGGCGAGGAATCGTTCGCCCGTCGTGTGCTACCCTTGCGGAGAAATGCGCAAATACCGGTTGTTGGCGCTCCTCAGCGCCGTCGTGCCGGCCCTTGCCTGGGGCCCCGAAGGACATGATCTGGTGGCCCGCATCGCCGAAGCCCAGTTGACGGCTAAAGCGCGGGCGCGGGTAGCTGAGATTCTGGGGCCGGCGAGCACCATGGCCTCGGTTTCCAGTTGGCCGGACCAAATCCGGCGGAGCCGCCCCGAAACCGGGCCGTGGCACTATGTGGACATCCCCATCGACAAGCCGGGCCTGGACATGGCGCGGGATTGCCCCAACGGCAACTGCGTGATTGCGGCGATTGCAGCCATGCGGGCGAAACTGCGGGACCCGGGCCTGGCCGCCGACCAACGCCGCGAGGCGCTGATGTTCGTCATCCACTTCGTCGGCGACATGCACCAGCCGCTGCACAGCTCCAACCATGGCGATCGCGGCGGCAACGACATGCACATCGTATTCCACGACCAGCCCGGCAATCTGCACGGACTGTGGGACAGCGCCCTGCTGGCGCGGATGGGCAAGGAGGATGACTTGTTCGCCAGACTTTCCGCCGCATCCGCACGCCACCGCAAGAAATTCGCCAAGGGCACGGTGAGCGATTGGGCGGAACAAACTCACAAACTGGCCCAGCAGATGGTGTACGGCAAGCTGCCGGTCGCCGCGCCTGGTGCGCCGCTGGCGATTGGCGCGGACTACGAACGCCGGGCCGACGCCGTGATCGAACTGCAGATCGAACGCGCCGGCGCCCGCCTGGCCGAGGTGCTGAATCAGGACTTGCAGTAGGCCGCGGCGTACGGGGCTCGCCCGGCAGTTGGCAGGTCGGGGACCTGCCCCACTACTTCTTCTTCGCTGCCGGGCGCGCCGGCGTCGCGCACGGGGTGACCTTCAGCCCTTCGATCGCGGCCTTCTCGGTGTCCATGGTGAGCAGGAAAGGAGACTGCGTGAACGCGCTGGGCAAGCCCTTCCACTGCACTTCTGTGTCGAGCGTCGGCTTGCCGGTGAGCGGAGCATCCAGTTTGAGGGCGATTTCGGCCACGGGCGTTCCCTGCGCATCGGGAAGCGGCACGGCGATCAGCAGTGTGTTGGACTTGCAGGCAGGCTTGGCATCGATCAGCTTGCCCTTCAGCTTCGGGACGTCGGCGCCCTTGATTTCTTCGAAGTACTGCGCGCCGTTGCTGTCGCTCAGCGCGGCTTTGATCTTCATCCACATCGCGAGCTCCGGATTAGACTGCTCGAATGCCTTTTCATTCTCTTCGGCGATCTCCGTGGCCGTTTTGATGTGGAAGCCGGCCGGCCATAGCGGCGCCAGCTTGACTTGGTCCTTGAGCGGACCAAGCCCTTCGTCGGTGCCGTGGACCTTAATGTATGCATTGTCGGCGAAGGTTTTGATCTTGCCCGGGTCGGGCTGGGTCCCGCCCAGCGTCGGGTCGAGAACCGCGGACCGCTGAAACTCATAGACGGCTTCGGAGTTCTTCTTTTGACAACTGAGCGCCAGCGCCAGGTTGTAAGCAATGGCGGTCTGGTCGGGATAATCGCCCAGCGCTCTCGCATAGGCGACCTCGGCCGCGGGGCAGTCCTTGGGGTTCTTCGCCATGGCCTGGTTGCCCGGCAGCATGGCGATGTAGAGGAGAGCCGCCTTGGCCGGTGGTTGCAACTGGGTGCGCGCGTTGCTCCAATCGGCATCGCTCACGCCTGCCGGCTTACGGTTGTAATCCAGCAATTGGTGGGCGGCCTTGTCTCCGATCGCCAGTTGATCGGCACTCGGGTTGGGAATGTGCACGATCGACGTGACGGCCGCGAACAGCACCCGGATCGCCTGGCCTGGACCGTCCTTGGGATCGGGGAACACCGTGTCCACGCCGGCCGTGATCGTCGGAGTCGCCGCATCCACGGCCTTGTCGAACTGGCCGGCTCCGGAATACGCCACGATGTAGAGGAACTGGCGCTCGGTCTTGAAGTCCGTCTCCGCATACTTCTGCTTCCAGGCGTCGAGGTCCTTGAGGGCCTGCACGAAATTGTTGCCGTTGACGTCCTTGGCGGCCGCGCTGTAGATGTCGAACTCGCCGTCCTTGTACTTCTTTTCGGCTGGAGCATTTTGGGCGGCGGCTACCTGGACAAGGCCCGCCGCGACCAGCAGGCCCGCCAGGGCTGCGGTCGTCATCCCACTCCAAGCTCGATAGTTTTTCTCCACGTACGCCTCCTGCCCACTACTGCCCACACCCGAAGTCACACATTTGAAGTGTGGTACTTGCGGAGTATAGCGGAACGCTCGCGCGGGCGCAACTATACTTCGCGCCTTTGTCGGAGCAAAGTAGAAATGTCCTATTTTTCGGCAAAGTAGAAATGTCCTATTTTGGCGGGCCGCAGCCAATCCGAGTCTTGCCATTCCCTCCTCTCTGGAATTCTTGTCGCATCGCGGCCTGGTGCCGTCAAGGCCGCCTGCCTTTGCGCCGGAGGGAAGCCTTGACGGCTGGCCGCGATGCAAAACGATCTTGATGGAGGGAATGGCAGGCCCTGAGACACGCAATGGCTGAAGCGTGAACTTGAGCCAAAATAGGACATTTCTACTTTGCCTTGACACTATACTTCGCGCCTTTGTCGCGTTTTTGTCAAGCCCAAGTGGTATTGTCCTATGCTTCGCGGTTGGCGGGCGGCCGGCGAGCGATTCATCCGGGTTTGGCCGCCGCCGGCGATTTGCCCGCTGTGCCGCCCCACCCGGCCCCGCCATTTGAAATCCGACGCGTACATCTCTTATACTGAGTGTTCCATTGCACACACGGATTCTTCCGTAATCCCCGAGGAGGATTAACCAGATGGTCAGCGCTTCGGACACGCGTAGTGTCCTGCCACTTCGAGCCGCACGGGTCCTGTCCAGTTCCCTGTTGCGGGTCTTTTTTGCCTTGCTCGCCCTGGCGGCCGGCGCCGCGCCGGTGATGGCGCAGGAACAAGGAGGGGGAGAGGCCAATCTCCACCTTCCCGATCTGCGCCTCGCCAACTTTCTTGGCGGCATCAACGGTCACAATCTGCTGCTTTTTGGCTTGCTGGTCAGCGCGCTGGGCCTGGTTTTCGGGCTCGTCATTTTCGTCCGCTTGCGCAACATGCCGGTTCACGCATCGATGCGTGAAGTCTCCGAGCTGATTTACGAAACCTGCAAGACCTACCTGGCTACGCAGGGCAAGTTCCTCATGGTGCTGGAGATCTTCATCGCCGTCATCATCGTCTTCTACTTTGGGCTGCTGCAAGGGATGGCGGCTTATAAGGTCGTCATCATTCTGCTGTTCAGCGTGGTCGGCATCTCCGGCAGCTTCGCCGTGGCGGCGTTCGGCATGCGGGTCAACACCTTCGCCAACTCCCGCACGGCGTTCGCCTCGCTTACCGGCAAGGCCTTCCCCTGCTACAACATCCCATTGCAAGCCGGGATGAGCATCGGCATGCTGCTGGTTTCCGTCGAGTTGCTGATCATGCTCTCGATCCTGCTCTTCATTCCGGGCGACCTGGCTGGCCCGTGCTTCATCGGCTTCGCCATCGGCGAATCGCTCGGCGCCGCCGCCCTGCGCGTCGCCGGCGGCATCTTCACCAAGATCGCCGACATCGGCAGCGACCTGATGAAGATCGTCTTCAAGATCAAGGAAGACGATGTCCGCAACCCCGGCGTGATCGCCGATTGCACGGGCGACAACGCGGGCGATTCGGTCGGGCCCTCGGCCGACGGCTTCGAAACCTACGGCGTCACCGGCGTGGCGCTGATCACCTTCATCCTGCTCGCCGTTCACACCGACCTGGTCAAGGTCCAGCTCCTGGTCTGGATCTTCTCGATGCGCGTGATGATGGTTCTCTCCTCGGCGGCCGGCTACTTCATCAATGGCGTCATCGCCAAGGTCCGCTTCGGCGATGCACCCAAGTTCAATTTCGAAACGCCGCTCACCACGCTCGTCTGGCTGACCTCGATCCTCTCGATCGCGCTCACTTATGTCGTTAGTTACTTCATGATCCCCGGCTTGGCCGGCAGTCCCGACCTCTGGTGGGAACTGGCCACCGTGATCAGTTGCGGCACCCTGGCCGGCGCGCTCATTCCGGAGTTCGTCAAGGTCTTCACCTCCACCAACTCGCGGCACGTGCGCGAGATCGTCACCAGCTCGCGCGAAGGCGGGGCATCGCTCAACATCCTCTCGGGCTTCGTGGCCGGCAACTTCAGCGCCTATTGGCTGGGCATGGCGATGCTGGCCCTGATGTCCATCGGATACCTGGTCAGCCTGTCGTTCCCCGGAACGCTGATGATGGCTCCGGCGGTCTTCGCGTTCGGCCTGGTGGCGTTCGGCTTCCTCGGCATGGGGCCGGTGACCATCGCGGTGGATAGCTACGGCCCGGTCACCGACAACGCGCAATCGGTCTACGAACTCTCCACCATCGAGACCACCCCCGGCATCTCCGAGGATATTCAGAAGGACTTCGGCTTCACGCCCGACTTCGAAAAAGCCAAGGAAAACCTGGAAGAGAACGACGGCGCGGGCAACACTTTCAAGGCCACGTCCAAACCGGTGCTGATCGGCACCGCCGTGGTCGGCGCCACCACCATGACCTTCGCCACTATCGTGGCGCTCACCCACGGCCTGCAGCCGCAGTACATCGTGAACCTGTCGCTGATGCACGCGCCCTTCCTGCTCGGCATCATCGCCGGCGGCGCCATCATCTATTGGTTTACCGGCGCCAGCGCGCAGGCGGTCACCACCGGCGCTTATCGCGCGGTCGAGTTCATCAAGCGCAACATCAACCTGGAGAGCTCCGAAAAGGCCTCCGTCGCGGATTCGAAAAGGGTGGTCGAGATCTGCACGAAGTACGCGCAAAAGGGCATGCTGAACATCTTCCTCACGGTGTTCTTCGCCACCCTGGCGTTCGCCTTCATCGAGCCGTTCTTCTTCGTCGGCTACCTGATCTCCATCGCCCTGTTCGGCCTCTACCAGGCCATCTTCATGGCCAACGCCGGCGGCGCCTGGGACAACGCCAAGAAGGTGGTGGAAACCGAGTTGCGCGCCAAAGGCACGCCGCTGCATGACGCCTGCATAGTTGGCGACACGGTCGGCGATCCGTTCAAGGATACGAGCTCGGTGGCCTTGAACCCCATCATCAAGTTCACCACCCTGTTCGGCCTGCTGGCGGTGTCGCTGGCCGTGGATGTCGGCAACAAGCAAGGCCATATCCTGACCACCGTGCTGTCGGCCGTCTTCTTCCTGGTTTCGGTATTCTTCGTTTACCGCAGCTTCTACGGCATGCGGATCGAGAGCGAAAACAAGGAATAATCGACGCCGCTCCCTGTCGGCCGTGGCTTCCGGAACATTGGGAGCCGCAGCCGCCCGGGAGCAGCCTCTTTCCGTTTTCCCGCTAGGCAGATCCGTCCTTTTATCGTCCCCGCCACCACTCCGATGCTGATCGAGGGCCGCCGCATTTCAGTCGAGAGTCACTTCAGGGGTCTATGCGCAACCGTGTTAGTCTCGGTGGGGTGGAGCGCATCCAAAACAGCGGGCGGCTGTGGATGTTCCACGCCGCCCCTTTCCTGTTGGGCATTTCCCTTTTCGCCGTGAACGAGGCGCCCGTTCTCAGTGGATACCTGGCGCCGCCGCCCGGGTACGTCGCAAGCTTCCTGGTACAGCAACAGGATTACCTTCAGTATCAAACCTGGATCATTGCCTACCAGCGGACAAAGGGGTGTCTGCTTCCCGACTACCACGCCCCCTGGACGACCGAACCAGCGATGTTGAATCCCTACTTCTGGTTCGTCGCCCATACGGCAGCCGTACTGGGAGTCGATGGTCTTTGGATCTACCATCTCTTTTACCTGGCGCTCCACATCGCTGGCGGCTACGCATTGTTCTTCGCCCTGCGCGCCTTTACCTACTCGCAAACTCAAGGTAGATTGGCGCTGCTGGTTTCGTTTTGCTCGGTTCCCGTCGCGTCGGTGTTGGCGGTCCTGACGTTGCCACTGTCGAAATCCGATCCATGGATTCGTCTCGTATGGTATGCCGCGAGGGTTCACGGCTGGTACAACAACGATGGCTTTGTCGATGGTATTTCCGGAAGTCCACTGGTTCTCTTCGGCTCCGTCTCCAGTGTCCTATGCATGGGGCTCCTGGCGAAGTATCTAAGGACGAACTTGCCAAAGTACCTGTGGTGGGCCGGCTTGGTGGCCGCCGTCAGCGCTTTCATCCATCCCTTCGAGATCTTTGTCGTTATGGGGGCTGGCGGCCTCGCCCTCCTCATGCGCAGGGATCGGCCCTGGACTCAAACCATCAGAGAAGTGGCGTGCCTGGTGATTCCGGGTATGGCCGGCATGGCGCCATATGTGTACTTGATGTTGCGGCACGCTTGGCTCAGAGAGACCGGCGTACAAAGCCGCTGGATACCGCCCTTCTCTCCCCCGACGCTCCTGCTGATGCTCGGGTTCCCGGCCATGTTGTGCGTGGTCTCCTATGCTTTGCCGCTGAGGAAGCGCTGTGTCACCGATCCTTTGCTCGATGGCTGGTTCGGTGGTGTGCTGGTGGGCCTCTATGTTCCCTGGGTGCCTTGGTCTCACCATCTGCTGGACGGTTTTTTTTATGCGACCGCTATGCTGCTGGTGCGCCAGGCGGCCCGTTGGGATTTTCTTCGGCGCCTTTGGATGGAACGTCCGGTTGCGGTGCGCATATCGATTGGAGTTTGGGTTGTCCTTTCGGTGGCGGCGCACGGGATCTATTTGGCGGATGCCACCGCGGCAGGACGGGTGGCCGGCGGCGGCGGCTCGGCGGTGATGTCAAAGACGGACCAGGCCGTCCTGGCCTGGCTTCGAGAACACGCTGGAGCGAACGACCTGGTTCTCTCGCCCAGATCCAGTGCCGGCTTATTCGCTACGGTCCCCATGCACAGTTTTGCGAGTCACTGGCTATACAGCATCACCTTACTCGAGCAGAAACGCTTGTCGGAGGCGTTTTACCAGGGAGCGTTGGACCTCAGCGCGGCAGACGCTCTGCTTACGGGCTACGGCGTGCGCTACGCAATAATACCGAACGAATCTCCCGCGCAGCGCTACTTTTCCAATCAATCGCCAGTCATCCGAATCGGATCAGACGCGATCTACCGAATGCCGAACGCCGCCATGCGTCCTTTCACTCCGCTCCATCGTTCAAAGATCGGGGAATGATTTTTTTTCGTAGCGCCGGCGGTCTGGGTCTTGCCGCCGGTGTTTTGTGGGTAATCGGTGCCGCTGCCTGGCGCCCGTGGCTTCCGGAACAATGGGAGCCGCGGCCGCCGGGGAGGGGCAAAGGAGAATCCGGCGGGTAGGTTTCTCGACGCGCGCCTGGAACCGAGCAGTACCGCCGCGTAGCCGCGCGATACAATACACAGAGATCGCACGGCCATAAAGGAGCCGCTAGGAATTCTTGCCTAATCCGAGCAAGGGTGCGCGCGGGTGTCTCTGTTGCGGCAAATCTCCCCTTCGGGGAGAATCAACCATTGTCTCCCCCTTCCTGGCCGTTTGCCAAACCGGCGTTTTCCGGGTGCTCAAATTCCTACAGACAGCCGCGTTGTTCTTCACGAGCTTGTCTTGTGAATTGAGAATCCCTTATGACTGCTGTTGAACTGGAAACCGGGCCCATACGACCGGCAATACGTCGGGTCCGCGAACTCGATGGGATACGCGGAACCGCCGTCCTGTTGGTGCTTCTCTACCACGGTCGAGCTTATTTTGGAAATACGGCGCTCGTGTCGATTGCCAGATATGGATGGACCGGCGTCGATTTGTTTTTCGTGCTTTCGGGATTCCTGATCACGGGAATCTTGCTCGAAAGCCGCCAAAATCCGCACTACTACCGTCGCTTTTATGCGCGCCGTGTAGCCCGCATTTGGCCACTCTATCTTGGAATCCTCGCGATTAGCGGTCTCCTGAACCTGCGCTTCCGCGCTAATATCCCTTGGTTATGGTATTTCCTGCTTGTGCAGAATTTCAAGCCGAACGAATGGGGCTTCTGTTTTCTTGCCGTTACGTGGTCGCTTGCCATCGAAGAACAGTTCTACCTATTCTGGCCCACAATAGTGAAAAGACTGCCTTCCCGTTTCCTCGCTGCGCTGTGCATTGCGACCCTGGTTGCTGAACCCATCATCCGGGCAATTGTCTTGCATTACCCGGACTGGCACATTGTTAATGCGAACACTTTTTGTCGCCTGGATGGACTGGCAATGGGGTCCCTGCTGGCCGTGCGTGGCAACCGAGTTTCGCGTCGTCAAGCTTGGGCAGCCTTCCTGGTAGGACTCGTGGCTTCGGCTATATTGATGAATCCGCCGGAATACACCTCCCATACATCCGGATTTCTGCTTAGTGCTCTCGCCTTGTGCTTTGGCGGGTTGGTTGCCTTACGGCCTGGATTCTTTCGGTTTCCGCTGCTTTGCTGGTTCGGAACGATCAGCTATGGCCTGTACTTGATTCATTTCGGCGTCATCGTTCTCGGGCAGCTTGCAGGCCTGTCTATCTGGTGGTGTTATGCTTGGTCGATCGCGCTTGCAGCCGCGTCATGGCGCTATTTTGAAAGGCCAATTCAGCACTTGGTGCGGACAGTTTCCGAGCGACAGTGGGGCGGGGGGACCGGGAGTTAGGCTCCCAGGTCACGAGACTCCGAAGCGTCGATTATCGTCTCAATCGCAGCTTATGCCAGTTTGGTGGCGCCGCTGAGGAATCGATCGATGCCTTGCGCGGCCTTGCGCCCTTCGGCGATGGCCCAGACCACCAGCGATTGGCCGCGGCGCATGTCGCCGGCGGCGAATACTCCGGGCACGTTCGACATGTAATCCGCGTCGGCGGCCACGTTTCCGCGCTGGTCCAGCGCCACGCCGAGTTGTTCGATCATGCCGTTCTTCACGGGGCCGAGGAAGCCCATCGCCAGCAGCACCAGGTCGGCATCGATCGTGAACTCGCTGCCACCGATGGCTTCGAACTTGGGCGGCGCGCCCACTCGCACGGCGTCGAGTTGCTTCACCTGACCTTGCTCGTCGCCGGTGAAACCGGTGGTGGCGACGCCCCAATCGCGCGTGCCGCCCTCTTCATGCGAGGTTTCGACGCGCAGTTGCATCGGCCACAACGGCCACGGCGTGGATGGCGAGCGATCGTCGGGCGGTTTGGGCAGCAGCTCGAATTGGGTGACTGACGCCGCGCCCTGGCGATGGCTCGTCCCCAGGCAATCGGCCCCCGTGTCGCCGCCGCCGATAATGATCACGCGCTTCCCAGTCGCCAGAATGGCTTCGCATTCCGGCACCGTGTCGCCTTCGTTGCGCCGGTTCTGCTGCGGCAGAAACTCCATCGCGAAGTGAATGCCCCGCAAGTTGCGGCCGGGCACGTTGAGGTCGCGCGGGTGTTCGGCGCCGCCGGCCAGCAGGATGGCGTCGAACTCCTTGCGCAGATCCTCTACCGGTACATTGCCACCGACGTGCGCGTTGGTCTCGAACGCCACGCCTTCGCCGCGCATCTGCTCCAGGCGCCGGTCGATGAGGTGCTTTTCCATTTTGAAATTGGGGATGCCGTAGCGCAGCAGGCCGCCGATGCGGTCGTTCTTTTCAAACACGGTGACGGCGTGGCCGGCGCGCGCCAGTTGCTGCGCCGCCGCCAGTCCGGCCGGGCCCGATCCCACCACCGCCACCCGCTTGCCGGTCTTGACGGCGGCCGGTTCCGGCAGGATGAAGCCCTCTTCGAAGCCGCGATCGACGATCGAGCGTTCGATCTGCTTGATCGTCACCGGCGGCTCGTTGATGCCCAGCACGCACGACGCTTCGCACGGCGCCGGGCAAATGCGGCCGGTGAATTCGGGGAAATTGTTGGTCGAGTGCAATTGCCGCACGGCGTCGCGCCAGCGGCCATGGTAGATGAAGTCGTTCCAATCGGGGATGAGATTGGTGAGCGGGCAACCGGTGTGGCAGAAAGGCACCCCGCAATCCATGCAGCGCGCGGCCTGGCTGCGCAGGTTCGGTTCCGGGAAGGGGCGATAGATTTCAAACCAGTCTTTGATGCGCTCGGCCGGCGGACGGCGCTCGGCCACTTCGCGCGTGTACTCCATGAACCCGGTTGTTTTTCCCATTTCGACTCCGTTTTTAATCCATCGGCAAAATCACCGGCGGCCAAGACCGCCGGCGTTACCGGCCTACGCCGCGGCGGCGGTTTCGCGGCGGATGCCCAGCACGCGTTTGTATTCGTGCGGGAATACTTTGACGAACTTGGGCACCATCTGCTCCCAGTTTTCCAGTATCCATGTGCCGCGCGGGCTGGCGGTCGCCTCGACGTGGCGATAGATCAGCCCATGCAGCAGGCCGGCATCGGCTTCGCCCACGCTTTCCAGGTCCACCGCCGCGGTATTGCAGCGCTTCTCGGCGAAATCGCCCTTCTCATCGAGGACGTAGGCAATCCCGCCGCTCATGCCGGCGGCGAAATTGCGCCCTACCTTGCCCAGCACCACCACCAGGCCATTGGTCATGTACTCGCAGCCGTGATCGCCCAGGCCTTCCACCACCGCGGTGGCGCCGGAGTTGCGCACGGCGAAGCGCTCGCCGGCCATGCCGTTGAGAAACGCTTCCCCGCTGGTGGCGCCATACAGGGCCACGTTGCCAATCACGATGTTTTCTTCCGGCAGGAAGTGGGAGGCGCGCGGCGGATAGACGATCAACTTGCCGCCGGAGAGGCCCTTACCGACGTAATCGTTGGCGTCGCCTTCGAGCTCGAGCGTCACCCCGTGGGCCAGAAACGCGCCGAAGCTCTGCCCGGCCGAACCGGTGAACTGGAAGTGAATGGTGCCGTCGGGCAAGCCGGCCGAACCGTGCCGGCGCGCGATTTCGCCCGAGAGCATGGCGCCCACCGTGCGGTGAATATTGCGGATGGGAAGCTTGATGACGATGGGCGCGCCGCCCTCGATGGTCTCGCGGGCGTGATCGATCAGCTTGTAATCGAGCGCCTGGTCGAGCCCGTGGTCCTGCGCTTGTACGCAGCGCCGCGCGATGCGCAGCGGCACCTGCGGGTTGTGCAGCAGCATCGACAAGTCCAGGCCCTTGGCCTTCCAGTGGTCCAGCGCCGCGCGCGTCTCCAGCATGTCCACCCGGCCCACCATTTCGTCGAAGGTGCGGAAGCCCATCTGCGCCATGTAGCCGCGCACCTGCTCGGCGAGATAGAAGAAGAAGTTGATGACGTGCTCCGGCGTGCCGCGGAACTTGGCGCGCAACGCAGGGTCCTGCGTGGCCACGCCCACCGGGCAGGTGTTGAGGTGGCACTTGCGCATCATGATGCAGCCCAGCGCCACCAGCGGCGCGGTCGAGAAGCCGAACTCCTCGGCGCCGAGCAGAGCGGCGATAACCACGTCGCGGCCGGTTTGCAGCTTGCCATCGGTCTGCACGCGGATGCGGCCGCGCAGATCGTTGAGCACCAGCACCTGGTGCGTTTCGGCCAGGCCCAGCTCCCACGGTATGCCGGCATGGCGGATGCTGCTGAGCGGGGAAGCGCCAGTGCCGCCCGAATCGCCGGCGATCAGCACTACGTCGGCATGCGCCTTGGCCACGCCGGCCGCCACCGTGCCCACCCCCACTTCGGCCACCAGTTTGACCGCGATGCGCGCTTTCGGGTTGACGTTCTTGAGATCGTAAATCAACTGCGCCAGGTCTTCGATGGAATAGATGTCGTGGTGCGGCGGCGGCGAAATCAATCCCACCCCCGGAATCGAGTGGCGCACGCGCGCGATCGTTTCATCCACCTTGTGGCCCGGAAGCTGGCCGCCTTCGCCGGGCTTGGCGCCCTGCGCCATCTTGATCTGCAATTCGTCGGCGTTGACCAGGTAATTGGCGGTGACGCCGAAGCGGCCGGAAGCCACCTGCTTGATGGCGGAGCGCCGCCCGTCTCCGAAGCGCTCCTCGTCCTCGCCGCCCTCCCCGGTGTTCGATTTGCCGCCGATGCGGTTCATCGCAATGGCCAGCGTTTCGTGGGCCTCTTTCGAAATCGAGCCGAACGACATGGCGCCGGTGGCGAACCGCTTGACGATGGAAGACACCGGCTCCACCTCCTCGATCGGAACCGGCTCGTCCGCCTTCTTGATTTCGAGCAGCCCGCGCAACGTGGTGAGCTGGTGGTTCTGCCGGTCGATCAGCTCCGTGTATTCCTGGAAGGTGGCGAAGCTCTCCTGTCGCACCGCGTGCTGCAACTTGACGATGGTCTGCGGATTGAA
>Ga0208820_1001494_pt1 | contig 12924 bp, 8 predicted proteins | sample June2015DPH_16_5_FD_184713 | JGI IMG/M metagenome (GOLD analysis project Ga0208820, IMG submission 184713) | Peatland microbial communities from SPRUCE experiment site at the Marcell Experimental Forest, Minnesota, USA - June2015DPH_16_40... | ecosystem: Environmental > Terrestrial > Soil >...
GAATCGAAGCCACATCCGGCTGATATAACTCCGCCTTTACCCACACGCTGCTTAGGTCGGAGAGCGTGTACAGCGATTCTCCCGCGCTCACATACTGCCCTTCAGTTACTTTTCGTTCGGTCACGACGCCGCTGGCGGGCGAATAGATGGGCAGGTCAATTTGCGGCTTCGAGGAACTGGCAATGCCTTCGATCTGCTGTGGGGTCACTCCCCAAAGTTCGAGCCGCCTGCGGCTGGCGGCGACAAGGTCCTCCGCTCCGGAGATTGCCTGCGACTCGGCGCCAGAGCCAAGACGCTTGCGGTTTTCCAAGGCAAGCCTGTATTCCTCAGCCGTACTAAAGATGTCCGGGCTGTAGATGAGGGCGATCTCCTGCCCCCGTTGCACTGCCTGCCCAGTGAAATCCACGAACAGCTTGTCAATGCGTCCACTGACGCGGGCGCTGATGGACGTGAGTCCCGTCTCCGGCTGCTCAACCTGAGCAACCGTGCTTAAGGTTCTTCGGAGATTCCGGCGCTGAGCCTCAACCGTCTGCACGCCGATCTGCTGCTGCTCCTGCCCGGTCAATTGCACAGCGGAAGCGGTCTCACTAACTCCGCTTTCGGCCACTTGGGAAGGTGGGTCAGGTTCGCTCTCTCTTGCCTGAACAACTGTGACCGCATCAACTTTGCCTGCTCCGCCACGCAAATGACGGCTGACGCCGTAGAACACGGCAGCCAAAAGCATTCCAAACAACATTCCAGTCATCACGAACTGCTTTTCACGCTTGGTCATCGCGGCACCTCCAGGGACAAATGTGAAGCATCAGATTTGGGCTCTGGCTTCGACGGCGAACCTGACTGCCGATTCAAGGGAACGCCCGTTGCGCGTTCAAGATCAGCCAGATTCGATTCCAGATCGGAAGCAAAGCGGTAGTAGTTCAGTTCCATGTCCAAAGTCGTATTCTGGCTGTCGAGAAGATTTAGAAAGTCGGTGCGATCTGCCTGATAGGCGCTCACCGCTGCCTTCAGGGAGGCTTGCGCTTGTGGGCGCAGTGTATTTCGGTAGAGGTCTACGAGGCGCTTGGCGGACTGCGCCCGGATCAGAGCCTCCTGAATTTCTTGAAAGACCAGCGCCCGCCGGTAGTCGTATTCGGCTTGCTTCTCGGTTACGGTGGCTTGCGATTCGGCAATCTCAGCATCGTGACGGCCTCGGTTTAGCCATGGAAGTGTGACCGAGAGTTCCGCCATGTAGGTGTTGCGGTATCGCGCACCGTCTGGCATCAGCATGTATCCCGCGCTGAGGTTGTAATCGGGCGAGTAGCCTTTTTCCGCGAGTTTCACCTGTGCCTCGCCCTGATGAATCGCCGAGGACGCTGCCGCAAGACCCGGTCGGTTGTTTAGGGCAAGCCGCTCAAGCTCCAAGAGTGATGGCAAAGTATCGGGAGGCGCGTATTGTCCTTCGACCGCAATGGGCGATGCGGGATCGCGTCCCAGAAGCGTATTGAGGCGCGAACTTGCCATGTTGCCTTCCTGCTGCAGCATGACAAGGTGCTCGACCAGTTTCGAGAGGGCAATCTGTGCCTTGAGCACATCTTGTTGGGGCACTTTGCCCACCACGTACTTGATGCGAGCTTCCTCTAGTGCTTGTTGCGCGAGTGCGGCCTGCTGGTCGTGGAGCAACAATTCGTCCTGATTGCGGAGCAGGTCGTAGAACGCCTTTCGTACCTGAGCGGCGACTTCGAGCTTCTCGTCTTCCAATTCTGCTTTCGCAATTTCGCTTTGTTCCCCGGCAACATCCGCCCGCAATGCCCGTTTGCCCGGCCCCGGCAGAGCTTGGTTGACCATGAACATGTGCTGGGTCTGGTTCAAGTCCCACGGGCGCTGGAGGGGCGTGCCCCAGCCGCGATACATGAAAGCTGGATCTTCGCGCGACCCCGCAGCTCTAGTCTTCGCTTCAACAATCGCGATTCGACGGGACATGAGACGGATTTCAGGATTGCTGGATAGGGCAGCCGATTCCAACTCCGCTAAGCTCATCGGCGGCGAGGAGCTGCGAGGGTGCTGGTGCTCCTGCTCCAACAGGTTTGCCATTCCTTCAAGAGGATCGAAACTGGAAGAATCCGCCGCATTCGCGAGCACGGACATCAGCAAACTCGATAAAAGGATGAGAATCTTGATCGTTTTCATTAACTCCTCCGCAACAAGACAGACCTTCAGACGAAACCCTGTCGGACACCCATAGGGGCGCCCAGATCAAGACGAAGCTTGACCTTGGACAAGGCATTGAGTAGGGGCGATGGAAGCGGTCTAGATTCTCAGAATGGAAATGGACGAGAACTGCGGGTCAGGTGGTGGAGAATGCAGGTCGATAGTCAACAGTGCTCGCGTTGTCACGGGGAGCGCAAGTGTTGCTTGGATGGCCGAGTGAGCAATCGCCACGCGTCGATTCGGAAGCGAAGAGCTTGCCTGAATCAGGGCATTATGGCGACCTTGAACTTGGCAGCACGAATGGTTCGCGGGCATTGTGGTCTGCCCGCAGTGCTGGGCCATGTGATGACAGCAATCCCGATCGGCGGGAGTAGGCGTGACTCCGGGGAGCACACAGGCGACAGCAGGAGACGCCACCCACAGCAGCACGATGCCGACTAAAACAAGTGCTCGAACTCGGCTCACGCAGATCATTATACCTTCCTATGATCCGATGTTCGATAGCCGAGGGTCTGTGACCAGAGTCACAGCTTGCCGTGTCCGGTGCCGTGTCCGGGATGTGCTGGGGGCATGGGCATGAGTGGTCCGAAGGTATACCCGCAGGTGACAACATGGCCGATGTTCCTGCCGACGATTTTCGCTGGGCGGATGTGGATATTGACCAGCGCCTCCCCCAAGATTTGTTTCGTGGCTTTGAGCGTGGCAGTTTGGGCGGGCACAGTACGACCGCGACGCTCATCGCTCGTCGCTCCTGGCTCCTCGCTCCGCGCCCAGCCCAATGTGCCCGTGCTACGCGGCCTGCGCCAGCGCTTTGTACTCATCGTCGGATCGCGTGGGGAGCAGCACCCAGAGCGTGTAGATGCCGAGGGCAGTGCCGATCGGAACGTTGAGCAGCGCCACGAAGCCCACCACCAGGGCGACGATTCGTGCCCACTCCTGCCGCTGCAGCAAACCCCAACCGGCGATGAAGCCGGCCGCGGCTTTCGCCAGGATCAACCATCCGACAAAGCTGATAAGAGGCCGCAGCCAGACGGTGACTTCAGGCGGCGGGCCGTTGCGAATATGGATCACGTGGCCGAAGATCACCTGGGCGACAACGATCACGACCACTCCTGCAACCACGTGCAATGCCGAGTACGCTATCCAGAGAATGCCCACCAGTCGGACATGCTCGCGGACCCGGCTACGCTGAAGCTCGACGAGTCCAAGCACGGGTTTGCCGCAGCGTCCGCAGCGTGAATCGCCCGATTGCAACTGCGCACCGCATTGATCGCAAAACATCGCTTGTCCTCCAAGGCTAAACAAATTCTGTCCTGTGGATGATACGGATAGGAGCATTCAACAGTTGCAAGAGACTCTTTTGGTCCAAACAAAAAGGCCACCCGGCAACTTGGGCGGCCTTTTCTTTCAAGGGAGAATAGTTCCAACGGAGGTTTCCATCCATCAGAGCTTTCTGCGGGAATCTTATGAGCCTCAAAAGCACAGTGTCAAGCAAAATTTTCGACTTAAATAGTCTTATTTTCAATAACTTACAAGATGCGTCCACAAGTCAGCAAACGGGATCAAAATGGAGTAAATATCCTTCTTTTCGACGCTAACGACATTCGATTGAGTCACTTACCGCTCCCGAGGTAGCGGCCGGGGGGCGTCTTCCAGGTGCAGCGAGATGATTTCCATGGCCTCGCGGCGATCGAAGACGGAGTCGGGAAAAAACCGTTTTACGAGCACTCGCAAGCCACCAAACGCAATCCCGGCAACCAGCGCCAGGCCGACCACAATTCCGCAGAGAAGAATCGCGTTGAACAGAAAGTTTGCCAGATTGTCTTTCTTGGTCACGTAGGTGTTTTCATTCCACGTGACATCGGCCTCGTAGCTGATCGACGACATCAGCGATCGGGCTTCGCTTTTTGAAAGGGGGCCGGACGCGATCACGAGGATCGGGCCGGTGCGCGTATCGAAGAACGGGCCCACATCAAGAATCGGCACAACCCCCGGTTGCTGCTGGGTGACCTGGTGCGAGGCATCAATCTGGCGCAGCCGTTCCGCGGCAATCTGCGGCGTGGGATATTCGATCAGCATCAGGGTGGAATCGCCCGCGTTCACCGCATATTTGCCAATCACGACTTCCGCGCCCGACTTGAAATCTACCATCGAAGTGGGCAGCGGCGATCCGACCCGATCAAGCGTCACCGGACCCAGAATGTACTTCGTCGTGTTCTTCTCCAGATTCTTCTCGGAACTTCTGTCCGAACTACCAGCCAAAGTCCGCTTCGGAAGATACGCGGGCAGCGAAGGCGGCTTGTTCTTGCCGCCCACAGCTTGCGGCAGCAGCCCAGCCAGTTGCCGCAGTTGCGCCGCCGACATCACACTCATTCGGTCGAACACCGCATCCACCAGTACATTCCCCTGATAGAACAGCACGCGGTTATTCAGAAAAGCCGCCTGCCCGCCGATGGTTTCCTCCTCCATCTCGGGAGAATAGTAGTAGGTGAAGGCGCCGTAAGCGCCGCTGGCATCTTCAAAGACCGCGGCTCGAATCGTCAGATTGCGGCCGTCGTCGCGAGAGTAGGCCGCCTTCTCCAAACGCACGAAGCCGTACTCCTTCAGAACCGGCGCATTGACCGCATCAGCGGACGCGGGATCGTCGCTCCTGGCAACCACGCCTTTCACCTGCCAGCCGGCAAACTCGGGAGGAAGGACAGGGGACGAAGAAACAGCGGCGGGAGACGCTGCATCCGGCGCAGGCGGCTCGGCAGCAAGGGGCTCAGCACAAAAAAGGCAACCAAAAAGAAAGATAAAGACCACGGAGTGCTGTAGCGGGAATTTCATTCGAAAAGAGGCGCACCTGTGCTACGAGATTAGACTACCGTCAGCCCAAGAAAGTTTCCACCCGCAAGCCGCCAACTGCACCCTCGGCTCCTCAACATCCCCCGCATTTAGGGCAGACCACACGCGGGTTAGGCGCCCGCATCAGGCCAGTGGATAATCGCCTGTCCCGCCCCATTTGTTCCCGAGAATATTTATTTTCGACCCGGTTTTCCTGCTGTGTCCTCATACTTCCACAGGCGGCAAGGGTGCATAATGCCGGTGCTTGGCGCAGCGACGTTTCATCGGCAGGAAGTTTGAAGCGTTGAGGGTGAAATCGCGATCCTACGACCAGCGACTGGTGGGCACTACTTCAGGGAAGCACAGCGAAATTAGTCATATTCCGAGTTTTAGAGAAATGCGGTCTAATTTCGGCATAGTCTGCACATTGTCTGCACATTGGAGAGGGAGCATGAAATCAGCGGATCTGGCGAGAAAATTGTGGCGAAGCGAAGAGGGTCAGGACATCGCCGAGTATGCGGTGATGCTCGCGGTGATCCTGGTGATCGTCATTGGAACCGTCCGTCTGATCGGCGGGAATGCGAATAATGTGTTCTCCTCGGTTGCCAGCAGCATCTCGCAATAAGCGGCGGTGCCCTTTGCCCTATCAAGCAGTTTAGCGGAGCTGTCGACTCAGTTCAATGGGGCGACACGTAACGCCCCCACAGGTCATTTCGCCGGACGACTGTCGAACCGGCGATTTCACTAACGATCCCGTTGTTGGTGACATTGCCCGGAGCACCCCCCGACATCCCAATCCTGAACGGCGATGCGTGGGTAGATAGACGACCATGACGACGATGGAGGATAATCTGACGCTGGAGGATAATTTAATGAACGGACTTAGAATCCTTGCGTTAGCTGCTGTTGCTGGAATCTGCTTCATGGCAACTACTCCCAAAACACAGGCTCAGGTGGGCGTCGAGATCGGAGTTGCGCCTGTGTGTCCCTACGGGTACTACGATGTCCCGCCGTACGACTGCGCCCCCTACGGCTACTACCACTCGGAATGGTTTAGGGGTGGCGTCTTCATTGGTGCTGGCCCGTGGTTTCATGGCGGTGACAACTTCCGTGGCCACGTAAATAACCGTTTCCATCCTGAGCATGGCTATAACGGCCCAAGGCCAAACCGTGGCGACAAACCCGAACCGGGAAAGCGTCTCGATAAGGTTGCCCACTTCAAAGGAAATGAAGTGCGCGATGGACGCGGCCACGCAGTAGGCAAAAAATAATTGATACCAGCCGGGTGCCCACTCGTTCGTCCTTTGCGAACGAGTGGGCCTTGACCGCTCCGCGCTCCCAATCGCCAATTACAAATCTTCGGCCCCCACCGCATCTCGGCGGCGAAGAGCTCGACTCTGCATCACAAATACTTAGCCCCCGGATAGCACCACAATCGCCGAAGTGCTCTGCTCCGGCTCCAGCAAGAATCCCGAAGTCAGCCGCACGCCCATGAACCTTGTCAGAATTCTCCTGCGTCAGCTCAGTGGGGTCGCGACATCGACATGGCCTTCTGGAAATCGTCCGCGGTGGTGCGATAACAGGGCAGCACTGCGTTCATGTCGGCGGAACGCAACGCTGCTGGGAGCTTTGGGTACTCTGTGGCTGGACCAGTTGGATCGGTGTGAGCTTGAATTACCTGCCCCAATGACTCGTCACAGCTCGGATCCGGGGTTACGCGCAGCTTGATTACCCGCGGCGGCAGGTTGTTGAGATCATATTCAGACAGCCGCCGTTGATAGGGAAGAAATTCATAAACCAGCTTTATAAGTTGCAGTTGGTCCTTGCCGACCCGTCGCCTGGCGACGAAGACTTCGAAATTGGAAAAGAAGGAGGTACCCGGCGCGGCAAAGACCACGCCAAGGAAACCGAGAGGCAACTCCTCGACGACCGGGGGATCCGAAGAGGCGTCCATCGGCAGGGGATCCATTGGCTCTAAGATTTTTCTCGCGCCAGAGTCCATTGGCTCTAAGATTTTTCTCGCGCCAGAGTTTCCTGCACTCTCAACTGCTGAAGGAGGCGTCACGGTAGGTGAGCCATCCAAGCGTCCCCTCCCGCCCGAGTGGCCGGCACTCTCAACGGATGGAGGAGGCGGCACGACTTCCGAACCCGCACCGGAAAGCGAGGCCAACCTCGTACCTCCAGCAGGGCCGCCTGAGCCTTCGACGGATGGAGGAGGCGGCACGATCTGTGAGCCATTTCCGGACCCATTTCCGGACAACGAGCCTAAGCGTCCCCGCGCGCCCGAGTGGCCCGCACCCTCGACGGATGGGGGAGGCGGGACAACTTCCGAACCGGAAATCGAGCCCAACCTCGTACCTCCAGCCGAGTTGCCTGCGCTCTGAACCGAAGGAGGCGGCGGTACCACTTGCGAACCCGCACCAGCCATCGCACCCAACCGTGCATCTCCCGCAGCATTGCGCGCAGTCTGAACCAACGGGGGAGGGGGTACGATATTTGGCCCCGCGCCCGACAATGAATTCAACCCTGAACCCACCCGCCCGGCTCTCGCCGAGTTGCCGGCGCTCTGCACCGATGGAGGAGGCGGCACAACTCGCAAGCCACCCGTATTAGGCGCTTTCATAGCCCGTCCTGCGGAAGACCCCCCAAGCTCGGGTGCCGGAGCAACTGCAGAAGCTTGAGGCAGTGCCAGCCGGCGAGCTTTAGCTTGGTCAACGTCTTTGTCAACCTCGGGCGGCGGAGCCACCACGCCAGACGGTCCCGCCAGCGCGTTCCGCCGCGGGCCCGCGGTGGCTGAGAAGGGCACCATGGGTGTAACCGCATGGGAGCCCAAGAAACTCGGCAGCCTGGCCGTAGCCTGCTTGATGTCAGGTGGTGTGACGATGCTCGGTTTTTGCTGCGGCATCACTGGCATCGCCGATTGATGTGGCGGTTTGCGTGGCGACGCATGTTTCGGTCGCGACCGAGCCCCGACGCTCGTCACTCTGCTCTCAGCTGCTGGAAAGGACTGCCTAAGTGGGTAGTAGGTGATAGACCTGTGGACCGCATTTTGCTGCGGGAAAAGTTTTACCGGCGCCCATACTCTGGATTGGCCCCATACGAACAAAATCAGCAGCAGCAAATGGCATAGCATGGACTCCATGAACGAGGACCAGCGGGCCCCGGAGGGGACGAACACGTCGTCCCAGAAAGGTGCAGGGCGTGAGGTGATAGGGACCTGCGGGACTGGGCGCGACAGGAGCAGGTCCGCCAAATTGCGGAAGAACACACGATGGCGAGGTTCCAGTTCGGTCAGCAGCCGGAGACGGGGCGCGGGCGCTGAGCGCTGAACTCTCTGAATTGCAATCAAAACCCCGGGGGCTTTGTCCATTAATACTCGCTGGAGGGGGGAGGAAAACTATTCCCGATTATAGCGCCATTTCAGAGCAAGCGGCGGGTAACCACGGTCACTGCATGGCGGTGCGATCGGTGGGGTTGTTTAAGGACGGGTGAAATGAGGAGAATGAGGGAGGATGTTCGACAGGTCTCTCTCTCCGCCGCAGAAACGCTGCTCCCGCACGCTGCTCCCGTACGTCCTCCCGCAGGTTCGCGGGAGGAGCCGGGAAAGAAACAGAGTTGCGAAGCTAGAAGCTGAACTTGACGGCCAACTGAATGCCGCGCGGACCTCCGCCGCCCAGGAACGGGTTGCCGATGCCTACGTCGCCAGTGGCGACGATATGATAGGCGCCGTTGCCGACTTCGCGGCCATTGGCAGGAGGAGCAAACCCGCACGCGCAACCCTTGGTACCGTCAGGGTAGACCTTTAGCGGCGAAATAGAATTCGCTGCCGGGTCGGCGATAAATGCCGGCAGCACCGGATTGGAGAAGTTGGGATGGTTCAGGATATTGAAGAAGTCGGCGCGTAGTTGCATTGTGAGGTGCTCAGCAAGGACCGTATCTTTGTAGATGGCGAGATCCCACTGTTTAAACGTGGGGCCGACGAGGGCATTGCGTCCCAAGTTTCCATAGTGACGGGTACCGGGCGTGCAGTCGCTCGCGAAACCGGTGTACGTAGCGAGGCTGACCCCCGACGTGTCGCACGGCATAGCGAACGAACTCAACTGAAGGAAGTTAGCGGGATTTTTCTTGTCGTAGACGATGGGTCCGACGACATCCGGACGGTCGAAACCGCCTCCGCCACCGCTGTAATCGTCCTCGTAGTTGTAATTGAGAGTGAACGGCTGTCCGCTCTGCAGGGTCAGAGAGCTATCGGCTCCCCATCCGCTCTTCAATCTCGCCAGGCTGCCACCCCTTTTCGGAAAGGCATAGCTGGCGATCCAGACAAAGCGATTGGGGATGTTGAAGTTCGAGGGCCCCTTTTCCAACTGCGGCCTGGTGCTGTTCTGGGGCTGGGCGGCATTGACCACGAAGTCCTCGCCGTCGCTCGAATTGTCCAGGGACTTCGACCAAACGTAGTTCACGTTTGAGGTGAAACCGTGATAGTTCGTCACGCGCAGGCTGGTTTGGAGGGAGTGATAGTTGGACTGTCCGGTAGAGTTCTCCTGGAAGATGTAAACCGAGCCAGCGGGGTTACCGTAATTTCGTGGTACGGCAAAATCCAAAACGCAGTAATTAGGAGAATTGGCGACAGGCACACCGTTCACTGTGCAGCCCGGTATGACTTTCGCGTACGCAATATCCTGTGCCGTAATAGTCTGCTGATTGGGCTGATTGATATCGAAGAAGCGGAACAAACGGTGCCCTTGGGACCCAACATAACCCACCTGCAGCGTGATCTTGTTGGAGATCTGGCGCTGAATATTGATGTTGTAGTTCTCCATGTAGGGGGTTTTGATATTGCGGTCAAAGGAGAAAATATCGCATTCGTTGACGGGGCCGCAGCTCGGAGTGCCAAAGAACGGCGTGTTGGGAATGTAGACTCCGTTGGCGTCAGTCGCATTGGGATTGATAAGCGCCATCTGGACCGGGTCCGGTCCGATGTTGTTGTACGCTGGCCCAGGAGCATAGAAGGTCGGGTAGGGTAGGTGGCCCAGCATCATGTCTTGTGAGAAGGCGTCGAAGAACAGGCCATACCCGGCGCGGATCACCGTGGTTCCCTTGCCAGTCATGTCCCACACGATGCTGGCGCGGGGCGAGAAGTCTTTCTTGTCGGGATTGTAGAGGTCGGAGAGTCCGCCCGACGCCACCTGAATCAGGCTCCCCGCCGAAGATGAGGTCGGAACAAAGTCGGAGAACAAGTGACTCCGCTCCGCGACCACGCCATAGTAATCCCAGCGCAGCCCATAGTTGAGAACCAAGTGCGGGGTCACGTGGTAGGCGTCCTGAAAATAGAACCCGAAACCGTTCTGATAAGTGTGGCGCCGGGTGTAGCCGGTGTAGTCGAAGGCCCCGAATTCCGACGTCTGGGGAATCATTTGCAACATGTCATCGAGCGTGCTGAATCTGATTCGGCCGCGCGAATACTTGTCGAAAATCTGCTCCACGCTGGTACGGTGGAACTCGCCACCGAACTTGAGGTTGTGTTTGTTGATCTTCCAGGAGAGGCTGTCGATGGCCTGAGTGTTCGTGTCCACGCGCTGCCGGGGATCTCCGGAAGTTGCGCCGAGCTGAGAAAAGAAGCCTGCGGCGCCCGTTGCATTCGGAGACAAAATAATGTCCGGCAGACCGGAGGAGTTGCAGTTCGCGAACGTCACAGGAACGTCGCAGAATCCGATGCTACTTGGGTTGAAGTTTCTATCCTGCGGGAAAAAGCCTTCGGCGAAGCGGTTCCAGCCGAAGCGCACTTCGTTCACCTTCGTCGTCGAGAGCACGCTGACCAGGGAGAGGGAGACGAGCTGTACCCGCGTCGGCGTAACGGTATCAAATCCGGGCAGTTGACCGCCGGTGGCGTTGAGGGCCAGAGGGAACTGCTGGGTACTGTCGCCGAAGAAGTAGCGGCCGCTCACGTTATTCTTGCCGTTGAAGCTGTGATCGATTTTCGCGATGAAGCTGCTGAGGTTGTTGAATGACGGAGCGCTGGCGATGTAATCCGGAGCAAAGTCGTTATTGGCATTGAAGCAGCCAAAGTTGTTGGAGGTGATTCCCGGAATATAGTTCTGCGGGTTGTGCGGATAGACATTGACCAGATCCCGCCCGATAGAGGTGACCTTGCTGCCCAGCGCCGCTTCGGTAGCGTATATCTGAGAGAGCGTCGGGACGCAGTCCACCGACACGACTCCCACGCTTTCGCGCTGGCCTTCGTAGTCGAGGAAGAAGAAAGTCTTGTCTTTGACGATGGGCCCGCCGATCGAGCCGCCAAACTGATTGTTGTGGAATGGCGCCTTGGGGAATTGCGACCCGTCAAAATAGTTGCGGGCATCGAGCGCATTGTTCCGGAAGTACTCAAAGAAATCGCCGTGCACGGCGTTAGCGCCGCTCTTGGTGACGATGTTGACCACAGCGCCGGCGTTGCGACCGTACTCCGGTTCGAAGTTGGAGAGCACGCGCATATCGGACACGGCATCAATGGGAAGGATTGCCGACGGCGTGGCGAACACGCCGCCCTGGTTGATGGCAGGGTCGTTGCGATAGCCGTCGTTCATGTCGGTGCCATCGAGCAGGTAATTATTGGAGCGTCCGCGCGCCCCGTTCATGGAGAATTCGCCAAACGATCCCGGCGAGTCGGTGATCTGGTCGGGCGAACCTGCGACGCCGGGATTCAAGAAGATCAACTTGGTGTAATCGCGGCCGTTGATGGGCAGGTCTTCAACTCCCTTGCTGGTCAACACACCGCCCAGGTCATTGGATTGGGTTTCAATCTGCGGAAGGTCTCCGCCGGAGACCTCAATCGTCTGCGTGACCTGGCCGGTTTTCAACTGCGTGTCCACACGACGCTCGGTAGCCACGTCCACTGCGACGTTGTTGGTGACTGCGGTTTGGAAGCCAGTCAGGGTTACGGAGACAGAGTATGTGCCGATGGGCAATTCGGACACGCTGTAACTGCCGTCGCCGCTGGTTACGGTCGAACGTTCCAGGCCAGTGGCAAGGTTGCGCACTTTGACGGTCGCTCCGGCCACGAATGCTCCGGAGGGGTCGGTCACGGAGCCAAGGATTGTTCCACGGAAGGTTTGGCCCACGAGCAGGGCCGTCGAAAGCAGAAGGAACACCACCAATAAATGCAGTTTCATTCCTGGTCCTCCTTAAGTCGCGGGCACTGGAATGGACCCATGCTCCGCAAGCAGCAAATACAGTTCCACTTCAGAACGCGGCATTATAAACCAGTGTGCGCGCCAGGTCCGTGTCGAACCTCACAAGAGGAAGTTCGTGGCCGGCAGCGTGCCGGCCGGTCCATCGCGTCGCATGATGATCGCCGGCAGTTTCTTCGGCGTCGGTCAGGGGTAGCTTGCGCATCCCGAGATCGTCGATGATGAGCAAGGGCACCGTTTCCAGGAGCTCCATGCGCTCCTTCGGGTGTGCATTCGGGGTCGTTTGAGCGAGTTCATTAAGCGGCGTGTGGGTTTCGCGAACGGCGCCAAATCGCTGGCGAACTCTCCACCTTCCCGACAAGAATTGTACAAACTGGTGACACCGCGTTGACAACTGCCCGCCGCTGTGGAACTAGCATTCGGCTGCAAACCGGATGGGAAAAAGTATGGTTCAAGCGTCGTGCGCTCCGCGACTTACTTGCTCTCCACTCCGGCCCCACAATCCTTAAGGAGGATCCTGTATGCAGCGTCACAAGATTGCTTTCACAATTTGCCTCGGGCTTGCCGTAACGCTCTTTTCGAGCGCAGCCCTGGCGCAGTATCAACTTACGAATCTGGATTCGAATCAGGCAAAAACGGCCAAGTTCATGGATCCGCTGCAGGTGAACGGCTGGGGACTTGCTCGCAGCTCGGGAAGCCCCTTCTGGGTCAGCGATCAAGGCTCCGG
>Ga0208820_1001505_pt1 | contig 12874 bp, 8 predicted proteins | sample June2015DPH_16_5_FD_184713 | JGI IMG/M metagenome (GOLD analysis project Ga0208820, IMG submission 184713) | Peatland microbial communities from SPRUCE experiment site at the Marcell Experimental Forest, Minnesota, USA - June2015DPH_16_40... | ecosystem: Environmental > Terrestrial > Soil >...
GTTCCATGGCCGCCATTTTTTCCACGGCGATGGATACGGGCAGAGCGCCGTGGACCTCCATCCGGCCAATCTCCGCGATTTGGCCGTTCTCTTCCAAGGCAAATAATTCTTCCAGCACTTCGTCGAATTGCTCTTCGTCGGCCATGGCAAAAACTTCCTGGGCGGCGATTTTTCCGTGATGCAATTCGATGCGGCGGTCGGCCAGGCGCGCTACCACGGGATCGTGCGTCACCATGACGATGGTGCGTCCCTGCTGGTGTAGTTCGCGGAGCAGGCGCAGAACGATTTCTTCGTTGACGGCGTCGAGGTTGCCGGTGGGTTCGTCGGCGAGCACGATTTTGGGATCGTTGATGAGGGCGCGGGCGATGCAGACGCGCTGCTGCTCGCCTCCGGAGAGCTGCGAGGGCAAGTGACCGGCGCGGTCTTTAAGGCCGACGCGATCGAGAGCTTCGAGCGCTTCCTTTTCGTCGGTCATGCTGTGGAAGTACTGCGCGAGCATGACGTTCTCGACGGCGGTGAGATACGGGATCATGTGGAATTGCTGGAAGACGAAGCCGATGGTTTCGGCGCGGACATGGTTGAGGTCGGAGGCGCTGAGGTTGGCGACGTTTTGCCCGTCCAGCCAGATTTCGCCGCTGGTCGGGCGGTCGAGGCATCCGATGAGATTGACCATGGTGCTCTTGCCGGAGCCCGAGGGGCCCATCATGGCAACCCACTCGCCGGGCTCGATGGAGAGAGAGATGTCGTCGAGCGCTTTAATAAGGCCGCCATTGTTTTCTTCTTCTCTGGCGGGATAGCTCTTGGTGACGTTCTTGAGTTGGATCATCCTGATCTTTCCTTAGGTAGCAAGTCATTGAATCATTTAGTCATTGAATCATTTAGTCATTGAATCATTTAGTCATTGAAACATTTTTAGGCATTGAATCATTTAGTCATTGAAACATTGACTCAATACCTCAATGATTCAATGACTCAATCGCATTCCCCTACTCTCCCCTCAGAATAATAGCTGGTTGCACGCGGCGCAGCAGCTCGATGGGCAGGATGGCCGAGATGAGGGCTACGGCTACACTGCCGGCTAGAATGTACGGGAACACGCCGAAGCGCGGGACGACGGGCGCGTGAAAGTTGACTCGTCCGATCCAGGCAGCGACGCCGATGCCGATGAAGAAGCCGAGAATCGCGCCGACTACACCCAGGGCCGCAGCTTCAGCCGCGAAGAATCCGTTGATCAGACGTTCGGACGCGCCCAGGGCTTTCATGATGGCGAAGTCGCGGCGGCGGTCAAAGACCCAGCCAATGAGCGTGGCGAGGACGCAGAGCGCGGAAGTGAGCACAACCAGCGTGGCGGAAGCGGAGAGAGTGGCGCGCGTTTTGTTCAGCACGTTGGCTTCGCCTTCCATGATCTGGCGGACGGGGCGAATGTCGGCGGTGGGCAGAAGCTGCGTGAGCTGGCGAATCGACGCTTCAATTTCTACGGCGGTTCCGTTGGCGGCGACTTCGATGGTGGAAGGCGCGACGCCGGTCCAGTTCTGGAATTCAGATTGATCGAGATAGATACGACTGTCTTCGCCAGCGCCGGTCTGGAGCATGCCGGCGGGAGCGAGTTGGATTGCTTTGCCCTGGAACGTCAGTTCGAAGGGCTGGCGATTAGCGCTGACTTTAGGGCTGAGTATGGCGGCGGCGCGCATGCCGACTAGGGCGTCGTTTGGCGCGTTGGGCCAATGGCTCACCTTCCACCAATGATTCAACTGCCGGGCGCGGGCGAAGTCGGTGCCAACGACGACCACCGATTGTCCGTCCTTGGTGCGGGCGACGGCATACGCGAAAGGAACAGCCAGCGTTTTTGCGCCGAGAACGGATTCGACTTTGGCGAGTGCATCGGCGGGTAGGGACTGGCCGTCTTTCGCGACGATGACTACATTGGCGCCATAGTTTCGGAATTCGGTGCGGAGCTTGGCTTGCACATCTACGTAGAGGTTCATCATCGCGGTGGCTACGGCGGCGGCTACGATCATGGCGAGCAGGGCGGAGGCGGCGCGTCTGCGACGGAGTACGGCGGCGCGAACGAGCATGCGCGCGAACATGGATACGCACGGCGAAGTATGCGACGCCTGAGCGCGGCGATCGGCGACCTGCTGGGGAGTGAGGAGCGTGCCGGGAGTGGTGCTCATCGTCATCCTTCACCTCGCAGGGCGAACACAGGATCGAACTTCACGGCGCGGCGGATGGCGGCGGCGCTGCCGGCGAAGGTTACGAAGACAGCGATGGTCATGATGATCGGGAAGAGCACGGGCTCGATGGAAATCTGCGAGTTGAAGATGGAGCGGCCGATCTGGCGGGCGAGCAGCGCTCCTGCGGAAAACCCGGCAATGCCGCCGCCGAGCGCGAGCAGCAGCGCCTCCGCAAAAAAGATCGCAGAGACCGCGAGATTGCCCGCGCCGAGGGCCTTCATCAGGCCGACTTCGACCCGGCGCTCATAGATCGCCGTGGCCATCGCAGCGGAAACGGCAAGCGCAGATGCGAAAAGAGCGGCGAGCGTGATCAGCAGCATGAGTCCCTTGATGCGCGAGAGCACCGTGCCTTCGTTTTGCGCAACCTGGCGGATCTGCTCCGCGTGCGAATGCGGTATGACTTCCTGTAACTGGTAGGCAATCGACTCCACGTAGGGCGAGCAATACCAGCGGTCGTAGACCTCGGGAGTCATCGTCTTGGGGTCGCGCGCGGAAAGCGCATCCGGGGGCTTGGTCATCGCGCTGACGTAGACGCGGCGCACGGCGCCGGGTTTGCCTAGAATTTGCTGCGCTAGAGCTAGCGGCGCGACGATCTGGTCGTCTTCGGCGCCGCCGGTGGAGAGGATGCCGGAGATGGTGAGTTGGCGGCCGTTGACTGCCAGTGTGTCTCCTGGCTTCTTGGCTAGACCTGCTGCCAGGCGCTCGCCTACGAGAATATTTTGAGAATTGTCATCCGGCCAGCCGCACGCCGCTGGCGAGTCTTCGACTCGCCCTGGACGGGCGAGGCGCCCGTCCCCACACTTGCCTTCGCCTTCTACTTTCCACCAGGGATGTGTGATCTTCACGCCGGTGGTGAAGTCGTCCTTGCCGAAGCTTAGCGCCTTGTTGAAATAAGTGCCGACCATGGTGACATCTTTCGCGTCTTTGTTGTTGCCTTCGCCGACTTTGACCGTGACGGGCAGCATGGGCGAGAAGCCGACGATGTTGTGGTGCCAGAAGGTGCCCCGAATTTTCGGGAGATCGGCTTCGTTGAGGAACGCTCCGTCGCTCGGGGGCTTCAGATTCACGCCGCCTACTTCGACGTCGAGCGTGTCTTCCTGCGGAGTGACCACCAGGTTGGCGCCGTAGCTGCGCAGTTCGCGATTGATTTTGTCGCCGATGTCGGTGGCTACGGCGATCATGGCAGTGGCAACGGCTACGCCGAGCGTGATCGCTATGCCCGCGAGCAGCTTGCGTCGCGCTTGCCGGCGAAACGATTCGTAGACGATGCGAGGAAACATTATTTCGGCTCGAAGTAGTGTCTGCCGGCCGCGACGTTGGCTTCCGAGACAATGACTGCGTCGTCGGTGACCTGCGCCTTCAACGGGATCGGATTGCAGCCGCCAGGCAGGCCAATCGACTGCGGGTTCATTTGGGCGGCGCAGTTCTTGCAGATCACTCCCTGTTTGTTCTTGTAGAAGCCGACCGGGCCGCAGATTTCGCAGGCGTCGAAAAGCGTAGCAACTTTTCCATCGGGCTTCTGGTAAAGCCAGAAACGGACTTCAACGCCTCCTTCTTTGGCTTCGAAGCGATGGAGTTCGCCGTCGTAAACCTGCTTTAGCGGGATGGAAACTTTGCCGTCGACGAAGGTGACTTCGACGGCGGGCGAGAGCGCGCTGGCGCTCTTTTCGTAGATGAAGCTGGCGGTGACCATCACGATGAAGGCGAACGAGAAGAGGTAAACCGAGGCCATCCAGAGACGCTCGCGGCGCACGGTCCACAGCGCTTTGCGGCGGGCGGCGCCGGGCGGCGGCAGCTCGACCGGCTGGCGGCTCTTCATTTCAAACAGCACCATCAGCGCAGCCAGCGCGAGGATGGTGATGAAAAAGAAAAAATCGTTGCGGACGATGGGGCCGATGATGGCCATCTCCTGGCGGGAAGAGGGAAGCACTCCGTTCTCGGAAAGCTCGTGCAGGCCGGAGATCACCAGTTGCCCGGCCACCAGGAAAAGAATCGCGGTCGTGACCCGGAAAAACTTTTGCAGATTGATTTTGACGCTGCCCTTGACGAACATCACTCCGAACAGGATGGCGACGACAATTCCCATGACGGTGCCGATGAAGCTCATCAGCTCGCTCGAGTTCAGCGTGACGGCGGAAAGGATCAGAACGGTTTCGACGCCCTCGCGCATGACCATGAGAAAGACGAAGAGGAAGAGGCCGATCCATGCGTCGCCACGGGCGAACAAGCCGACCTTCGTTTCGATCTGGCCTTTGAGCTTGCGGCCGGTCTTCATCATGAAGACGATCATGGTGACGACGAAGACGGCAGCGACCAGCATGACCCAGCCTTCGAAGATGTCCTCGTTCAACTTGAAGTGGGAGACGACGATGGCCACGGCGATCGAGCCAGCAAAAGCCGCCGCCAGCGCGGCGTAGACCGCTTTGCGCAGGTCATTGCGGCCAATCTTGGCAAGATAGGCCAGGGTGATGCCGACGATGAGAGCGGCTTCGACGCCTTCACGGAGGGTGATGATGAATGCCTGGAGCATGGTTTAAGTACCCGGTTCCTAATTGAAAATGAAATGCAATTTCAATATCAGTAGGATACGGTTTCGAGAGGGAGGCGGTCAACGCAGTGAATCACCTATTGCTGTGATTTGCATCACATGGGGAAATTGGGCATTGAACAGTATTTTCGCGAGAAGAAGATGGATTGTCATCCCGAGCGCAGCGAGAGATCTGCATTTCGGCCCATGGAAAAACTGCAGATTCCTCGCGCCAAAACCAGGCGCTCGGAATGACAACTTCGTAACGTTGATTTCCGGCGTCCGGCTGGCGATAATTTTCTTGTAACTGGACAGGTTATGCAGTTCCCGAGACCGGACCCGCGCGGTTCGGGTTTCCTTTTAGCGACAGACATTTGTCAGGCCAGGCAATGCCAGTATCTGAGTGAAATCGCCTGGTTTTCAACAGAAGTCAAAACTCAGGGCGTCTGGGCTCCTTCGGTGTTGACGTAGAGGGAGTAGAGAGACTGGCTGGCAGCCATGACGAGGCGGTTCTTCTTGGCGCCACCAAACACAGATTCGCGCAAACTTCCGGCAGATGAATCTTGCCGATGCGCTTGCCGTTGGGCGCAAAGACGTGCACGCCATTAAAGCTGTCCGGTCAGACGATTTGGCCCAGGCAAAAGAAATTCTCTCCTAGTGAATACTCTTTCATCTCAACTCTATCAACTTAAAGAAACCCAATGAATTAGCTGTGTCGGCTGCTCCACTTAGCAATCATCTCTCTTCGGTTTCGACGGCCTCCCTGGACCCAAAAATGCAGCCATGACTTACGCCCACCCCGAGGCGATGGGATCAGCATCAACGTTTTAAAGCCGCGTTTTTCGCGCCCAGCGTCGCCAGCAAGCATTTCGGAACACACAGGGGCCCGCAATTGAACTCTTTACCGATCGCTATTGTCCTTCTCCTTGTGACTTCAATCAATGTGCAGGCACAAGCAGCTTTCGCTGGGCGCGGTGAACTCCCAAACTCTCCGTCCACAAGCTTCTGGACCAAAGCGAATACCACACTCCTCGCGCTGGATGCCGCTGCCAAGGCCGCTGACTTCTACTACACCATGCGAGGCATGGACCATCCCGGCTTGGCGCTTGAAGCCGACCCTATCGCTCGTCCCTTCGTCTCCCATGGCAACGCGTTGGCGGTTGGATATTTCGGCGGGTTACTAGTCATTGATGCCGCTGTGTCATACGAATTACACAAGCGTCACCATGACCGGCTGTCGAAGGCCGTCTTGATCTTCGGTATTGTGAACAATGGGTATGGTGCGCAATATGATGGTCGCCAATACTAACAAACTCGGTCCCGTCAACCTCAGCGGTCGAATGTTTCATCTTGCCTGTTACGAACCCTGCGAATGCTCGTTTCCAGAAGAACAATCGGAGCATCATTGTTGATCACGCCTGAATTGTAGCTGTTCTCGGAGTTGGTGAAAAATCCCGTTTACGCTTATTGACCGCTTCTAGGCGAGAGTTTCTGGTCGACCGGAGCGATCTTGTTTCGGCTATTATGGTGCGACCAAGAAAGAGATGCTCTTCTTTCCCCCTATTGCGAGCGTTGTCCTGTTCCTCTTCGTCTGGCGGATGGACCTGCTAACACGGCCGTATCTGGTCGGAGGATGCGTCCTCGTGGGTGTGGTCGCACAGATGCTTACCCCCGTCTACTCTTCGGCCCGGTTTCTGACGGCGGTGGTGAATATCGGCTTCGCGCTCTACTTCGCCATCCGTCTGAAGCTGAGTTGAGTAGCAGCTCGGTGCGTTGTTCGTCCGTGATTGGAGAACAATCCCGATTACACTCACTGAGAACCAGAATCTCCCTCCGCTTTCAGATAATCCGCAAGAAGTTCTTTGCCTGGGCGAGTTCAGGAAACATCTTCTCTTCGGCCAGAAACTCCCGCGAGTGCACGCATCTCCGGCTCCCCCGCAGCTTGACCGGGTGCTTCAAATGTAGCATCTCGTGAAACAAAATGTATTCCACGGCGTAGCGCGGCACACGCGGGCTGTCGAAGACGCGGCTGATAACGATGGCGTTGTGGGCGGGGTCGTAGTGGCCGAGACTGCTGCGGGCGTGGTTCTGGCTCCAGGTAAGTTGCGGGCGCCCCATGAGTCCGTGGAAGAAGCGGCGGTTGAGGTCGTCGAAGATTTCTTCCAGATGGTAGTGGTGGCCGCGGGCGGAGTGGATGTGCTTGCGTCCGCGCATCTGGCGGACGAGCCGGGCTTTGGCGGCAACATCGTGGCTGGCGACATAGCGGCGATAGCGGGCGCTGTGGATGCGATCGACCGGCTGGCGATAGAGTTTGGCGAGCAGGATGTGGGCGATCGAATACTGCACGGCTTCGGGAGCGCCTTCGAGCAGGTCGGAGAGGCGGATGTAGAGCTTTCCCTGGCGGAGGCGAATGGTGTTGTTGATGGAGACGAAAGGATAGAAACGAATATCCAGGGGCGGCATGGGCGGCGCGGGCGTGCGGGGGCGGAGTTCGCGATAGGCTTCGTGAAAAATTTCGGCGAGCTTTGGGGACACGTTGAGGGAAGAGTAGCACGGCCACCTTAACTGAGATCGCCGAAAGGCAAAAAGCTAACCACAGGGGGTACAGAGGAACACAGGGAAGCACTAGGGTTTCCCCTGTGTTCCTCTGTACCCCCTGTGGTAAAGAAGTTTACCGCGCGGCGGCGCTCTATTTCTTCTTTTTGTGCTTCATGTAGTTCTCGACTTCGGCGACGGTTTTGCGGTGGTCTTCGGCGCTGGAGTCTACGCTGTCGAGGGCGTCGGTCAGCAGGAATTCGTACTGCTTCGCTTCGGCGGCATCGGTGTTCGCGGAGTTCTTGAGGGCGCGTAGCTTGGACTGAAATTCGGTGTCGGCTTCGATGATGGCTTTCAGCGGCTTGCGTATGTCATCTTTGCGGCCGACGTACATGTCGATGTTGTCGTTGAGTTCGTCGTAGACGGCGAGGAAATCTTCGAGCATGTCATGAGTCTTGCGGGCGCGCTCGGTGGTCTTGGGATCGCTGCGCATTTGCTCAAGCTTGGTCATGCGATCCCGAGAAAACTTCACGTAGAGCTTTAAGCGCTCTTCGGGGTAGAGCATGGCGTCGCGCAGTTGGTCGATCTCCAGCGGATTGAGGGGGTCGCGGCGGCGCTGGGCCCAAAGCGGCGAGCCGCGTGGCACCCAGACGGGGAACGCGAGTAACAGCGCCAGGCCGAGCGCGGTGCGCCCGCGCCAGTGCGAATGCCAGTGGAAGCCCAGCCTCATTTCTTCTGTTCCTCCTTATTTTCTTTCGCGAACATTTCCTTGAGCAGGGTGGTGCGGATGTCTTCGAGGCGATCGATGGCCTGTATGACCGGGGGCTGGTCTTCGAAGGCAAGAGTGCGTTTGATGTCACGCAACTTTTCCGCCATTTTTCGAACATTGATCTCGACATTCTTTAGGCGCTTCCTGGTTTGGGTGACGGTGTCGCGAGCTTTCTCGGAGTAGGTAACGATGTCCTCAACGGCGGCGCGGGCCTGGTCGACCTGGCCATCGCTGTAGAACTTGTCGGCATTGCGGACCTGATATTGTGCGATCCGGATGGCGAGATCGGCACGGTCCTCGGGACGCGCGCTTTCGAAGCGTGCTTTGAGCTCGTCTACGGTTTCATCCTTGGCCGCGCCGTAAGAGCAGGCAAGGGCAAGGGCAACGACGAGCATAAGAAAGGCCAGGCGGCGCATAGCGCTCAACGCTTCTTCGGTTCAATGGCGATCAGGCGGTGGGTAGCTTGCCACTCCTGATCGGGATACTTCCCTTTGGCAACATCTAGAAAGTGATGATAATCGACGGCGGCGTGTTTGTAGTCGCGCAAGTGGTCGTACGCCGAGGCCCGGAAAAAGAAGCACATCACCGGCATCTCCTCATGGAACTTGGCGCGATCGTCGAGGGCTTTGATGGTGAGTTCGTAGTTCTTATTCTCGCTGGCCGCAAAGGCCAGATCGACGTAGACATCGGGCCAATCGCGCTTCAGTCGCACCGCTGTCAGAAACTCCTGTTGCGCTTCCGGGAATTTCTTCTGAAGCAGCAGAGCCTTTCCCAGCCCGCGATGCAATTCGGCGTCATTCGGGTGAGCGGTAAGCAGCGTGCGATAGGTTTCCTCCGCGAGATCATTCTTTCCGGCGATCGCATAAAGGTCGGCGAGATCACGCTGCGCGTCGGCGTCCGCCGGGGCGAGTTTCAGCGCAGCCTGGAGTTCCGCGATGGCGTCATCTTTCTTGCCCTGCGCGGCGAGTACGCGCCCCAGTTGGAGATGAATCCCGGCGTCATCGGGGCGCTCGGCGGCCAGCCGGCGCAGCAGGGGTTCGGCGTCGCCCAGGCGGCCGGACTTCATGTACAGGTTGGTGAGGCCGATGGCGGCTTCCGTGGTTTGTGGATCATGGTTGTGCGGATCAAGCGTCATCGCTTGTTTGTATTCGGCCTCGGCGTCCGAGAATTCTTTTTGCCGCTCGTGCAGCAGACCGGCAGAGAGGTGGGGTTCTGGATCCTTCGGTGTGAGTTCGGAGGCTTTACGATAAGCCTGGAGTGCTTCTTCCGGCTTTTTGTTCTCGAGCAGATGCCCGAGCGCGAGCCAGGCGCGGGCTTGACCTTCTTCCGTGTGTTCGGTGGGCTTGAGTGTTGTGGCGGCGCGCAGGAATTGCTCGGCGTCGGGATTATGGGCGCGCGCGAGCATCAGGCCAAGGTTCAGATTGGATTCAAAAACGGCGGGCTTGGCGGCGACTGACTTGCGATACGCGGCAATGGATTCGTCGGTGCGCCCTAGGCGGTGCTCAACAAATCCGAGATCAAACCATGCCTGATAATTATTGGGATCTTTGTCAATCGCCTTTTTCAGCAGCGTTTCCGCGCCGGCGAAATCGTTTTTCTGGATGGCATCTTCGGCCTGCGCGATTTCCGGGGGAGTGTCGTCGATGCGTTCTTTGTAATGGCGGACCGTGGTGTGGGTTTGCGCGAGGCCGCCGGCCGTTAGCCATGCCATAAGAGCGATGATCAGGATCGCGTTAGTGAACCGGCGGCTCATGCGCGGGCTGTCTTTGCGGCGGTGCCGGGCGGGGACGCCCGGCGCTCCACTTATTCTACTGGTCGCCATTTCCGTTCAAGACCTGCTTTAGATACTGTCCAGTGTAGGAGTCTTTCAGCTCAGCGATCGCTTCGGGCGGGCCCGCGCCGACAAGGTTCCCACCGCGATCGCCGCCTTCCGGACCGAGGTCGATGACCCAGTCCGCCGTTTTGATGACCTCGAGATTGTGTTCGATTACGATAATGGAGCCCCCCGCATCGATTAGACGGCGAAAAGCGAAAAGTAGTTTGCTGACATCGTCGAAGTGCAGACCGGTCGTGGGCTCATCGAAAATGTAAAGCATGCGGAGCTTGCGTTTGCGCCCGTCGCCGCCCTCTGCCGGGCGGCTCACCGGACGAGTTCCGGGCTGAAGGTGCGCGGCCAGCTTCATGCGCTGCGCTTCGCCTCCGGAGAGCGTGGTGGCCGACTGGCCGAGACGCAGGTAGCCGAGGCCGACTTCGTCGAGCACGCGCAATTTGTCCGTGAGGCGGGGAACGTCGGCGAAGAATCTGAGCGCTTCGCGAACGGTGAGGTTCAGGACTTCGTGAATGTTCTTGCCTTTGTAGTGGATTTCTAGCACCTGCGGCTTGTAGCGCGTGCCCTTGCATTCGTCGCAGATCAGCTCGACGTCGGCCAGAAACTGCATTTCGACAGTGACGATGCCGTCACCCTGGCAGGTTTCGCAGCGGCCGCCGGGCACATTAAAAGAAAAATGCCCGGCAGGGAAGCCGCGCTTCCTGGCTTCCGGCAGCGAGGCGAACAGTTCGCGGATGATGTCGAAGGCCTTGATATACGTGACCGGATTGGAGCGCGGAGTGCGGCCGATGGGCGATTGATCGACGAGGACGACCTCGTCGAGAAACTCGTCGCCTTTAATGCCGTCCCACAAAATGGAGCCGGAAGCGCTGCCGTTGGCCTGCCGCTTCGCCGTGGCCAACGCCTGATACAGGACGTCGTGGAGTAATGACGATTTTCCCGAGCCGGAGACGCCGGTAATCGCCACCAGCATGCCGAGTGGAATTTCAAGATCGATGTGCTTCAGGTTGTGCGCGCGGGCGCCGGTTATGCGGAGTTTGTGCGACCCCGGTTGGCGGCGTCGCGGCGGAATCTGGATTTGAAGTTCGTTGGCGAGGTAACGCCCGGTCAGCGAATGCGGCATCTTGATGATCTCGCTGTAGGTGCCGGAGCCGACAACTTTTCCGCCATTTTCTCCGGCGCCCGGGCCGAGGTCGAGAATGCGGTCGGCAGCGCGCATGATGTCGGGATCGTGCTCGACCACGAGGATCGTGTTTCCCAGGTCGCGCAAGTCATGCAGGATCTTGATAAGCCGGTGCGTGTCACGGCTGTGGAGGCCGATGGAAGGCTCGTCGAGCACGTACAGTGTGCCGACCAGACGCGAACCCAGAGATGTCGCGAGCTGAATGCGCTGCGCTTCTCCGCCCGATAGCGAAGAAGCAAGACGGTCAAGCGTCAGGTATTCGAGCCCGACTTCGTTGAGAAAACGCAGGCGCTCCCGAAGTTCGATAAGCAGCTTGTCGGCGATCGCAGCTTGCTCGGTCGAGAGCGTAAGTTGACCAAAGAAGCGGGCTGCCTCTTCAACCGTCATACTGCACACCTGGCAGATATTCTTGCCATCGATCTTTACCTGGCGCGCTTCCGCGCGCAGGCGAGTGCCGCCGCAAGCAAAGCAAAGCGAGTATCCGCGATAGCGACTGAGAAAAACGCGGACATGGAGCTTGTACTTCTTGCGCTCGAGATGCTGGAAGAAGCCGAGTATACCAAGGAAACTCCGGCCACTGTCTCTACTACCCTCGACGACGAACCGCTGCTGCTCGGCGTCCAATTCGTACCAAGGCACGTCCAGCGGAATTCCAGCTTGCCGCGCGACGCGCTTCAGTTCGGTGAACAGCGGACGATACTTGGGTTTGGTCCAAGGTTCGATCGCGCCTTCGTTCAGCGTTTTTCCTTTGTCGGGGATGACAAGGTCGAGATCGATATCGATGGTGTTGCCGAAGCCCTGGCAACGTGGGCAGGCGCCATAAGGATTGTTGAAGGAAAACAGGCGCGGCTCGGGCTCTTCGTAGCGGCTGCCGTCGTTCTTGCACTCGAAGCGCTGGGAAAAGCGCAGCCGCTGAGGAGTTTCGCCTTCGCCGCCGCCATCCCCATTCCCATTCTCACTCCGGCGCGCGGTTTCGAAAATGACTTCGCCCGCTTCGCGATAGCCGATCTCGATGGCATCGACAATGCGGGAGCGCTGGTCGGCGGAGACGACGAGGCGATCCACTAAACCAAAGACAGGTTCGGAAAAGTTGACGTCGAGCAGCGACTCCGGGGTCGAGAACTCGAAGACCTGGCCGTTCTGAAAGAGGCGGTTGAAGCCGCGTTTGCGCAGATCGAAGAGGCGCGTCCTCATCGCGTCGGAAATCGAGCCAAAGCCCGCGTCGGCGGGCGGCGTGGACCCGTCCGACTTTTTCTTGCCGCGAGACTTCCTGGCGCTTTTGTCTTCCGCGGTTGGCGCAGCCGCAGGAACGTGCGGCTGAATCGGAAAGAACACATTCAACCGAGTGCCCTCGCCCAGAGCGAGCAGGCGGTCGGCAACTTCGTCCACCGTATCTTTTTTCACTTCCTGACCGCATTGCAGGCAGTAAGTGCGTCCGACGCGGGCGAAGAGCAGACGCAGGTAATCAAAGATCTCGGTGGCAGTGGCGACGGTGGAGCGCGGATTGCGTGTGGAATTCTTTTGCTTGATAGCAACCGCGGGCGCGATACCGTCGATCAGATCGACGTCGGGCTTCTCAATCCGCTCCAGAAACTGGCGCGCGTATGCGGACAGCGACTCGACGTAACGGCGCTGGCCCTCAGCGTAGATCGTATCGAAGGCAAGCGACGATTTGCCGGAACCGGAGACCCCGGTGACGACGGTCAGAGTGTTGTGCTCAATCTCAAAATCAATGTTCTTGAGGTTATGAACCCGGGCCCCGCGAACCACAATGCTATCTGTCGACATCTTCCCCTGG
>Ga0208820_1001507_pt1 | contig 12871 bp, 7 predicted proteins | sample June2015DPH_16_5_FD_184713 | JGI IMG/M metagenome (GOLD analysis project Ga0208820, IMG submission 184713) | Peatland microbial communities from SPRUCE experiment site at the Marcell Experimental Forest, Minnesota, USA - June2015DPH_16_40... | ecosystem: Environmental > Terrestrial > Soil >...
CCCACCGCGTCCGCCGCAAACGCCAGCGGCTCAGTTCAAACGACCCTATCGAAACTGCCCCGGCCACACGACCTGTGCACCCCCGCACTTCTTCTTTCGGGGCAGTCCCGATAGGGCCCTAACGTTTATGAGGACAAATCTGCGCCGATGCCAAGATGCTCGCCGGACGAACCTGAGGTCCCCTGCCTTATCAACCCGCCAAATGCTGGCCGTTCCTTGGCAATCCTGAAAGACCACGATTTGCGCAGCCGAGCTCTGTGCCATCATGGCGACTTCTCAGATAGCCAGTTTCACGGCAGCCGCCGGCATCGCGGTCATCAACTCGATCACTAACTTGGAGGGTACTTCGATCCCGACATCATCCTGTTCGTCTGAAGAGCTAAGACGGGTTCGTGTCTCCTGACTTGTTGGGTGTGCGTTCGACGGCTCGGTCGAGTTTGTCATTCCTGAGATCGTCGTGCGGCCCGATCCAGAGGAGCAGCACGAGGGCTGGCACTGTTGCCACGGTGGTCAGCAGGAAGAACGACACCCAGCCGAGCTTCTCAGCCAGCACGCCTCCTGAGGAGGCCACCAGTGTGCGGCCAACCGACGCGAGCGAGGAAAGCAGCGCGTACTGGGTAGCGGTGAAGGCGGGCGAACATAGACTGGAGAGATAGCCTACCAACGCTGTCCCTGCCATTGCGCCAGTTACGTTTTCGGCCGTGACACACAGCGCAAGATAGCCGAGCCGATGCCCGCCTACAGCCTGCAGCACATAGAACAGGTTGCCGGCCGACTGGAGCACCCCGCACAGGACGAGCGAGCGCCGGAAGCCAAACCGCACCGTCACCACCCCCCCCGATCAGAGCCCCCGCCACGGTCGCAAAGAACCCGACCAGTTTGGAAACGGCGGCGATCTCGTTGAGCGAAAACCCGAGCGAGATGTAAAGCGGCGTTGCCATCACTCCCGCCAGCGCTTCCCCCAACTTGTAGCCGACAATGAAGATCAGGATGACCAGCCAAAGCGGCCGGCGCATGAAATCGGTGAAGGGGCCCGTCACTGCGGTGGCGAGCGCTTGGCGAACTCCCTGCCATCCGGCTGCCCTGGCATGTGCACTTTCCGCAGCCACTTTCGGCTCGGGGCCAAACAGGAACACCAGCATTCCCACGCCGAGCAGCGCCGCCATCGTGGCATAGGCCGCGAACCATCCGGCGCGCGCCGCGATCACCAGGGATCCCGCTCCGGAAACCAGCATGGCGATCCGGTAGCCGGTTTGGATCATGCCCGCACCGGGACCCTGGAGGTCCATCTCCAGGACCTCCACGCGCCAAGCATCAATGACGATATCCTGGCTCGCGGACAGAAACGCGACGAGCAGCGACAGGGCGCCCATCAGAGGCAGGTTGTGCCGTGGATTACACGATCCCAGGCCGAGTATGGCGACGATCAAGACGATCTGGATCGTGATTCCCCAACCGCGCCGCCGCCCCAACGGCAGCGGTGGCGGAAGGCGATCAATCAGCGGCGACCACAGGAACTTGAATGCGTAGGGCGTGCCGACCAGGGCGAAGGCGCCGATCGTTGCGCGCCGCACACCGGCTGTCGCAAGCCACGCTGACAGGGTCGAGTAAGTGAGCAGGAGCGGCAGGCCGCTGGCGAACCCGAGTGCCAATACCTGCAGCACGCGCCTGTCAGTGTAGGCCGTGACCGAGCGATGCCAGTTGGTTGCGGCGCGCTCTTCGGTGATGCCGGACAATTCCTTCATCGTAATCTTTGGGCACCCTGCTTCAGCTTCTTGAATGAAAGATCGTTGCGAGCGCTTACGTTGTCGATCGGGCCACGGCCCGGAGTGTCAGCCATGCTTTCAGGCCGATGGCTTCGTAGACAACAAAAGCAATGGCTGTCGAGCGCGCGGCTTGCCGACCTCTTTCTTATATCGGCCGTGGTAACGTTGGATTCATCCGCCACCTTAGAATTCCCAGATCGTCGGTGCGTCGAAGTTGCCGGACGTGTTATTCGGAATGGCGACGGCGACCCGGGCGTCGACCCCTTTGCCCTTCGCGTCGGTTTGGACGAAGTCGAAACCTCTGATTGAGGCATGCCTCCGGCTCAGCATGAAGCGTAGGGCACCCCCAATGACAGTCAGTTGGCAGAGTGATCCGCACCACGCACCTGAACACTGATCGAGCCGTCTCCGAATATCCACCAAAGACTACATTTGTTGATACAGAACTGTCGAGCCGCTGTGACGTTAACTGCACGGGAAGAACGCCGCCTTGGGGTGATGCCGACAACAGTATCAGGAGACGATTAGCCTCAAGGCGGCTCGTAGACACAGCGTTTAGTCCCGAGAAGTCCGCATGTCGCTACACTTCCACTATCAGATGGGTACTAGGAAAATGCACGGCTCCATAGGCGTTTAGCGTTACTAAACCGGCTCAGGATCTGGAACTGAACTCTCGGACAAAAGCGGTCTCAATACGAAGCTGACTGGGCCGACGATCCAAATTTACTTCCGGATTGCTGACTTGAACGAAGCTGGTGCGGGGTGCGTTTGCATTTGCTTCTCGCCATGATCGGCAGCCTCCAAATGCCGCGGGGATAAGAATGATACTCTCCTCGATCTTCTGACCAGCAGGGTGTCTCTGAGGACTCAGCGGCAGGCCCGTTCACCAAACGTGAGTGGCCACAACTGTGGGGACAGAGGGAAACCCTCCAACTACCTCAGTATGAAGAACGATCTGGACATTTTTCTGCTCCCATCCCGCCGGCAATTTGCGCAAGGCATCTTGCAGTAACGTTGGGTTCGTCACCAGATCGGCGGCAGCTTCTGTGCCGTAGTGGGAGATTCCAGCGATCTCGACAATCATGTTGTTTGTGCCGGGATAGAGTACGCGCGATACGATCGCGTAATCTTCGTCCAGGTCGGGATCGTCGGGGTGAGTATGGATGGTCCAATTCGTCGGCGAATCATCCTGCAGCACGCCAAAAGGCCGGCGCGATAAATCAATGGAATAGCGGAAGTGCTCTCCGATTTCATGCCATTGCGTATAGGAGAAACCGACAAGAACAACCGGGGCACTGCGAAGATCGCGGAAGGTCACTTCGTTGCCGATGCGCAGCTTGTAGGGTTGCTCCAATCGCGCCAGCATGTCGGAGATCTGTAGCGCGGCATTGACGTCGCTAATGGCAACAAAACGGCCGGGGACGAGGACGAAATCTCCAAGCCGGGTGGGAGGAGCGTTGCTCGCGGTCCGGACCGGAGAATAGACGGGGACGGGCGCGGCGCACACAAGGACGGCTTTGTGCTTCTGCAAGACCGGAGACCAGAATTGATTGAACGGGCTTGCCGCTGCGCCGGTACGTGTCCAGTAGAAGGTCGTCGCCGCCAAAGCCAGGAGGAGAATCGCACCGCCTGCAAACCACCGCCAGCGCCGGCGGGGCTGCGGCGGTCCGGGGGACGCTGCTGCCCGATCGGAATAGCGGAACTCGGGAACGTATGTGCCCGGAGGCAGATCGATCAGCACACTGGCGGCGCCCGACTTGCCAGAATAGTAGGAGCGCAACCGCTTTCTGACCTCGCCGGCTCGAACCCGCACTGCAGCATCCTCACTCGGCTCGTAGGACGCCGGTTTTCCCAGCACCTCAATCCCAATGGTGCGTTCTTTGAGCGTGTCCGGGTGACCATTCAGGGTGTTTTCCACCACATAGCGCAGGAACTGCTGGCAGAGTTTGCTGGATTGAAATTCGCGACTGGCCAGCACGCGCTCCAATTCGTCGCGCAACAGTGCCGCGGGAACAGTTGATTCGACCGGAGGCGGTTCGAGCTGCGGTTCTTCAGGCGAGTGCGAGGTGTGGTCCACATCAACTCCGACCCGAATGTTAGCACTGCGCAGGCCGGAGAAACCAGAGTCTGAAGCAGAGCCTGGGTGCCGGTCTTTCACAGCGGTCTCAAAAACCGTTTTCACCTCCTTCCACTCTCGTTGGAAGCAAGTCTCTGCTCCTCTTTGCCAGAAATATAAGTGTCACCGCCCGATGCGGGGTCAGGCTGAAGCCCTTCCTCCTTCCGTACTTGGTGGAATGTCGCCATTTGCATGACCCAGGCACCGGGTGACATGAGTGTCGCGCATGCGTTGTAGCTTCCCATCGCCGAGACGATATTGTCCTCGACGATGTCGCCATCGCCAGTGACCAGGCGCGAAGTAAATCCAGTCCCCGCAGAGCTCGCTCCGGTGGCCACTATGTTGGCGCCGAAGACCAGTTCATTGGTGTACGCAGTCGTTGCGGCTCCGCTCGCGGAAATTCCTGAACTTCCGAATGCTCCCGCCGTGACGTCTAGCGTGTCTTGCGCCGCTATATTCCGCAATGCGTACATCCGGATAAGCCGCGCCGGTGCTGAAGGTGACCGTTACAGTATTGGCACCCGCTGAGGCCGCTTTGATCCTGGTCGCATAGTAGATGAGTTGGGTGAAGGGTCCGGCTGGGGACATGGTTGGTCCAACAGCTAGAAAGTAATTATTGCCGGCGGAGTCTGACACCGACGATACCGCAGCCGTGGTGTTATTCCACCCCACAACCGACGATATTCAAATCGTCGGAGACCTGCACCGAGGTGTGGGTTACGGCCACGGAATTTGCCGAAGAGGGGGGAAGCGATGTGTTGTCATTCGAGGTTTACCCGCACGAAGCTAATCGTGCCTGGCGCGTTTGATCGTAAGAGTGATGGCCGTGTTCGCCGTCAGGCCGCCGGAAGCGCCGGTGATCGTCAACCTTGCCGTTCCCGTCATAGCCGAGGAGTTGGCCGTCAGCGTCAGACTGCTGGTTGAAGTAGTGGGGTTCGTGCTGAACGATGCGGTAACGCCGTTGGGCAGGCCGGATGCGGTCAGCGTTACGCTGTCCGTGAATCCTCCCACGTCGATCACCGTAATAGTGCTCGTGCCGCCAGTCGCCCCCTGGGTGACGGTCACACTGCTGGGCGAAGCCAAAAGCATGAAGCTCGGCGACGATGAGCCGGTCAAGCCAGCCACATCTCGCGGCTGATCGTCCGGACCGCCGCTTAGCCGAGCGCCAAACATCCCAATGCCAGCGGCACCCCAGTCGCGAGAGGGTTCTTTCAGAGATTGCCACCCTCCATTTCCCACATAGTTGTTCACGCCCCAGTAATACCCATCGGAATCCGAGAATGCTTGAGCTTGTATCCACTTCGCGGCAGCTAGTGCCGCCCTGTTGTAGGAAGCGGTTCCCGTCGCCAGGTGGAGGTCGTACAGGAAATAGCCGATCCCTGCTGCGCCTTCATCTTCTGAGGTGTAGTAATTGGTTGTCCCGAACGGCTCTTCCCACGCACAGCCACCCGATTGTGATTGCTCTGACACAACCAGATAATCCCCCGCGGCTTCAGCCGTTTGAAGATCCACCGACGCGCCAGTGATCTTGTAGGCCTGAAGCTCCGCCCAGCCGATGCCGGCGTTTCCATACGCCATGCTTGGGTAATTTGCGGTATCGGGGCTGTCGCCTCCTACCTGATGCGGCCACACAACCCCGCTGGACTCGGCGATCTCTTGCGATCGCACCCATGCCATAATCTTGTTGGCGTCGGCGAGCCAGCGCGCGGTTCCGGTGTGCTGATATAGGCTGTAATATGCGAAAGCAATGCCGGCCGCGCCATCATAGAAAGCAGTCGAGCTGGTATTCGCTCCGGCGTACTCGACTGTCGAGCCGGTCGATGAAATCTTGTTTTCTTCATATGCGGCGCCGGCGAGCGCATATTCTTCGTAGATTCCATTCCCCGTCCACTGAGCGAGTTTGTCGAGACCGTAGAAAACTCCGGCGACCCCCGATCCAAGACCGAGATAGACGATCTTCCCATTGCTCGATGGCACCCACCAATGCCAGAAGCATTGTTGCGATGGACACGACTGGCCGTGTGGGGCCGAGGCGTACGAAACAAGCCAGTCTGCACCATCCAGCGCCGCCGTTTCATACGCCGGGTTGCCGGTTAGCCGATACATCCGATACAGGAAAATCGCTTGGCCTGACGCGCCATCGTCCAGGCTCGAGAAACCATAATTGGCCGGTCCGCTCGGACTCAAGCTGCTAGGGTTGTCATAGTCAGGCCACCATCCGGCTGAGGTTTGCGCAGACACCAACCAGTTGGCGGCTTCTTCGGCCGCGTTGAGGTACGCCGGGCTGCCGGTGGCGTTGTACATATCCAGAAACGCGGTTCCGATGCTGGAGGTTCCTACGTCGCTGTCGCCCTGGTAATAATTAGGCACCTGCTCGATGTCCTGCCACGCCCATCCATTGAGGAAGGCGGCCTTGCGGTTGATTAAGGATGTAGCCGCATTCGTTAAGAGGGTGTTCTGTGCGTGTCCGGCCTGGCCACATGCAAAAGTGGCCCCCAGCAACGTTAGAACTACCAAGAGCGCCCAACGAAGTTCGCGAAAGCGCCGGCGTCGTGCATCTGATATACGAGTTCCCGTTTCTTCCTCCCCCGTTCCCTCGGCTCATTTGACATGCGGAGAGATCGCAGCTAATTGCCTCAAAATACTCCCATTAACATGGGTGTCAAGTCTCGTACTGTTAAGGCGAATGTTACGTCGATGTTCGTTACATCGGGCAAACTGTTTTGAACTTGACGCGGCTTTTTCTGGAATCGAAGATGAGCTGATTTTAGAAGTTCGCTGGCGGCTGTTCGCACTTTTCAACACGCCCAGAGACCGAGATTACGGCGCGCTGTTGGGCCAAGGACAGGAGCAGGCAATGTCTTTATTTAATTCAAAGCTGGCTGTTTCCGTTTTCCTAGTTGTGTTGGCATCTGTATCGTGGAGCACCGCGGTGGCGCAGGGCACGCAGGCAGGCGAAATCCGCGGAACGGTCTCCGATTCAACCGGAGCCCTCATTCAAGGCGTTAAGGTCACCATCACCAACATCAACACCGGCATCAACCTAACAGCGACCTCTGACGCCTCCGGAGTGTACGACATGCCCTATGTGCAACCGGGCCAATACACCGTCACTTTTGTCAAAAGCGGCTTCAAGACCCTGGTCCGCTCCGGCATCACTCTCTATCTGAACACTGCGACCATCAATGCCACTTTGGAAGTGGGAGCTGTCGCGGAAAAAGTCTCGGTGACGGCGGAGGCACCGCTTGTGCAGACCGAGTCGGGCGAAAAGAACACCACACTCACTGCCGCTATGGTGAGCGCCGCTCCCAGCATCGACCGCAATTGGATGGATTTATTTGCGGCCGTGCCCGGTGTGAATCCCGGCGGTGGAGAAGAAGCCACAGGCCAAGGCGTCGCCGTCAACGGCCAGCAGCCATACTTTTCCAGTTGGCAAATTGACGGCGGCAGCGCCATGCTGGGCCAGTCATCAAACCCGGATGCGCTGCAGCCGCCAATTGAAACTATTCAGGAGGTCAGTCTTTCGACCGCGAATTTCGGCGCCGAGCACGGCAACGGACTCTCTGTATTCAATGTAATTACCAAAAGTGGTACGAACAAATTTCACGGTGAAGTATACGAATACATGGAGAACGGCGCCGTCAATGCTGTCAATAAATTCGCTCTGCCAGCCCCGTTCACCAGGCCACCGTTTCACTGGAATGAATATGGCGCCAATCTCGGCGGCCCCATCGTTAAGAACAAGGCCTTCTTCTTCGTCAGTTATGAAAGAAATCCCTCCAACATCGGCCAGCCAACTTATGAGTCGTATCCCACAACTGGTCTCCAGCCGAACGGCGGCCAAGGATACCTCCAGGGTGATTTTTCCATGCTGTTGGGATCGCCGGCGGTTGATGCTAACAACAACCCGATCATCAATCCCTGCACCGGCCAGCAGGTCATCAACGGACAGATTTTCGATCCCCTGACGACACAGGCATTGCCGAGCGGAGTAATTTGCCGCACGCCTTTTCCCGGCAACGTCATTCCGTCGAACCGCTGGGACCCAGTGGCTGCCAAGATTCAAAGCTACTTTCTTGCTCCCAATCTTCCGGGAACAGGAAATGTAAACAACTTTTATGAACTTTTGCCCGGCATCGGCACGAACCAGTGGATCAACGGCAAGCTGGATTTCGACATCTCGCCCAAAAACCGGTTCACGGGTTCAATCATGATTGTGAACTTCAGCAGCCCCGCAGCTGATCCCATTTGCGATATCAATTGCTCAAATTGGCATGGCAACGAACCCCAGGGCCAGCTCACAGACGTTTGGACGGTGAGTCCCAACGTGGTGAACGAATTCCGTTTTTCGCTCAGCCGCGAGCATGGTGTCGGCAGCGACGAGAACCAGGGGAAAAACTGGCCAACCACATTGGGCTTGGCGAATCCGGCGGGGAACCTTTTTCCCAATATCTGGATCAACGGAAGCCTCAATACCGGTATCGGCAATCCCGCATGGCCGGTCGCAGTGGACGCCGAAACGAGTTTCAATTACGCAGACGATGCCACTTGGGTAAAAGGCAAGCACATCCTCAAGTTTGGCGGCGAATTCGACCGGTACTGGACGAATGTCGGATGGGGCGATGCGCAGGAGGGCGGTTTCTGGTGGGGTGGTGCGCTCACTCAAAACCCTGTGGACCAGACGCTTAACACCATTCCCACCGAAGGTGAAGGTTATGCCGACTTCCTCCTCGGGCTGCCGGAGTCCTGGTGGGTTTCCATCAGCCCTGAGACAGGCGGACGCATGTGGAGCGCACAGGCGTTTGTGCAGGATGAATACAAGGTCAGACCCAACCTGACCCTCACTTTGGGTTTGCGCTATGTAATCCAAAACGGATGGAGTGAAGCTCAGAACCAAATCTCGAATTTCCAGCCCTCAATCCCGAATCCTCAAGGCGGCCCGTCGGGCGCTATGTGGTATGGCGGTCAGGATGGACATACGGCCATGACTGATACCATGTGGCATTTCTTCGCCCCGCGCGTGGGCTTTGCATGGTCGCCCCGAAACAATTTGTCCGTCCGCGGCGGCTTTGGGCTTTACAACATCTTCGCCGGACAGAACACGCTTGCGCCTGCTGCCTCCTGGGGACAGGGTTGGGCCCCGATCGGGTCTTTGTCATGCAACCAGAGTCCACAGGGTATGGTGGAACCGGTCTTTCAGCTTGGAAACCTGAATCCGCCAAACTGGAACAGCCAGACATTTTCTGAAAGCGCATATTGCGATAACGAAGCCAATCCGCCGGCCTTCACGATTGGTCCGCCGCCGCCGATTTATCCCACGAACGCTAACCGGACGGCCGACCTCCTCAACGGCCAGAACGTCACCTACATTCCATGGAAAATTCCCATGGAGTACTACGCCGAATACCAGTTTGATGTTCAGCAGCAGTTTGCCCATGGTGTGGTGCTGGATATCGGCTACGTGGGCAACCGCGGTGTGAACCTCCAGTTGGGCATGGACATTAACCAGGTTCCGCTCGGAGCCAGCAGTCGGCCGAATCCGAACTTTGGCCAAATCAACGCATCCTTGTTCGAGGGCCGCTCCAACTACAACGCGCTGCACGTCATCGCCAATAAACGCCTCGAATCCGGCTTGTCCTTTGGCGTTAACTACGCTTGGTCCAAGGTGCTGGATATGCAGACCGGCGGCGGCTGGGGGGGCGCAGGTGCCAACGAGCGCTTCGGGCAGAACTATCAGAACGCCTACGACATGAACTCAAACTACGGCCCGGCGGTGAACGACATCCGCCAGACTTTCAACGGGAGCGTGAACTACGAACTGCCCTTTGGGAAGGGCAAGCCAATCCTGAACCAGGGCGGAGTAATGAATGGACTTGTCGGCGGCTGGCAGATCTCCTCGATTTTCTTTGTTCGCACCGGCGTGCCCACGACCCTAATTATGGGAGAGACTGATTTCGCCGGCTCGGGACAGTTGCGTCCTAATCTGGTGGGCGATCCGTGGGGTGGAACGTGCCCCAATGGATACCACGTCAGAACGATGCAATGCTGGTTCAATACTTCTGCCTTCGCCGCTCCACCCGCCGGGACTTTCGGCGATGTGGGCCGCGATACTATCTACGGTCCGCACTGGGCAAACGTGGACATGGCGTTGCTTAAGGACTTTCCTCTGGGACTCCTTGGCGAAAAAGGCAGCTTGCAGTTCAAGCTTTCCGCGACCGACGTGTTCAATCACCCGAATCTGGGGTTGCCGAGCACGAATTTCAGCAACACCTCAGCCTTCGGCGCGATTTGGTACGCCAACACCTACCGGAAAATGCAGCTGGGAGCCAAGATCAGCTTTTAGGCGAATTCTGGTCAACCATTGCTTTGTTGTTTCGAGCGGAGATGAGTTGCCCGCTTACATGATCGAAGAAGTAGTTTTCGTGGAATGAGCAGGTCGTCTGCTATGAGACATTTCTTAGCGTCTATTCTGTTGTGTGCCGCCTCGTATGTTTCCGCTGGGCAGTCGCAGCCCGTGTGGAGAGTTGTCGCCTCAACCAGCATAGACGACCGAATCCAGCGGGAGTTGAAAGACCTGGCGGTGCGTCAACATGCTTTCCCTCAATTCTCACGTTCTGTGGCCGGAGGGTATCATCGCCAGACTCGAAATGGAGAATTGTTCATCCAGTTTGAGCGTCCGCAAAGCGCCGCAGCTTTTCTGGCGGAACTCAGGCAGCTATCCAGTGGCGAAGCAGTCGAACCCACCCCAGAACTTGCGCGGGAAGCTTATGTCCTGCGGGCAACGTATTCGCCCGGTTCGGGTCTGGCCCAGATCCGCGTAGCCGCTACTTCTGCTGCCGGATACCATTACGCCTTGCTGCGAATTCCCGACCTACTGGCGACGCCTCCGGACCAGCTATCGTCGGAACTCATCCCCAGGCCTCAATCCGTACGCGTCGTCCACCAAGGTGCAGAAGCGGTGATTGCTGATTACCCATCTTTTCCCATCCGCGGAATTGTAGAGGGGTTTTATGGAACGCCCTGGAGCTACGACGACCGGCTCGACGTTCTGCGCTTCGAAGGGCAGCAGAGAATGAACACCTACATTTATGCTCCGAAGGATGATCCTTATGAGCGCAAGCTCTGGCGCGAGCCTTATCCTCCAGAGCAAATGCAACGGCTGGGCGCGCTGGTCGCTGCGGCTCGGGAAAACTTTGTCCACTTCACCTATGCCATCAGCCCCGGCCTTTCTATGGCGTATTCGAGCGAGGCTGAATTCCAGACTCTGGCCCGAAAACTCGAGAGCATCGGCAAACTTGGAGTCACGGATTTCGCGCTCTTCCTCGACGACGTTCCGTTTGACTTAGTTCATCCCGAGGACCAGAAGCGATTCCAAACGCTTGCTCAAGCGCACGTCTACCTCGTCAACCGTTTGTACGTTCGTCTAAAGGAGCTTTCCGCGCAGAATCGTCTGACGGTTTGCCCAACGACTTATACGAATGAATGGGGGAGCCGCGATTATCTTCGCGAGCTAGGTAACGGAGTGCGCCCCGAGATCCCGCTGGATTGGACTGGAACGGAAGTGATTCCCTCAGCGATCACCGTTGCCCAAGCCACGGAGTGGGGTGGTTACATTCGGCGCAAGCCGCTCGTGTGGGATAACTTTCCCGTCAATGACGGACATCCATGGCGACTGATCTTGGATCCTCTTCGCGGACGGGAGGCCAGGCTCTTCACTGTAACCCAGGGCCTGGTCTCGAATCCGATGTGCCAGGCGCACGCCTCCATGGTGCCACTCGAAACAGTGGCGGATTACCTGTGGAATCCGGCAGCTTACGATCCCGAAGAGTCGCAACACCATGCGCTCGTCGCCCAATACGGGGCGGACGCCGTCTCATTTCTCGCGCCGATCCTGCAGATTTACGCCGCAGGCCAGGGAGAAGAGCCGGAACTGACTGACATCTTTGAGGAACGCAGGGCGGCGATTGATGTGCCAGCCATCGAGTCGCAAATCTCTCGCCTGGACTCTGCCCTGACTGCGATGAAGGGACAGGCACAGTTCAAGAAATTGACACCAGAAATCGAGCCTATACCGGACGCGCTCCGCGCTCAGCTCGATCGCATTTTAGCGAGTCCGGCTTTCAAGCATTTGCCCGATGGAAAAATACAGTGGGATCGTGACCAGCATCTCCTGACTGCGCCCAAAATAGCGGGCCAGCAGGTTCTGGGCGGGGATTTTTCAAAATGGCAGTCGGGAAAAGTGTACGTTCTCAATCGCAGCTCGCAACTGGAAGACGGAGAACAATGGTGGAAAGGACTGGGCCAATTTTCCGCACGCGTAGCTTTCGGTTGGGACGAAGAAAACCTTTACATCGGAGTCGATGTCGTCGATCCGCAGTTGTACCAGCCGTTTGTGGGAAGGGGTGTTGAGAAGGGAGATGTTTTCCGCTTGGTTTTTGACACCGCTGAAGAAATCAGGGCTGGCAGGCCGGCTGGCATGTACGATCTCTACCTGAGCCCCGGCAATTTCATGGGCACCAAGCCCAGCATCTATTGCGATGAGGACTTTTTCCCTTCGCGACCGCACCCGCACGACTATGACCGGGAGATCAGGACGGCATGGAGGAAAACCGCCGCTGGCTTCTCCGGAGATATCGTGATTCCCGCCTCGTTCTTCGATGTGGAGTTCGGGGTGGGACAGGAAATCAGGCTGAGTTTTGGTGCGCACAAGACGCTGCCGCCCCAGGATGCTTTGGCGGAGGATTTGGATCAGATCGTCTTCACTTCAAAAGAAGACAAACTATTCCCGGTTGACGCCCAGAATCCAGCCACATTGCAGGAGATGGTGCTCGCTGGATCGTCAATGCGAGAAGTTGCGAAGACTAGAGCGGTTCCTTAGAAGGTATATCCGATTCCAGCCGGGGTTGATAAGCTGGGATCGGCGATTTCTCGGCGACGACAAACGGCGTGGCGCGAGCTTATTCCGACGATCTGCGCGGCAAGATTTTAT
>Ga0208820_1001508_pt1 | contig 12865 bp, 23 predicted proteins | sample June2015DPH_16_5_FD_184713 | JGI IMG/M metagenome (GOLD analysis project Ga0208820, IMG submission 184713) | Peatland microbial communities from SPRUCE experiment site at the Marcell Experimental Forest, Minnesota, USA - June2015DPH_16_40... | ecosystem: Environmental > Terrestrial > Soil >...
GGCGAAAGTCTGCCGTTCCCTGGTGGAATCCAGCGAATGGAAGCAGCCCCGATCAAAGGCGAAACCGAATGGCGCTCCCTCAACGCGGCTCTTGAGGAAGTTCAGCACGGCATACTTACAAGTGACGTCCGCATTGGCAGTTTTCTCCCTGGCCTTCTCAATCGCAATCTCCGATGCGTCAACGCCGACTACCAGAAAGCCTTGCTGCGAGAGCCAAATTGTGTTATCTCCAGTTCCGCATCCGATTTCCAGAGTCTTGCAGGGAGCAATGGGCGTAGCGGTCACGGCTTGAATCAGGTTGAAATCCGGCTTGCCAATGTCCCAAGGGGCCGAGCCTTCTCTGTATTGTTCGTTAAAACGATCTTCGACCGTCATATTGGGTTTCCTTGGTGGCTTCCTTTCGGGATGGCTCAACAAAAGCTCGTCAATGCCCTATTTCCCGTTGTGTACCATCGTGACGGCCTTTTCCTCACCGTTTTTCTCATCAATCCGCCCTAATCAACTTGAACCACTTCCCAGCGTAAAGGTACCACGTCACCGACGCCTTCTCAACAAAATCATCGTCAATTCCCTGGTGCTCGATCCGTGGCGGCTTCGATCCTCCGTATGCCTTGTAGTGGCGCATGATGAAGTCTTCTCCGACAACGCTGATCCGCCTGGAAAATCCGATTATGTTAGCCGTGATCTCCCGAAGGAAAATCCGGTCTTCCATCTTGGCGATCTCTGTCGGATTCTTGTCTGAGCCGTTCCAGAATACGAAAATCGAGGAAACGCCATTAACCGAGCACAGAACAGCCCAATCGGTTTGGCCGGGTCTGGCGAATTGACCCTGGATGATGTTGTGCGGCTTCTTCGTGAACACTTCTTGTGGGATGGTGCAGCCTCGACGTTGGAGTTCCCGAACCACATCGCTGGGAAGTTCGGGAAACGCTTTTGGAGGGAGCCGCAAGGTCCGTCGTTCTGCGTCATCGATTAGACGATTGTAGTCTAACTGGCTGTTGTCCGAGGATCGGCGTCATCGTGAGGGACAGCACTGCAAGCGGGATGGCTTCGAGTTTCATCCTTCCTTCAGCATAGACCAGGCAGAACAGCCCGAAATGCGGAGGTGGATAGGAAGGATCACCCCAGCCCGGAGAAAGCCGCCAGTGGCTCCGTGATGCGTTCTGCGGTTGGCCCTGGTGAACGGCTCATTCCGGCGCTATGATGAGGCTGAATGACCACTGGATGTAGAGCCATCGTTGGCCTGATGTTCGCCGCCGCCTTCCTTCCGGGCCTGATGTTCGGGCAAGCTGCTGGGTCCGCATCAGGATCGGTCTGCATCGCACCTGAGTCCGGAACGCTGGAGCCGCTAAGTCCGACAGGCGTCTATTGTAAATCAGGGAAACTGACGCTCTCATTTGACAAGCACGAAGCAACTCCTTGGCCGACGAAGCAAAGTGTGAAGATTGGAGATCTCGCTGTTGAAGTCCGTCACCGCATCGTCATCATGTGCGACGGTAAGCCGCAGCAATCGGTCACATTCCGGTTTTCGGAACTGAAGACCGCAGCCTTATGCTTATTCCTTGACGGGGCATATAGAACCGTTCAGTTGTGGGATGCGAAAGGGTGTCCGTGGTGTAAGTGCAACTTGGCCGCTCCGCTCTCCAACGCTCAACTTCCTATCAAGCCAGTGGAACGGGGTACAATCGGCTCAGTTAGGGCAACGTTTTTCAGAAGCATTTCGCCAAGGCCCTGCGCCGCCGAACCACTGAAGCCTGGAACGCCAGATGAAGTAGTGACGCCGGACCTCGGTGAAGCTATTCGTGCGTATCGCAAGGCCGCTGACAACGGAGACGCTGACGCCCAAGTTCTTCTGGGCGATGCGTATCGGGACGGCAAAGGCGTGCAACAGAACTACACCGAGGCTGCTGCATGGTACCGAAAGGCTGCCGAAGCTGGAAATGCCAGAGGCCAATGCTCCCTCGGCCTAGCGTACTACAGCGGTCATGGCGTGACTTGGGTCTACGATCAAGCTGTTTGGTGGTTTCGCAAAGCCGCTAAGACGGGGCACTCTCCCTCCCAGTTCAACCTCGGCCTTGCGTACATTTATGGTCAAGGTGTACCACAGAGTTATTCACTGGCCTATATGTGGGTGAGTATTTCAGCTTCATCCGGCGAATTCGGCGACTACTCGCAAACAGCCGAGATCAGAGATGACATAGCCCAGAAGATGACGCCACAACAAGTCGCTGACGCTCAACGACTGGCTGCGGACTGGAAGCCGCAGAAGTAGAGATGAGAGGACTCCCAGGTTGACCGAAGTGAGGCATCGGCGGAAAAACCGTTCAAATGATCTCCCCTTTGATCGCAACTTCCCGCATGGGTCCTTCCCGTCATTATTGAACCGCATATAGGGATTTACTCATGGCTGGGGAATGCGGTAATGTAGATGGTACGAACGATGGAGAATCACATGCCAGCACAAAAACTCACTCAAGAAATCCTCGCCGCCGCCATTCAGGGCTTCCAGTCGCAGAAGACAAAACTGGCCGCTCAGATCGCAGAACTCAAAGCCATGCTCTCCGGTGGCCCCGTCGAGACCGCCGCCACGCCTGAACCCGCAAAACGCAAACAAAGAAGAATCAGCGCCGCTGGAAGAAGAGCGATTGCCGAGGCGCAGCGGAAGAGATGGGCTGCTTCCAAGAAGGCTGCTCAACCCTCATCCCACAAGGCGGCTCCCAAACCCAAACGGAAACTCTCGGCAGCGGGCAGGAAAGCGATTGCCGACGCCACGAAAAAGCGGTGGGCAAGGGTCAGAGCGGCCAAAGCGAAAGCTGGAAAGTAGGCCAGGATCAAGAAGGCGGTGAAGAAAGCTGTGGCAACGAAGTCGATTTTGACATCGGGCGCTCCAGCGAAATTAACCACAGAGTCAAGCGTGACGGAAAGGAGTGGTCATGAAGGCGAATAAAGCTCTCAAGCGACTAGCCAAGATTGAGGCGTTGATGTCGGATGTGACGGAGCGATATTCAGCAAGTGCGCCCGACGTTCAAGAAGCGCTTCAAGATGCGAAGGCTGCTGTCACTCGGGCGAAGGAGGCCGTGAGTTTGCAAGCATCCTCCGGGACGGCGACGAATCCTCCAGCGAAGCATTCTAAGCGAACATCAAAAGCCACGGCGAAACCCTCAAAACCGCAACAGAAGCTCAGTGCGGCGGGCAGGAAAGCCATTGCCGAAGCCACGAAAAAGCGGTGGGCGGCAGTGAGAGCGACCAAAGCAAAAGCTGGAAAGTAGGCCGCTGTCGGACGCAGCAAACGAGTTCCGCTCGTCGCTTTTACAGACCCGGCACTCCCGACCAACCCGCTCCTGAAGGTTTGGGTGTGGCTTCGAGGACCAGCCCCGATCCAGGGTTTTGTCCAGATCGGGGCCGTTGCTAAACTCCTACTACCAGCGTTTGCGTCCTAAGCCGCCACCGCTGCCGCTCGGACGATCCGCCTTCGGACGTGCTTCGTTAACGTTTAGGGTGCGGCCATCGAGATCCGTGCCGTTAATGGCAGCAATGGCTTTGTCACCCTCTCCATCATTTGCCATTTCAACGAAGCCGAAACCACGAGGCTGGCCGGTGTCACGGTCTGTAGCGATGTTGACACGACCAACAGTTCCGTGAGTTTCAAACAACGCACGGACAGATCCTTCGGAAGCCCCGAAACCGAGGTTCCCAACGTAAATATTCTTCACTTTGTTCTTCCTTTGCTGATTTGAAGACGGCTCACTGGAAGGTGGACGAAGGTAGCGGAGGGCGCTAAAGAGGTCAGCCTTGAATTGGCAGGAACATCAAACCGAACTAATTATAGCACAGACATGAGGGTGTTTCGGGCGTCCTGCTTCGATTTATCTGTACATGGAGCGGCGTTTGGCATCACCACAATGGCGAAAGTTGCAGAAGCGCACCGCCCCGGCAGACAAAATGAGGCGCTAGGTCGTTTACATTGGATTATTGCCGCCACGAGATGCTATTTAGTTAAGACCTTTGACCCTGCTGTAGTAGTCAGGATCGCCATACCGTTTCTCGAACCACCTGTCGTTACTCCATTTGGGGTTCTGGTGTTTCTCGTGTCCACCGGGAGGTTTTCGCTTTCGTAGATCAACAGGTTCCTTCGCCCAGCTTTCCAGAAGAGATTTCTGTGTTGGGGTTAGCGGCATCGGCTCCCGAGTTTTACCTATTCTTTCTTCTGCTGGCGCTTGGCTGATTCGTAGATCAACAGGTTCCTTATCTTTCTTCAACCAGTGTTCCTGACGAACTTCCTGTGTGGGCACAAGCGGCATCGGTCCCGGAACTTCACCTATGTTTCCTTTTGCTGACACTTGGCGGTTCAGTGAATCAGCAGGCTCCTTATGTTTCTTCAACCAGTTCCCCAGAAGACCTTCCTGCATTGGCGTAAGTGGAAGTGGCTCCCGAGTGGTACCGGCGTTTCGCACGGCTGGCGCTTTGCGTCTTCGTGAATCGACAGGTTCCCTATGTTTCTTCAGCCAGTTTTCCAGAAGAGATTTCTGTGTTGGCGTATGTGGCATCGGCTCACGACTTTTGCTATGCTGCGCCGCCCTGATCGATCATGTTGATGTGCTGCGTAAGTTCTCGCTCGTAGAACTGATAACCAGATTTGCTTATGACGAACGTTCGGTTTGAAGTGGCTTCGACAAATCCCTGATAGAGCAATTCCATCACTGCGCTCGACTCGACTGGGTTACGGTATGGCTTCCTATCTTCTTGCTGCCTATTCGTACGTCGGGGAACCATGGGCCAAGGTTTATTCTGCGATTGGACTTCCAGATACATCTGCAACTCGACCATATCCTGTAGGGCGTGCTGTCCGGCGAGACTCATCGTGTTCTTTGGTGTGACCATATGATCTCCTTCGCCACCGTCAGTCTCGCAGAGAATGCTGGAGCCAGTCGATAGGGCATGAGCGAACCTGTGAAGTCCGCTCAAGAATATCAGCCCACTTCGGGTTATCGTCCCTGAAAGTGAGGAAGGTTCCGACTGTGCCTTTGTATGGCCCCTTCGCAAGAAAGACCGAATCGCCTCTCCGAAATGTTAGCACTCGAAAAAGGTCTGGCGATTGTAGAGGCTGGAAGCGGAGCACGGTAGTCCGTCCTTTCAGGCAGGACACATCAGGGACGGACGGTTCAACGGGCCGAGAAACAACTGGCCGCTCGGCTCTTGGTGAGAGATGCCAAGATCATTATAGCACGTTTCGAGCCTACTACTCCGATTCATCTGTGCATGGAACGGCGTTTGGCATCACGTCACCACAATGGCCAAGATACTAAGCAACTTATCGCTCAAGAAAACATGGTATAATCAACATGTAACAGAGAATGCGGCGTCGAATGAATCGCTCGGAATTTGCGGAGATGCATGAAAACTGCGTCACTGCCATGCGAGCTTACTTTGCCGAGGCTGAGAAAATGTCGGCAATGTTGGCGGAATGCACTGCGGAAGCAATGACTTTCAGAGAGCGGTTCAGGCTGATGTCTCAGGGGATCGTTGAGAATGACGCCCACTTGACCTACTTAGGCTCCAAGAGGGTTCTGTTCAATGCGGCTCGATTGGGTTATGGCTTCGTAAACTAAACCAGTACCCGATTCTTGGCGTGTCGAGTGGTGTTTGTGATTTGGGAATCCTCCTCAGCCAAATATTACACATCCTGTTTCGCCACCCCAATCGCCTCCTTCAGCGTCCCACCGGGACTTTCAAAACAAGTGCAAGCTGCATCGGACGCAATTTTGAAAGGTCCATCACCTTGGCGAACTCTTCCGGCGACAATGTTTGCCTGTCCGCATCCACGCCAAGATCATCAAAGGCTGCGAAGACCGTATAATGACAAGAGGAGACGAACTGATGGAACCCAATCCAAAAGTAAGATACGACACCATCACTGGCACGGTCAGGAAGATCACGGAGCAGCTTAATGACCCCATCCGGGCGACCTGGCGACCAATACTCATGGCTGGTCTTCCGCCGAACACGCTAGTTGTTCTTCTGGAGAAATCTGATACTCAAAGCTGAGATCATCGGAATACTCTGTTCCGGTCCTTGGCCCCATCTTCCTGCGCTGCGCCGATCAAGTTCACGAAGGCGAAAGCAGCGCTCATGCCAAGGCAGCGGACGTCGCACCATTGGCAAGGCACATTATGAGCAAGAGGCGTCCCATAACACCGTCCGTAGGTGAGGGCGGATGTCAATTGGCAAATGGAGACCACCCGCTCTATACCTGCTTGGCAACTTTGATCGCTTCGACCATCATCCGCTGCATCTCTTCAGCGCCCAACAAGGTTCTCAGAACAATAGCAAGCTGCATGGGCCGGAACTTCATGAGGTCCATTACCTTTGCGAAGTCATCCGGCGTCAACGTCCGCTTGTCGGCCTCGACGCTGAGATCTTCACAATCTGCAAGGCCCCATTTTAGAGCGGAAGCGATACGCCAGACGTAACGCTTGTTGAGGGGCAACTGGCGAATCGCTTCCAGTTCCGGTGATGGATCGTGGTCCTGAATCACCGCCTTGATGAAATCCAGATACGGCTTCATGTCCGGCGAAGAGGCCAGTTCATGTGCGCCGTCTTCTTGGTGGATATCCTTGATTGGGATGCGTTTGATATTTTCGTCGTCGGGCATGATGGTGGCTCTCGGTTTGAGGGTAGCAGGAGATGATTACGACGACGGAGCCACAGCACCAGCCTCACCAATCAACAATTGGCAAGAGGTACACTGGCGTTCTATGGCAAAGAAGACAATCGCATCCGAACCAAAGGAGCGCCCGTACAAGACGACGGGGCTTCACCTGCCAGCGGACCTTTGGGAACTTCTCAATCGGGTGGCTTTTGAACGGGCCAGGACCAGGGGTGGCCGTGCCAGCGTATCGGCGCTGTTGGTGCAAATGATCGAGAAGAACCGGAAGGCTCTCGAACTCGAACTTGGAACTCGCTCTCCTGCAACAACAGACCATCACGGCCACCGATCACGGAACCACCGTCACGTTTCAGGGCGTCCTGCTGACCGACATGCTTGCCAAGGTCGCAACACCAACCGGCGACAAATATCACCACACGGCGGCATCGTACTACTTGCTGGCTGAAGGGCGGGATGGATATCGGGCAGCTTTTGCCTGGGCAGAACTCGATCCGTCGTTCATGGACAAAGCGGTGTACGTGGTCACGAAACGAGACGGGAAGCCACTGTCGGACAACGACGGGCCGTTTGAGTTGATCGTGCCGGGTGAGAAAAGGAACGCTCGGTGGGTGCGACAGCCAACCGTGCTGCGCCTTGAGCCAAACACAACACCTTACGGTTCTGAACAGGTACGCTGGATACGGGAGAATCTGCCAGAACTGGAATCCATCAAGGTCGGCATGACTCGGAAGGATCTCTTGAAGGTCTTTATGGAAGAAGGCGGGATCTCTACTCGGACGTGGGAACGATACGTCTATCGGAAATGCATACACGTCAAGGTCGATGTGCAGTTTGCCCCAGTAGGCGACCCCATTGGCTTCTCTAGAGTGAACCCAGATGACCGGATCACGAGCATTTCGAATCCGTACTTGCAACTTTGGACTGGGGACTAGATGAGAGAGCGGTTTTCCACCGCCTTTGGCGAGACGTTTCGGGATCAACGGGCCGGGTTCGATATGGAGTCTTGATGCTCGTCAAACAATTCAAGTTCAAACGCAACCACGACAAGGGCGGCTTCCAGTGGACGGCAGAATCAGAGATCGAGCGCCCCGGTTTCTACAGAGGCTTCACGGCTGTTGGCAAAACGCTTGCCGACGTGAAGGAGTTTGCTGCCCTGGTGCGCTGGTGTGAACGGACGGGGTCGCTAGAACGGTTAGCGGAAATGCATCCAGCCGGTTGGGAGAAGCGGATGCAGACGACATGGGGCGGGAATTGGTATCCGAACAAAAGACGTTCACCCGATGCTCAATGAGGGAAGTGCGTTTAGTGGCACGCATCCCCGCAGCAACATGCCTTGCCCCGGATTCCGTCCACGCCCTCTTTGGCGATGATCGGAACCATCACCAACCCGGCCACTGGATCGGCCCACCACCAACCGAGCAAGGCATTCGGCAGCAAGCCACCCAACAGGATCGCAGACAGGTACGTGCAAAAATCGGCTTGCTTCGAATCGGCGCTCATGGCCCCGCTTCCGATTCCGGCAGCAACCCGGCGCTTTGCTCGTGCCAGCAACGGCATCACCACCACCGAGACGGCGGCGACAATGATGCCGGGAATGCTTCGTTCTGGCGACTCGTGCCAGATCAGTGTGAAGCCGGATTCGTAAAGGAGTATACTCGACTTCAGGTTCGACAGACTCTCGCCTCAATGACTGGCTGAACCCCGCGGCATTCTCCCAGGCTCCGGAATTCACCTTCGGCGATCTCAACCCTTTCCTCACCGTCCGCGGTCCCCAATTGTTCAACTGGGATCTCTCGGCGTTCAAGGGCTTTGCCATTGGCGAGCGGCTGAAGGCACAGTTCCGCGCCGAAGCTCTTAACGCGACCAACACGCCCTATTTCGGTAATCCCAACACAACTTACACCAGCCCGACCTTTGGCAAGATCACCAGCCAAATCAACAACGCGCGGCTGATCCAACTCGGCGCGCGGTTCACGTTCTAACTCAACTTAAGGAGACTAATCCATGAACATACATACAATGTCCAAACGCGTGTTCGCGTCCGTGGCAGTTTGCGCGGCGATGGCCGGGATCGGCGCTGTCCGTCCGGCTTTCGCGCAGGATTCCCCTTCTCAGCCACCGGCCGCGGAAGCCCCTCCCATCGTCGAATGGGTCTACACAACGCAATGGGGCTATTTCGACGATTGGTACGCGATTTTCAAGAAGTATCAGATTGCCATCCTCGACGAGGAAAAGAAAGAGGGACTCGTCACTAAGTACATCGTGCAGCGCGGCGGCGGCCACGTTGGCGAGAGCGAGCGCTGGGATCTGCGCGTGCTGATCTACTACAAGGACGCGGCGTCGCGGACTCAGGCGCGCGGCATAGCCAAGAAGCTTTTTCCCGATCAGGAGGCGTTCCGCAAGGAGGAGCAGCAGCGTTGGCGGCTGACATTGGCGCATTGGGACCGTCCGCTCACCGAAATAGACCCGCACGTCGAGCAGGCACGGAACTGACCCGGACCTCGACGAACTACAACTGAACAATCAAGGAGAAGACAAATGAAGAGACGATTATCACTGACCGCTATCCTGGCATTCGCGCCAGCAGCCTGGTCCGAGACCCTCGCGGGACTCTGGAACGCGACGCTCAATCTGAATGGGACCGAAATCCCCTTCAAAATCGAATTTGCCGGCGATGGGACCAATGTCAAAGGCTGGTTCTTCAACGGCGACGAACACGAGAACTCAACCGGCGGTAAGTTCGAAAACGGCGTGCTGGTTCTCAGCTTCGACACCTACGCCTCGGTGCTGAAAGCGACATTGAAAGACGGCGTGCTCGACGGCGAGTACAGCACCCGCGGCAAGCCGCTGCCCATTCATGCCGTTCGCGCCGCGCCGCAGCCTCCATCGAAGGTCAAGGCTCCCGACATCTCTGGCCTTTGGTACCTCGAGGGAGTCAGCAGCCGCAAACACGATGAAAAAGCCTGGCAGTTCGTCATTCAACAACGCGGGCCGGAAGTTAGCGGCGCGATTCTCCGCGTGGACGGCCATACCGGTACGCTTACGGGCAGTTATCAGGACGGTAACTTCGTGTTGAGTCACTTCTCCGGCGGGCGGCCGGCGCTATTGCTCGTCACCCCGCAAAACGACGGGACACTATTAGTTGACCTGAAGGGCCAGCATCACGAAGGCGTGATTACTGCCGTGCGGGCCGGAGCCTGCTGCGTGCTGGGTTCGGCAACCGCGGGCACGGGCTCGCCGGGCGATTCCAGAAAAGCTCGCAAAGCCGCGTCGGCTACCTCCGGTTCCGGGTAACGTGGCCGAATCTCCTGCAGAAACGAAAGCTCAGGCGCAGTGGTGGGGTCGAACGCGCCGGCACCAGCGGGAACGCCGGTTGCGGGTGGCTGCCAAGCGGCCGGAACCGCCGGCGGCGCGACGCCCACGGGCGGCACGGAAACCGGGCTCACGGGAACGGCGGGAACTGCGGCCCCAGCCCCAGGCGGCTGCGCGCTGGAGACCGCGGCGAAGAATTCATTCGCCATGCGCGCCAGCATCGCGGGATCCGGCAGGCCCGCAGGCACCTGCTGCGTGCCAGCGAGCAGGGTCGCCCAGCTATCGGTCGCAGGAGGCGTCGCGGCAGCCGGCCCGAACTCACTTAGAGGGTTGGTACTCATGATAGGTCCCCACATCGACGCCTTCCAGCACCGCGATCGCATCGTCGGTGAGCACGGACGTCGAGCAGTACAGCGAAACCAGATAGGAGGCCAGCGCCTTGGTGTTGATACCCATGAAACGAACCGAGAGGCCTGGGCTCACCTCGCCGGCAAGCCCAGGCTGAAACAGTCCGATGCATCCCTGTTTTCGCTCCCCGGAACGCAGCAGCAGGATCTTGGTTTTGCTGTCGGCGCTCTTGACGTGAATCTTGTCGGTGGGAACCAGCGGCACGCCGCGCCACGTCAGAAACGGGTTGCCGAAAATCGTGGCAGTCGGCGGAGGCACGCCGCGGAACGTGCATTCGCGCCCGAACGCCGCGATGGCGCGAGGGTGAGCCAGGAAGAACGACGGCTCCTTCCAGACTTTGGTCAGCAACTCGTCCAGATCGTCCGGCGTGGGAGCGCCAGCCTTGGTCTGGATGTGTACGAAATCTCCAATATCGGCGGACACCTGATTCCGTTGGCCGAGTTGCCAACGCGTGTCAACGAACTCGATGCCAGCCAGGAGATCATTGCTCTCTGCAAGATGGGTACCCGGAGCGCCAGGGCGGTGGAGGTCTTGCACCAGGCCGGCTTTGAAAAAGTGCGAAACCTGACGGGCGGGATTCGCGCGTGGTCCGATCGGGTGGACCCCAGAGTCCGGAAGTATTAGCCTCCTAGTTTTCCCAGGTTTGCTCTTGGATTTACAGGTCGCGAACGGTGATCAGGTCCGGAGTCGTACCCATCCCGACGATGTAGACGTTCCCCACTGAGGGAGCGGCAGTCCGGACGGCGAGTTTCCGGCTGGTGGCAACTAGCGCAAGGCCTCTCATTCCTTTGGCAAGCGCTGATCCCGACATCATCATCAGAATACCTGTGCCAGGTCTGACGGGGCTGCCGAGGACCTGAGGTCGGGGCGATCAGCAGCAGTCTGCCTTCTTGCCGAAGATCAGACGGTACAAAGCCGATGCGAAACACCATTGGGTGAAGGCCGCACCGAACGCCAATGGGATGATTATGAGGGCCGGAATGAACGACAGCAGTGCGCTCTGCACGTAAAACCCCGTGCCGCTGAGGATAAAAAGAGCGGCGCCGATCGCACAGCCGAAGCGACGAGGGGCACCATGGCGAGGCATCTCCCCCAGGCCCGTCAATGGGCGAAGGAAGATCCGGTAGAGATGGTCATAGAAGCTTCTCGAACTCACTGCGCCGATGAGGGTCAGGATTCCGAGCGCCCACAGATACGCAGGTGACCGCAAGCTGAGCCCCAGGGCGCCAAGACATCCGCAAGCAAATGGCGTCCATCTGGCCAACAGGTTGACGTTCGGACAGTTTGCGACATCGGCCTTGCTGAAACCCTGCCGGAGAAGCATCCGATAGGTATAGGCGCTCAAGCGTCCATATAGTAACATCGCGCGATCTCCGCTGTAGTCTATGGTTCCCTGGCTATGGTTCCCTGGCTGCCAACGCCAAGGCCGTCTCAATTCATTCGCCCCTGTCATGGGTAGGAAACGGGACTCGCTTCAGACCTGATACCGCCCGCTAGCTTCGTGATGGAGGGGAACGCGCCAAGGGATTGATCCAGGCGCGCTTCCAGTGGAGCGAAGAGCAGGCCTACCTGCACCTGCGCAACCTGAGCCGGCGGCGGAGAACGCCGCTGCGGGAAATCGCCTTGGAAGTGATCGAACGTGCACCATCCGTGGCTCGGGCGGTTTGAGCGAAGGCGAGCACCCTTCCCCCTAAATGTCCCAGTCGTAGGTGCGGGACCTCTGCTTCTCTGCCCAATCGCGCACGATGGAAGCCAGGTCACTGCGTTCCATGATCTCTGCGACGTTCCTGTCGACCTTCCGCCACAGCTCGCTGAATGGCGCCTCGCGCTGTGGGACTTTCTTCTTCTGCGCGGGGCCGTCGATGAATCGCAGCACCTGGCCGACTGTGATCGTCTCGGGAAGCCGCGCTAAGTAGTAGCCGCCGTCCGCGCCGCGGCGCGACTCGACGAAACCGCCCTGCCTCAACGACGACAAAACCAGCCCCAGAAACTTTTGGGGAATCTTCTGCCGCTTCGCGATGTCGGCGATCTTGACCGGCTCATCGCTGCTCTGCGAAGCCAGGTCGAAGAGCGCCCGCAGAGCATAGTAACCTCTGGTCGAAACGTTCATTGCCGCCAAGTGAAAAAGAAGGCGGGCCTCCGTACCCGCCTCCCTCCGCTCTACACGATCCCTTCGAAGAGCACCGACGTCAGATAGCGTTCCCCGGAGTCCGGTAGAATGACGACAATCGTCTTCCCCGCAAACTCGGGTTGCGTTACCAGGCGCGCGGCCACCGCCGCGGCGGCGCCGCTCGAAATGCCGCTCAGGATGCCCTCTTCGCGCGCCAGGCGCCGCGCCATTTCCACCGACTCTTCGTTGCTGACCGTCTCCACGCGGTCCACCACCGTGAGATCCAGCGTATCGGGAATGATGCCGGCGCCGATGCCCTGAATCTTGTGCGGCCCGGGCTGCAGCGGCTGTCCGGCCAGCTTCTGCGT
>Ga0208820_1001510_pt1 | contig 12836 bp, 7 predicted proteins | sample June2015DPH_16_5_FD_184713 | JGI IMG/M metagenome (GOLD analysis project Ga0208820, IMG submission 184713) | Peatland microbial communities from SPRUCE experiment site at the Marcell Experimental Forest, Minnesota, USA - June2015DPH_16_40... | ecosystem: Environmental > Terrestrial > Soil >...
CCGACGTTGAAATCAAGAGCGCTTACCGCAAGCTCGCGATGACGCACCATCCTGACCGCAACCCCAACAATCCTGACTCGGAAGACAAATTCAAGGAGATCACTGAAGCGTACGCCATCCTTGCCGATAGCGAGAAGCGCTCTTTGTATGACCGCTTCGGGCATGCTGGCGTGGGCGGCAGCAGCGGAGGTTCGGCTGGATTCGATCCCGCCATCTTCCAGGATTTTGGCGACATCTTCGGCGACATCTTCGGTTTCGGCGATATGTTCGGCCAGGGCGGCCGTCGTCGCAGCCGCGCCCAGCGCGGAGCCGACCTTCGCGAAGACTTGCACCTTGAATTTGATGAAGCGGCCTTCGGCGCCGAGAAGCAAGTGAATGTCCGCCGCCATGAGACCTGCGACGGGTGCCGCGGAAACGGTGCGGCGCCCGGCAAAGCTCCAGTTACTTGCCGGTCGTGCAGTGGCCGAGGCCAAGTCCGGTATCAGCAAGGCTTTTTTAGCATCGCTCGAACCTGCCCAACCTGCCAGGGCGCGGGCAGTGTGATCACCGATCCCTGCCCGAAGTGCAAAGGCGAAGGCCGCGTGCTGCACGCGCGCGCGGTCGAAGCCAATGTCCCGGCGGGAGTGGAGGACGGCACCCGAATTCGTTTCAACGGTCTGGGTGAGGCGGGCGCGTTCGGCGGGCCGGCCGGTGACTTGTATGTTGTCCTGCATGTCAAGGAGCACGCCTTCTTTGAGCGCGAGGGCAACGACCTGCACTGCGTGGTTCCGATTTCGTTTCCGCAAGCAGCCCTGGGCATCGAGATTATGGTTCCGACGCTTGAAGGAGAACACAAGCTGAAGGTCCCCGAAGGCACGCAGTCGGGAACCTCGTTTCGCATACGGAACAAAGGCGTGCCGGTACTCAACGGGCACGGCAAAGGCGATCTTTTCGTCGAGGTGCGAATACAAACACCCGGGAAACTGAGTAAGCGCCAGCGCGAACTTTTGGCCGAACTGGGAGAACTGTCTCCGGTGGAAAACAAGCCGCAGCATCGGTCGCTGCTGGGACGTGTGAAGGATATGTTTGTGTAGAGCAGTTGCCAGTAACCAGTTGCCAGTGATTCACTGAGGACGATCACGGCACGGCATGGGGCCGAGTACTGGCAACTGGAAGCTGACAACTGACAACTGCCTTATGACACGCCGCCGCTGGATCGCTGACGAGGTTGCCGGAGACACCGCGGCGTTGGTGGGCGAACATGCCGCGCATCTTGCCCGCGTGCTGCGCGCAGAGGTCGGGCAGGAGTTTGACATTGCAACTGGAGAAGAAGTTCGCCGCGGAACCATCACTACGATCTCCTACGATCGCATCGAGTTCGCGCTCGACACGAAGCCATACCATCGGCGAACTTTCAAGCTGTCGGCCGCTCCGAAGATCACGCTGGCCCTCGCCATCTTCAAGTTCGATCGCATGGAGTGGGCGATCGAGAAGTGTACAGAGATCGGGGTCGCTCGCATCATTCCTGTAATCGCCCGCCGGACGGATGCTCATCTGGCCGCTGCTGCGGTGAAACGGCAGGAGCGCTGGCGGCGCATCGTGCGTCAGGCGGCCGAACAGTCGCGACAGTCGGCGCCGCCTGAGGTTGCGGCACCGGTCAAATTGAAAGATCTTGCTGGTGCCCTGCCCGCAGGCGCACTGACCCGCGTCGTTCTTGCCGAGTCCGAAGAAGATGCGCGACTCGGGGATGTCTTGCAATCGTGGTCAAGTGAGATGGTGCTCGCTATCGGGCCCGAAGGCGGATGGGCCGATGGAGAACTCGCGTGGTTTCACGAGGAGGGATGGATTGCGGCCTCGCTTGGCAGCACAATTCTGAGAGCGGAAACGGCGGCAGTCGTCGCTACCGCTCTTGCGCTTGATGCGCTGCGCTGATTCCCGATTAGCCGCAAGCCCCGCCCCTAAAGAGTGTGCGTGAGAACTCGGTCGTCCCTCCGGGACTTGAATCGTCATTCCACTTTACCCCGCGCTGAAGCGCGGGGCTAAGCTAGGCCGCCCCTCCGGGGCTGTGTTCTTCCGAGCTTTGTTCCGCTCGGTTGCGCAAAAACGAGTTCTCACGCATACACTGAAGCGCTGCGCCACCCAAAATGTAGAGGCGCGGCTTGCCGTGTCTTCCCCTGACGGGGCAAGCCCCGTCTCTACAGGATGAACTTTCGGCATCGCTGAAGCGATGCCTTGATACGAAGCACAAACACGAAACCTGTGTTTCCCAACGCTCGCCACAGCGTCCCACAAGCAGCTCTGATATTCTCCGGCTAGTGACCTCGACTGCCTCACCTGCGAGGAAGATCGTTCCCGATGAACGCCAGCAGCAAGCCATCGGACACGTTGATGGCCCGATGCTGGTGATCGCTGGCGCCGGCACGGGGAAGACCACTGTCCTCACGCAGCGCGTGGCCAACCTTATCCGCGAAGGTCACGCCCGCCCTGACGAAATTGTTGCGCTCACCTATACCGACAATTCCGCCGCGGAGGTGATGGCCCGCGTCCGAGGGGAACTGAAGGGAACCGTTATCGACGGCCTGCAGGCCTGCACCTTCCATGCCTGGTGCTACGGACTGCTCCAGCGTCGCGGCGCTGGTTTTGGCGTGCTCGACGACAAGGATCTCTGGGTGTACTTGCGCCGCCGTATTCGCGACCTGCGCCTCAAACACTTTGTGCGCGCTGCCAACGTCGGCCAGTTCCTCGATAGCCTGCTCGATTTCATGCGTCGTTGCCAGGACGAACTGGTGGGCCCGGCAGAATACGCCCTCTACGTAGAGCGCCTCGAACGCGGTGAGGCCGCCCTTCCCCGTGTTGCCCGCTCGAAGAAGCAAACGGAATTGGAAGAGGTCGAGATCCTGGAGCGCTGCCAGGAAATCGCTCGCGTTTTTGCCACCGTGGAAGGCATGCTCCGGGTAGAAAACCTGGGCACCTTCGGCCACATGATCACCAAGGCCTACCAGTTGCTGAAGAACGATCCCGCGCTGCTCGAAGAGGAACGGGGCCGCACCCGCTTTCTGTTGGTGGATGAATTCCAGGACGCGAACTTTGCCCAGGTCGAGATCCTGTCGCTGCTCGCCGGGCCGGCGGCGAACGTTTTTGCCGTGGGCGATGCGGATCAGGCGATCTACCAGTTCCGCGGCGCTTCGAGCGAGGCCTTCACTTTGTTTATGAGGAACTTTCCCGCGGCCCGAGTCGTTGCCCTGGAAAAGAACCGTCGCTCGCTCTCGCCGATCCTTGGTTGCGCTTTTGGCATTGTGAATGAGAACCCGGCAGTGTTCGGACAGACGTTCTCGCAAAAAAGAATTTCAATTTCCTACCAGCGTGCTCCCCTTGAATCACTGCGAGACGAGGAGGCGAAGCGACAAGGGCGGACCACGGCGCCGCTGGTCGAAATTGTTACCTGGAGGGATAAAGAAGTCGAGGCCGCCGACCTCGCGCGCCGAATCCAGAAGAAGCGGAAAGATAATGATAAAGATAAGGACAAAGACCAGCGCTGCCGCTGGAGCGATTTTGCCGTGCTCTATCGCCAGCACAACCATCGCGACGAACTGGTTAAGGAACTTGCCGAGCGGGGCATTCCATTTTCCATCGAAGGTCTGGACGTTCTCGATACACCCGAGGTCCGCGACGCGGTGGCCTGCCTGACCGCCGCAGTGTCTCCCAACGATCATGCCAGCTTGTTTCGCGTGGCGGCGCTGCCCCAGTTCGGAATCAACCCAATGGAATTGCGGGCAGCGATGAGGGCAGTGCGGCGACAGGAACTCGATCTCCGCACGGTGTTGGGAAGGCTCGCGGGCGGTCCAGCGGTGCTGGAAAGCGTGGAGAAAGTCCACCGCGAAGTGAAGAAGGACGGAGTGCGCGCGGGCTTTACTGCGAACGATGCGGTGAGCGTTGTGATTCGGCACTTCCATCTACAGCGGTCGGCTTTACTGGCCGCGTTTGTGAAGTTTGTGGAGTCATGGCACACGAAACCGATTGCCAAAACTGGGAGCCCTTCAGAATTCCTCGAGTACCTGGATTATTTTGTGCAGGCTGGAGGCACGATTCCGCTTCCCCGCACCGAGGAAGACGCGGTACAGCTTTTGACCGCGCACGCCGCCAAGGGACTTGAGTTCCAGCACGTGGCCATCATTCGCGGCTCATCCGTTTCGTTCCCAACTGCATACCATGAGCCGCTCATTGCTTTTCCTACGGAACTGCGCCGGGCGGACGCGTCAGCGCCGGGCGCTGTGAATGACGACAAGACCCGGCACGAAGAAGAAGAGCGCCGCCTTTTTTATGTGGCGATGACGCGCGCCAAAGACACACTGGCCATCTATGCGCACCAGGGCAGGGGCAAGAAGGATCCGAAGCCAACCCAGTTTTTGCGCGAGTTCATGGTTCACCCGGCTTACAAAAAGTTCTGGTCTACCCATCCGGCGGCGGCGGTGCAGGATAGGTTGTTTGCCGAGGAAGAACAGAGAATCGCGGTGCCGCAATCGACCGTGGCCGCGTGGCTGCTCATGCCGCCGTCGGCGAGTTTCGTCACCGGCCTGAGCGCGTCGGCCATCGAAATCTACGAAGAGTGCCCGCTCCGCTTCAAGCTCGAAAGGGAGTGGAACCTGCCGCGCGACGTCCCCGCATCGCTGCACTACGGGGCGGCCCTGCACGGTGTACTGCGTACTTTCTACGACGCGCAGCGCTATCAACGCGCTATCAGCGACGACGATTTGCTGGAGCAGTTCCGGTCGGCCCTGGCTTCCGCGGGCATCGCCGACCGCTATCAGTATGAGCTGTATCTGCGGCAGGGAATGGAGCAGTTGCGGCAATTTTTCGAGTGGGCCCGCAGCGCCGAGCCGCCCGAAGTCATCGAGACCGAACGCAGATTTGAACTGCAAGTGGGCTCGGCGAAGTTGGCCGGACGCGTGGATCGCATCGATCGCACGGGCCCGGACTCCGTTGCCATCGTGGACTACAAGACGGGCAAGCCGAAGTCGCAAGAGGATGCCGATAAGAGCCTGCAACTTTCCCTGTATGCGCTCGCGGCCAGGGAGACTTGGGGGAAGCGGGCCGACTGCCTGATCTTCCACAACCTCGAAAACAACACGCCCGTGTACACCACGCGGACGGATGCCGAGTTGGACGCGGCGAAGTTGCGCGTGCTAGCAGCGTCAGACGGAATCGCGCAGGGAGAGTTTGCTCCGAAGGTCGGGTATCACTGTGCGTTTTGTCCCTATCGCAATCTTTGTCCGGCCACCGAAAAGATCGTTGCCGGGAAGATCGTCACAGGAAAGATCGGTGCTCCGCAGAAAAAATCGGCGTCTGGCGTCAATTAGGTCTCATAAATAATCCTCCGATGTCCTAGCCTCAGGGGCTAAAGCCCGCATTTTTATTGGTCCTTAGCGGCACGGCTGAAAGCCGTGCCCTACCCAACCCATTTATGAGACCGGCTTTAGAACCGCGACAGCGTGACAAGTCATACGGTGGAGCGACGGGCGTCTCGCCCGTCCCGCCGGGCGGGGAAGCCCGGCTCTCCACTAGCATGAAAACGCCGCAAAAAACTTTGGGGACGCTTATCGCGTCCCCTTTGTCGTTGCCTGTTGCAGGTGCTTAGTGCTTTTTGCTGCTCTTCTTCTTTGCTTTCTTTTTGGTTGCCATGGATCTATTCTCCCTTTCCATTCTTCATGGAATTTCGCAACGGTGTTTTGTTGCAACTGATTGATGTATAGAGTCAACGCAGAACGAAGTCAAGAGAAAAATGATTGAAACGGGCGCGTGCAACGTTGTACCAAAGTCACCTGCGCGACTCGCACGCGAAGAAAAAGTCGAGTGACATCACAACTGGCTTTCACCTGTTCTCCCCTCGCGTTGTTTCTGCCGCGCGGTTTCAACCGAACGCGCCGTCGTCGTTGCGATGCCGGCGCGGTTGCGCGTCGAGAAAGTTCGCGAAGCTTGCCACGCTCTATGATGAGAGACGATTTTCAAGCGACGCAGGGGCCAGCGGAGCCCGTGTGCTCGTCACCTTGATTTATGAAATGATTCACCGCGACGTGCACCGCGGGATTGCGGCGCTGTGCTTGGGCGGGGGGGAACGCTGTCGCGATGGCGGTGGAGCGGTAGGATGGTCTAGGACCCGGTTTTGAGATCGCGGTCGGGACGATCGTCGCTGAATTTGTAGATCTCACTGTCTTCGCTGGCACAAAGTTCGCTTTCTTGGAGAAAACGCTTCAGTGTCACAAGCAAGGCTCTGTAGAGCTGCTCCTTACGATTCACTATCAGGTTATTGACGATGCTCGACGAAGAACAGATGTCGACGAATACCACAAGTTTTTCTGTTGTAAGTTTTCCTTCAAGATTGGAATCGCCTTTGAGTCCATTTCGACAATTAATGGCACACTAGCCTCACTCCCGTCTACGCGCAGCGATTGTCAAGAGGCGGCCGCAACAGTTGGGCGTCCAGTATTCGAAAAAAGAAGCCGGACGCCCGTTTAATTTTCCACGGAATCCACGCCTCTGCATCAGTAGGCCTTCCCTGCCTCCAATGCGGCCTCCAGCAAGAGGGTTCGATCCAGCCTCGCTCAATTTGTCGAAATGGTGAAGTTCACCGTGATGCGGGCCTGAGTTTCCACGGGCTGCCCGTTTTGCAGGTAGGGCTTGAAGTGCCACTGCTTCACCGCCTCGCGAGCGGCGGTAGCCAGAATGCCCGGGCCACTGAGAATCTGCAACTCCTGGATGGTGCCGTCCCGCGAGATGAGCGCCATCAAACTGACGGCGCCCTGCACCTTCATCTGCCGCGCCAGCAAAGGATAATTAGGTGGCACCGAAATGCTCACACTCTGCGTCGTTTGCGGGGAAAGCTGCACGCGATCGCCGGCACTCACCAGCCCACTCGTCGCCGACGCGGGAGTGGCGGATGCGGAAGAGGTCTCGCCCGAGTTCACATCCAGATGGATGGCATTGCTTTTCGCGGGTATGGTGATGTGGCGGTTTCCGGCTACCACCTCCACCTCCAGCGGTGGCAGCACTGCGCGCTCGGTGGTTGCCGCAAAGGGAGCGTCGGCCGCGGCGGGTGCCGGCGAATTGGCTGCCTTGCGTTCCCGCGTGGGAGTCGCCGGCGTGCTGGGAGTTGGCACCGCCGCCATGCTCTTACTCTTGCTCTTGCTCCGAAGCGCAGCTTCTTGGACTTCACCGGTCGGCGGAAACCAGAAATCCCAGTCTTTCAAAACCACCGCCACCAGCGCCACCAGCAGTACCCCCAGGGCGATGAGCATCCGCTTTCGCTGTACTTCTACATCTTCCGACGCGGGCGGCAAGGGGAGCTGCGTTGGCCGCTCGAGATGGTTCTCGGGATGGATTTCTTCTTGAAACAAGGACACGGAGCCTCCTCGGAATCGTAATTCGATCGAGGGGGAGTGCTGACCTAGTATGCCCTGAAACCCGCGCAATGCCAAGCAAATCCCGCTCTGGTTGCACCTTTTACTGGCGGTGGGCCGTAAGGCCTTCCGCCCTGTAGGGACGCGGCTTGCCGCGTCTGTAGGGGAAATCAGACGCCCCCAAAGGGCTGGCCTCGAAAGCTACCTTTTTCTGCAGGTTGCGCAGGCCCAATGGCTAAAGGGGAGAGCGCCAGCGCCCTTCCCCTGGCTCAAGTTCCGCACCAGCTCAGGAAACTTTCGTAACCTTATAGTCGAGCTTGTCCAGTATGCCGGTCGCGACGTCAAGAATTTCCGTGCTCACCTTACGATTCGAAGCGATGGCTTCCGCCAGTGGAATGGAAATAATCTTGTTCCCCCGCAGCGCCGCCATTTGCCCGAATTCGCCGCGGTGCACCATGTCGATGGCGCCCAGTCCGTAGCGCGTGGCGAGCACGCGGTCGAAAGCGCTGGGCGTTCCGCCTCGCTGGATGTGGCCGAGCACCACCGACCGCGACTCGAAGCCCGTCCGCTTTTCGATCTCGTACGCCACCGTTGAGCCGATTCCTCCCAACCGAACATGCCCGAACTCATCGCGCCCCGATTGCAGGGACGATTCACCGTGTTTCTCGTTACCATCGGCAAACTTCGCGCCTTCGGCCACCACCACGATGCTGAAATATCTTCCGCGAGCTTGGCGCTGGCGAATCAGTTCGGCGACCTGGTCAATATCGAAAGGAACTTCGGGGATCAATATGACGTCGGCGCCGCCCGCGATGCCGCTATAAGCCGCGATCCAGCCCGAGTCGCGTCCCATCACTTCCACCACGATCACGCGATTGTGCGCCTCGGCCGTCGTATGCACGCGGTCAATGGCGCTGGTGGCCACATTCACAGCCGTGTCGAAGCCGAAGGTGAAGTCGGTGCCGGACAGGTCGTTGTCGATCGTCTTCGGAACGCCCACCACTTTCACTCCTTGGAAGAAAAGTTTCTGCGCTACCGACAGCGTGTCATCGCCGCCAATGGCGATCAGTGCGTCACAGCCATGTTTCTTGAGGTTCTCGACGCAGTGCTGCAGGCCGTCGTCGCGCTTGGCCGGATTGGTGCGCGAAGTGCGCAGGATCGTGCCGCCCCGCGGCAGAATGCCACCCACCGCCGCCAGGTCGAGTTCCACGGTCTTGTCTTCCAGCAAGCCGCGCCAGCCCTCCATAAATCCCACGAACCCGTCTTCATAGTGAAACGTGCCCTTACGCACCACTGCCCGAATGACTGCATTCAGCCCGGGACAGTCGCCCCCGCCCGTCAGCACTCCAATTTTCATCGCCTGCTCCTAGATATGATGTCTTGGTATGAGTATGAGCGCGCCCCGAGCGGATGGAATCCACCCGCGCGCATGTTTCCGTGGGCCCGAATGTATATTAGGTTATCACGCTGCCTTGGTCCGCGTGCCGCCCAACATCCCCGCTGCGTGCCAAAAGCCATCGGCCCTCCTGCTACACTTCTCTCATGCGCGTCCTCGGCATCGACTGCGGCACGGAATACACCGGATACGGCGTAGTCGACTTGCTCTCCGACGACCGCAACAATGACCGCCTCGTCTGTATCGCCTGCGGCGCCATCAAAGTTTCCCCGCGCGACCCCATGCCCACGCGCCTCTCGCGCATCTCGATCGGCCTGCAGGAACTCATCTCCCAGCACCGCCCCGACCGCGTTGCCATCGAAGACGTTTTCTACGCCGCCAATGTGAAGTCCGCCTTGAAACTCGGCCAGGTGCGCGGAGTCGCCATGCTGGCCGCCGCTTCCGCCGGAATCGAAGTCGCCGAATACTCGCCCCTGTCCATCAAATCCGCGGTGGTCGGATATGGCCGGGCCGAAAAACATCAGGTCCAGCAAATGGTGACGCGCCTTCTGAATCTCGATCAGATCCCCGAACCCGCCGACGCCGCCGATGCGCTCGCCATCGCCATCTGCCATCTGCACACCGCAGCGACGCAAGAACGCCAGAGCGAAGTCTACGGCAATTTTAAATATGTGACTTGTCATCCTGAGCGGAGCAGCCCGCCTCGCTTGCGAGGCGGGCTGCGGAGTCGAAGGACCCCTACACCCTAACATCTCTTCCGCCGCAGCAAGGCACTCTCCCCCGCTGCACTCCGGGGATTGGAACTACGCTAAGATCAACCATGGACCACGGGACTGCGATGGTCAATATTCCTCAACAGGACAGTCCTGCCTTGCTGGTTTCTACTACGCATACAACGTCCGATCTACTGAGTGCTGCAACTTTGAAGAATGTCGGCCAGAGATCGCTGTCTGCCTGCCGACTGGGGTGGGTCGTGGTATTTCCCTCCGGAAAGAACGAGGTCTACTTGGGTGCGCCGATGAATATTCCGGCAGGAATCGAGCCCGGCGCGAAATGGGAAGCCCCTGCACAGTCAGTGAGCCCCAAGTATGCAAAGCAGAAGGCCGCGGCGATTGCCTTCTTCGTCGCTGAAGCCTACCCGTTAGGCGGGGAGCCGTGGAAGGCGGACTTAGTCCAAATAAGACGGCAAGCCGTGAGCATCGCACCCGAACTAACAGCTGAGAGCTGATAGCTGCCCTCTTGACACTCCCCGCCACCATCCCCAATCATTACAGCGCCCCAATGCCCCGTCCATTTCATATTCTTTGCCTGCTGACTCTTTCTTCGATCCTCGCCTTTTCGCAAACCGAAGCCGAAGCCCCCGCCGTGGTCACCTTCAGCCTCGATTTCCCCACCTCCCAGCCAGAGCATTACTCGATCCGCGTTCAATCCGATGGCTCGGCCCGCTACCAGTCCAGCGGCCGCCTGTCCGCCGATCCCGACGAGACCGATTCTCACGACAACGATTCTCATAACAACGATTCTCATAACAACGGCAGCTTCGATCTTGACTTCACCCTAGCCGCGGGAACGCGGCAAAAAATCTTCCAACTCGCGGCGAAGGCCGGCTATTTTCAGAAGGACGTCGACTCCCATCACAAGAACCTCGCCTTTACCGGAAAAAAGACGCTCGGCTACAAAGACGCGCGGCGCAGCGGAGAGTCCACCTACAACTATTCCACCAACCCGGCCGTGCAGGACCTGACCATCCTGATGCAAAGTCTCTCGACCACGCTCGAATTCGGACATCGTCTCCAGTACGATCACCACTATCAAAAGCTAGCGCTCGACGAAGAACTCAAGGGTATGGAGGAGTTGGCCCGCGCCAATCAACTGATCGGGGTCACCGCCATTCAGCCGATCCTCGATCAAATCATCGCCGATCCCTCCGTGATCAACGTAACCCGAGCCCGCGCCCAGCGCTTGCTGGAGCGCGCAGACATTCGCTAATCCTTTCCCATCACCCGACGCACTGCCAGAAATCCGCCTGAACGTGGTATAATCTTCCCATAAAACCAGCCCGATAATGCCAGTAGATGCAAGAACTTAGCGACATTGCGCCGGTAAGAGAACGGGTGAAGCTACGCTCCGCTTGGACGGGCGAGACGCCCGTCCCCACAGTAAATCACCCAAGCCTTTACTGAGAGCTGACAACTGAGAGCTGAGAGCTAACTCCATGGCTGACGATCAGAATCCTGAGCTTCCCCTTACTCCTCCTCCCGGAGGCGACGGTCAATCTCCCACCGGTCCGGGCGCCCTCAACATACAGCCCGTCAATATTGAAGAGGAGATGAAACGGTCGTATCTCGACTATTCCTTGTCGGTGATTATCGGCCGCGCCCTGCCCGACGTGCGCGACGGATTGAAGCCGGTGCATCGCCGCATTCTTTACACCATGCAGCAAATGGGCCTGGCTCCGGGACGGGCTACGCGCAAGTGCGCCCGTATCGTCGGCGAAGTCATGGGCAAGTACCATCCGCACGGGAACCTCGCCGTTTACGACGCGTTGGTGCGTCTGGCGCAGCCCTTCGCTATGCGCGCGCCGCTGGTGGATGGACAAGGCAACTTCGGCTCGGTAGATGGCGACCCGCCGGCAGCGGATCGATACACCGAAGCGCGTCTGACGCGCGTCTCTACCGCTTTGCTCGAAGACCTCGACAAAGAAGCGGTCGACTTTTATCCGAACTACGACGGCACGGAAACGCAGCCCGCGGTTCTGCCCGCGCGTTTTCCCAACCTGCTCGTCAACGGCTCCGATGGAATCGCGGTTGGCATGGCCACGAAGATTCCGCCGCACAACCTGACCGAGATCGTCGATGCCACCATCACGCTGGTGAATAATCCCGGCGCGCAGTTGCCGGAGATTCTGAAATTTGTGCAGGGGCCGGACTTTCCGACGGCGGCCATCATTCACGGCCGCGCTGGAATCTTTGAGGCGTACCGCACGGGCCGCGGACGGTTCATGATGCGCGCCCGGGCGGCCATCGAGAACATCACCAAGGACAAGCAGGCGATCATCGTTACCGAGATTCCTTATCAGGTGAACAAGGCTCGGCTGATCGAGCGCATCGCCGACCTGGTCAATGACAAGACCATCGACGACATCTCCGATGTTAACGATGAAAGCGATCGCGACGGCATGCGTATCGTGATCGAGCTCAAGCGCGGAGCCGAACCGCAGATCGTGCTCAACCAGCTCTTCAAGCACACTTCGATGCAGGAAGGCTTCAGCATGATTCTGCTGGCCGTGGTCAACGGCCAGCCCAAGGAAATGGGGCTGATCCAGGCGATCAAACACTTCATCGACCATCGCGTCGATGTGGTGCGCCGCCGCACTTCGTATTTGCTGGCCAAGGCGCGCGATCGCGAACACATTTTGGAAGGCTACCTGACCGCGCTCGATCACCTTGATAACGTGATCGCGATCATTCGCGGCAGTGCCAACCGCGCTGACGCTAGGGAGAATCTGGTTGCGTACTTCGGCGGCAAGAAGATCGACATCAACACCACCGGACGCGCTCCAAAGCTCGACCCCGAGAAACCGTTCACCGCGAAGCAGGCCGACGCCATCCTCGAACTGCAACTGCACCGCTTGACCAAGCTCTCGATCGACGAAATTGCGAACGAGTTGAAGCAGGTGCGCGAGGCCATCGCCGAATACGAATCGATTCTTGCCTCTGAGAAGAAGCTGCGCGGCGTCATCATCAAGGAACTGGAAGAGGTCAAAAAACTGTACGGCGACGCGCGCCGGACCGTCATCGAGGACGAAGCCGCGGAAATCATGCTGGAAGACTTGATCGCCGACGAGCAAGTTGCGGTCACGGTCAGCCATTCCGGCTACATGAAACGCACTCCGATCTCGACCTACCGCATGCAGCGGCGCGGCGGCACCGGGCGGACCGGCATGAAGACGCGCGACGAGGATTTCGTCGAGCATCTGTTCATCGCCTCGACTCACGCCTACATCTTGATCTTCACCAACACCGGGCGCGTCTACTGGCTGAAGGTGTATGAGATTCCCGACATCG
>Ga0208820_1001511_pt1 | contig 12835 bp, 13 predicted proteins | sample June2015DPH_16_5_FD_184713 | JGI IMG/M metagenome (GOLD analysis project Ga0208820, IMG submission 184713) | Peatland microbial communities from SPRUCE experiment site at the Marcell Experimental Forest, Minnesota, USA - June2015DPH_16_40... | ecosystem: Environmental > Terrestrial > Soil >...
ATCGGCGAGACGCCGGGCAATGGTGCTCTTGCCGGCTCCGGCGGGCCCGTCGATGGCCACCACCACGCGTTGCGATTCGCTGTTTCCCAAACCAGTAGAATAACAGGGACGCGATGGGCCGAGTAGAATTGAAGAGGAGGCGCCATGGCCGACGCAAACCGTGAGGAACTGCACGTGCTCGTGGACCATCTTTCGGACGTCGACGTACCGACTGTTAAGAAGCTCCTGCGAGCGCTGGCGGATCCGGTGAAATTATCGATTGCTCTTGCGCCGTTCGACGACGAACCGGAAAGCGACGAGGAACGGGCCGAAGTCGAAGCGGCGCGCCGCGAATCGGGTCCTGGTACGCCGCACGAGGAAGTGCTTCGCGAGTTCGGTCTGTGAGCCGGTTCGTCTGGACGGATCGTGCTAAAGCGGAATTGCGCCGGATCGAACGCGAGCAGGCGATGTCCATTCTTCGAGCCCTTACGGACTATGCCGGCAGCGGCAAGGGCCGGATCAAACGTCTCAAGGGGAGTGGCGACCTTCGCCTTCGCATTGGCGATTACCGCTTGCGCTTCGAGACTATCGATGACGACAGCTATCGCGTTCTTCGAGTAAGCCATCGGCGCGAGGCATACCGCAGTTAACGCGAAGAACAGGCTCCATGCGCGCGGACGACTTCGACGGATTGGTGGCTGAGGCGTTCCAGCGCATTCCGGCGCGGTTTCGAAAGCGGATGAAGAACGTGGCCCTGATGGTGGAGGCCGAACCTACGCCGGAGCAACTGGCGCGCGGCCGGGTGCCGCGTGGGGGAACGCTGCTCGGGCTCTACGAAGGGCGCCCGCTTACCCGTCGCAGCGTGTTCGAATCTTTCGCCATGCCGGACCGCATCGTGATTTTTCAGGGCCCTCACGAACGGCTGGCGCACTCGCCGGAGCATCTGGCGCAAATGGTCGCCGGCACGGTATGGCACGAGATTGCCCACTACTTCGGCTTGAACGAGGCGCAGGTGCGAGCCGCCGAGCGAAAGCGCCGCGCGCGGTGACAGTGGCGGGGCGCGCAGTTTCTTAATCACCTTCTTACGGGCAAGCTAAAAAAGCATGCCCCACCTGAGAGCGCGCGGTGAACGGCGCGCCATCGGCTACAATCGGAGAAATGAGAATCGCGGGGTTTCTCATATTGTGTTCATGCAGCCTGGGAGCTGCCAGCGTCCCGATGACGCTGCTCTCCGAGGACGAAGCCGAACCCATTCACAGCGCCATTCTGCGCAAGGAACCCTGGACGCTGGACGCCGTCCGCCGCCTGCGCGCAGAAGCCGATAAGCGCCTGCGCGAGGGCCCCTGGAGCGTCACCACGGACCGTCCCGCCGGCCTGAACCTGGACGCGCACGACTACTATGGCGAAGCGCCCTTCTGGTGGCCCGACCCGGCCAATCCCGCCGCCCCCTGGGTGCGCAGGGAGGGTCACGTCAACCCGGACCGTTTCACGGCCAACAAGACCGCCCTCGATGCCACCTGCGATTCCATCTTCACGCTGGGCGCGGCGTCCTTTTTCCTCGACGATCCGCGCTACGGCCGCCACGCCGCGCAACTGATCAATGCCTGGTTTCTCAACCCCAAAACGCGCATGAATCCGAATCTGGATTACTCGCAGGCGATCCGCGGCGTCAATGAGGCCAGGGGTGGTTCGATCGACGGCCGGGTTTTCGTTCGCGCCGCGCAGGGCATGGAATTCCTGGCCCAGAGCGGGCAGTGGGACGCCAAGGAAGCTGCCGCCACGCACAAGTGGTTTGAGGACTATCTGCGCTGGCTCACGCACAGCAAGACCGCGAGCGACGAGAAGAGCGGCGGCAACCTCCGCGCGTCCTGGTGGACCGCGCAAGTGGCGGCCATCGCCACCTTCCTGGACGACAAGGCCGCCGCGCAGATGGCGTTCAACTACTATCGCGATTCGGTCTTCCCGCGGCAGGTTGGCGCCGAGGGAGTCGCCCCGCGCGAGGAGGAGCGCACCCGCTCGCTCACTTATTCCGCATTCAACGCGGAAGGGATGGCCACCACCTGCCGCATCGCCCAGGCGCAGGGCGTGGACCTGTGGAGCGTGCAGAGCAAGGGCGGGGCAACACTGGCGACCGTGATCGCGTACCTGGCGCCTCATCTGGCCGACCGGAAGAAATGGGACAAGGAGCAGATCGCCGAATTCGAGACCGACGGCATCTACTTTTTAGCCTTCGCCGGCATGGGGATGAAGAAGCCGGAATACGTCACGCTCTACCACCAGCTCGAGCACCCCGACAGCGCGTGGCTCAGCTTCGTCGACCTGATGGCGGGACGTTGGGAAGCCGCCGCGCACCAGACGAGGCATTAGAGGAAGGAGGCTGAGGCGGGAAGGAAAAGGTGCCCTGCCTCAAGCTTTGACGACGTTAAGTCCGGGGACGTGCTGGAAGTGGCGGACGTTGCCGGTCGCAACACCGAAACCGAGCTGCAAGGCAGTGGCAGCGATCAGCAGATCTTCGAAGGCGATACTCACACCCTCTTCGGCCTGCTCGCCTCCGATGCGGCCGGCGAGCTTGGCGGTCTCGACCGTCACCGGATGTACTGGTAGGTCGCGGATGAGCTCGTCAACGAAAGCCTGCCGGCGTTGCCGCCGCTCGTCCAACTTGGCGCGCTCGATACCGTGCGTCAGCTCCACAACGGTGACCACGGAAAGACCGATCTCGATTTCTCCGTAGCTGGTTTTAAAGTGTTCGAGGATCTGTCGCGCGGTGCGGCCTTGCCGCTCTACGGCGATGACCACGCAGGAATCGAGGATTAGTCCCACGTGGGCGAATTCCACGGCTTGCGATTGTGGACGATGTCTTCCACGTCGGCGGCGAAGTCAGGGTCCAGCGTGGGGGCCTGGCCGAGTTCTTCCTCATGGGCCCTCGCCAGCGCGATGCACTCGGAGATGGTGCGGCGCACGGGAGCGGCGGCGCGGACCACGGCGACCGGCTGAGCGTCGCGCTCGATCACGACATCCGAGCCGGCTCGAACGCTCTCGAGGATGCTGGCCATATCGCGCACAGCATCGGCTTCGCTCACATGCAAGACTCGCGGCTCCATACCTGTGATGATAGCCTTTTTCTCATCCCCGTCGCTTCTGGCAGTCGGCCCGCCGCCGAGTGCCAACAGGACTGGAAATCGGGGACTATCCCAATCGCCGGAATTGCCCAAGCCCACGATACTCCTCGACTCGTTTGTATGTTATACCGAGCATTGAAGTGGAGGATGCGGGCTGATGCGCTCCTTTGTGTCTGTCATAGTGTTTTGCGCTTCCTTTGAGCTGGCCGCTGCTCAGGATAATATTCGTGAGGTCGATTTCAAGAACTTCTCTTATCCGATAAGTGGCCCTCTTCTTGGGCACAGCGAGCTGAAATGGCTCGGAGACCCAAAGGATGGCTACTCGAAGAGAAAGCCCATTCATTTGGTAAACGGAGAAGACCTCAAGAAGGAATCGAGCTTTGAGATGGACGGACGCGAATATGCCCAGTATTCAGGCTTTTCGTTACAGTCCGTGGAGTTTGCCGACCTGACGGCAGACGGCAAGGAGGACGCAATCGTAGTGCTGCTATACCAAACGGGCGGCACCCAGAATACCCACTACGTGTACATCTACTCGTTTATCGCCGGAAAACCGAGTCTGCTGGCGTATTGTCATACACGCGGCCGTGCCGATTTCGGCCTCTATAAGGTGTACGGCGAACGCGGGAAGCTGGTCTTCGAGTTGCTTGACCCCGAGAAGAATTCGGGCGATTGCTGCTCATCGGGTTTTGTGCGTTTGCGGTATCGCTGGCATGACGGTCGCTTTGAGGGGTTTGGGGCTCACGAGCACGGTACATTCAACGCGAAAGAACCATGACCTGTCGCATCCCCACGCCACGGTGTTCCACCCGTGGCCTGTTGGAATGGCCGCCAGCCCGCGAGATTCAACGTAAAGCTCCGGTAACGCCGGCGATCTCGTCGCCGGTGATTTGCCGGGATTCCCGGCAACGTCGAGGCGGTTTTTCGCGGCCCTTCTCCACTCTACAATTGTATGGAGGCCTCCCGGAATTGGAGAACAAGGAAATCGCGCGCGTGCTGTGGGAGACGGCGGACCTGATGGAGATTGCCGCCGAGGATGGGTTTCGCATCCGCAGCTATCGCAACGGCGCTACCGCGGTGGAAGGCTATCCGGAGCGCATTGCCGATATCCTGGCCGACCCGGCGCGCAAAGTCACCGACATCCCCGGCATCGGCAAGGGGCTGGCGGTGGTGCTACAGGAAATCGTCGATCATGGTTCCTGCGAGCGCCGCGATCTGCTGCTGCAGAAGTTTCCGCCCACCACAATCGAATTCCTGAAGATACAGGGCCTCGGGCCGAAAAGCATCGCGCTCATCCTGGAGCATTACCGCATCAGCACCATGGATGAGCTGGAGCGGCTGGCGAAAGAGGAAAAGCTGCGCGTGCTGCCGCGCATGGGCGCCAAGCTGGAAGAGAAGGTGCTGCGCTCCATCGCCCAGTACCGCATGCGCAGCGGCCGCTACCTGCTGAGTTATGCCGAGACCATGGCCGAAGAGCTGGCCGGCGTTCTGCGCGGCCCCGGCGTCGATAGCATCACGCCCGCCGGCAGCTTGCGGCGTGGCCGCGAAACCGTGGGCGATCTCGACCTGCTGGTGACCGGCCCTGACGCAACTGCCGCGCTCGACCGTTTTATCGCCTACAGCCGCGTGGAAGAAGTGCTGGGCCGCGGCGAGAATAAAGCCAGCGCCAAAGTGGGCCGCGAGGGATTGCAGGTGGACGTGCGCGCGCTGCCGCCCGCGAGCTTCGGCGCCGCCCTGCAATATTTCACCGGCAGCAAGGATCACAACGTGTCGCTGCGCACGCGCGCGGTGCGGATGGGCTTCAAGCTCAGCGAATACGGGCTGTTCTGCTCGGATAATGATGCGCGCGTGGCCGGCGAAACCGAGGCCGGCATTTACGAAGCGCTTGGCTTGCCCTGGATTCCACCGGAGCTGCGCGAAAACGCGGGCGAAATCGAAGCCGCCGAGGAAGGCCGGCTGCCCCAACTGGTCGAGCTCGCCCAAATCCGCGGCGACCTGCACATGCACACCGTCGAAACCGATGGCCGCGCCACCCTCGAGGAAATGGCCGCCGCGGCGCGCGATCGCAGCTACCAGTACATCGCCATCACCGATCATTCCAAGGCGCTGGCCATGGCCAATGGTTTGGACGAGAAGCGCGTGGTCGAATTCGCGCGGCAGGTGCGCCAGATCAACCGCGACGGCCTGGGCATCCGCATCTTCTCCGGCATTGAGTGCGACATCCTGCGCGATGGCGCGATGGATCTCGCCAACGACGCGCTGGCCGAGCTCGACCTGGTGATCGGCAGCGTGCACAGCCACATGAATCAGGAGTCGGCCGAGATGACCGACCGCCTGCTGGCGGCTCTCGAATGCCCGCACCTGCGAATTCTCGGCCATCCCACCGGCCGCATCCTGCTGCATCGCGATCCGTTTCCATTCGATTTCGACCGCGTGGTCGCGGCAGCCGTCGCGCGCGGGGTGTGGCTGGAGATCAACGCCAGCCCCGAGCGGCTCGACCTCAATGGCCCGCTCATCCGCGCCGCCAAATCCAAGGGCGCGCGCTTCACCATTTCCACCGACGCCCATCATCCACAGCACCTGGCCAGCATGCGCTACGGCGTGCTGATGGCGCGGCGCGGCTGGCTCGCGAAAAGCGACATTATGAATACGCTCGCGGCGGACGAATTCGCCGCCGCGCTCCAAACAAGATCATGAAAATCACCTCTTCCCGTGAAGTGTATGCGTGCAGTCTCTTTCGAGTGACCGAGGACCGCGCCTCCGATCCCAAGACCGGCTTCAAGATCAAGCGCTCCGTGGTGCGCCACGCCGGCTCGGCGGTGATGATGGCGGTGGACGACCGGCGGCGCATCCTGCTAGTGCGGCAATACCGGCTGCCGGCCGGCCGTTATATGTGGGAGCTGCCGGCGGGCCGGCTCGATCCCGGCGAGAAGCCGCTCCAGGCCGCCAAGCGCGAGTTGATCGAGGAGACCGGCTACCGCGCGCGCCGCTGGACCAAGCTGGCCAAGTTCTTCATCAGCCCCGGCTACGTGAATGAGCGCATGACCATCTACCTGGCCGAGGGCCTGGTCGCCGGAGTGGCCACGCCGATGGAAGATGAGCGCATCGAAACCCGCTGGTTCCCTGCAGCCGAAGTCGAACGGATGATCGAAACCGGCAAGCTCGACGATGCCAAGACCATCATCGGCTTCTATCGGTGGAAGAAGCCGTAGCCCCAACCTAAGCTGTCGCGCAGGCTGTCGAGCCGCTGTATCGAGAGTCATCTCGACCTTTCTTTGCGCACGATCGCCAAGCCACTCGGTCTATACTGCTAGGTGACCTTGCGCCAATCGCGACTGATGTGGTGGTTGCTTGCCGCCGCGCTGGTGGCCACCCGGATGTGCCACTCGGGGCTACTGTGGGAAGGCGACGCTTATCCGCTCGCCGGCGCGCAGCAGCTTTTGCACGGCAAAGCGCTTTACCGCGATATCTGGTTCGATAAGCCGCCGGTGCTGCCGCTCGCGTACCTGCTGTTCGGCGCGCTGCCGGGTTGGCCGCTGCGGGTGTTCGGTGCGGGCTATGGCCTGCTGGCTTGCTGGATCGCGTATGCTTTCGGCCGCGAGCTGTGGAGCGAGCGCGAGGGCCGCTGGGCGGCGGCGCTGCTGGGCTTTTCGCTCTGTTTCGACTTCCCCGCAGCGGCGATCCCCGTGGCGTCGGACCTGTTGATGTTGGCGCCGCACCTGGCGGCGGTTTGGCTGGCCTCGCGGCGTCCGTTCTGGAGCGGCGCGCTGGCCGGCGCGGCGTTCTGGATCAACCCCAAAGGAGCGCTGGTTGCCGCGGTCTGCGTGCTGTGGAACCCGGCTGGCGTGGTGGCGATGGCTGCCGGCTTCGCTGCGGTGAGCGCCGCGATGCTGGCGAGCCTCGCCGGCACCGGCGCGCTGGCTCCGTATTGGGAGCAAGTGTGGCGCTGGGGAAGGCTGTATGCCGCGAGGCCGTTCGAGGATGCCCCGCTGCGCAACGGCATTTTGCGCACGCTAAGCTGGGCGGGCTTCCATGCAGCGATCGTGACGGCCGCGGCGTGGTGTTGGATCAAGGGGGGATTGAGCGTCTGTCGGGGGGCAGTTGCTGGAATTGCCGCGGAACGCCGCCCAGCCGCGCGCTGGCTAGCGTGGCTGTTACTCTCGCTCGCTGGCGTGGCCGCCGGCCTGCGCTTTTTCCCACGCTATTATTTTCTGCTGCTGCCGGTGGTGGTGATGATGGCGGCGCGCGGATTCACGCTGCTCAAGGGCCGCGCAGGATTCGCCGTCTGTTTGCTGATGCTCATCCCGGTGGTTCGTTTCGCGCCGGCATATGTGGCCGCGGCGCGCAACTCCGATTGGCGCGACACTGCAATGGATTGCGATAGCCGCGCCGCCGCCGCGCTGGTTCGCGCCATGGCCAAGCCCGGCGACACGCTCTTCGTCTGGGGGTACCGGCCGGAAGATTACGTCTACACGCGACTGCCTGCGGCTACCGTGTATCTCGATGCGCAACCCCTCACCGGCGTCCCCGCCGACCGGCATCTGACGCAATCCGCACCGTTAGAAACCGACGCGCCGCGCGAACGACGCGCGGAGTTGGCGCGGTCCGCGCCCAGTTTCATTCTCGATGGCCTGGGACTCTACAACCCGCGCCTGGCCATCGGCAACTATCCGGATCTGCGCACGTGGCTGGGGAACTATCGCGAAGCGGGACGAACGGGCGGGACGGTGATCTACCGGAGGCAGGTTGGAGCACGCTCGGCGGCTGCGCGATAAGTTCGGCGAAGCGATCAGACTCAATTCGCCGGCGCCCACTGCTTCTGCTAATTCCCCATCTTGAAGTTGACCTCAAACGTTGCCGCGACTTTTACCGGCACGCCATCTTTCATGGCAGGGCGGAATTTCCATTTGGTCACCGCTTGAATCGCTTTTTGATCGAGGCCGGGATCGAGCGATCGGACCACCCTAAAGTCATGCGCCGTGCCGTCGGGCCAGACTTCCGCGTAGAGAACGACTGTCCCTTCGAGGTGGCCGCTCCGGGCCGCCTCCGTGTACTCGGGCTCGACCTTGTGAATGACGACCGGCGCCCTTACGCCGTTGCCGACTTTGTAAAGGCTGCCACCCGGTTCAGCCTGATCGCTGGCCGGTTGAGGTGCACCATCACCCAGACGCATGGCTGGAGTTCCGGGGAGCTTCGTCCAGTCACTGGGGGGCTGAAATGCGAAATCGGCGGGCTGCACCACGCCGTTGCTGGTTTGACGCAGCAGCGTGTAGATGCGGACGGCGGGCTCTGCGGGGGCAGCGTGGTTGCTGTAGCCGCGCTCGACGCGGTACTGCCAAATAGTCTTTGTCACGTCGTCGATCCAGAGCGTACGCTTTCCCCCACGGCTGGGCCCGGCAAAGTCTCCGCTCACCACGGTGCAGTCGATCGCCCTATCACCGACATGCAGTTGCTCCCGGCCGGTGATCACCGCACCGTGCAGGTCGCCCGCCAGGCCGGGCCATTCATTGAACGGATCTTCGCATTGGCTGATCCTTGCACCGTCGAGCATCCAGAATTCCCTTGTGCCAGGGCGATAGCCGCCCCAAGAGGAACCATCGCACACCAGGACGAGCGGAGCCGGGACGCCAGTGATTTCGAAGCGCGCGCGCTGGACGGGCGCACTTTCTATCACAATGCGAAATGAGGCTTCGGTTCGCAGAGAGTCATCATCGGCGGATTCTTGCGTCAACAGCCGGCCCTCCGCTTCCCAGGCACCCGCGTTACTTGCGGCCCGCGACACGGCTTCGATCAAAGAGGCGGCGCTATCGGCTGCCATCGCATGCCTGCCAACCGGCAGCACAACGATCATCAACAGCGAAATCGCGAGCACACGCATGTGGCACCTTTCGGACGCGGCGGTCTTGATTAAAGCCGCTTGCCGTCATTGTACCCGGCCCGGCGGAGACGCTGGTGCCCGCTCATCGCTGGCTCACCGGCGATTTCGAAGCCGGGGCCTCGCGGCCTACTCCAATTTCAGGGTCAGGATGGTCAGCGAGTGGGCGGGGAACGTGTAGGCGAAGCCGTCTCCGGCCGGGGTGACGGCGACGGTGCGGGTTGTGGGACGCACTTTCTTGTCGTCCTCGAACGTGTTGACGGCTTTCAGGTCGGTGTGGTTCATCTCCCACACGGCGATCTCGCGGGGAACTCGTCCCCCGGCACTCGCAATGCGCGCGGCGATGTCCAGCTTGGAACTCCGGTTGAGAACGTTGAGGAACGCGCGCCGGCCTTTTTCGTCCCAGGTAGCGGAGACATCCAGGTAGCCGACTTGCCGTCCGTCATAGGTGTAAGAAGGGGTCGCCACCAGCGCATCGAGCGACTGGTTGCCGCGCTGTTTGCCGTACTCGACCAACGGCCAATAAATGGTCTGCAGAAAGAGGCCGCTCTTATTGGTCACAATCGGCGCAATCACGTTCACCAACTGCGCCAGGTTGGCTACCTTCACTACGTCGGCGCGGCGAATGAAGGAGTTGAGAAACATGCCCATGGCGAGCGCGTCCTCGGCGTTGTAACGCTCCTCGAGGCCCGCACGGCCGGTTTCGAACTCGTTCGAGCTGCAGCAGGTCCGATACCAGACGTTCCATTCGTCGAACGCGATGTAGATCGGGCGGCGAGTGGTCTGCCCTTCGCGCGCGGCCTTGATCTGGCCATCGACGATGGCGATGCGCCGGTCGATATCGGAACCGGCGGCTAGAAACTTCTCGAAGTTATTGTCGCGGTTGCCGATGTAAGTGTGCAGGGAGAGATAGTCGATATCGTTTTTGAGATAGTCGAGCACCGTGCGATTCCAGCCGATCCAGTCGTAGCCGGGCGAGAAGTTGGAGCTGCCGCTGGCGATCAGCTTGATGGAATCGTCGGCGCGGCGCATGGCTTTGGCCGCCTCCAGCGCGAACTTGGCGTAATCTTCGGCGGTACGGTGTCCGAGTTGCCAGGGCCCGTCAATCTCGTTGCCGAGGCCCCAGATCTTGACGTTCCACGGCTTATCGCGGCCGTTGGCGCGGCGCAGGTCGGCATAGTATGTGTGATCGGGCTCGTTGCAATACTCGACCCAGTGGCGGGCTTCGTCGATGGTGCCGAGGCCGGCGTTGATGCAGACATACGGCTCGGCGCCGATCCGTTCGCAGTAGCGCAGGAACTCGTCGGTGCCGAAGCGGTTCGATTCCAGGGCGCCCCAGGCGTCATCGCGCCGCACGGGGCGCTTCTCCCTGGGGCCTATGCCATCCTCCCAATGGTAGCCGGAGACGAAGTTGCCACCCGGCCAGCGGAGCAGGGAAACGCCGAGGCCCTTGACGGCGTCGATCACGTCCTTGCGGAAACCGTCGGCATCGGCCAGCGGGCTCCCTTCGTCATAGATGCCGCCATAGATGCAGCGGCCGAGGTGTTCGGCGAAGTTACCGAACAAGCGCGGGTCCACCTGTCCGATGACGCGCTCGGTATCGATCTTGATGCGCGCTTCGGGCGGCGCCTGGGCGAACGCGAACGCGGCAGCGGCGAGCACGGCGGCCAGCGGCACGGCGGGCCTCACGAGGCGGCGCCAAATTCCCCGATTCACTTTGGACGACATGGTCTATCTTTCCCTCCCCGCCTCTGCGCGCTCATGCGGATTCGATAATCAAATTCGCGTACTGAACCGTGTCTCCCGTTCGGATCAGGCCGATTGCCTGGGGGACGCGCTGCTTGAACTGAACATGCGGTTCAAAGACAAGCGGCACACCGGAAAGCGCCTGTTCGAATTCCAATCGTATCTCGTTGCTATTGGCGGCGAGGAACTCTTCGGCCATGAAGGCCCGGCCAGCCACGAAATTGGAACGGATCGCGCGAATCACGTCGAGCACTTTGGGAATATCGTCGACCAGGGAAATGTCGACAGTCTCGATCTGCGGCCAGAACGGAAAGCCGCGATCCGCGATCACCAGTGTATTGGTATGGCGGACGCGGCTGAGCAGAGAGTTAATCGCCGGGTTCAGGATTCCGGTTTTCAGCATTGAGGCTCCTCCGCACGGAATCGCACAGGTTAACCCAGCCTGACTCTCACGCGCAACGCGCCTGGCACGGGCTCTTCGGAGACCACGATCATGTATCCGCCGCCGCACCCGGAGTACATCGCGCCGGGGTGCCGCGATTGAAACCAGGAGAGAATCGCCTTCAGATCGAGATGAATTGCCGGATGCTCGACGGTGTGCGGCAGAATCGCTTCCCAACAGCGCATGCAGTGGTTCATGGCGGCGCCGAGACGGCGGATGTCGGTGTTCAGGATGGCGTCGAAACAGTCCTTGCCGGTTCGGCCCAATTGCGCGATCCAGTCGGGATCGAGGTTCTTGATGTCCAAGGGACTGTAGCCGGCGGGTCGCTGGTTGATGGGGACCAGAGAGAACACTCGTTCCACCCAGCGTGCGATCTCCGCGTCGCAGTTGGATTCGACGTGCGCCGGGAACCTTCCCTCATCGACGCCGGCATCGTAATCGAGCCGGCTCACGCCGGGATAGAGCAGCCCGATCATGTCTTGCGACCCGGAAGGTTCGGCCTTCCCGGCATTTTCCGCCCAGTACAATTCGCGGACGAGTTCCGCCCGAGGCCGATCGGGAAGCGCGCCGTTCCACAGTCTGGTGGCAATCCGGCGCGTGCTGGTGGCCATGCCGCAGCGGTCCATGAACCAGAAAACCGGCTCCAGCGCCACTACGACCATGGATCCGGGCGGCTCCGGATTGTGCCTCGAGAGGAACGGCTGGTCGATCCACCCGCCCGCTAGTGCCATCCGATGCGGAATGGCGCTGGTGAGGAGGGCGATGTCGCTCCGGCGCCCGTCCGCGAGCAGCGCAGGCGAAGGCGTCGCCATGGCAGTGGGAGGTTCCACGACTAGTCTTTCACCACGCGCTTGCCGGCCTTGCGGTCCGCGTACTGTTGGGCGATCCACGCGTAGGTCTTTCCCATGCCGGTGCCGAGCGGCGTGTGGGGCTCCCAATCGAGCACGCTTCTGATGAACGTGTTATCGCTGTTCCGCCCGGCGACGCCTTGGGGAGCATTCAGGTCGTAAGTACGATCGAGTTTCACGCCGGCGATTCGCTCGACCATGGCCGCCAGATCGTTGATCGAGATCAGCTCGCTCGAGCCGAGGTTGATGGGCGTCGCAATCAGCCTATCGCAGTGCATAATCTGGTCGATGCCGAGCACGCAGTCTTCGATGAAGCAGAAGCTGCGGGTTTGCGTGCCGTCGCCCCAGATGTCGATGGTGGTTTCGCCCCGGTCGATGGCTTCGATCACTTTTCGGCAAAGGGCGGCGGGCGCTTTCTCGCGGCCCCCGAACCAGGTGCCGTTCGGGCCGTAGATGTTATGGAAGCGGGCCATGTGGGTTTCCAGGCCCCGTTCCGCCCAATACTCCTGGCAGAACATCTCGGAGATCAGTTTCTCCCAGCCGTAACCTCTCTCCGCCATGGCCGGATACGCGTCCGATTCCTTGAGTGCGCGGACGTTCGGATCCTGTTGCAGGTCGGTGTTGTAGGCGCAGGCCGACGAGGAAAAGAAATAGCGCTGGGCGCCGGCGCGCCAGGCCGCTTCAATCAGATGGGTGTTGATCAAAATGCTGCGCAGGCACTCGACGCGAAAGCGCTCGATGAAGCCCATGCCGCCCATGTCGGCGGCCATGTTATAAACCTCGGTGGCGCCTTCGACGGCTCGCACGGCGTTCTTCCGCTCGCTCA
>Ga0208820_1001514_pt1 | contig 12824 bp, 9 predicted proteins | sample June2015DPH_16_5_FD_184713 | JGI IMG/M metagenome (GOLD analysis project Ga0208820, IMG submission 184713) | Peatland microbial communities from SPRUCE experiment site at the Marcell Experimental Forest, Minnesota, USA - June2015DPH_16_40... | ecosystem: Environmental > Terrestrial > Soil >...
CGGACACGCCAACGGTTGCGCCTACCAATCCGAATCAAACTCCCATTTCGTCTAACAGCACACCAAGTAGCAGTTCTGATTGGTGGTGGCTTATTCTCGTAATCATCGTTGCTTGCGGTTCTATCATAGTTGCGAAGTCAAGGAAGAAAAAATAGTCTTTTTCTTTTCTCTTTAGGTATCTTCAGTGAAAGTGACCATTTGTTTCTCTTCGCGTTCCATTTATATCACCTCTGGACGTGATGTTTTACTTTTGTGGGCATCAGTTTCAAGGTGAACCATGTGAATAAAACAAAGAAGGAACTCGAAGAACACAACCCGATGAAGCATAAAAGTTCCATGACAAAGAACTCGACAGAATCTTATTTCGCAAATGCTTAAAGCTTGTATTAGACAAATAACGTAGATGCTGGGGTTGCTGGATATTTGACCGAGCATAAGCTATTGCCCATTCATTTAGTCATTCAAGTGCTGGAAAGAAATATTATGGATGTCCCAGCGGGTCAGCCAGCATTCGCCGATCCACGGTACAATTCCTTTGCTTTGAATACCGATTATTTTTATCCCTTACCTAAACTTAGGCATGAGAGGAAAATTGCTTTTATTGATGGTGGCAGTGCCGAAATAGTTGGTGCGCCAAATTTTGCCGTAGGTCTCACGCGGTTGTATTTTTGTGTTTTCAAGGGGGACAAAAGAATTGAGGCAGCCAAGATCCCTCAAAGGATTGACTTTTACACTGTATGCTATGCAGTACCAAGAAGCAATCAGATCGTTTACAAAACGGAGTTGGTGCCTGTTAAGGAAGAGTGGAGAAAATACCTACCAGATACTGCAGATTTGGAACTTGACTCGTTTGATAGAACCATAATGTTAGGTCTTCAAAGAGCGCCCATAAGTCGTATCCTTGAAGTAGCCCGGGTATTTGCGGAATGGCGCTTTTCCAGCTTCATTGCGCAGGAGGAACTTGAAGAAGGAGACGTTCTTGTTAGAGATGGCACTTTGCAAACAACGGTTACGCATGAAGGCAAATATGCAGATGAAGCTTATCAGGCTGCCTTGCAGAAGAAGGTGTATTTTACTGCTCTCTCAAAAACGTCAACTCTTTTCACTGAAACGGGTCAACCTCTATTCTCTGCAATACATGAACTCTCTGAGAGCTCAAGAATGAAAGATGACGCGTGGTATTACTATCCGATAGCAACCATAACACAGCCTGACCATAAAGCTGAAATGCTCGCAGTGAAACTGCACAAGCAGTCTGAGTATGTTTTCAGATTTGAAGTTTTGAAAGATCAGGTTAACAAGAACAATTTTGGCGAAGTTGAGTTGATAATTTCAGCGCTCGCTGAGAACTCAAAGGACGTGTGCTTTCCCGGATATCCTTACGGTCTGATCGACGCAGACAAGTTTGCTCGGGTAAGCATGACGGAAAAAACAGTTAATGAGTTCCAGTTTCGAGCTGCAGTATCTCGCGAGGTCTGGGACAAAATATCGAAATTTGTTAAGTCTTCAGATGCGCATGAACTTCTGAACAGACTAATAAGGTGATTGAATATGCAAATTGCTGGAAGCATAGTTTACGGAAAACATGGCAGCATCATGATCCGACAGAAAATGGAAACTGAAATAGAATTAGGTGACCTTCTGGTGGTTGATCAAGCCGGTGGCAACTATTCTATACTTCAGGTTTACGATCTGCAGTATGGGAGTCAAATTCCTGACAAGAATTTAGAAATGATTTCGGGTATGAAGCTTGAAGGATTCCGAGCGGATATGGATTTTATGGAACCTTCGCTGAGGAACTATGTTCTGGCAATGGTGAAGTCGGTTGCCAGCATAAAGGTTGAGAATGGCAATGAAAAGAAGGTTCACATTCCCAAAACGTTGCCTCAGTTTATGAGCAACGCACGGCTTGTTCAGAAATCAGATTTGGATTTTATAGAAACTCCGAAGAATCCTGTTTTCTTGGGGTACGTTAGAAGCGGATCAAAGGTTTTTGATGTTGAAGTTAACTTGAACGGCGTAGACGTTTTTACCCACCACCTGCTGATTCCGGCTACGACGGGTCGAGGAAAAAGTAACCTCATAAAAGTAATGCTATGGAGCATTATTGGTAAAGACTATTGTGGGATTCTTGTTCTTGACCCGCATGATGAATACTTCGGGCGCCATTCAAAAGGTCTGAAGGATCATTCTTGTGCGCAAGATAACCTTGTTTACTATTCACCGAAGCCTGTTGCTGGTTCGATTTCGCTTGTGTTTGATTTCAAATCGGTAAAACCTTGGCATTTCCAGGGCATAGTTGAATTCACTCAAGCTCAACATGAAGCAATGACTGTTGCATACCACACTTACAAGAATGACTGGCTCTGTGCAATAGTCCAAGGACAAGACCTTCCCAATGTAGACCCTAAAACAGTAGCGGTTCTTCAAAGAAAAATCGACACCGTGCTAGGCTTATATTTGGATGACCAGGGAAAAATCCAGTGCAGGACGAACGTTTTCAGTGATACGCTGGGTTCTAGAACAGTCAAAGACATTCTAGAGGCATTAGAATCGGGCAAAAAGGTCATCGTTGACACTTCGAGATTTACTGATGAAATTGAACTGCTAATAGGCAGCATGATTCTCCACGAGGTCTTCAACAACTACAAACGCTACAAGCTAGAAGGTACACTTGACCAAAAACCAGTCATATCCATAATCGTTGAAGAAGCTCCACGAGTTCTTAGCCAAGATGTATTGAAATCAGCCGGCGGCAACATATTTAGCACCATAGCAAGGGAAGGCCGCAAATTCAAAGTTGGTCTAACGGCTATCACTCAACTCACAAGCATTATTCCCAAAACCGTGCTAGCCAACATGAATACAAAAATAATCCTCGGAAACGAACTTTCAAGCGAAAGATCAGCCATTATAGACAGCGCTTCTCAAGATTTATCAACAGATGATCAAAACATAGCCAGCTTAGACAAAGGCGAAGCCATCATAAGCTCAAACTTCACAAAATTCGCGATCCCAATCCAAGTTCCACTGTTCGAAGACTACATCCAGAAAAATCCAACAGGGACTAAACCTAAAGAACAAACTCGCGTGGTGCTGTAATGGGAAGATTTGCCCATTTTGCAGACTGCCATCTTGGCGCATGGCGCGATCCAAAACTAAAAGAACTAAATTTGTGTTCTTTCATCAAAGCACTTGACGGCTGCGTAAGTGAGAAAGTTGATTTTATCATAATCTCAGGTGATCTCTTTGACACAACGTTGCCCGATCTGGCCATTGTTCAAAGGGCTGTAGAGAAAATAAGGGAAGTCAAAGACAAAGGAATTCCCATATATCTAACCTACGGTTCTCACGATTTTGCTCCTAATTCCATATCGATGATTGACATATTGAACAGTACTGGACTTTTCAAGAAAGTCGTGGAAGCAGAAGTTACAGATGAAAAAATTCAGTTAAGATTTGTTACTGATTCTCGAACGGGTGCAAAGATAACTGGGCTGTCAGGAAGAAGGTTGGGACTGGAAAAGAAATATTTTGAAATGCTTGATTCAGAGAATCTCGAAAGTGAAGCGGGATTCAAGATTTTTGTATTCCACAATGCCATTATTGAGCTTCGAACACCAACTGCTTCCTACTCCGAAGGTGTTCCAATTTCCAGTTTTCCAAAGGGTTTTGATTATTATGCAGGCGGCCATGTCCACGAGAATCTGAAGCACGAAGTCAAGGATTACGGCTTAGTTGCTTTTCCAGGTTGCTTGTTCGGTGCGACCTTTACTGATTTGGAACTAACCGCAAAAGGAGAAAAACGTGGGTTTTTCGTAGTTGATTTTGAAGACAAAATAGAAAATGTTAGGTTTGTTGAGGTAAAGGTTAGCGATATTTTCTTTGAAGAAGTTAACGCAAACAAGAAAACAGCAAAGCAAATTGCTGAAACTTTATCAAAAATAGCCGCTGAGGCCGATGTTAAAGGAAAGATTGCTTTACTTAAAGTCGATGGTGAATTACTAAGCGGCAAACCCTCGGACATAAACTTCACCGAAATAAGACAGACACTATATGATCGAGAGGCGATTGTCGCGAGTATCAACCATTACAACCTATCTACTGAAGAGAAAATGAATCCTGGTCAGGTCAGTGGCAAAAGTAGACAAGAAATAGAAGCCAAAGTTTTCTCTGACATGTTGAACTCTTTCAAGATCGACCCAACACTAAAAGGTACGCTTAAAGCGAAGCTTGAAAAGGTTCTCACCTCTAACGCGGGAATTGAGTTCGCAAATAATCTTCTGAATTCCCTGAAGCTTGAAAAACAAGAAGGCGAAACGAAAAGAGATTTTGAGGAACGGGTACTCAAAAACACCCTGCACCTGCTGGATTTGGAGGTTAAACCATGATAATCAAAAGCATTTCTCTAAACAACATACGAAGCTACGCATCGCCAGAGCCAATCCAGCTTACCACAGGTGTGACGCTCTTTGAAGGAGACATTGGTTCTGGCAAATCCACTATCCTTTCAGCGGTAGAATTTGCCTTGTTCGGTCTGGGAGAAATAGACGGACCATATCTACTTAGACATGGAGCACGTACTGGTTCGGTCTTATTAACGTTCGAAGTAAACAGCAAAGAATACAAAGTGTATCGCTCACTTGAGCGAAAACGAACAAACATTTCTCAGAAAGAAGGCTACATAGTAGAGGACGGCTTAAGAACTGATTATTCCGTAACAGAAATGAAAATTCGCATTCTAGAAATCCTCAACTTCAACGAAATCCCTCGACCAAAAACAAGTTCTCTCATTTACAGATACGCGATTTTCACACCGCAAGAAATGATGAAAGAAGTTCTCTTTCAACCAGTTGAACGAAGACTCGAAACACTTAGACGTGCCTTCGAGATCGAGGACTACAGCATAGTGAATAACAATGCTTCGATAATGCTCACCTGGTTAGAGAATGAAAGCAAAATCTTGGAGAGGCAAACCCAAGACATAACCGATAAGAGAATTCTACTTGAAAAAGAGCAAAAGAAGATTGAAGAGGACACAGTTTATCTTGCTAGAATACTCGAAGAATTTAACGTATTGAAAGAAAGTCGCCTACAAATTGCGGCAGAAATAGACGCTCTTCAGAGTAAGAAGGAACTTGTTCAGAGGCTCCAGGCAGAAATTCCTTTGATGCAAAAAGCGTTGCAAGAAAAAGTCGAACTCCTCAAAGAAAACAGAGAAAGATGTAAGCGCTTAACCGATGATCTATCGGAAATAGCGACTGCTGAAAAACTCCTAATTACTATTGGTCCCATGCATGAAGAGTACGAAGCCAAGAAAGCAAAGCTTGATCAGCTTGAACCTTCAATCATCGAAATTCAAGAACTTACAAACAAAAAAAGCCAACAAACTACTGCCATTGAAAGGGAGAAAACTCATCTTGAAAAGGCAATCAGAGAACTGGAAAGTACGCTAACCGCTGAGAAAGAAAAGATCTGTAAACAAAAAATAGCAACATTAAAAATTCCAGAATTGTCTGAAGCAGAGGCTCGATTATCAAAAGAAGTGGAAGAGTTGCCTACAGTCTCTGATCTGTTGGCTTCTCTAAGTCAAGAAAACTCGGCTACAAAACAGGATGTAAAGAACAAACGAGAACGTGTGAGGGAACTGAAGGATGAATTGGCTGAGTTGAGAAAAATTGGAATAGGTGCTCCATGTCCGAAGTGCAAGCAGGAACTTACCCAAGCACATTACTCGAAAGTAGAACAAGATTATCTAAATGAAATCGAGAACCTTGAGGGGAAGGTCACCGACTTATCGAGCAAAGCTGAAGAAATCGACGCAGAAATAGTTGACAACTCGGCAAAAGAAAAGACTCTAAAAGACGCTGAGAAAAAGCTCAACAAGCTAAGACCAGAATTAGCTAAGCTAAAACAACAAGAAGAAACACTCAAAGAAGATGAAGAGAATTTTGGCAAAAAACAAGGGTTGCTTGAAGAAAATCAGAAATCACTAAGTCAGGAAGATTATGCACAAAATGAAAGAAAAAAACTTGCTGAAACTCTTGCTAAACTTGAAGAACTAAGCCCAGTTCAAAACGAATACGAAGCAACTAAAGGAAGAATCAAAGCGCTAGAAAAAATGAAAGCCCAAGAACAATACCTCACTGCTAAAGAGAAAGCCAGCAAAAAAGGCAAGGTAACCGAGGAGTTAGCGGAAAATCAGAAAAAGGTAGAAGCGTTAGACAATGAAGTAAAAGGCAGGAAAGAATTGATTGAACAAAAGCAGAATGAATACGATCAAGAGAAACCTGTTTTGCAGAAACTCAAGGACCTTGACGCGAAAAAGGAAGATTTTGATAGGAAGCTTCAGGGAAAGAATGGTGAGCTTGTGGGCAAGAGGAAGGATATTCAAAGGTCAGAAGAAGAGAGCAAGCGGATTGCGGGAGAAATCCAAACTATGGAGGATCAACTGCTAAAGCTTCAGGAATTAAACCAGTATCAACTTTGGTTGTCTGAGCTTTTCATTCCTGCCGTTAAACTCATAGAAACCAATGTTTTGGCAAACATTAACAGCGAGTTCAATTCACTTTTCCAAAAATGGTTAAGCCACCTTTTGGAAGGCGGAGACATAACTGTGAGAGTTGATGAGAACTTCACGCCTATTATAGAGCAGAATGGCTACGAAATGGAAGTTGACAGCTTAAGTGGTGGAGAAAAAACGTCCGTTGCATTGGCTTATCGGCTTGCTCTAAACGTTATGGTTAAAAAAGTATGCGAGGCGATGCAAAGCAACTTGCTAATTCTCGATGAGCCAACAGACGGGTTCAGCCGAGAGCAATTGTTCAGACTCAGAGACATCTTGAGTGAACTGAAATGCGAACAAGTAATTGCAGTTTCTCACGAAAGCGAGTTAGAAGGCTTCGTCGACAAAATATACCGGATAACAAAAGAAGCCGGAGAATCCAAGATAACAGCCGCATAGCGAAAAGAGTGCGAGAAAAATATCTTCCGCACTACTCTTCTTTACTACAGGTTTATTGTTATTTCTGAATACCTCTTTTTTTCAGTATCCCAAGAGGCTCTTTTGGTTTTGACCTTTAATAGGTTCGTAGACTGATTTGGATGTATAACCCGCGAAGCTAAGCAGGTTGGCTGCTGAGGCATAGAGAAGAAGAAGGTATTTTTTAGTGTCAGGGTTTATGCCTTCATCGATGAGTTGTGCTGCTTTGACTCTGCGCTCATGCCGCTTATTCTCTGCACTCGTGAAAAGAAACTTTACGCTATTGCCCGCATGGACTTCGGCGCCTTCCTTGATTAGCTGCTCCGCGGCGATGACTTGACTGACGTGTTGCCTGTAGTGTTTTGGGTTTTTCGATAGATGCTTAGTAATGATGAGGTCCCAGATTGGCACTTCTTGGTCTAAGAGTTTTCGCCGATACTTCTTCACAACATCAAGTGCCTGGGGAATTTTCAGGTAAAGTTCCGTGGCGTTGTTGGCTTCAGAGAGGGCTTTTATCATGTCGGTTTGCGCGTCAATTATGAACTGTGGTGTATCTCGACGGCGAACTTCTATGCCGCGGACTTTCACTTTACCGTTTTCCATAAGACCATAATACCTGTTGAGGACGCCTATTCGCGGGTGAGTTTTTGAGGGCAGAAATACAATCCATTTATAGCGTCCTTCAAAGTTAATGGGAACGCCAGCCTGCGCAGTTATTTTGTCGCAAAGAACCTTGTAGTCTTCTATGGTGGCGTCTGTTTTCTTAAGCCAAAGAGAATCTACTATGCCATGAATGACCTCAAAGCCATTCGCTTCTGCTGTGGATGCAGCGTTGAGGAGGGCTTCTCTTCCAAAGGCGCACACTGCCATGTGGCCGTCTACAGTGCCGAATTTAGCGTTCTTGTAGCCAAGGTAGCCAAAGCAGGTGACAAGTATCCATTTCAAAGCTATCTGACGCTTATCGTAGACTTCTTTTAGGCGGGGGTCTTGAGTTAGGTCTCTCATCTTCTTGTAGAAAAGACGCTTATCTACCACAAGGCGCAGAGTTTTGGGAACTATACCCTTTCGTTTAGTGCAAATATTATAGCCCAGGTCTGGAATGCGTATGGGTGAATCTGGGCAACATTTGCACAGAACAGTTTCGGCAGAGATGTTGTTGTTTGCCATAAGGCTTGGGTACATGCTGCTGAAGTCAACTTCGCCAATGTGGTCGTGGGCTCCTACGCGTGGTTCGAAAACGAAGCCTCCGCGGTCGCCCACCAGCAGCTGGTAAGCGCTTTTGAATGCTTCTGGGATGCTTTTGTTTCGTGGAATTAACACGTCATCTTTTATTGCTTGATAGAATTGCAACGAAGACATGCTTGAGCCGATGGAGTTTCGGGCTGCGGTATGCAGGGGCACACGGCAGGTTCTAGCGATTTCAATTAAGCCGTCAAAATCTGCTTCTGATAGCACGAAGGTGTTGGCTTCGTCTACATGGATGCGCCCGTACAGACGTTGCGCGGTTGCTCTGTAGAAGGAACGTCCATATGAGAAGAAGGTATTTCCAGATGGAGCCTTAAACGAAAAAGGAATAGGGTCTCTACTTAGAATCATTCTGTCTAAAACTTTGTTTGCTGTAGCTCTGTAAATGAGGTAGGGGAAAAGGTAGCTGTCGCCACCATGAGTCAATATGACATCTGGATCCAATTCGCAAACTAGGTCAACAAGTTTTAAAAGTCCGTCGACTTCGTCCGAAGAGTCTATGGTTACCAGTTTCTCTTCTTGACTTAGTGTGATTTCGCCTATCGGGTCTTCGAAGTTGGCTATTTTGCCTTTTTTGGCTGTTTTCACTTGCAACTTCATTATCCGCAGCGAGGGAACAGCGTAGTCTATGCTGGCTACTGAATCTTGAAGCGTATAAGTTAATTCGGCAGCTTGGTTTTTGATTTCTACAAGTGCCAATGGGAAGAGGTCTTTGCTGAATAAGTAACCGCGGTCACAGTGCAGATCGCAGTTATGAATCTCGAATTTGGCGTAGTCGCCTATTCTTAGGATTTCTCGGGTAAAATGAGATGTTTTTCGGTAGTCCTTTAACGTTATTTCAAGGACGCGGCTTTTTTGTGTGTCTGTGGGGTGCGCGTATTTTTGAGCGAAGCCCCATTTGGCTATGTCTTGGTTGTTGTAGAATCGACTGGCTAGGCGTTCGATTTCGTCTTGTTTTCCTGAAACGTAGATTTTTGGTTCAAACCTGTCAATTAAACGGATTCTCTGACCTGATTCGCTTATGATCCAGACTACAACTTCGCCCTGGTCAGCCGCATAGACATCGAGGATCCAGCCTCTAATCATATCAGGTATCCTCCAATGTCAAGCTGTTAGAAGAAGAGGTCTTGCCCACCACTCATTACCGTCTAGATTAACTGTTCTTTCCCGCACATTCTTAGGCGAGTTATGTGTAAGAGCACACAATCCTGACGTGCAAGGGACTTGAGGATTAGGTTTTGGTTGAGACCACGTACTATTGTTTTTTTCATAGGCAATCACTTGGGGCTCACGCATATCGTCTATACCGTTTAAAAAGCAATTGAAGAAACTACTGTTCGAAGGAGTAGGGGGATGAGTGAAAATGAAAATTTCAGCTAAAATCAAAGGTGATTGGATAAGATTTACTATTTTTCGGGGCATCTTCTCTTTTCGGCCTCTATCACCATGATCATTCCAGCCCGGATGGCTTCGTTTCGGCTGGCGTAGAGTCCAGCAATCTCCTTGTCAAACTCATCCAGAAAATCCTTAGGGATGTGGACCAGAACTCTCTTTATGTTCTTTCCCATCGCTTCACTCTTCCTTTATTGCGAATCGTCGCGATGAACAATGTTAGGTGTGCTTTTTTCATTCTTGTCCATGAGGGTGATGGCTTGCCGCATAAGATCCGTGAAGTCTCCTTTTTTCAGGGCGAACGAGTGGCGTCCGGCGTAGAACTCTTCTTGAACGATACCCAACTTGGCCAGTTTCTTGAGATGTTCGATGCAGCGGTCGTTGTTGCATCCAACTTTTCTCGATATTGCTGATACGTTGAGGCTTTTATTCGCGAGAAATACCTGGAATATGCGAGTACACACTTTGGAGCCGAGGCACTCGTGAAAGATTACAAGCTGCTCGGGCGTCATATTGAAAGTAGCCATCGGTTTCAGCATCCCTTCTAATCTGAGAAAGGGTTGCGGTACTAAAAGGACTTGTGCACGTTTCGGGTACGGGGAGGGTCCCCTGTAAGGGAAGCTTTAGTGCTTATCTAAGGGTTGCAGCGCATGTTTTAGGCTTTCTTTGAGGGCTTTGGCCAAGCGGTCTGGGGGAAACTCCATCCCCACGAGCGTTTCGTTGTCTGCTTTCACGAGGAGGACATAGCCGTGTGTTTCAAGATCTTTCAGGTAGGTTTGGATCGCAGGCTTGTCCTCGGCCTCTCTTTCGTACTCTTCGCAGGCGATGCGATACGCGGAATAGACGTCGTCTAGAGAGAGGTAAGGTTCAGTTGTGGCCTGCAGAGCGTTGATGACGCCTTCGAGGAGGAGTTGTTTGTGTAGCGAGAGTTCACCCGGGTAGTAAGCACCGTCAGTCCCCTTAGGGATGAGGGCATGGGCTCTTCTCACGTGCTCAGCTTTTACGGTTTTGGAGTGATCCATTTCGGCTTGGCCGCCCGCTTCTAAGAGGAGTTCCAGGGCGTAGCGGACGCCGCCGTAACCCACTGAGGTTCTCGCGATGAAATCACTAACGTCTTCAGATACTGCTCCGGGCCGGAAAGCTTCCTCAGCCCTGTAGCCGACTATGTCCCTGACTTCGGGCAGACCATACTCGCCGAGGTGCACGGCAGAAACGCGACCCAAAGTATCCAGCGTAGCCTTGTCCAGCTTAGCCATCCAATCCAGGCTTCTGGAAACGTAGATCAGGCTGACCCTGCAAGCCGCCTCCGGATAGAGCTCGTGCACTCGCGGAAGCATATAGAGAATGCTCGGATCCCGCCCCTCGCTAATGTACGTATCCACTTCGTCCAAAGTTAGAACAAGCCTGTAGTCCTCCCGACTAAGACTTTTCGCAACGATAGCCAACATCTCTTCAGGGCTCAGGCCAGATCTGGAAGACTCCACAAACGAAACCTGATCCATAAGCTTAGTCATAACATGGTAGGGCTTCGGAGTGTAAGCCAAGTTAATATGGACGTACTTGAGCTTCTTCCTGACCTTCAAGGCTTCCTCCTCCATGTAGCGACCGAGCCTCCTGCAAAGAACTGTCTTACCGCTCCCGATGCTTCCGTACACATGGACTTTTACATTCACGTCCTCAGTAAGGACGGGGCCAAAATAGTTCTTAAGCTCGTTCAGCTCCCGTTCTCTATGAGGTAGCCTAGTAGGCGTATAGTCATGGAGCAAGACCCTTCTATTCTTGAAGACACTAGGCGGAGACAAACTCTTCAACCAGAAGTGAATATAGAAATGGTAGTAATAAAAGCACGTTCGTAGCCAGTTGCATGAATCGAAAAACTTCTTGATCGCACGACTTTGTGTTAATTATGATATTTTGCTTATATATTATTAATGTAGATTGATGTTAACCATGATTAGGGATAGGGTCCTATATAGGGAGAAACGCCTATTCCTGCGTGATAGCCCTAAAACGTCGGTTCAGCCAGTCTGCGAATACTGGGTCAGTTATCCTGTACTGCCCCTTCATTGGTTTCTCGATTATGCTGTAGTTCATGAGCGTTGTTAGAGTCTTCGATATGTTGAAGATTGGTTTTCTCACGGCCCTAGCCACTTCACTTGGCTGAATGCTACCTGTTGCGAGAGCTACGAGGATTTCTCTTTCTAGGGGAGAGAAATTGCTGAAGTAGTTATCGAACTCTCCGTCTAAGCTGACGACCATGTCCTCATAGGCCTTATCCACTTGGTCCTCGGCTATCATACATCCTTGTCCTATCAGAAGGTACAGTTCGAGCCCGAGGCGCTGCATGTAGTCGGGGTACCCATCAGATAAGGTCGCTATCTTCGCTATAACGGAGTCTGCTACTTCCATTTCAGCACATTCAAATCTCCTCTTTAGAAAAGTAGTAGCAATCGATTTGTCAAGTTTCTTGATTGGGATTTCGACTAGTTGCCTATAGAATGGAGATCGGCGATCGTAAACCAAATTGCGCATTATGCTTGTCGCAGAACCTGCCAAGACATAGCAAACTCTTTTCTGTGATTGTACGACTGAACGGATCCGTTTGAGGGTGTCATCCCCCCATCTGATAACATCTTGGAATTCGTCCAGCATTACCACAAAGAACACGTCCTTTTCCTGTGCCAAGGCTTCTATGTACTGCAGAGCTTCCTCAATTAGGGAATCCTCCTCCATGTTCTTGTCTTGAAGCTTTAAAGAAAACTCCGCAAATTTCACTTCGCTTATCCGCCCAATTGCAGACTTGGCCGCCTGCCCAATTGCCTTAGTTATTCGTTTAAGAAAGGCGCTATCACCGGTCTTGCAAACATAGCTCTCGATTGTTTTGTCGACCAATACTTTGGCAAGGCGACTCTTCGCGGCTATTCCATAGCAATTTGCAATTACGGGGATGAGTTTCGCATTCGGCTTTAGCAGAATTTCAAGGTTCTCCAAAATGGACGTTTTCCCCGTCCTTCTGAGCCCGATTAAAGCGGAGTTGCTAGAAGCTCCTTTTTGGATACCTTTGACAAGTGTCTGAAGCCGGCGGAGCTCGTCTTCCCTGTCTACGAAGTACTCGCCTGTAACTGGCCTACCGACTATGAATGGGGGTTCTCGCATATTCTCATCTCAAAACATAGGGAACCGTGCCTATATAGGTAACGATGCC
>Ga0208820_1001519_pt1 | contig 12790 bp, 11 predicted proteins | sample June2015DPH_16_5_FD_184713 | JGI IMG/M metagenome (GOLD analysis project Ga0208820, IMG submission 184713) | Peatland microbial communities from SPRUCE experiment site at the Marcell Experimental Forest, Minnesota, USA - June2015DPH_16_40... | ecosystem: Environmental > Terrestrial > Soil >...
AGATGATCGGAAAATGGGTGGAGCTACTCAAGGATGTGGCGCCGGGCATCACCCGAGCCGCGCTGCTGTTTAACCCAAGCATGGCCCCGTACTACCCCCGTTTTCTGCATGAGATCGAAGCCGCGGGCCAATCGGCAGCGATCGAATTGGTGCTAACGCCTGTCGCTACGTCTGCGGAGATGGAAACGGCAATTGACGCTCTGGCTCAAAAGCCGGGCAGCAGCCTGATAATCGCGTCCGACGTGTTCACCCATGGCAACATCAAGCAGATCGCGCAGCTCACCAGGAAAACCCGGCTGCTCGCCATCTCGGGCTACAGGGAGTTCGCCGTCGAAGGCGGGCTCATGGCGTATGGGCCGGACACGACGGACATATTCCGCCGGTCCGCCGCGTACGTGGACCGCATTCTAAAGGGGGCGAGCCCAGCCGACCTTCCGGTGCAAGAACCGATCAAGTTCGAATTTATCGTCAACCTCAAGACCGCGCAGTCATTCGGCCTCACAATGCCGTCAGGTGTGCTCTCCATCGCCGATGAGGTGATCGAATGAGGCGGCGCGATTTCATCACGCTTCTTGGAGCCGCGACTGCTGCTCGGCCGCTCGCGGCGCATGCGCAGCAGCCGGCAGTGCCGCGGATCGCGGTTCTTATTGGATTGCCGCAGGACGACCCGGAAGCACAAAAGTGGGCCAAAGCATTTCTCGACGCGCTGCCACCGCTCGGCTGGAAACCGGACGCCAATCTGCGGATCGATTGGCGTTGGACGGCCGATCCCGCGCGAATGCCAGAAGTGGCAAAGGAGATCGTCGAACAGCGGCCCGATCTCATTGTCACCACCACGACGCCCCTGACAGCGGCCGTATTACGGGAGTCCCATACAATTCCGGTGGTCTTTGCCGCCGTGTCCGATCCGGTCGGATCCGGTTTCGTGCAGAGCTTGTCTCGGCCGGGCGGTAACGCGACCGGTTTTATCAATGTCGAAGCCTCGGTGGGAGGCAAATGGCTCGAAGTCTTGAAGGAGATCGCACCAGGCACAGCGCGGGTTGCAATCCTGTTCAATCCGAAAACCGCGCCGCAATCGGCTTATTACCTGAAAACCCTACAAGCATCGGCACAGACACTGGGCCTTACACTGACGGCCGCGCAGGTCGCCAGCGCGCAAGACATCGAGGCGGCGATCAACGATCTCGCCAAGTTTCCAAATGGCGGCTTTGTCATCATGCCGGATATTTTCACTGCAGCGAAGACGCAACGCGATTTGATCATTTCGCTCGCCGCTCGCCTTCGTATTCCGGCGGTCTACGCCTTCACGTTTTTCGTCAAGGACGGCGGTCTCATTTCGTATGGAGCGGACAACGCCGATTTGCTTCGTAGGGCGGCAGACTATGTAGACCGGATCCTCAAAGGGAAAAAGCCGCAAGACTTGCCAGTTCAACTGCCGACGAAATTCGAGCTGGCGATAAACACCAAAACTGCCGCTGCACTCGGCGTTAAATTTCCGGCGTCTATCCTCGCCGTTGCCGACGAGGTGATCGAATGAACCATTTGCAGTGCGTCAATCGAGAGTGGCAAACGGGCGGTATGGGTCACGAATTGCCTCGTCACCTCATCGGAGCCGCGGCAGCAGTACCCTTGAAAGCCGCCACGCCGGTGGTCCGCCATCGGGGCGGTTGAGGGCCTCGCTATCCCGCATAACTTACGCGTGCTCGCCGACGAGGTGGATCGAATAGCATTCGGCCGATGTCGGCTCCGGGTCGTGGCCGAGACGAGGTGATCAAGTAGCGATTAGGCGATCGCTCGGGCGCTCTGATCGACAACCCCGGCGAGGCCCGCCTTGGGCCTAGTTCGGACAGTGGCGTAGTCTTATGGTGCGATAACGCCCCTAGTCCATGGCGATCCGCGTGCCGGTTGCACCATTCAACAGCCGCTTGAGGTGAAAGCTGGCGAGTTGATCATCTGCGTGTTTCCCAACATGCGTCGCAAAGGCGGCTATCGCACCGGGATCGCCGGCTTCCAGCTTGGCAAACGCGTCGAGATAACTCTTTGTCGAGGGATCTTCGTATTGCTCGACCCGAAGGGGCTCGAAGGCGCGCAGGGCCTCCGACCTGCCCCTCAGCAAAAGGTCCCCCACCGGACGACCGCGGAAGTCCTTTACCTTTGCCGCGACGATTGCGCTGACGCAAATGCGGGTCCCGAGTTGCTTGTTCGCAGCTTCCAGCCGCGCCGCAATGTTGATGGTATCGCCATAGGCTGTGTAGTCGAAGAAGCGGCCGCCACCGAAATTGCCGACGATCGCGGGCCCTGCGTGAACACCAATACGTGTGACTCCCAGCGTCACTCCTTTTCTTTGCCAACGCTCGCGGAATGATTGTGCGTATTCATCCAAAGCCAATGCGCAATTGACCGCGCGGGCGGCATGGTCCGGCTGCTCGCCGGGAGCCCCGAACAGCACATGCAAGGCATCTCCAACGATCTTTGCGACCGTACCATCGTGCGCAAACACAAGGTCGGTCATGCCTGTGAGATAGTCGTTGAGAAGCGGCCCAAGCACGTCGGGTTCGAGCGTCTCCACAAGCGCGGTGAAGCTCGCAATGTCGGTGAAAAGCGTTGCGATTTCACGACGCTGCCCGCCAAGATCAATCGCGTCCGCATCGCTGGCAAGTCGTGCAGCCAGATTGGGCGAGAAGTAACGCGAAAGCGAGGCATGCGCCCGCTCAGCCTCGGCCTGCCGCCTCCGCGCCTCGCGCAAAACTTCGACGTGCCTAATGGTCTTGGCGATGGTTGTCTCGAGGTCAAGAAAATCGATGGGCTTAGTTAGGAAATCGAACGCGCCCCGGTTCATTGCGGTGCGAATATTGGCCATGTCGCCATAAGCCGAGACGATGATGGTCGAGAGCTTTTCTTCGTTTTCCTGCAGCTTCTGTAAGAGTGTCAGCCCGTCCATCCGCGGCATGTTGATGTCGGCAACTACCATGTCGACGTCGCGGTTGGCTTGCAGCACAGCCAGGGCTTCGACACCGTCGCTGGCGAACAAAAAGCTGACGGTCCCACTGCGAATTTGGTGCCGGAACTTCTGTTGGATAAGCGCTTCCAAGTCCGGTTCGTCGTCGACAACCAGAATTTGTTTTATCATGCGGCGCGTTCAACCCGAGTGTCGATTTCGCTGCGGAGCATCCCGAAGTCGATTGGTTTGGTTAGAAGCGCCTCGGCGCCGCGCTCCAGAGCTTTGCGCTTTGTCTCTGCATCGCCATAGGCGGTAATCATGATGATCGGAACATCCGGCCGCAGGGCCTTTGCTTTGGGCAGGAGTTCAAGCCCACTCATCCCCGGCATATTGATGTCGGAGAGGATCAGAATGAGCGAACGGTCGCTTGCATCGGTAATGCGTTGAAGCGCCATGCTGGCGGATTGCGCAAACTCCATCGAAAAGCGACCGGCGCGGAGGTCGCGCCGGAACTGCTGGCGGAACAGAACCTCGACATCGGGCTCATCATCAACCACGAGAATGAGGAGGTTCAATTTCGTTCTCCTGATTTAGCGATAGTTGCAGCTCCACGCGGCAGAACGAGCCTGAACTCAGTGAACTCACCGGGCTGCGTATCGACCTCTATAGAACCGGCATGTTGCTTGACGATGATGTCGTAACTGAGCGAAAGGCCGAGGCCAGTACCTTCTCCGGCGGGCTTGGTCGTAAAGAACGGATTGAACATCTTTTCCTTGACCTCAGGGGGGATGCCGGTGCCGTTGTCGCGAATCCTGATCTCGACGCTGTCGCCGAGGTTCTTGGTCGCGGCAGCGAGCGTGGGTTCATAGCTGCCCCCGTTTGTTTCGGCTTTACGCTTCGTCGCCGCGTAGAAGCCGTTGGAGATCAGGTTGAGCAGCACCCGCGTAATCTCCTGCGGGAACAGATCAACCTCGCCAGCGGCCGGGTCAAAGGACCTTTCCAGGGTGATATTGAAGCCCTGCTTCTCAGCCCGCGCCCCATGATAGGCGAGATTGAGGCTCTCATCGACCAGGGCGTTGATATCGACCGGCCGGTGTTCGCCGGAGCCCTGTCGGGAATGCAGCAGCATGTTCTTGACGATCGAGTCAGCGCGCTTGCCGTGCTGCACGACCTTATCGAGATTGCCTTGCAGCATATCCGCAATCTCGTTGATCTCCGCACGCAGCTTGCCGTCGAGGTGAATACTTCCTAATGCCTCCCGCAATTCGTCAATGAGCTCGACCGAGACGGCTGAGAAATTGTTGACGAAATTGAGCGGGTTCTTGATCTCGTGCGCGATGCCAGCGGTCAACTGACCAAGCGAGGCAAGTTTCTCCGTCTGGACGAGCCGGTCCTGGGCGGTACGCAACTCCTCCAGCGATTTCGCCAGTTCGCGGGTGCGGGCCTCCACGTTTTCGAACAGCCGCGCATTCTGGATCGCTAGCACGGACTGCGCTGCGAAGGTCTGCAGCAGTTCAACCGTGCTCTTGGGAAATTCACCGGGCTGCTTGCGCCGGACCACAAGGGCGCCAACGATCCGATCTGCACCGAGCAGTGGTACGACCAGCAAGGCGCGGAACCCGGCACGGACGATGACATCAAGGACACGCGACGACGGATCGTTCTGAAGGTCCGCAATCTGGACCGGCATGCGTTGCTCTGCAGCCTCGCCGATCGCAGTCTCGCCGATGTGCATGTGACGATCCTTGATCTCAGCGATGATCCTTTCGTCCATTCCGTAGGTCGCGCGCAGGCGAAATTCCTGCTGGGCCTCCTCAAAAACATAGATCGCACCGGCTTCTGTATTGGAGAGCTGGGTCGCTTTGGCGACGATGGTGGTCAGGACGGTTTCGAGGTCAACGCTCGAGTTAACCGACTGGGTGACTTCGCCAAGTGCCCGCAGCTCATTGACCGACTGCGCAAGGTCGTTGGTGCGGGCCTGCACCTCATCGAACAACCGCACGTTCTCGATCGCAATTACCGCCTGGTCGGCAAAGGTGGTGAGCAGTTCAATCTGCTTGTCGGCGAAAGGTAGCACCTCGGACCGGGTCAGCGTCAGTGCGCCGATTGGCGCGCCTTCGCGCAGGAGTGGCACACCGACCATGGTGCGATAGCGGCCAAGCTCTTGCGAGCGGCTAAGTTTATATTCGGGGTCCGCCAGGACATCGGGTATCTGAACTAATCGTCCATCGAGTGCAATTCTCCCAACCAGTGACTCCCGTCCTGGCGTGATTATTTGACGCCTCTGGTAATCCTCGTATTCGCGTGAATATCCCCGGCAAGCGGCTAGTTGGTATGTATCGCCGGTGCGACGGAAGATATGCGCGCTTTCCGCGTCGCATAGTTTCATCGCCGATTCGACCAATGTATCGAGCACCGTTTGGAGATCGAACGCCGAGCGGCTGATAACCTTGAGCACGTCAGCGGTCGCCGTCTGCTGCGCTAGCGATTCGCTTAGCTCATGCGTGCGCAGCTCGACTTTTTGCTCCAGGTCGGCGTAGGACTCCTGCAGCCGAGCGGCCATGTCGTTGAACTGATCGGCGAGCGCCTCGACCTCGTCGCCGGTCTTGATCGCGATGCGCTGGCCGAGGTCGCCACTGCCGATGCGCGCCGCGCCCGCGCGCAGTGCCTGGATCGGTACCACCATGCGCCGGGCGAGGAACATGCCGGCGCCAAAGGCGAGCGCGAGCGCTCCAAGGAGGACCAGACCGGTCCGCTGAAGAGAGGCATAAAGCGGCGCGTAGGCCTCCTCGATCGGCGTTTCGACGAACACCAGCCAACCAAGCGGAGCGACCGGCGCAGACGCGGTGAGCACCTCGCGGCCTTCAATGTCCTTCGTTTCCTGGACTTCCTCGCCGCTGCTGCCAGCCACCTTGGCACGGGCGCTGCGCACCTGCGCGAGCTGCGACACGTCGGTGTTGCGCAATACCAGGCTAATGTCGGGATGCGCGATGAGACGGCCGGCAGCGTCGACCACGTAGGCGCGTCCATGCCCGGCGAATTTGATCTTCGATAGCACGTCCCAGATGAGTTTCAGGTTGACCTGGGCGATGCTCACGCCGGTGTCGCGCCGCGTTCCCGAAAGCGACAACGTCATATACGGCTCGGATTCGCGGCGGAAATAGACAGGGCCGTAATATACTTTGTGCGCCACGGCCTCGGTGAAGGCCGGCTCCTTGGAGACGTCGTTGCCACTACCAACCACTTCCATGGCCAGCCGCGAGACCCGCAACTGCTCGTGACCGGTCGAGTCGATCTCTGCGAGTTCGGTGATGGCGGGCACCTGCCGTAACAGCCGGAGGGCGTCGAAACGTCGTTGCTCCAGCGTGCCGGCCGACCAGGGCAGCTGCGTGGTCCAGCCGACCTGGCTTTCGATTTCGCTGATGAATTGCCCGATCTTGCCGGCCGCGGCTTCCGCCTGCTCGTGTTGGATTCGGACGAGCGACGCCTTCTGTTCTTGATAGGAGAAGTAGACGTCAAAAACGGCGTTGGCGATGAGCGCAATGCCGACCACGGCGACGAACAGAACGACGTATTTGATAAACAGCCGGCTTCGCACGATCGACGCGCCGGCCGCTGGAGCGATGCCGCTGAGGCGGTCCAGCAGCGCCCGCACACGTCCTTTGCGATGATCGGCCAGCGCTCTCATGCGATCATCTGATTGTTTTCGCGCATTGCTCGACAAGCAAAATCCGGGTCGCCGCCTCCGCGGCTACGAGCGGCGGATTAGCCACGTTGCGTTTCATTCGATCACCTCGTCGGCGGTGGCGAGTAGCGCGGTCGGAACTTCAAGACCAAGCGCCTTCGCGGTCTTCATGTTGATGGCGAGCGTGAACTGGGTCGGCTGCTCGAACGGAAGGTCCGAGGGCCGCGCACCTTTGAGAATACGATCAACTAAGGCCGCCACGCGCGCAAAGCTCTCGCCCTGATCCGGACCGTAAGACACCAGGCCGCCATCGCGGACAAGAAACGCAAATTCATAGATGGCCGGCAGCCGATGCGCCGCTGCGTACTCGAATACCCGCTTGCGGTTGAGAATAGTGAGCGAGTCGGTGACCATGAGGATCGCGTCGGGCTTTTCGCGATCCATCGCGGCGAACGCCTGCTCGAAGTCATTGGGCTCATTCACCCCGAGCGGCTGGACGCTGATGCCCATTGCCTTGGCCCCGGTCTCGGACGCGCGATAGCGCATGGTCATGCCGAGGTCGGCGGCGTTCCACAGCATCGCGACGCGCTTGAGCGCTGGCACCATCTGCTTGAGGAACCCCATGCGCTTAGGAGTGAGCTCCGCCGATACGTCCGAGATGCCGGTGATATTGCCGCCCGGCCGCGCCAAGCTCTCGACTAGGCCGGTGGCGACCGGATCACCGGCCGCGAACGCCACCACCGGGAGCGTGATCTTCTGCTTTGCGGCAAGCGCCGGGGGATAGCCCACGGTGACGACGACATCGACCTTGCTCGCCGCCAGCTCATCGAGCAGGCGAGGAAGGCGATTCAAATCCCCCTCTGCCCCACGGCGCTCGAACTCTATGTTACGGCCAAGTACATATCCGAACTGAGCGAGACCGCGGATGAGCGCCACCCCGTTTGGGCTCGCGTCGGCCACCGGCGCTCCGCCGCTGAGCAGACCGATGCGATAGACCTTCGCTGGCGTCTGGGCGATGACAGAGCGCGGCCACATCACTGCCGCGCCGCCGAGAAGGGTGATGAATTCGCGCCGCTGCATGTGCCCCCTCAGAACACGCTTTGTCCAATTGCCTAAAGCGTAGCACTTTGCGACCGTACTGCGAGTGAGAAATGGCACCCCATCGGCCTCAGACGCCGATCGGGCCGAATGTCGCAGTTGGGTCATTCGCCGACAACACGCCCCGTGCGGCAGCAAGACCTCCGATAGCGGACACGCAGGCGGACAATCGGCGTGGCTGAAAAGGGCCACTTCCGGACTCATGTACCGCAGCGAAAGACTCCATCATTCGATCACCTCGTCGGCGAGCGACAGGAACGATTCAGGAATGGTCAGGTCTAGCGCTTTTGCGGTTGTGAGGTTGACAACAACATCGAACTTCGTTGGATACTGCACGGGGAGATCGCTGGGCTTAGCGCCCCTGAGTAATTTGTTGACGTATTCCGCTCCCTGCCGGAACTGAGCGACTGCGTCAAAGCCGTAGGAAATTAACCCGCCGGCTTTGACATAAAAAGCGAATGGATACATTGCGGGCATGCGATGGCGCGCTGCCAACCTGATAATAAGGTCGCTATTCGCGAAGGTAACGACGTTCGGCGCGACAATCAGACCAGCATTGCGTTCGGCCCCAAACTTGGCGAGAACTCCTTCGATTTCGGCGCCACTCTGAACTGGGAGACTAACCAATTTGATGTTGAACGAAGGCGCCGCGGCTTCGGCCGATTTCAGGTATTCGATGTTGGGTGGCTCCGGATGCAGCAGGAGGCCGACGTTTTGCACTTGTGGTGCAATTTGCCGGAGTATCTCCAGCCATTTGCTCCCCATCGTGGGCTGAAAATTTGCAAACCCCGTGACGTTGCCAGTCGGCCGGGCTAAATCCGTTACGAATCCGCTGCCGATTGGATCGGAAACGGATACGAATACTAGCGGTATTGTGCGAACCTCCGACTGAAGGATGGTTGTTACCACATTGGAATTAGAAACCATCACATCGGGGCCGAGGCCCAGCAATTCTACGGCCAGTGCCCGAATGCGCTCAGGATCGTCGGCGCCAAAGCGAAAATCGATTCTGATGTTGCTTCCTTCGACCCAGCCAAGCTTCTGGAGCTGCTGTCGGAAACTTGTGACCTGTAACTGCCCATTTGGATCACTCTCTGCGTAGCCCATCACGACGCCGATTCGTCGCATCCGCTCAGGTTGCTGCGCGCGCGCCGTGAGCGGCCAAGTGACGGCCGCGCTGCCAAACGCGGCGATGAATTCCCGCCTCCTCATGGGCTCTCCCGCTCAGGCCGAGGACCGCATCCTACCACACCGTTGAATGAATGCGTTGTGCAGCACAGCAAATTTGGCCGCCAATGGCGGAGATGGGTCATTCGCGACCGGGTAGAGCCAGCACCCAATCCAGCCATGTCCGCTCTGCCCCGAAAGCGACCGACAACCGTCTCAGGACCGCATGTCGCGAATGGGATGGACCGGCCGCGCTCCCGCCCCCAACGTCTTTCAGAGTGCGCGGGGGGGCTTGTCAGGAGAAGGAGCACCACCATGCCTCGCACGTCCACCGTTCACGCAGTGTCCGCCATCGGAATAGATATGGGCAAGAACACACTTCACATGATTGGCCTCGATTCGCGCGGCGCCATCGTGTTGCGAGAGAAGGTCTCACGCGGACGCATTACATCGAGGCTTGCGAACCTGCCAGCCTGTCTCATCGGCATCGAAGCGGGGATGGCGACGCACTATGTTGCTCGCGAGCTTGCGGCGCTTGGCCACGAGGTGAAGCAGGTTCCGCCCGCGTATGCGAAGCCGTTTCGACAAGGGCAAAAGAATGATTTCCGAGATGCCCATGCCGTAGCCGAAGCCGTGCAGAGGCCGACGACACGCTTTGTTCCAGCCAAGACCAACGATCAACTGGATCTGCAAGCGCTGCACCGGGTACGGTCTCGCCTGGTCAGCGAGCGGACCGCAGTGATCAATCAGATTCGCGGCTTTCTTCTGGAGCGCGGCATCATCATCCGGCAAGGTCTGCGCTTCCTTCGCCAGGCGCTGCCCGACATCCTGGCCAAGCGGACGGACGTTCTTTCACCACGCATGGTACGCATCGTCGCTGATCTTGCCAGCGACTGGCGGCAGCTCGATGAGCGCATTGAACCCGTGACCGATGAGATCGAGACCTTGGCGAAGAGTGATGACAGTTGTCGAAGGGTAATGACCGTGCCGGGCATCGGTCCGATCATCTCGAGTGCGATGGTTGCAGCGATCGGCAGCGGCGCGGCATTCGCCAGAGGAAGGGATTTTTCAGCTTGGATCGGGCTCGTCCCTAAACAAATGTCGACCGGAGACCGAACCATCCTCGGGCGCATCACCAAGCGCGGCAACGGTTACTTGCGCATGCTCTTCATGCAAGCAGCCCGGGTCACTCTGTTGCGACCGGGGAGCTGGCCGAAGCACAGCTTCGGGGTCTGGCTCGCTCGCGCTGCTCAGCGCCTGCACCCTAACGTTTTGGCCGCGGCTCTTGCCAACAAGCTGGCGCGTATCGCCTGGACGGTGCTGGCACAAGAACGCAGCTATGAAGCGCGCGTCACGAAGCCAGCAGCCTGAAATGAACTCGCTCAAGTTCGCCAAGGGAATGGCTTACGGCTCAAGCTAATCCCGAAAGCAATAGTTGGCTTTCCCGCCGAGGTCTGCGAGTCGGAAAGAGGAGATGGAGAAAAGGTCTCGCCAGCGCGTTCGTGATCAGGTGGCCCTTCTGGCCTTCGGGGCCGAGTCGCGAATGAGATCGAGCGCGCGCGGATATCCATGATGGCCAGGAGCTGAAAGGCTCCATCAATAGGCCGGATACAGAAGCGCAAGACCAACTTCTCCAAATCATCATTTTCGGCTTGCAACGCGCGGCCGGTCCATACAGAAGGGCCATAACCGGACTCATGCACTGCAGCAATTTGGACGCTTCGGTACAGAAAATCGGCGTCCACGTTGATCTAGATCAAGTCAGACAACCGCTGGCGGGAAAACACTTCAGTTGTTTTAGTCGACATCCGCGAACTGCCTTAGTGCCGGGGCACGTCAATGGCAGTCGAAATCAGAAGGCGGGAATTCATAGCCGCGCTCGGTAGCGCGGCGGTGGCATGGCCGCTTGCGGCGCGCGCCCAGCAAGGGCGGTCTCACCGAGTTGGCATATTAATGCCGCTGGCTGAGACCGATGGCGAGGGGCAGAGACAGGTCAAGGCTTTCAAAGAGGCGCTTCAAGTATTAGGGCGGATAGAGGGTCGCAATCTTCAGATCGAATATCGTTGGACAGGAGGTAATGCTAGTCAGCTGCCTATCGCCTCAAAGCAATTGGCCGATCTTCGATCCGAGGTCATTCTCACCCGTAGCACACCCGCGGTTGCCGCGATACTGCGAGAGACACAAACCGTGCCGGTAGTCTTTGTTTCGATCTCCGATCCCGTCGGAGATCATTTGGTCGCAAGCTTTGCACGGCCCGGCGGCAATGTTACGGGATTTACAAATATCGAAGCCTCGATGAGCAGTAAATGGGTAGAATTGCTGAAAGAGAGCGTTCCCCAGATAGCACGTGTAGCGATGATATTTAATCCTGAAACCGCACCCGGTCACGGAGACTATTTCTTGCAGCCGTTTGAGAAAGCCGCTGCGACCCTTGGATTGGAGTCGTTGGCAGTGCCGCTCAAAGACACTGGCGATATCGAACCCGCCATAGCTTCGATTGCACACGAACCCAACAGCGGCTTGGCCGTCATGTCCGATATCTTTACCTCGGTCAATGATAAGATGATCGTACAAGCGGTTGAAAAGCATCGGCTGCCGGCCGTATATCCGTTCCGTTTTTTTGTGACGAACGGTGGTCTTATATCGTATGGGGCCGATATCACCGATCTATTCCGCCGGGCAGCCCAATACGTCGATCGCATCCTGAACGGTGACAAGCCGGCCGACCTACCGGTGCAAGCTCCGACTAAGTTCGAACTCGTCGTCAACCTCAAGACCGCCAAGGCGCTCGGACTGAAAATCCCCGAATCATTCTTGGTGCGTGCCGACGAAGTGATCGAATGAGGCGACGCGAGTTCATCAAGCTCTTAGGCGGTGCGGCGACTGGGTGGCCGCTTGCTGTGCGTGCGAAGGAGCGCACCGCCAGAATCGGTGCGCTCTTCTCATTTACGGAGACTAATCCAGAATCCAAAGGTTTGGTTACCGCCGTCGAAAAGCAACTCAATGCTGCGGGATGGCACAAGGGGCGCAATCTTGAGATTGACTATCGGTGGGCCGCGTCTGACCCCGAGCGTTTCGCTCGCGCTGCCGAGGAATTGGTGCGCGCGGCGCCGGACGTACTTCTGGCATTTGGGACGCCGGCTCTGATACCGCTGAAAAAAAGCGTCACGAGTATTCCCATCGTGTTTTCGGCGATATCAGATCCAGTCGGGCAGGGCTTCGTGACCAACCTAGCCCGTCCAGGCGGGAACATAACCGGTTTTTCCAACTACGATCCGGACATCGGCGGTAAATGGTTGCAATTACTCAAGGAGGTCGCCCCATTAGCGACGAACGTCACAGTGATGTTCAATCCACAGACATCGCCATACAACGTCTTGTGGATGCGCTCAATTGAGGCAGCAGCTCCTAGGCTCAGCATGGCTCCGATGCAGGGATCGGTTCAAAATGACGAAGACATCCGCAGAATCATTGGTCTTCTGAAGACGAAGCCTGGGAGTGGTCTCATCGTCCCGTCCGATCCATTCACCTACGAACGTTCGGCAATGATTGCGTCTCTTGCAGCAAGCAGCCAAATACCTGCGATTTATGCCTATCCACGTTTTGCTCACGACGGCGGACTTATCGCATACGGTGTCGACCTCACCGACCAGGTTCGTAGAGCTGCTGAATATGTCGGTCGCATTCTCAATGGCGAGAATGTAAGAAACCTGCCGGTTCAGACGCCTACGCGATATACGCTGACCATCAACCTAAAGACTGCCAAGGCGCTCGACCTCAACGTGCCGCCGTCGTTGCTCGCCATCGCCGACGAGGTAATCGAGTAAGGGTCCGGCCGTTTGTTGCGACGCACACTGACAACGGCGGCGATGACCGCTCAGGGTCAAGAACGACCGTTT